>ERZ1106915.1868-NODE-1868-length-14920-cov-2.971342_pt1 | contig 14920 bp, 14 predicted proteins | sample MGYA00403653_ERZ1106915 | MGnify/ENA primary metagenome ERZ1106915 (study PRJEB35170, sample SAMEA104062404) | human gut metagenome | biome: human gut; feature: human-associated habitat; material: faeces | place: Denmark | collected 2012-06-06 ... | reverse complement strand
CTGAAGTCTACAATACCTTTGATAAAAATTCCTTTGTTCTCTCATTCTTCGGATGCGCGAAGAACTCTTCCGGTGGAGCTTCTTCGAGAATTTTTCCCTGATCCATAAACAGCACGCGGTTTGCGACCTCTCTCGCAAAGCCCATCTCGTGGGTTACAACGACCATGGTCATTCCTTCGTTTGCAAGCTCCTTCATGAGATCCAGTACCTCACCTACCATCTCCGGATCGAGAGCACTCGTCGGTTCATCGAAGAGGATCACATCCGGCTTCATCGCCAGAGCGCGGACGATGGCCACACGCTGCTTCTGTCCGCCGGAAAGAGTGGACGGGTAAACGTCTGCTTTATCCTCAAGACCGATGCGGCGTAACAGCTCCAGAGCTTCCGCTCTCGCCTGTGCTTTGATCTCCGTCTTTGTCTTCGGCGCATCAGGTGCCAGCGTTCCTTTTCTCTTTGCCTTCTTTAACTCTTTACAGCGCACATAGACCGGTGCCATCATGATATTCTCGATCACCGTCATGTTGTTGAACAGGTTGAAATGCTGGAATACCATCCCCATATGGCGACGATGGATATTGATGTCAACGCGCATATCGGCGATATCTACGCCGTTAAAAATGATGCTGCCGGAGGTCGGATCCTCCATACAGTTTAAGCATCTTAAAAATGTACTTTTTCCGGAGCCGGACGGACCGATGACCACGACAATATCGCCTTTATTGATGGTCACATTGATTCCCTTCAGAACTTCCAGATCACCAAATGTTTTTTTCAGATCAATGACGTCTATCACTCTTCTTCAGGCTCCTTTCCATCATTTTAACAAGAATTGAAATCACCAGCACGAGAACGATGTAGATCGCCGCCATGACAAGATACGGGACCATGAACTCGTAGCTGTTGCTTCCGATATAGTTGAAGGCAACGTAAAGATCCGCCGCGCCGACAAAGCTGACAACGGAGGTTTCCTTGATCAGGGCAATAAACTCATTGCCCAGAGTCGGAAGAATATTCTTCACTGCCTGCGGGATTACGATCCGGATCATCGCAGGACCAAAGCCAAGACCAACTGCACGTCCCGCCTCAAGCTGTCCCGGATCAACGGACTGGATACCGCTTCGCATGATCTCGGAAATATATGCGCCGCTGTTTAAGCCAAAGACCACCATGGCAACACGGACACCCGGCAGCTTGATCCCCATAAGCGGCAGCATAACATAGTAGAAGATCAGAAGCTGCACGACCATCGGGGTTCCGCGGAAGAGACCCACATAGAAGCTGCAGACCGCATTCAGCGCCCGCGGAAGTGTCTTATATTTCGGCAGGACGCGGACCGTCGCGATGATGGTACCGATCAAAACACCGATGAGCATGCCGACTACCGCGATCAGAAGCGTATTCTGCAGACCCTGTACGACCTTGACGTAACCGTTTTTCTCAATAAATATCTGTACAAACTTGTTCCATTTGTTCCCGAAGTTTCCCATAATACCTCCAGATAGCAAAAACACAGCGTTTCCAGCCATGTTCCAGCACAGTCAAAAAACGGGAGCGAACCGTATCCTACCCCCGCTTTTATGACCAGTATTTCCAATATTTTTACTGCATTGCGTTGATCGCCTTTGTGATGCTTTCTGCCGGAGCCGCATCAATGATCACGTACTTCACGTTGCCGTTGATCATATCCTGAACTGCAAGAGATGCACTCTTATACGGTACCCACTCGGCCGGAAATCCTTCAAAGCCCCAGTCATCACTGCCCTCAACAAAGTACTGTGCTGTGGTTCCCTGCTGTCCGCCAATCTTGTCGCTCGCGCTTAAGCCCTTAAGAACCTCTTCTACGGAAGCTGCATCCTTACAGTCATCAAAAGCCGTATCATCTGCCAGTGTAACCAGTCTCTGGGATGCTTTATAATACGGATCGGAGAAAGTTACATATTCTTCTCTCTCCTCGTTGATCGTTAAGCCGGCCATTGCGATATCGCATTTATGCTGGCCAACGGATAAGCATACGGCATCAAAGTCCATGTTTTCAATTACAAGCTCCTTGCCAAGCTCCTGTGCGAACAAAGCTGCGATTTCCATATCGATTCCCTTGTAGCTGTCACCGTCAACATACTCAAACGGCTCAAAGGATGCGTTTGTCGCAACCACAAGCTGATCCTTGGAAGCATCATACTCTGCAGATTCTACTGCAGCCGGCTCGCCGTCACTGAAATATTTATCACAGATCGCATCGAAGGTTCCGTCCTCCTGGATCTTTGCGATGAATGCATTTACCTGCTCAAGCAGCTCCGGCTGGTCTTTATCCACGCCGAATGCATACTGCTCATCTGTAAGATCATATTCGATCACTTTAACAACTCCTGCTGCCTCATCTTTCTTTTCTGCCGCAGCCTCACCTGCTGTTGTCTCTGTCTTATTCTCTGCTGCTGCCGTTGTCTCTGTAGTTTTGCTGCCGCAGCCTGTAAGAAGTGATGCCGCCATTGCAGCGGTCAAACATAATGCAATCGCCTTTTTCATAATATTTTCCTCCTCTAACCCAATACGGATTTGCAACTTTTTCGATGGAACCCACTATACCACAGGCCTATACAAAAAGCAAGCGTTTATGCATATGTTTTTGCATATTTATGCATTCCCTCTCATTCTATAACCTGTATGCATATCACTTTTCCCTGTCCTATCGGCCCCCGGTCATGCAGATCACAACGAAATAGACCCGGCTGATTCCCGATGCCCGCAGGGCTCTCGCGCACGCCTCGATGGTACTGCCTGTTGTATAGATATCATCCACAAGGATCACGCTCCTGATCCCCTCCGGGATCTCCCCCGCCGCGAAGGCACCGGAAAGGTTCTTAAGCCGCTCCGCTGCCGAAAGATCCTTCTGCGGCAGCGTCTTCTTATTTCTCACCAGCATTTCCGGCATCACCGGAATCTCAAGCTTCTTTCCGATGACCCGAGCCAGGATCTCTGCCTGATTGAATCCACGGGTCTTTTTCCTCGTGGCATGGACCGGCACCGGGACCAGGGCATCCGCCTGCATCCGGCGGATCGTCCGTCCGTACCGTGCCGTCAGGGCTGTCCCGTAAAAATCCAGGTACTCTCTCTTATTATTGTACTTGATCTGCGCCATGGAGTGTCTCGCCACCTCGTCGTAATTTAACAGGGCGATCCCGTACTCAAAGGCACGCGGATGGCGCATGCAATCCAGACAGAACTCCATGCTCTCATCTTCAATTTCTTTTCCGCATCTTTTACATACCGGCGATTTTACAAACGAAAGTTTCCGAAGGCAGTCCGGGCAGATCATCCGCCCGGAACTGCCAGTGATATCCCCGCATACCGGACAGCGGCGGGGATATAGAACATCAAGAATTTCATTAAATTTCATGTTAAATATAAATATTTGAACAAATAGTGCAGGTCTATTTCTGCATCATAGATGTATCAATCTCCAGAATCCGATCTTTCAGCCCCGAATACCGTTTCTGCTCCACTTCATTATCCACCATCGCCTGGAACACCTCCGGGATTCCCACGAGGCAGACGCAGGCTTTCGCCCTCGTAACCGCCGTGTAGATCAGATTTCTCGTCATCAGCATCCGCGGTCCCGAATGGACCGGGATCACCACTGCCGGATATTCGCTTCCCTGGGATTTGTGGATCGTGATCGCGTAGGCAAGCTCCAGCTCCTCCAACTGCTTAAAGCTGTACTCCACCATCCGGCGCTCATCAAACTCTACCTCCATCGTCTCCGCGAAGCTGTTGATGGAGCGGATGATCCCCGTATCCCCGTTGAAAACGCCTTCACCCTTATCCACCGGGATTCCATAGCGGTTGCGTACTTCCCACTCGATCTGATAATTGTTCTTGATCTGCATGACCTTATCGCCCACACGGAAGATCGTCCCGCCGGACTCTTTCTCCTGCTTATTCGGCGCAGGCGGGTTAAACTTCTCCTGAAGCTGCTTATTTAACGCCTCGACTCCGAGAGCGCCTTTCCGCATCGGCGTCATGATCTGGATATCCGACATCTCGGCATGGACATAGTTCGGAAGCTTGTCCTGCACGAGGACCATCATATCCTTCACGATGTCCGCCGGATAGTCACGGCGAATAAAAAGGAAATCACGGCTCTTCTTATTTAAGGGAACCACCTCGCCGTCATTGATCTTATGGGCATTGACAATAATGTCACTCTGGGCCGCCTGGCGGAAGATCTTTGTAAGTTTTACGACAGGGAACGCCTCAGACGCGATCATATCCCGCAGAACATTTCCCGGTCCGACGCTCGGAAGCTGGTTTACATCGCCCACAAGGATCAGCCTCGTTCCTACATTCACCGCCTTTAAGAGCGAGTGGATCAGGCTGATATCCACCATGGACATTTCATCGATGATGATCACATCCGCGTCGAGAGGATTTTCCTCGTTCCGCTCAAAATGCATGCCCTCCAGCCGGTTTTCTCCGGAATTCCCGTTATTTTTCGGATCCGCGACAGGCGCCCCGGTCAGCTCCAGAAGGCGATGGATCGTCTTTGCCTCATATCCGGTCGCCTCCGTCATGCGCTTTGCCGCACGCCCCGTCGGGGCCGCCAGAAGGATCTCCATATCTTCCTGGTCAAAATAGTGGATGATCGTGTTGATCGTCGTTGTTTTACCAGTTCCAGGTCCTCCGGTGATAATAAGGAGACCATTGCTCACCGCCTCCATCACCGCCTGCTCCTGGAGCTCATCCAGCTCGATCTTCTCCGCCTCCGTGATCTTTTTGAGCCGTTTTTTCACGTCCTCCTCATTGATCTTCGAGTGGATATTCAGATCATGCAGCATTCTCGCCGTATTGAGTTCCATGTAGTAGAACTGTGCCGGATAGATGATCCGCTTTCCGTCCTTCTCCTTCACCACCAGCTTCTTCTCCATCTGGAGATCCACCAGGTGTTTTTCCATGTGCTCCGGTTCCACATTTAAGAGCGCTGATGCGTTGGCAAACAGCTCCTCCTCCGGCAGATATGTATGGCCGTTTCCCGTCGCCTGGAGCAGTGCATAGAAGAGTCCGCTGCGGATCCGGTAATCAGAATCCGTAAAGATACCGACTTTCGCCGCGATCTCATCCGCGATCTTAAAGCCTACGCCCTGGATATCATCCGCGAGCTGATAAGGATTTTCCTGGATGACCGAGTACATCTTCGGACCGTAATGCTGGTAGATCTTCACCGCAAGGTTCATGGAAATCCCGTACTGCTGGAGGAAGACCATCGCCTGACGCATATCTCTTTTTTCCTCCACCTGACTGCTGATCTCCATCGCCATGCGCTCGCTGACGCCCTTGACCTCAGCGAGACGTTCCGGCTCCTCTTCCATGATCCGGAAAGTGTCCGCCTTGAACTTCTTTACGATCCTTTTAGCTAAAGCAGCTCCGATGCCTTTGATAGCACCGGAGCCGAGATACCGTTCAATCGCCAGTGTGTCCTCGGGAGCTTTTATCTCATAGCTCTCCACCGCAAGCTGTTCACCGTAGATGGAGTGTTCCACCATCCGGCCCGTCGCCTCGATCCGCTCTCCCTCACTGATGTAGGGAAATGTGCCGACGAGGATATATTCTTCTCCCCCGTCCACCACGCTTAAGACCGAGTAACCGTTATCCTCGTTGCGGTATTTGATTCTTTCCACATAGCCTGTTACAGTTGCCATTTTTTATTTTTCTGCGCCTTTTCCGCCGTGTGCGAACTCGATAAACTTACCAGTTCCGATCGCAACCGCTGTAAGCGGCTCCTCCGCGATCATTGTCGTGATTCCGGTCTTCTCCTCGATCAGGGCATCAAGTCCGGAGATCAGGGATCCACCGCCGGTAAGAACGATTCCGCGGTCGAAGATATCGGCCGCGAGCTCCGGTGGGGTACGTTCCAATACATTGTGTACAGCGTCTACGATCTGCATCGCCGGCTCTCTTAACGCCTCAAGTGTCTCGTCGGATGTAACAACGATCGTCTTTGGAAGACCTGTCACAAGGTTTCTTCCGCGGACTTCCATCGTCACAAGCTCCGGACGGCGGTAAGCTGCGCCGATATTGATCTTGATCTCCTCAGCGGTTCTCTCACCGATCAGAAGATTGTGTTTCTTTCTCATATAGCGGACAAGGGCTTCATCGAAGTCATCTCCGGCCGTCTTGATCGAGGTGCTGACTACAGTACCGCCGAGAGAGATGACTGCGATATCCGCAGTACCGCCTCCGATATCTACGATCATATTTCCGCATGCCTTGGAGATATCAATTCCGGCACCGATTGCTGCTGCAACCGGCTCTTCGATAATGCAGACCTCACGGGCACCTGCCTGGTAAGTCGCATCCTCTACGGCCTTTCTCTCAACTTCCGTTGCACCGCTCGGGATGCAGACTGCGATACGCGGTTTTCTCAAGGTTCTCTTTCCGACCGCTTTGTTGATGAAATATTTTAACATCTTCTCGGTTACGGTATAATCGGAAATAACACCTTTTCTCAGCGGTCTTACCGCTACGATATTACCCGGAGTACGTCCGATCATCAGACGCGCCTCCTCACCGAAAGTAATTACTTTATTTGTTTCCCTGTCCAGTGCTACTACGGACGGTTCCTTTAAAACAACGCCTTTTCCTTTAATATAAACAAGGATGCTGGCGGTACCCAAGTCAATTCCAATGTCGTTTGACATCATCATTGTCGTCTTCCTCCTGTCTTTCTATCTGAATATCTCCTGAATCTATTTCCGCATCCCGTCGTCCGGGACGCGCCTCGCTTCTCTCTATTTTCTATATATTTAAGAAAACCCTGTTGTTTTCCCTGCTGCTTTGCAAACAGGTATCCGGTCCGGATACCTCTGTCAGTCTCAACAGGACGCGAAATATCAGTTTTTATTATATACGAAAGGCCTTTGTTTTTAAAGGGGTTTTTAAAATTTTTTACTGCACCCACACGCCATTCCTGTCAACATAATATTGTCCGCCGATCATCTGGCTCGTAAGCATCGCTCCGGATTCTCCACAGTAGTACCACGCACCGTTCGTCTGCACCCACTGATTTTTCACCATAGCTCCGCCAGAACCGCAGTAGTACCACTGGTTATTATTAAGGACCCACTGGTTTTCTGCCATATATCCGAGCTGGTTAAAATAATACCATACCTGATTGATCCGCTTCCAGTTCGCCACCGGGTATGTCTTATCCGGATTGCACCACCCCCAGCCGATGCTGTCGCGAAGCCATGCGCCGTCTGCTGTGTTGGAGGCGCTGGTATCCGTTCTGTCTCCGGAGCCTGAAGACCCATTTCCATAGTAGTTGGAGGCTGCTGTCCGGTTTGCGTAGATCGCGGATGACCCGTTCCGGTCAACATCCTTTGGCTCAGATTCCCGCCAGCTGCTCTCATCACTCCCACGGACGGCTTTTACCCGGAACGTATAGCTTCCTTCTTTTGTGAAGGAACCGCAGAAATTATAATAGTTGTTTGTCGTTGTGTAGGTGGACCCCACCATATCTCCGTCCCGGTACAAACGTACCTGATACTTTTTCGCGTAATCCGTTCCTTCCCAGTACGCAACGCCGCCATAACTGTCATCCCAGGTCAGGTCGTAGGCATCCAGTTCATAATCCTCATCATCATACTCCGTGTCAATCTCCGAAATTTCCTGAAGCGTTACATAGACATATAATTTCGAGGAGCTTCTCGTAACGGAAGTCACCCTGTTTTCGTCATTTCCAAGGTATACATCCGATTTACTGAGTCTGGTTGAGAATGTATAATCGCTGTCCGCTCCAATGGTGATCTTTACCTTTGGCTTTGTGTCATCATCCCAGTCCCCACTCGGCTCATTCGTAACGGATACCTCATCCACATAACAGCCGTCATCCGATACCTCCGCTTCCACTTCAAGATTATCTGAAGCTGTCAGCACTGCATTGATGTCGATCGTAACCTCCTCGATCTTCTCCGTTGCCATTGCCGGAAATGCCAGCATTGCCGTCATAAGGAATGCTGCGGGTACGAATATCATTTTCTCTTTCTTCATTGTGAACCTCCCCGTCCTTCTTTCATTTGGTAAACCCCCGCCTGCCAGCATATTTCATTCCAGAATTTGCACACAGCCGGATCACATCTTTCTTATAGTATACCAGACGTTTAGGGCTCATTTAAGTTTAATTTTCCCGCCAAACTCCGGCAATATTGCGGCAGGTCTCTGGCAATTCCGTGTCGTGGAATTTATTGTCTGTCTCCGCAGCATTTCAGGCTATATTTAGACACGTCTCTTCATGATTCGTTAAGTAAATTTACTTTCTTTTAATTTTTTACTCACAATTTAGACACATTTTGTCATTATAATACAATTACGTTATCCGAAAGGATAACCTGCCTTTGTTTCAAGTGTTACACTTGAACACACAAAGCTTTTTCATACTCATACCTGTCGGAGGCAACTCTGGCAGGTCCCCCTAAAAAATTGATACTTTCCATACTCCCCTTAGGGACTGCAGGAACGGCTGCGGTTCCTATTTTTTTACCCATGATCTCCGCATTTTTTTCACACTTCTATCGACTCTTCCCATCCCATTGACTTTCATTCCATCTCACGGTATAGTAAATGTAATAACATTACCCGGATGCAGGACGCTGTTCACCGGTGCTGTCTCTGCACTGCGGTTCATTACATGAGGTGAGAATTATTATGAAATCGATTAAACGTATCGCTGCAGCCGCATTATCTGCTGCACTCTGTTTTTCTATGGCTGTTCCGGCCTATGCCGACCACTACCAGACTCCGAAGTCCATCAAGGGCGTTCTGATCAACGAGCACGCCCAGATCCCGGATGTCCTCGAGGTGGGCGCATCTCAGGTCGTTTTAAACTTTCCAATGTCCTGGGCATTCAGCAGCCAGTTATCTGTCTGCCAAGATCTCTACACAAAGCTTGATCAGGCGGGTGTCACTGTGACACTGATCGTCCTGAACGACTGGGCGGCAGCGAGCTACAGCCCGTCCCTTCTTCCGGTATCCCAGCCAACCGGTGCAAGCTACTACGCGTTCAACACCTTAAACGATGCAGGCGTCCAGTCCATAAGAGATGCCGCAAAGCGCGTCACAGAGGCATTCAAGGACTGCGTTTCCAACTGGGTCATCGGCAATGAGATCAATGATGGACAGGCATGGAACTATATCGGTCAGATGGACATTGATACCTACTGCTTCAACTACGCGACCGGTTTCCGCACCTGGTATGACACCATCAAAGGATCCAACAAGCTGGCAAATGTTTATATCCCGTTTGACTTCCGCTGGAACTGCGGACAGGTCGAGGGCTTCAAGTACGGCGCTATGGACATGATCCCGCGGTTAAACAGCCGCCTGAAAGATACCGACTACGGCATCGCATGGCACGCATATCCGGAGACCTTCGAGGATCCGGTCTTCACCGATGATATCTACACACTGGAGAAAGCAGATACTTATATCATCAACCTGAAGAATCTCCACATTCTGACCGACTACATGCAGCAGGCAGACATGCTCTCCCCGGCAGGAAAAGTCCGCCACCTGATCCTCTCCGAGCAGGGCTTCACATCCGATTCTCCTGCCCACAACGGCCAGTGCCTCGATCTCCAGGCTCAGTGCATCAAAGAGGCTTACGAGACAGCAAAGGCAAATCCATATGTTGAGGCATTCCTGTTGAACCGCATGAAGGATGAGCAGGGACTTCTGGATGCGCATTATGCGTTCGGCCTCATCGATGTGAACGGAAATAAGAAACCGAGCTTTGAGGTTTATAAAAATCTTCAGTAATTTCCCAATGCCTGACTGTCCGCGTTAGGGATACAATAGACAGCCAGATACTTTTACAATAAATCAGTTAACAAAACAGCCGCCCTGGTCATATCCTGGGCGGCTGTTTTCATATCTGTTTTCTTTTTCCAATACAGTTTCCCGGTTGCGCCTTGTCATTTTCCCGTTCCTGTCGTATGATATGGATAATCTGAATTTACAACCGAGAGGAGATCTATGTACACTTACACCTGGTATCAATGGCTTACGTTTTTTTATCTGTACTGTTTCTTTGGATGGATCTTCGAGTCCACCTATGTTTCCTTAAAACAGAAGCACTTCGTGAACCGCGGTTTCCTGCGGCTGCCGATGCTGCCGTTATACGGAAGCGGCGCAGTCATGATGTTATGGGTATCTCTCCCGTTTCAGGACAGCCTGATCCTCACCTATATCTCCGGCGTTATCGGTGCCACGGCTCTGGAGTATGTGACCGGATATGTGATGGAACGTCTTTTCAAAGTCCGCTACTGGGATTACAGCAACCAGCCCTTTAATGTCCACGGATATATCTGCCTCAGCTCCTCCATCGCCTGGGGATTCCTGACGATTTTTATGACGCACCTGATCCACAAGCCCATCGAGCGGGCTGTCCTCGCGATGCCGCTCTACTGGGATCTGTTTTTTGTATTTTTTGTGACTGTGCTCTTTGTTTACGATTCCATCATCTGCACAAAGGAAGCTCTTGCCTTTGGAAAGTCCCTGGAAGCTATGCAGAAGCTCCGTGCGGAGCTTGACAATCTTCAGGTACAGCGCGCGCTTCTCAGGATGAATACCGAAGACCGCTTGCAGGCCGCCAAAGAAGAACTGCTGGATCAGATCGAGGCAAAGAGAGTTCAGGCTGCCGCTCTCACCGGAATGAGTATGGAAGAATTCCGGGAAAAAGCCGGTACAAAACTGGGATCCATCAAGGAAAAACCGGCTGCCGGTATGTCCATGATTCGCGAAAAGGCCGGATCCGCCGCAGATTCCATCCGCGATCTCTCCAATGTCAGCCTTGAAGAATTAAAGGCAAAGGCCGGAGGCAAACTCGACAGTCTGAAAGACCTTACCGGAATCCATCTGGAAGCGCTCCGCGGGAAATCTGTGGAACAGCTTGCCGAGATGTTAAAGGAACGGGAATCCCGCCTCGCTGCACTCCGAAAGGAACGTCGCCGTTTCCGCAAAGAAAGGATCCACTCCAACCCGACCGCCGTTTCCCCGAAGTATGCGCGGGAATTTGAAGAATTGAAGAAATACTTTGAGGACGAAGGAAGAAACGCAACGCCGCAGTAAACCTTGAAAATATTTTTATGTAAAAACAGGAATGTCGACTCAACGGTCAACATTCCTGTTTTATTACATGTATTAAAATGGAAATTCCAAATCAACCAATGGGGCAGCCTGTTGTGCACCATATGTATCACGTTCTCCATAACTTCCGGAATCTCTCGGACGGATAATCGTAGCCTTAAATGCATTGGCCACATCAAACCACACAAATGTAATTATTTTGTCCGTTGTAATATTAAATAGTGCTGCAAATGTTTCCGGAGTCAGTACTCCACTTTTTTTTGCCTTTTCATAAACGCTTTCATCGTTAAAAATGATATCAAAGGTCAGCAGAAAAGGTCCTGAATTCTTGCTTCTAATTACTCTTGCTATGTCATTCAGCTTTGTCATCTTACTGCTCCTCCCCTATTTCCTGATAAGTTGTGGTAAAAAATGCAATCGGATCATCAACTTCCACAAGATGATAGACATTAAATTGATATGTCGGACCTACTGCAAAATCAGACGGGGCAAAAGGAAGCGCAAGATTGCCCGCCGTTGCCTTTCTACCGGTATAATGGAAATGCATCATTCCGGCACGCGCTTTCGCGCAGATAGCAGCAGCCTCTTCCTGAGTCGGTGCAACAAATTCAGCTACAACGCAAAGCTCATGGGATAATGTTTTCTTTACCGGCTCGCGTTCCGACATAACACCATCTCGACCATATACTTTGAAATCCATGAACACCTGATCTTCCCTGAGTCCCAATGTCTTTATCATACTGTTTGCCATATATTTTCCGGCTCCGATAATCTCGTCAACAGCCCCTACTGCCAGGGGATCTCTCAGTGCACCAATAAAAATGGAACGATATCCCGCCAATCTGGCTCCCTCTAATTTTACTTTATACACCTCATCCGGAACAAATTTGCTTCCTTTTACACAAACAGCATTTCCCTCAAGCTGTTCAAAAGTACACGCTTCCAAATCCAGCATTCCTCCCGGGCCTGCCAGATGATACGGATGTTCTTTTTCATAAAGAGTATGGGCAGCTACTGATAACGGAGTACATTTTCTCTCCGGATTCAGGCTCTGAATTACAAAACTGTCTTCATATAAGATTCCCATGATTGCGTCCAGACCTCCCGGAATTGTACACAGACAGCCGCACTCAATGATTTTTCCCATATGGTATGCCAGACCGAGATTTGTATTTCCCGCATGAACACATGCAGCAACCGTCATTGACGGATCATAAGAACGGCCGGCAATAATCAGATCGACTCCTTCATTCAGCGCCTCAAGATACGGCTCATGTCCCATCTGTCCCACAATTTCTGTCGCTTCATCAATATCTTTTTCTGTAAGCTCCGCAACCCCTGTCATAGGCGAGATCATACCACGATTCAGGCGATCTTTTAACCATGCTTTATCGGCGGTTCCATTAATAACCGCTACCCGGAGCTTCCAGCCACGTTCTTTTGCCAGATCTCTTACGATATTCATTGTCCATTTGATATGCGGCTGACCTCCGGATCCTCCCGCCGAACCGACGATCACCGGAATATGTCTGCTCAGACCTGCACTGATCATCATATCCAGATCCTTTTTCGCTGCCGCTTTGCTCACAATTCCTACGCCTGCCCCAAGCTTATGAGGACCAGCATCCGTGGATCCCGCATCAATTACAATTGCGTTGGGATTCATATCCAATCCGGCGTTAAAACTTTTTTCCGGAATTCCATAACCCAGCATACCTGCCGGTGCAAGAATTCGAACTTCTTTCATATCTGTAACCATCCTTTCAAAAATCATTAAAATTTCCAGATCATCGGAATTACTGCAATTGCAACAAGCAGATTGATGATCGTAAGAGGAAGTCCCATACGTACAAAATCAATAAATTTATAATTTCCAGGTTTCACAACCAGTGTAAACGCAACGCCGCCAATCGGTGTAGCAAAGCAGGCGTTACATGTAAGTACAACAACCATGACCATTGCTACCGGATTTACGCCTATGCTCTCAGCAATAGATATCGCGACCGGTGCCATTAACGCGACTGCCGCCGTATTGCTCAGGAACGACGTCAACACTGTGCAGACGATTCCAAGTACAATTGTCATAAAATATGGATTCGTATTTCCACCTAAAAGCTTTACAACCCAGCTTGCAATCAAATTACCTCCGCCGCTGGCCGTCACTGCCGTTGAAATGGCCATCAGACCCGTGATCAATAAGAGTGTTCCCATTCCGGCTGCCTGCCATGCTTCCCGTTCTGAAATACAGCCTGTCAGAATCAGTATGATCCCACCTATCAGCGCAGCTGCATAAAGCGGCATCCATTTCGGCTGAACCATCATAACCGCAATTGTAATTACGGAAACGACTGCTGTTATCTTCATTTTCCCTGGATCATGTTCCGCCCTGGATGCATTCAGTTCCTCTCCCGGCTCTCCGTGATATCCTGTGTTCGCCGGAAGAAGTTTTCTTCCCAGTGTCAGCATCCATATAAATCCCAGAATTGTCAGCGGGAGTCCTACCCATGCCACGTCAAAAAATCCCATTGTCGGAAGACCTGCCGATTCTAACACTGTGTTTCCGGTAATATTTCCAACAGAACCGATCAGTGTTAACGAACCTCCGAAGCCTGAAGATGCCACTAACGGATAAAGCATTCTTCCCGGAGAAATATCTGCCTCCTTACATAGACTTTTCACTAACGGGATCAGCGTAATGACAACCGATGTCATATTAGCAACCGTCGTTAAAAGACAACCTAACAACATCGTTACAAAGCAGATTGCGATTTCACTTCTGCCTACACGATTTAAAATAAATACACTGACCTTTTCTCCCAACCCTGTTCGAAAAAATGCAGCTCCGATAATTCCAAGACCGATCAACAGCATTGATGTCGATGTTCCCATTGCCTGAAAAAGCGAGGAAATTGGGATCAGACCTGAAAACCCGCAAAAAAGGGCTCCGATCAATGCGGTAAGTGTGATAGAAAGTTTTTCGCTGATCATTATTACAATGACCCCAACAACAACTAAAATCGAAAGTATATCATGCGGCATATGTTTTCCCCCTTACTTATGCTGTAAATCATTTCATTTTTGACCGGCTGTTTGGCATTTTACCGATTGCTTTTAATACAGATGGTGTCTGACCATAAGCAAATTTAATTATCTCCGCATCAGCCATATCCGCAAAATAAAGGATCACTCCTTCCAGAGATGTCGGCATCATACGTGAAATAGCTGTATGATTGATGATCATTGTTACAATTTCCGCCGGAAACCCGGCTTTTTCTGCATAATATGCGCTGTAAAATCCATGCTGATAGTCAAATCCTATATCTGTCGGCACACATCCGCCTTTTCCATCTGGAGACAGCGCAAGTAATTTATCTACATCATGGAGCAGGCAGCCTGTAACAAGTACATCCTTGTCCACATGCACCGACAAATGATGAACTTTTTCCAAATCATTAGCAATATCCAGTGCATGATCCAGCACGGCTCTCGTGTGTCCTAACAACGAAATCTCTCTGATCCCATAAGAAAATCTGGCATCCTCCGCTTTTTCCCATTCACTTCGTTCCAGCACTTCCTTCCAGATCGATACAATTGCCTCTGCCCAATCCTGATTTTTCATTTGCTTTAATTCTCGAAATGTCTCACATAATACCGTAATGTCTTTTTCCATTTATGAACCCCTTTCTTCTTATGTTCTCCTTGACATTTTGATATTTTAAGTATACTCTTAGTCTATATATAAGTAAAATACTTTAATTTCTATATAATAATAGATAAAACTCTA
>ERZ1106915.1857-NODE-1857-length-14985-cov-3.405559_pt1 | contig 14985 bp, 12 predicted proteins | sample MGYA00403653_ERZ1106915 | MGnify/ENA primary metagenome ERZ1106915 (study PRJEB35170, sample SAMEA104062404) | human gut metagenome | biome: human gut; feature: human-associated habitat; material: faeces | place: Denmark | collected 2012-06-06 ... | reverse complement strand
TACATATAAAACAGTAAACGGTAAAAAAGTTTATTCTTCTTGGTCAAAGGTGAAGAGCGTTAAGACGAAATAAAATCACGCAGGGGCGATTGATAATCGCCCCTGCGTTCTTAAATTTTAGATAGTATAAATGAATAAGACTACTTTGGGCGAACATTGTTCGCCTCTTTTTTATGATTAAAAAGTTACAAAAGTGTTACAAATATTAAAATTCGGTATCGTGATAATTTGCACTTGACAATACCACTGTACCCTTATATAATGTAATCAATGGTGATAATTCCACTTAAATCCCATAGATTTCAAGTAAATCCCATTAAGATTACATCAAAATTCACGAAAGGAGCAGAAGTTATGCGTTTGTTTGTAGGTACTTTAGACGGTTATAAACTTGATTCTAAAGGCAGACTTTCTGTTCCGACTAAGTGGAGAGAACGCCTTGGAAAAGAGTTTTATATGGTAGCCGTTACCGTAAGGGGTTGTAAATGCCTTACTCTTTATCCTGTTGAGCATTTTGAATCAACATATGATGCAATGCAGCAGGGTACTGAAAATCAGAAATATGATGCCACTACAAGCTTTCTTGATAATGCAGAAGAGGGCGTACTTGATGCCCAGGGCAGATTTACCGTCAACCAAAGGCTTAAGGAAGCTTCTGCTCTTACAAATGAGTCGACAGTTGTATTTAAAGGTAAAGGTGCTGTAATTGAAATTTGGAATACCGACGAGTATGAAAAAATTTATAACACTTATGACCATACACAAGGTATTTATGACTTGATGGATAAAGTCAAGGGGAATGAGCAGTAATGGAATTTGTTCACAAAAGTGTGCTTTTTGATGAAGCGATAAAGGCACTTGATTTAAACAAAGATAAAATTATAGTTGATGGCACGGCAGGCGGCGGAGGCCACAGCGGTGAAATTGCAAAAACCGCTAAAAGAGTTATTTCAATAGACCAAGACCCCGACGCAATAGAAGTTCTTAACGAAAGACTCGGAAATAAAGAAAATGTAACTATCGTTCACGATAATTATTCAAATATAAAAAACATTGTTTCAAATCTTAATATTGATAAAATTGACGGCCTGCTTCTTGATTTAGGAGTAAGTTCGTTTCAGCTCGATACTGCCGAGAGGGGATTTTCTTTTCATAAAGATGCACCGCTTGATATGAGAATGAGTAAAAGCGGACTCAGTGCCTATGATGTTGTAAATAATTACGATGAAAAAGAACTCGCGGATATTATTTACAGATACGGAGAAGAAAAATTTTCACGAAGAATCGCGGCAAATATAGTTAAATCAAGAGAAAAAAAGCCTATCGAAACAACTTTTGAGCTTGTAGATATAATTAAGGCCTCAATGCCGCAAAGGGCAATGAGGGATTCACACCCTGCAAGAAAAACATTTCAGGCTATAAGAATCGAAGTTAATGCGGAACTTGATGTGCTTAAATCAACACTTGAAGACGCATTTGAAATTCTTGCACCGGGCGGCAGAATTGCTGTAATTACTTTCCATTCATTAGAAGATAGAATTGTAAAAGAGCAGTTTTCAAAATGGTGTCAAGGTTGCACCTGTCCAAAGGAATTCCCGGTTTGTGTATGCGGAAATAAGCCGAAAGGCAAAAGTTTTAAATCAATTTCTCCGTCTAAAGAAGAACTTGATGAAAACCCGAGAGCAAGGTCATCACGACTTAGAATTTTTGAGAAATTTTAATTTGAATATATAGGACTATAAAAAACGAGGAGGAGTAAAAAATGACTAATACAGGCGATTTCAGGCGCTATTCATACAGCACGGAAGCCGCATATGCCGTGCAGGCGTTTAACTATCAGCGTACCTCGGCAGCTCCGTCTTATGTTCCTACGCCAAAAAAGGATTTTAAGGTTAGAGAAAGAAGCCAAAGAAAAAGCAAAGCCCAACTTCTTCACGAGCAGAAATTGAGCTTAAAAAAAGCTTTGCAAATTTCAGTGGTGGCAGCTTTGTGCCTTACTATGCTTTTTGCAGTGCTTTATACTAATGCCAAAACTAACGAATTAACACATGAAATTTCAGATTTGCAAAAAAATCTTTCTGTTTCACAAAGTGAAAATACACGCCTTAACAGTGAGCTTGACAGCCTTGTGTCAATGAATATGATTGACCAATATGCTGTCGAGAAACTTGGTATGACTAAAATGAAATCCAATCAAATTAAGTATATTGATGTTTCACAATATAAGCAAAAGCGTATGGCTGCGGCACAGGCAATTTTGAATCAAAAACAGGCGCAATCCAAGGCTGAAAAAAAGACTGTCGCCAAGTAATAATATATATTATTACAGCGTAAATCTATTATGAGAGTTAAGAATATTTACTTAACTCTCATATGTTATTATTAAATAAGATAACAATTGCGAGGGAGATGATTAAAAGTGAATACATCAAAGAGAATGCTGAAAAGAATTTTGATAATGTCGTTGGTAATCATCTTTCTTATGACAACAACAGCGGTGCGAGTTTTTTATTTAACAATCGTCAGGGGCGAAGAACTTGCACAAAAAGCTGAATCACAGCAGCTTAAGGATACAGAGATTTCCGCAATGCGCGGAACGATATACGACGCTAACGGAAATGTTCTTGCACAGTCGGCTTCGGTATGGAATGTTTTTATCGACCCGCTGAATATTAAAGACGATGAGGAAAGGCAACTTATCACAAATGAATTTGCCACTCTTTTCAAATATGACGACGAAGCAAAAAAAGAATTTTACGAAAAAACAACTCATCAAAATCATTATGAGTTAGTTGAAAAAAAAGTCGAAAATAACATAAAAGAGAAGCTTTCAAAATTCGTGTCGAAAAATAAACTCGGTGATTGCATAGGAACGGAGCAAACCACCAAAAGATATTACCCTTACGGTTCGCTTGCTTCAAGTGTTATCGGTTTTACCGGTTCTGATGACCAAGGCCTTTCCGGAATAGAAGCTTACTATGACGAAGATTTAACCGGAACAAACGGAAGAATCATTACAGCAAAGGACGCTGTTTCAAATAACATTGCAAACGATTATGAAACAAGTATTGCGGCTTCTGACGGTAATTCGGTTGTCCTTACAATTGACCAAACAATTCAGTATTACCTTGAAAAAGGTTTGAAAGAAACTATGAATGAATATCAGGCAAAGGGTGCTTACGGTGTTGTAATGAACTGTAACACAGGTGCGGTGCTTGCAATGTCATCAATGCCTGATTATGATTGCAATAACCCTTATAAGCTTACATACAGCAAAAATAAAAAGGCTATTAAAAAACTTACCGATAAAACGGCTAAGCAGGAAGCTGAAAGTGCTGCGGTTCAAAATCAGTGGAGAAACTTTACGGTATCGGATACTTATGTTCCGGGTTCTGTTTTCAAAACTTTTGTCGCATCTGCCGCTTTGGAGGAAAATGTTGTAAATTTAAACACAACATATACTTGCACAGGTGCAATCCAAGTTGATAAGTACCGTATGAAATGCCACTATCATCCCGGTCACGGAACAGAAACACTTACACAGGGACTTGAAAATTCGTGTAACCCGTTTTTTATCACAATAGGTCAAAAATTAGGTGTTCATAACTACTTCAAGTATTTTGACGCTTTTGGATTCACACAGAAAACAAATATAGACCTACCGGGTGAAGCTTCACCGCAGTATTACAAGGAAGACCAATACGGTATAGTTGAACTTTCATCTGCATCATTCGGTCAAACAAACTCTCTTACTCCTATTCAGGTATGCACCGGCCTTTGCGCTATTGCTAACGGCGGTAAGCTTCTTCAGCCTTACCTTGTTTCAAGTATTGTTGATTCAAACGGAAAAACTGTCAAAAAAACTCAAACTAAAGAGATTAGACAGGTAATCAGTTCCGATACATCCAAAAAAATGCGTGCTATGATGAAATCTGTTGTAGATAACGGTACAGGTAAAAACGGTTATGTGGCAGGTTACAGTGTCGGCGGTAAAACGGGTACATCCACTAAGCTTGGTGAATCAAAAGAAGGCGAGGGTGATAAGTACATTGTTTCATTCGCGGCTATTGCTCCGAGTGATGATCCTGAAATTGCAATGCTTATTATTGTTGATGAACCTAATCAGGATTTAGGCGGCGGCGCTCTTTGCGCACCGATTGCGGCTCAAGTTACACAGGAAGCTATGAATGTTCTCGGTATCGAGCCGAAATATGATGAAAAAGAAATGAAAAACCTTTCTAAAGAAACACCTAATGTTGTAGGAAAAAGCCTTGATGATGCAAAAGCTGCTCTTAAGGAAAATAACCTCAACTATGTTGTAATAGGTGATGAGTCAACTGTAACAAGGCAATGCCCGTCAGGCGCAGATGCAATTCCTAACGGCGGTACAGTTTATCTTTATACAGATGAAAGCGAAAAGGAAACTGTAAATGTTCCTGATTTTACAGGTCTTACGGTTACGGAAGCTAAAGACCTTGCTTCAAGCAGTTCTTTAAATATTCAAATTGCCGGTAACAGTATGTCGAGCGGTACGGTAGTTGCTTACCGCCAGAGCGAAGAAAAGCAGGCAAAGGTTGAAAAAGGCACAGTTGTTACAGTGACTTTCAAAAATACACAATCAGTTTTAGACTAAAATCAATTTTGATTAAAGATATGGGGTTTTAAAATGAGGCTTAAAGATTTATTAAAGGGAATCAATGTTCAAAATGAATTTGATGATGTTGAAGTTTTGGATGTTACACAGGATTCGCGTCTTGTAAAAGAGGGCTCGCTGTTTATATGTATTAAAGGTGCGGCATTTGACGGCCATTCGGTTGCAAAAGAAATGCTTGATAAAGGTGCTGCTGCGGTAGTAGTTGAACACGATCTTGGAATTGATAAGCAAATTATTGTCGAAAATTCAAGGGCTGTGTATTCACCGATATGTGCAAATTTCTTCGGCAATCCGGCTGATAAATTAAAACTTATAGGTTTAACCGGTACAAACGGTAAAACAACCACAACTTTTCTTATCAAGCAAATTCTTGAAAATGTAGGCAAAAAAGTTGGCCTTATAGGAACGGTTCAAAATATGGTGGGTGATGAAATTTATCCTGCAAAATATACAACTCCTGATCCATATGAACTTCAAAAGCTTTTTTCACTTATGGTAAAAGCAGGCTGTGAATATTGTGTTATGGAAGTTTCGTCGCAGGCTCTTGCTCAAGGCAGAGTTAATGGACTTCGTTTTGCACTCGGTGCTTTTACAAATCTTACACAAGACCATCTTGATTATCATAAAACTTGGGAAAACTATTTTGCTTCAAAAAGAATACTTTTTGAAAATTGCGATATTGCAGTTACCAATGCTGATGATGAACACGGCTTGAAAATAATTGACGGGCTTGAATTTGATAAAGTAGTAACTTATGCTGTTGATACAAATGATGCAACATATACTGCCAAAAATGTCAAGTTTAAAGCAAGCGGCGTTGAATACGAAATAGTATCTAATGATTCTATCGGCAGATGTACTTGTCCGATTCCTGGTAGATTTTCGGTTTATAATTCACTTTGTGCCACAACTTGTGCACTCGCCCTCGGTATTGATTTTGATGATGTGCTTTCAGCTGTATCAAAATCGCAGGGTGTAAAGGGCAGAATTGAAGTTGTGCCAAGCAATAGGGATTTTACAATCATTATTGACTATGCCCATTCACCTGACGGACTTGAAAATATTATTACTTCCCTTAAAGAAATTGCAAAAGGCAGGGTAGTTACACTTTTCGGCTGCGGCGGTGACAGGGATAAAACAAAAAGGCCTAAAATGGGCAAAATTGCCGCTGAACTTTCTGATTACTGCATTGTAACATCAGATAATCCTCGCAGTGAAAATCCAAGCGCAATTATTGATGATATTCTTGTCGGTATGAAAAATATAAAAACTCCTTATAAAGTTATTGAAAACAGGCACGAAGCTATTGAATATGCAATAACCCACGCAAAGAAAGATGATATTATTCTTCTTGCGGGTAAGGGGCATGAAACTTATCAAATCCTGCCAACAGGAACAATTCATTTTGATGAAAGAGAAGTAATTGCCGAAGTACTCGGTAAAATGAATTAAATTATGGAAACTTTAACTTTAAAAGAAATTGCTAATGCACTCGGCACTCAAACAAAGTTTGATACGCAGGTTAATGCTGTTTGCATAGATACAAGAAAAATTACAAAAGGTTGCCTTTTTATTTGCATTAAAGGTGAACGATTTGATGCCCACCAATTTGCAAATGAAGCCTTAAATTCGGGCGCGGCGGCTGTTATGATTAGTGAAGATATTGAAGTGGCAGGGCCTTATGTAAAGGTTGATGATACTGCAAAAGCACTTCTGTCACTTTCCGGATATTATCGTTCAAAATTTGATATTCCCGTTGTGGCACTTACCGGCTCGGTAGGCAAAACTACTACCAAGGAATTTACTCACCTTGTAGTTAATTCGCAGTTTAATGCCATTAAAACACAGGGCAATTTGAATAATGAAATAGGACTTCCGCAAATGCTGTTTCAAATTGACAGCAGTACCGAAGCGGCGGTAATTGAAATGGGTATGAACCATTTTGGCGAAATCCATCGCCTTGTTACAGCAACAAAGCCAACAATTGCGATGATAACAAATATCGGTGTATCGCATATTGAAAATCTCGGTTCAAGGCAGGGCATACTCAAATCAAAGCTTGAAATTCTTGACGGACTTAAAGCAGGTTCACCTTTTATTATAAATTGTGATAACGATATGCTTAAAACGATACTTGATAACGATGAAATTATGCAAAAGTATAATGTAATCACATTCGGTATTGAAAGCGACGCTCAATTTAAGGCGGTTGATATTAAGGAAGAAAACGGTTCAACTTCTTTTGATGTTAAATACTCAACTTTAAAAATCATTGATGAAACCGATGGGCCGACAGCTCAGTTTTCTTTGTGGTCACAGCATATATCAATTCCTACAATAGGTATTCATAATGTTTATAATGCACTTGCGGCTTTCACAGTCGGCATAACTCTCGGTATTGATTCCAAAAAGGCGGCCGGAGCTCTTGCAAACTATGTTCCTGCAGGAATGAGACAGAAAAGCGTAAATGTCGGCGGTATAATTTCTATTGAAGATTGCTATAACGCAAGCCCCGATTCAATGAATGCGGCAATTAAAACACTTGCTAATGTAAATGCAAATAAAAGAATTGCTGTTTTGGGTGATATGCTTGAACTTGGTGATTTTTCAAAAAAAGCACACTCAGATGTCGGCAAAATGGTTGCCGATAATAATATAGATTACCTTTTGGCTTACGGTGATGACGCAAAGTACATCGTTGACGGTGCTAAGCAAAACGGTATGAAAAATGCCTTTTATTTTGATAATAAAGATGAACTTTCAAATAAACTTTTTGAGCTTGCACACAAGGGTGACGCAGTTATATTTAAAGCGTCAAGAGGTATGAAGCTTGAGGATGTAATAAATAATGTGTACAACAGGTGGGAAAAATAAAATAACAGTACAATTGCTTTAATAATCAGTGTAATAATAGCTTTCGGTGTAACCGCAGGCCTTGGATTTGTAATAATTCCGTGGCTTCGCAAATTAAAATTTGGGCAAACAATTCTTGATATAGGCCCAAGCTGGCATAAATCAAAGCAGGGTACACCTAATATGGGCGGAATTATGTTTATTATCGGCATAGTTCTTTCATTTGGAATTACTTCTTTAATCTATTATCTTTCAGGCGGAGAACTTGAAAGCGACTATTCTTCAATTATGAATGGTCGTGAATTGGTTCTTCTTTTCGGTGGGCTTGTCTTAGCTCTCGGCTGCGGCCTTGTAGGCTTTATTGATGATTTCACTAAAATTAAGCTTAAAAGAAATGAGGGCCTTTCACCAAAGCAAAAAACACTCGGTCAACTTATTGTTACTTTAGGATATATCACTACTCTTTGGGTATCACATAATACAAGCTGGTATATTCCTTTTATCGGTACAGTAAATTTTGAAAAAAATATATTTACGGCAATTGTATTTTGGATTTTATCTCTGTTTATTATATATGGCTGTGTCAATTCGGTTAATCTTACAGACGGTATTGACGGACTTTGCTCAAGTGTAACAACTACCGTTGCAATTGCGTTTATTGTTATAAGCTATATTCAAGGTTTTGCAGGCCTTAATATTTTTGCAGGCGCACTTTTGGGCGGAGTTCTCGGTTTCCTTTGCTGGAATTGGAATCCTGCTAAAACCTTTATGGGTGATACAGGTTCGCTGTTCCTCGGCGGAATGGTTGTAGCTCTCGGTTATCTTTGCAAATGTCCGATTATTCTTCTTCCAATCGGTATTGTTTATGTTTGTGAAACTATGAGTGATATTATCCAAATAGGATATTTTAAAATCACACACGGTAAGCGCATATTCAAAATGGCACCTATTCATCACCATTTTGAAATGTGCGGCTGGAAAGAAAAGAAAATCTGCGTTGTATTCTCAACAGTAAATGCAATCGGCTGTGCAATCGGCGTGCTTCTTCTTTACTTCGGCAATTTTGCAAAATGATTTTATTTTAAATTTTAATTGAAAGGAGTGTTCTTGTGCCAAAAAATGATAACGAGCAATTAGTTGTTAAGCCAAGTAAATGGAAAAATTTTAAAGACACCTATTTTCTTGTCGGTAGTATTGATATTCCGTTTTTGGGGTTAACAATAGCACTTTTAACAATCGGTTTAATAATGCTCTTTTCAGCGTCATATCCGTATGCGTATTATTATAAGGACAGTTCATATTACTATTTTATTCGCCAGCTTATTTTTGCAGTTGGCGGCCTTGTGGGAATGTTTTTCTTTTCAAAACTTAACTATAAGGTACTGAAAGCTTTATATAAAGTCATATTTTTTGTAACAATAGGTTTTTTGATAGTTGTGTTATTCTATCATACTGATTTTGGCGATTTTAAACGCTGGATACCAATCGGACCGTTTACTTTTCAACCGTCTGACCTTGCTAAATTCACTATTATATTAAGTCTTTCGGTTTATATAAATGACCATTACAGAAAAATGAATTCGCTTAAATACGGTATTGCAATTCCGGTTGGAATTATATTGATTTTCTGCGGCCTTATTTATCTTGAACATCATTTGTCTTGTACGATTCTTATGTTTTTAATCGGTGCTACTTTAATGTTTGCCGGTGGTACAAATTGGAAATTATTTGCATTTGGACTTGCAATAATCGCACTTGTCGGCTTTCTTGTTGTAAGCTTTCCTAATCTTATTGAAAACTATGCAGGTGCGCGTATTGAAGCTTGGCTTGATAAGGATTTTGATCCTACGGGTGCAAGGTGGCAAACAAATAATTCGCTTTACGCAATCGGCTCAGGCGGATTTTTCGGAACAGGCTTGGGCAATTCAAAGCAAAAATATCTTTATGTTTCAGAACCGCAAAATGACTTCATTTTTTCAATTGTGTGTGAAGAACTCGGATTTTTCGGAGCAGCTGTAATAATACTTCTTTTCGCGGCACTCGTAGTCAGAGGTTTGATAATCGCGTCAAGGTGTAAGGATAAGTTCGGCTCACTTCTTGTAATCGGTGTTGTAGCACAAATCGGTTTGCAGGTTGTGTTTAATATACTTGTAATTACAGACACACTTCCTAACACAGGTATTGCACTTCCGTTTTTCTCATACGGCGGTACAGCTATATTTATGCTGCTGCTTGAAATCGGAGTTGTGTTGTCGGTATCGCGAAAAACAAATCAACAAAAGGTATAGGTAAATCAAATGAAAATATTATTTGCAACAGGCGGCACAGCCGGCCATATCAACCCGGCACTTGCTGTTGCCTCATATATCAGAGAAAAATATCCTGAAAGCGAAATTATGTTTGTCGGCACGGCAGACCATATGGAATCACGCCTTGTGCCAAACGCAGGTTTCGATTTTAAAACTATTAAAATTTCAGGTTTTCGCCGTTCATTTGCACCAAAGGCAATTTTGCATAATATTAAAACTGTTTGCCAGCTTATAACATCAAACGGCGAAAGCAAAAAAATTATCAAGCAGTTTAAGCCTGATGTCGTTGTAGGATTTGGCGGATATGTTTCAGGACCGGTGCTTCAAACAGCGGTTGATATGCACATTCCTACTTGTATTCACGAGCAAAATGCTTATCCCGGTATTACAAATAAAACTCTTGCTAAAGAGGTTGATAAAGTAATGCTTACGGTTGAAGATGCAAAAAAGCATCTTGAAGCAAAAAACGAAGTAATCGTAACAGGTCTTCCTGTTCGTGGCGAACTTCTTAATGCGCGAAAAGATTTATCACGAAAGAAGCTCGGTATTCCTAATAATAAATATCTTGTTCTTTCATTCGGCGGTTCACTCGGCGCAAAGCCTCTCAATGACGCCATGTATGATATTCTTCTTGAAAGTGCCGAAAATGATACTTATTATCATATTCATTCAGTCGGTACTAATGGCGGTGAATTTCTTGATAAATTTAAAGAACAGGGTTTTACCGAGGGTGAAAAAGGTTTAGTTAAAGGCAATGTTGAAGTTAGGCAGTATATTGATGATATGGATACCTGTATGTCTGCCTGTGACCTTGTAATCGGCAGAGCAGGCGCATCAAGCCTTTCTGAAATCGAGGCTATGGGTAAGGCTTCCATCCTAATTCCGTCACCGTATGTGGCAGAAAATCATCAATTTCATAACGCTATGGCACTTGTTAACAGAGGAGCCGGCTCGATTATTGAAGAAAAAGATTTAACTTCGCAGTCACTTAAAGAAGCGATTGATTCAATGCTTTCAAACCCTGCCAAGCTTATTCAAATTGAAGAAAATGCCAAAAATATGGCTATTACCGACGCAAGAGAAAGAATTGCAGATATTATTATTTCACTTGCCAAATAGGTAAATAACAAAATAATCACTTTTGCATAGTATAGCGTGCAGAGGTGATTAAATGGAATATTTTAAAATTAACGGCGGCAAAAAGTTATTTGGAGAAATATCGGTTCACGGAGCCAAAAATTCTGCTTTACCAATTCTTGCATCAACACTTCTAATTAAAGGTGAGAGTGTTATACATAATTGCCCCGATTTAAGCGATGTAAAAGTTACACTTGATATTCTTGCATCCATTGGTTGTAAAGTTAATAAAGAAAATGATACTGTAATAATTGATGCAACAAATGTTACAGGCAGCGAAATCAGTGAAAATACAATGCGTACAATGCGTTCATCAATAATATTTTTGAGTGCATTATTATCGAGGCAAAAATGCGCTTCGATTTATTATCCCGGTGGTTGTGAAATAGGAACAAGACCTATTGACCTGCATTTAAAAGCACTTAATGATTTAGGAGCGAATGTCAGTGTTAACGGTTCATCCATCAGTGCTTGTGCCGATTTTGTAATTGGTACTAAAATTATACTTCCTTTTCCAAGTGTTGGTGCAACAGAAAATATTATTATTGCATCAGCCATATCAAAAGGTAAAACGGTGATAGTCAACCCTGCAAGAGAACCTGAAATAAGCGACCTTGCTGATTTTTTAAATCATTGCGGTGCTAAAATTTACGGTGCAGGAGAATCAACAATAGTTATTGACGGTGTAAGTAAACTTCATCCTTGTGAACATACAATTATTCCAGATAGAATACTTGCATCAACTTATATGTCACTCGGTGCGGTATGTTCGGATGAATTAACTGTTAAAAATATCAGACAAAGTCATTTATCTCCGATTTTTCCTGTTTTTACAGAAATGGGATGTAAATTATATTTAAGCGATAATTCGCTTACTCTTGCTGCACCTAAAAGGTTAAAACGGGTAAGAAGTATTAAAACAATGCCATATCCCGGATTTCCTACTGATTCGCAATCTCCCATTGCAGTTGCACTTGCACTCGCCAAGGGAACATCTATATTGCAGGAAACTATATTTGAAAATCGGTTCAGATATGTCAGCGAATTAAACAGATTCGGTACAGATATTGAAATCAAAGACAATATTGCTGTTATTAACGGTGTTGATAAACTTCATCCTGCAAATGTTCACGCCACAGATTTGCGTGGCGGCGCGGCACTTGTGGTAGCGGCACTTTGTGCAGACGGTGAAAGTAATATATATTGTATAGAACATATTGACAGAGGTTATGAAAATCTTGAAAAAGCACTTTCATCAATAGGTGCGAATATTAAGAGGAGTAAAAATGAAGGAACAACAGAAAAAGAAACAGGCGAAACGAAAAGCATCCAAAAGAAGCAAACCGAATTCTAAAATAGACAGCGAATTTTTAGACCTTGGTATTGAGCCGCCAAAAATTTATCGTGAGTCACAAAAGCGTATTACGCAGGCGCAGGAGAAAAAATCACGCCAAAGCAGTGATTTATATTCAATGCCACGCTTGGAACGCAGGCAGAGAGAAAGCAATAAACGAAAAAAGAAAAACAAAGCACGAAAAGTGATGAGCTGGATAGGTGCTGTACTTATAATTATTGCAATAGGCACAGTTTTATGCTTAACGGTATTTTTCCAAATAAATACAATATCCGCTTCGGGTAGCAAAATATATTCATCAGATAAAATATTATCACAGTGTATTATTCAAAAGAGTAAAAACCTTTTTACCGTAAATACGGATGAAGCCGCTTTGAGAATTGAAGAAAATCTGCCTTATGTTTATAAAGCGGAAATTAAGCGCAAACTTCCTGATACTATTGAAATTAAAGTGACAGACGCAAAGGTAGCATATTCGCTTTTGTGTGAAGATAATACTTACATTCTTCTTGATAATAATTTTAAAGTCCTAGAAAAAGGCGCGCAAATGGCAACGGGAATTATTATCAATAAAACAGATGTAAAATCTGCGAAGCCCGGCCGTAAAATTCAATTTAAAAACAGCGATGTAGGCACTTGCCTTGAACGAATGGCAAATTGTATTAAAGAAAACAATTTTACTGAAATCACATCAATTTACAGTAAAAATATAAGCGATAATTATGTTGTTTACGATAATAGAATTACTTTTAAACTCGGTAACAGTAAAGATTTAGATACAAAGATAATGAAAGGCTTGGCGGCTTGCGATAAGCTTAACACTTCCAGTCCTAACGCAACAGGTACAATGACTGTTTCAACTGACAAGTCAATTTACTTTACAGAGGAATAGCTGTGAAGTAAATCACTTTACAGAAAATGTGACAATTATCGGAATTTGTGCATACCTGACAAATAAAATAAAAATCGATTGCAAAACATTGTCAAAAAGTTTGAGAATAATTCAAAAAAAGTATTGCAATTTGGTTACAATCTTGTTACAATATCATATGTAACGAAAACCTGTATAGGGGTATATAGACTGAAAAATAAAATTAAGGAGAATCATGCAATGGGACGTTATGAAATTGATACAGATGACTCAAAAGTAGTACAAATTAAAGTAGTAGGTGTCGGCGGTGGCGGTGGAAACGCTGTTAACCGTATGGTACACTGTAATATTCAGGATGTTGAATTTGTAGCCGTTAACTCTGATAAGCCGGCACTTGCAAAATCGACAGCAACACATAAAATCCTTATTGGTGAAAAGGCTACAAAGGGTATGGGCGCAGGTGCAAGACCTGAAGTTGGTACTCGCGCAGCTGAAGAGAGCAGGGAAGCTCTTACCGATATTCTCACAGGTGCTGAAATGGTATTCATCACTGCCGGTATGGGCGGCGGAACAGGTACAGGTGCAGCCCCCGTTGTAGCTAAAATTGCTAAAGACCTCGGTATTCTTACTGTTGCAGTTGTTACAACTCCTTTCGCTTTTGAAGGTAACAGAAGAATGAAGCAGGCACAGGAAGGTATCAAGGAGCTTGCACAGTATGTAGACTCAATTATGGTAATTCCTAATGAAAACTTAAAGTATGTAACAGAAGAAAAAATTACTCTTCTTAACGCATTTGAAATTGCCAATGATGTTCTTCGCCAGGGTGTTCAGTCAGTATCTGACCTTGTTAACGCAACAGGCCTTGTAAACTGTGACTTTGCCGATGTAACTGAAATTATGAAGGATTCCGGCTATGCACATATGGGTGTCGGTCGTGCTAAAGGTAAGGATAAGGCTGAACTTGCAGCTCAGCAGGCTATTTCTTCTCCTCTTCTTAACACTTCGATTGACGGCGCTCGCGGCATCCTTATCAATATTACTGCTTCAACTGATATTGGTCTTGAAGAAATTGATGCAGCATCATCAATCGTAAGTGCTGCTGTTCATCCTGATTGTGAAATCATTTGGGGTGCTAATTTTGATGAAGAACTTGAAGATGAAATGATTATTACTGTTATTGCTACACGCTTCGGCGATGAAGGCCCTGGCGCACCGATTAAGTCAACAACAGCTAATAAGGAAGTAGCTCCTCCTCAGCCGGTTGCTCCTGCATTTACAGCTCCTGCTCCGGCAGCATCATCATCAACTTCTCCTGTTTCTACATTTAATGATAATGACGATGATGCTTTCACCGACATTGTTAACTTCTTTAAAAAGTAATAAACTTTAAATGAAAAGTGCGTCTTTTTAGGACGCACTTTTTTGTTTGTTATAATATTAACAATATGTATATTATAATCGACTCGTGTTTATTAAGTGGAAAACTTTTCCTGTCAAGTAATTTGCTTTACATTTTTAACATTTTCCACAATGTTTTCAACATTTTTTGTTGCTCTACGCTCGACTTTTCCACATTCTTAACAGCGTTTTCCACAGTGTTTTTAACAATTTGTATTTGTAAAGTTTATTGCCATTACATTTAAAAAAGCGGCTAAATATACAAATTATGTATATTTAGCCGCTTTTAGACTGTCGATAAAGTGGCTAAAGCGCGCCTCGTCTAAAGAAATTAAATTAACCTTTTGCCTCCATTGCAAAGGGTGCGGGTCTCCGGTGGAGACCTCTGCACAAAGTGCAGAAGCACCGA
>ERZ1106915.1832-NODE-1832-length-15225-cov-4.204153_pt1 | contig 15225 bp, 30 predicted proteins | sample MGYA00403653_ERZ1106915 | MGnify/ENA primary metagenome ERZ1106915 (study PRJEB35170, sample SAMEA104062404) | human gut metagenome | biome: human gut; feature: human-associated habitat; material: faeces | place: Denmark | collected 2012-06-06 ... | reverse complement strand
ATAGAATACACGCATAATGCATTCTACTTTCTTTTGGATATTTACAACTCATTTACTTATTCTCCTTGTAGAAACCATAATCACCAAGTTTTTCATTCACAACTTTGTCAAATTCTTTTGACATTATATCTAAAAATCTCTGCTTACATTTCATTACATTGTCGCAACCAATTGTACATTGCAAGTCTGATATTGAAATTTGATATGCACCACCTATGTATTTAATGTCCATTTTTCACCTCCCAAGGAAACCGATATTTCATGTCCTTTTTATTACTATATATAGTAGTTTAAATTTATCAGGCTACTATATATAGTATATATTTTTATGAAACATACTACCTATTGTATTATTCTCTCTTTTACTTCAATAAAGCAGCAATCTCATCAATTTCCAGCTCTGTTTTCTTATCATCAGAGAGCAACTTGTCCAACTTGCTCTCCATTTTCTTCAAATCAGACTCTTCTTTCTTCAGACCAGATACCTCTAACTTACTCTTAATATCTTTAATCCATGCTGTCACACTGTATCCTGAAATTTCAAAATCAGCCATATTAAGTTCCTTTGCAGACATTAAATATGAATTCAATCTAATCAAAAGTAACAACAACGCATCATCTGAACACACGTTGAGATTAATTGTCATTCCATCCATATTAAGAACGCAATTTGTTTCAGGAATAAACCTAACCTTCTTCTCAGAAATTGATTTCTTCTTAGTTTCAATCTGTTTCTTTAATTTTAAAATTCTGTCATCATTTTTACTCATTAAACTCGTACTCCTTTTTATATTCTCTGCCATTTGCTAAATATTTCTGCTTACATACTGGTTTTAACTTTTCAAAAACTGTTTCAATAGAAACTGGAATCATATGCGTCTGAATTTCTTTTTGACTATAACGTACTTCCACTTCTCTTTCTTCTGTCGGGAAAATATCACTTGCTTCCTTATCTCCATGATAGATATTCTTGACACTATATTTATAAACAGTATATTTGCCGTTATCTTCTGACCTATATGGCGTTGTCATTTCATATTTAATATATTCTCCATTGTTGTTTACCATAAAACGAACATTGACATATTTTCTTGTTATATCATCATCGACATATGTATTAATTGCTTTTTCATAAAAATCTTCAAATGAGATATTTACAATTTTATCCTTGCTATCGTCTATAGGGGAAAATTGATAAGATGATTCCATTGAATCATAAATTTCAGAATATTTAGATGTGCATTTATCATCAAGACAACTAATAAGTTTGTTTTTAGGAACACTTTTGAATTGCTCAAATTCATACTTTTCATCGCTTAATCTTGCGAACCAATGCATTTTACCATATGAGAGATTGTTAATTCCTTTATAAGAAATTTTTGTATATCCAAAACGAGTTGGTTCGGTTGGAATATCTTCATAAGATTTTATTCTTACAATTTTACCATCCTGCATAAATTCATAACCATATCCATATGTTTCGAAACGTCCCATATAAATCCAACTCTCATTATCTTTTGTGAGATATGTAGCACCGATAATTAAATCTTTTGCTTTAATGGTTTCATTATTATGGATAATTTTATTAAACTCACTAATCTGCTTATAATCAGGTGATTCAACAGGCATAAGAACTAAATTTTTGCCATCCCATCCATATATAAATTCTCCTTCAAGTCCTTTGCCCTTGATACAATTCGCATTTTCGAGAATGTATAATAAATTTTCAATGGTAATTTCAAACTCAAATCCTCTTGGATCATATACTCTACAATAAGCATGTCTGTGATCCCATCCTGTAGAGTAATCACCAGCTTTTTTATTTAGTACAAATCCTTCTGTTGGAACATTCTCAAATTCATCATTTGGAATTTTATCGTCACGCCAACTATTCCATGATGCTTCTTTTCGCAGCTTACCTTTTTCGTCATAGTAAATGACGTAGGCAAGTTTTCCTGTATAAGTTCCTGAACGATTTTGATATCCAACATTTATCGTTTTAGGAACAAAAATGCTACTGTTCAATCTATTATTCTCCTCTTACATCGCTTTTGCAATCAATTTAACCTGATTATCAAGATATTTTACAATTAATCTTTTCTTGGCTAGGTTCAATCCTTTATTAAGGTCAAAAGTATCATCTTTATAACATGTGGTTTCTACTTTAAATACACCACTTCTAAGTTGAATTTTCTTTCCATTATATCTATATCTACAAAAACCAGCTTTTTCCTTACCGTTGATGTCTGTAAACCTAATTTCAGTTGATTGCCATTTGCTCCAAGTTCTCTTTACAGGTTCTTCAACCTTATCAAAATACTTTTCATACTCGTCAAACGACATACAACCAAGATGACAGCCACCAAACTTAAAGCAGATTACTCCACCTTCCTGAATATCAGTCACTTCACAAATCTCACCAATATTATCAAAAACACCCATCTTCTTAACTAATTTAATTCGATCGCCTTTAATCATGCTGCTTTATCCTCCTTATTCGCAAACTTTTTGTTAAATGCATCAATAGCTTTCTGATCCTCTACCGTTACATCATCATTAAATCTTCGTCTAGCCTGTACAATATGATTATTTCTTACTTCAATCGTTACTAAGCTCTCATCTGGCTTATTCTTCTTTCTCAAGAAAAGAATATGACACTGACCATCAATAACCTTATCTATGTATGAAGCAACGCAGTTGTTTTGCATAGTTGCCTCGTCCTTTATATCTTGTGTAGAATCTGGATAAATGAATATGTAATCACCAAAAGAGCATTCATACTGTTTATTTATTCTCTTCTTAAATAACTCTTCTGAAAATTCTTTCTTCATTCGATTGTAATTTCTACAAGCAATCTTATGTGTAGTGAGAAAATGTCTTGGATACTTGTCAAATTTAGGACTAAGCTGTTTCATCATATTAGCGTAATCGTACAATTCACGAATTAGGAAATCCATATTTTCAACTGCCTCAAATGTCTTGATTCTATCCAAATACAGCCATAAATCCTTGGCGTTGTAATCATATTCATTTACTAATTTATTGAAAGATGAATAATAACCATAATCCCCATTATACATCTCTGCATTCCAAACAGTATAAATGTCATCAGGAGATAAATTAAGATAATCAAGATTATATGCTATATAATGAGCATCTTGATTTTCTTTATAATACTTAACAGTATTGTTGGATAATTTGATGGAATATTTACGACATAATTTGATTAAAGATTTTGGAATCTCATTTATAGAATACTTGAACCGATAACCATCTTTGATAATGTCATCAAATCCTGCTGAGAAAATTTGTTCAAATCTATCATATCTTGAAACTCTATCAAGAATTGTTCCTATATTGCTTATCGAACATCCTTCTGAATTTCTAATAAATCGTAAAAACTTCGCATATTTCTCATCATCGCAACAATCAAATAACTCATTTAAAGTAAAACCACTTAGTTGACTACATAAGTTCTTTACTGGCTTGCCCTTAATTCCAATAGCAGTCTTTGTTGCGAAATCATATTTTACAGTACGACCATCTTCATAATCAAAAATGAGATACTGTTTATCTTTATATACTCTCGTTTATATCACTCCTATCTGTTAAAATTTCCAAAGGAAACGAATCTTTCATGTTATCTGTATAAACATCCCATTACAGCCATATTCTTTAATAAAATCTGTAAAGAATGTCGTCCCTGTATATTCATCTGCAATTTCACATTGTTTTTCATTTAAAATACAAACGCTGTTATAAATATTCAAATATTTGCCATCAATATACTGTTCATAATATCCAATTGTATTTACAGTAAATGGTGTATCATTGGCAAACAATAATTTCTCACAAGCTACAAATTTTCCACTATCTTGTTTTTTCATATCTGGTGTATAAAGACTAAAATAATATCCCATTTAAATATCACCTCATAAATATTTATTCTCTCAATCCATCCAACACTTTCATCAAAACGTGTCTTGTAAGATTCTTAACATCACCACTGTACAATCCACATTCTATGTCACAAGCTTTTAGAACTTTATCAAGAGTTTTATTCTTTTCTTCTTTTATATTGTAAGCACATTTCCGACTGCCAAGAATCCGCATCACATCAGACTTTTTTACAAATCCCATTTCAGATGGCAGCTTAGATAATTCTTTTCGTAATGCTGTTTTATCAATTAACTGTCCCATATAGTTATCCTCTTACTCTTTTTCAATTCTAATGCCATTCACTTTAAAGCTAGTTACCTTACCATCCTTAATATCAACGCTTTCATCTGTGTCACCATGCCAAACAAGACCAACGCCTATAATATACATATCATTTTCACCTTCAATTAATTCAACTTCTTGTGCTACTCCAATAGGAAAAAACTCACCATTATTGTTTGGTATCTCAATTGGAATATTCTTTACATTTTTATAGGCGTTTCTAATTGCTTCTTTGGAATATATCACACCGTTCAAATCTGGCTTATCAACTGGAATTGGAATTTTAAATGACACTTCTATATTCTCTGTTCTCATGACGTTATTCTTCTATGCTCCTGTATTCGCTCTTAAAACACACTGTTCTTTATTCATATCAATTTCTGTAATGGTAATCTCTTGACACTTCTTAAAGTCACCTGAACTTGCTCTTGCTTTTCTTTCAGCATGTCTTTCATCTTCTGCGATAATTACCATTGCGTAGTCTTGACACCAACCACTTGCAGGTCGTTCTACTAAATATACCTTCATAATGTTATTCTCCTAATCATACTCATAGTCATCAAGCTCCACTTCTTTTCCACATTTAGGACAATCGCACCAAGCACCATCACCCCAATAATCAGTTTTAAAATCCACTTCATCAAAATTCACTTCGACTTCTTCATGACAAAATGGACACTCAAAAGTAATATAAGAAGGTCTACTTATGATTGTGTAATTTACTCTATTATTCATACTATCATCCTTCTACAATTAAAATATCATTCATCTTATCCACCAATACTGTTGGATCACTTAACATACGACATACAAATTCATCGTTACAATATACTTCATATATATCATCATATTCTGGTCTTCCCAACAATCACATCCATTTACAACTTCAGTTTTCTCTATGCGAAATATATTAATCACCTCCCAAGAAAGAAAAATTTCTTCTTATTAATATATTCTCTGTCTTACAGAATTTCATCAACAATTCCATATTTAACAGCCTTATCAGAGTGAATATAAAAATCTTTCCTCTTTTCACGAACATCATTAATATCATCTTTTGTAAGTTTTGTTCTTTCGATCACATAGTCCTCAATTTGCTTATTTAATAGTTCCATTTCTTCTCTATCTTCGTTGATATCTTGCAATTTCCCATACAGTTTACAACCCATCTGGTGATACATAAATGTTGAATGTTTATAACAATATCTCTTATGACCTGCTAAGAAAATTTCAAAAGCTGCACTCATTGCGTAGCCAGTACAATATGTATAAATCGGTGTCTTGCTATTTAGAATTACATCAATCAATCCCCACATGTCGTAAACTGATCCACCATAAGAATTGATATACAACTTAATTGGTTTACGCTCAAAATTCTTTTCTTTCTCATCATTGTTGTCATCTTTTTTGATTTCGCATAAAATGTTAAATGCTAATCGACCAATTGATTCGTTATCAACATCATCTGACAAATAAAAAATTCGATTGTCTATGTTAAAGAATGTATTTTCTCTTGTACTACTCATTTATTCTCCTTTCAAAATCAAAATCCACCTTGAAGACCTCTCCAATCAGTGTTACATCTGCTAAATTCTTCGTGTTTTGCTTTCTTAATAGCATCCTGAACGATCTTCATTGGTAAAATATCTTTTCTTACTTGTTTATATGAATTTTTTTGAGCGAATTGCTCTTGACTACAAAATATTGTAGCAGATAGAATTTCATATATACTATATATTGTATTTATCAAATTTCAAAACACAATATGTAGCATTAAAATTCCAATGAAAGATTTGATTCCTACAACTTTTTATGTTCACATGTAATAGCTGTCCCATTAGTTTTTAATGGTGTTCCTATCGTTATTTCTCTAGGAATCATCTGGTCATTATTACCACCACAATATAAAACATCGTCTCTCCTATTCAAATGAGTTGTTGTGATGGTAGTTTTATTTGAATTCCCATCTAAATATCCTACTTGATATACTTCATCTAAAATTTCTTTTAATCTATCTTTTGTAATTAACACACTATTACTGTCGTTTTCACATTCCTTAAAATCAAAATATACTACTGGTTTCATTTATGTTTCACCTCCAATGTATTATTCTCCAAACTCACAAGTGTCACATGTCAAGAAATATTTATCATAATCCTTACAACATTGTGGTCTATCATCATTTTTATCAGTCTCAGTAATATCTTTCTCATCCATAATTGCACCACAATTAGGACAATACTTTGATTTCAACTTCTGGTTTGCATAATACAGTTTATATACTTTTTTATTACAAACTGAGCAATATACACCTTCATTTGCGCATTCATCTAATGCAAACCAATGACCATGCTTCCTATCCTCTTTCTTAAAATTTATATAAAGTGGTTTACATCTACATGTCAACATAGATGCCATAGCCATTCCGTGAACGATAGCTAATTTGCACTGATTGTCGTCTCTAAATATAGTAGAATCAACCATTTTATTAAATTCTTCTGAAGCAATATAATCCAATACTTTTTGCTGTAATTCTGTTGAATCAATAAGCCTCTTATAATTATCCACTTAATCACCTCTTTTTTAAAATCCAAAGATATATTGCTTTACTATGAAATTATCTATAATTCATTCTTCTCTCAACTTCCTTGTCATTTTCTTCATCGTTGAAATATTTATAGGCAAGTGTCATAGGATAATCAGAATTCTTTGCTCTGTCATATAACATAAATTCGCACCAGTTCGGTTCTTTATATCCGTCTTTATTATCATTACACCAGCTTGGATCTTCAAATAATCCATCGAAAACACTCTTCCAAGAATATTTCTTCCTCTGAATATTTCTATCTTTAATAACAGTTGACTTATCATATCCTTTGATTTCTACAAGAACATTTTCACAGCATGCTCTTTTACAAAGTCGCACAAACCATTTCATAAATTCTCTGTAGGTTTCTTCAAATTCTCTATCTCTCAAAGCAGCATCAACAACAAGGATATACTCATCCTGTGTCTGTAACCATCCTCTACTGCGACTCTTATGCCCATACCTGTCTACTAGATTATTTGTTATTTCTCCAAACTCGTCGTGTGAACACGAGCTGTTATAACCATTTTTCTGAATAATATATACGTCCATATCACCTTCAGAACCGGTTACTCTTGGTAAATGATTTAGCACTGTTTCAAGAATATATCTTTTCTCAGGCTGTGTTCTCCCCATAGGACAAACTGTTATTGTACCTTGAATATATGTCCAAAACGACATTTTTCTTACCTCCTTGCTTTAACATTCTCTCTTTTATTGTGGAATTATTATCTCAAAAATATACATATCCACACTACAATTAAACTAATTAGCCAAAACACTCTCGCAAGATACTGTACTTTCTCAGATACTTCAATCTGTAGTCCCAAAAAGAACATCATTGCGCCACAAGCCAATATTTTTACAACTACTACTGGTGTTAAATTACTCACTATTATTCCTCCTTTAAATATTCACAAGAAACCTGAATTTCTTGTTATTACATATCATTTAATTCTTTATTAATATCTTTCTCAACTTCTCTTCTATACTTCTTTTTAAATAATCTACGATTCTTCTTTTTCATTTTTCTCCAACCATTGTGATTATTTGCCCAACAAGCATAATCATGGGAGAACCAAGATTGATGATTTTCAGAAAATTGTCGTCTTTTAATCTCTGATCTCATAAATCTCCTTTACTTTTTATTAATCCATTCCTTAAACTCGTTAAAATCATCTTTTGTAAGCACAATATCCGAATAATAGAAATCCTTATTCCTAATAATCGCCCAAATTTTCTTCAACTTTTCAAAGAACGGTCTTTGCTGAGTGTAGAAATTACCATTTGTATATGTTAAGAAAGCATAGTCGCCATCTTCATAATCATGAATTTTAAAATGAATACCTTCATCACAACCACACTTGCAACTTACTATTAACTCATCATCTTTGAAATTCTTAAATACTGCCATTTTAATATTCTCCTCTACTTACAATTCAATTCTTCTAATTTTCTTTCACACCAAGGACAAAACGCAATATATTCTCGCTGATGAGCAAATCCATCTTCATAATCATCCCATTCAGAAGTTTCTATGTCTAAATAATGTTTATTTGTTAATGGATCTACATATATCTGATTGTCAGGTGAATTATAATTACAACGATTACACATATTTATTCTCCATCCTTTTTATTTTCTGTAGTATTCTGACTGCAAAATCCTTCAACAAAAATTTTAAAATTGGTATATAATTCTTCAATCGAATCAGCTACCATGCTTGTACAAGGATTGCTCATGAATAAATTATACTGTTTATTCTTGTCTAATCCATTAGCATCCATATATTCTGTAAATGCATCCAAACATGTTCTTAGATAATTACACGCTGAAGCATATGTTTCAAACATATATACCGTTTCTACTCCAAGCATATATTCTTTTTTCTGCTTGTCATATGTAATATCTATATCATTCATGGTGTACATATTGGCTTCGTGACCAGATAAATCATCCCAACTTGTTATTCCCCAAATAAACTTCCAATCATCTGTTTCTATACAACAATTTCCATATTTTTTCTCCATTGCTTCATTATATTTTTCTTCTTTTTTATAAGCTCTCTCAGTACGCCAATAATCAATTTGCTTGAATGGAAAAAATCTGATGATTTTACCATAATATATATTTGATAATGAGTTACATTTACCAATTGGATAACCAGATTCATCTTTTCCCCAACTGTCCTTACAAGCATAATCATGATTCTTGTTAAGTTTTCTATATTTGCAAAAAATACAATTATATTTTTCTGATAGTTTCATCAATATTTATTCTCCACTACTAATGATCTCTTCTAACGTTCTTGGTGTATAGTTCATATATGGCATCATTGCACCAACATTATATGCCCTAGCAGGTGGGCAATCTGTATATCCTTTCATACTTTGAGCGGAAAAGTATTCATTAATCTTTTTCATACATTCCTTATATAAAGTCTCTTCATTGGTATTATGCAGATGTCCATATAAATGAATCCAATTTTTATGCTGTCCGTTCCAAAATAATATTGGATAATGACATAGAACTACATTTCGATTGATACCATTAAAATTATCACTAATTGCTTTGTATTGTGTAATCTCAGTAAACAACTGTTTAACTCTAATATCTTTTAGTTTCTCGTGATTTCCTTGTACTAACACTTTCTTACCTTTGAGAGTGGAAATGACCTCACAGAGATATTCCATTTCTTTATTTCCACCTTCTCTACCAATATCTCCAAGAATATATACTGTATCACCATTAGTAACTGTATTGTTCCAATTTCCCTTGAGAATTTTATCGTGTTCCAATGTTCTTCCTTCGTATTTATTCTGACAATTCAAATGTAAATCTGATATAAAATAATTCATCTTCTCACTCCCAATTCTCAATATTGTCATCATCAGGAAAATATGTAAGTTCAATCTCACTCAGTTTTTTATAATAGACAACCGATTCATCCCAATCTTTCTCAAAACTTTCGTTATCATATATTTCTCTAAATCCAATCAGAATATCTTTATCAGGAAGTTCAATAGCTTCTTTAATCTGAATATGTCTAAAATGATTATCTATATATAGTGACTGATCCTCGAATTTCTTATCCATCTCATAAGGAGTATATTGTCCTGGTCTACGAATTTCTAACATGCGAAAAATATGATCATATCCAAAATCATGTAACCATGTTTCAAAATCAGTCATTATAATCCTCCTTTTCAAAGGGAATATCTGTCTCATAAAAATCTCTTGTTACTAAGACAAAATATTCTTCATCACCTTCATATCTGAATACAATCAAAAACAAATCTCCATGACATGTATACCAACAAAACTCGTCTTTATTTATCCTAAAATAATCAATACCTCTTTGAATTTCCTTAATTACTTCATCTTTTTGTATTTCTACAACATTTTTTAAATCCTTATTAGTTCTATTAAAATGTATAGGATAATCAATATTGTCTTTTGTTAATGTGATTCCTTCTAATTCATCAACCATTGATTCTTGTCCACAACAAGGACATTTAACAAACGGCGCACCAAGCCATCCAATATGGGTATCTTCTTCAGATATTTCTAACTCAGAATCGCAATTATCGCAAAATGTATGTACGAATTTAGGCTTTACTTCTACTTTTTTATTCAAATCATTTTGACTAAAATTATTATGAATAACTTTTATAACAATCACCTCTTTCTATGTATATATTCTCTTATCGCAGCTCAACTTCACCGAATTTTAATGTATTATCTTCAAATACTTTATTGCCAAGATAATATCCAACTAATCCACCTGATATTTTTACATTTTCAAATACCGATACTTTACACTGGTCTACTAACCTATTAATGGTATCTTTATTAGCAAATATGTACGGATAATAACTTTCATCGCCTGTGTTATTTCTTATAGTTTCTTGCTGTTCGTACATATTTTTTCTTAAAACACTTTCATCTACTTCTTTAACAATTGAAAATTTACTCATTTACTTACCTCTAAATCCAAAAGAAATGCTTCTTTCTTATCATTCCATATCTATCTCGTATGTCCCCGTTGTTGATATTGTCCCATTAGGAGCAATAATTACATAATAATCTACACTCTTATCATCAACCCATTTTGTAAATAATAGCCTTTCTACAATTTCTGGTATCTTATGATTTTCTTGATGAACTTCAATACAAGGCTTTTTATTATCATCATATTTTATGTAAGATTTATCTACTGGTATATGTCCAATAGCTTCTCCTTTATCTGTTGTTCTTGAAAAGAAATAACTAATCTCTCCGTCAATAGCCCCTCTCACACAAAAAGCACCACCATGAATTTCTCCACTTGTAACTAAATTGTCCTTTAATGAATTAATATTGAATGTATAATAAGATTCTGTTTTAGGACAACATAGAACAACAATCATAGATATTATGAAAACAAATATAAAATTAATTACATTAAATGAAATATTAAATACGAACCACATAAAAATATATTTTGGAACGTTTACATAGTCATACTCGTTATACTTCCTCAAAGAAAATGTGTAATAGTTTGTTCTAACATATTTTATATTTTCTTTGACTTCTTTATTTGTTTCTTCAATATTTTTGATACTATCAATTAGCCAACCATCTGCAAAAATGGTATATAAAGCTATTCCAATGGCTATCAAAATAAATAAAATCATATTGTTATTCTCCCATCTGATCTACAATACGCTGCAACTTGTTAATATATATCTGAGCGTCCTTTTTATATTTAAGTTGCTTAATATCAGCAGGTACAAGAGCCAACTTCGATTCACCGAAAACATCATTATTCGAATAAACTTTCATAAACTGGCACATGGTTTCAATATCAATCCAATCTAAATCTGGCTGAAAACAAATCACATCACCTTTCTGTGGATACAATTTTCTCACCTTAATGAGTGTCTGCTTGAATAATTTCTTTTTCTGTCGCTTGTTCATATCTATCGCCTACCTAAAATATTGATACATACACTCATTTCTATATTTTTGTATCAAACTCTGCTCAATCATTCTTTTATCAAAATCATCCAACGAATTATACATATCCATGATATGCTTGTTTGGATTTTCGAGATAATCTGCGTATTCTTTGTCATTTTCTACTTGCAATTTTATATAGTCAAACGCATCAAGTTCATCACTAAATCCATCATTAAGTTCATTATCATTTTCATCTTTTATAAAAATCACTTCACCAGACGCATGAGTTTCTGGATTAGGACTTCTGGTTAATTTGTATCTTTTCATACTATTATTCTCCTTCGAATATTACTCTTATTGGTTTTATGGCTCCGCAATTTGTTGGTACAAGAAACACTTTGTCATTTCCAATCTGACCTTTGAATGTTTTGGGAACTTCAACAAATGTAACTTTTTTTGACCTATCACTATCTAACCACTCTTTAAACTTTTCAAGGTTTTCTTTTTCAGAAATTGCAGCACATGGACTTACTTTATCTATTAACTCCAAAAATCTTTGTCTTTCATCTTGTGATAACTCCATACTGTTATTCTCCTATTTACTTACTCTAAATACATTTGCATCACCAACTGCCAAATACAATATAGCCATCTTTATTTTATACATACTTACTCATATATTCTCCTTTCTCGATCATATGAAATCGCATTTATTGGATTCGATTTTTCCACAACTCATATGGAATTTCATCATCTACACCAATGTAGATGACTAATTCTTCTTTTGCCTCGTCTAAAAAATTCATCTCTTTGACAATTTTTGTGTCAATTTTTATAGACTGATTGTATTTAATTTTTCCAATCTGGTTATATGGTTCTATCGTACTGCTATCCACAATGATTTTTTCAAATCCTAAATCAGTACAGCCACCACAAAGTCCATTACTACCATAATTATTTCTAATAATATAATACGTCCATGCTGATTCAGGTGAGTACCAAGGTTTTTCGATTGCAATCCACCCAATGACATATTCTCCATTCATATCTTTTGCCATATATTGGTATTCTTCTTGTAAATTTAACGGATCATATTCTATTACTTCGCATCCCATTCACATTCTCCTTTCTAAACAATGAAACCAAAAATTCATCGGCTTTTAAATAACATTAGCCGTTTGTAGTGGTATATTCACGACTACTGGATGTGAACCTGCATCCACTATCCCATTGACGAAAACCTTTGGGAATACCTTTTTCATTATCTGATAACTTCCATTTACATCTGCATTAATATATTCTCCCTTTTCGCTCTGAAACAAACCTCTGTGAATTCTTCTATCTTTATTGTAATTTTTCTCAATTGGTTCTTCACCATCAAGAAAAGATGTACCACTTGTATAACTTTCATTTGTTTTAATGAACTTAATTCCTTCATTCTCGCATTTATATTCAAGTCTTTGTACAATACTTAAATATGGAATAGATACAAATTTCTGATTAACTCTTTTGCCCATATTGGTATCTTGCTTCCAACCTGAATTATATCCACAAACTAAAGTATCAATATCATTACCTCTACAAAAATCTATCACTATCTTTGTTGATTTTTGAATATAATCATCTACTTGATTGTTCCTTTTAGTTGTAAATCTCTGCATTTCGTTTGACCAATCACTATCATTTCTCAACTTTAATGCAGATCTCATTTCTGAAATCTTCTTATTGTAATACTGATTGATTGACTTTAATGGTTTTCCATTTATTATAATTGGATTTACACCACAGTTTGTTGTGATAGTCATCAAATTATCAACACCTAAGTCAATTGCAGCAATACTCTGTGATTCTATGTCCTTTGTTTCAGGGACTTCTATTTGGTAAACTACTTCCATAATATATTCATTGCCTTTTGGAACAAATCGAAGCTGTACTAATTTAGAATCATTTGGGATTTTTGTTCTGAAAATATTATTCATGATTTTAAGAGGTGTCCACGAAAAATAAATATAACCATCAACAATTTTGAATTTGATATTATCTAATCCAAGTTCAAATCTTCCATCTTCTTTTGGAAGATATTTCGGTAACTTTGGTCTGCCAAAATATTTAGATGGGTTCTTTGAATAATCCTTGATAGCTGCGAAAAACGACTTCCAATTCTTATCTAATTTTCTCAAAGTAGTTTGTCCTACATTACTTCCTATACATTTATAACAATCAGATTCTTTACATAATTGAAATAATTCATTGTATCGAATCCAATGAGCATCCTCAATCAATCCTTGTTCTTTTTGTTTTGAAGATTCTATAAATTCCTGCCGAATTATATAATTTCCATAGTTATATAAATTTTTAGATTTCCAACATAGATCATCTATAATTTTGAACAGTTTATCGTCTTTATTATTTTTCTTACTTTTCTTTATTCGATGTTGTTCTACTCTACTTACTTTCTTCATAAGTTCTCCTTAAATTAACATGGTTCTAAAACGTCAACAATCTTGCAATCTGATAACCTTTAGGTTTATTATCTTATAAATTAACATGGTTCTAAAACCTCAAATATGTATTCGTAATTTACTTGATATTCTTGAAGTTCTAAGTTCAATGGGCGAAACCCACACCCACTATCCAATTGACTTATCTTTTGGAATACTTGTGTAGAATGTTTTCACATTCTATTTATTTATTCTCTTATTTCAAATAACTTTTCTACTGCTTTAACTCGCTTTGTATTGTCAATCGTTCTCTTGACTTCCTGTTGCCAAATACATTCCCATCCAGAAGGAGCTTCATGCTCACTGACTAAGACAATATTTTTCTCGCTCATCTTCTCAGCCCAATTCCAGAACCTGTCATAATCAAAATTTTTACTTGATCCATATTGTTTCGTACCCTTATATGGAATATCGCAATAAAATAAACAGTCAATCCTATCAGAATATAACTCTTCATAGTCTCCGCATTGGAACTGAATATCCTGTAATCGTGGAATCTGTTCTAATAAATTTCTCTTAGCTTCATCGTAGTAATTTCTTTCAGTACCAGCTTTTGTATGAACAATACCTGCATATCCACCGTCAAAGAAGCGTCCATTATAACTTGCAAGAAAGCCAACTGCTCCAATATACCAATCAGGATATGTATTTAAGGCTTTATTGAAACACTCTCTTACTTCTGAGTAATGTTCTTTTGTAATAAATTCTGGGAGATTTTGTATCTGGTTTAGATTCTTGAACATCTCTATAAGATATTTATGATTATCTGATGCAATTTTTATATCGCATTGAACTTTGTCAATTACATTACAGCCACCGCAAAATGGCTCTACGTATGTTTTGATATTATAATCTCGTAATCGCTCTTGTATGATTGGTAAAATGTTATCAACTATTCGAGACTTTGAACCCATATATTTCATTTAATCTACTCAGAGCGAAATTTCTTTAAGGCTGCCACTCACTCCTTTCGTA
>ERZ1106915.1830-NODE-1830-length-15236-cov-5.763718_pt1 | contig 15236 bp, 10 predicted proteins | sample MGYA00403653_ERZ1106915 | MGnify/ENA primary metagenome ERZ1106915 (study PRJEB35170, sample SAMEA104062404) | human gut metagenome | biome: human gut; feature: human-associated habitat; material: faeces | place: Denmark | collected 2012-06-06 ... | reverse complement strand
CGTCGGAGATCGCCTGCATCTCGCTGGGCGGCATCGTCTGCTCCGAGTCGATCAACACCGCCGGCGACGTCTTCACCAACGACATTCAGAGTTACGTGCGCCAGCAGCACAATATCCGTATCGGCGAACGTACGGCCGAAGCCATCAAGTGCTCGATCGGTGCGGCCGTCTCCGATCTGGACGAGGAGCCCGAAGACTTCGTGGTGACGGGTCCCAACATGCTGACGGCCCTGCCCCAGACTGTGTCGCTCAGCTACAGCGAGATCGCCTATGCGCTCGAAAAGTCGCTCACGAAGATCGATGCCGCGCTGATGAAGGTGCTCGAATCGATGCCGCCCGAACTGTACGCCGACATCGTGAAGAACGGCATCTATCTGGCCGGCGGCGGCGCCCTGATCAAGGGGCTGGACCGGCGCCTGAACGAGAAAACCGGCATTCCGTTCCACATCGCCGAAGACCCCCTGCGCGCCATTGCGCGCGGTACGGGCATCGCGCTGAAGAACATCAACCGCTTCTCGTTCTTAATGAAATAGTTGTAACGCACTCCGGCCGGACCGGAGGTGAGAGGTGAATAAATGAATACGGATTGCGGGCATAGTGTCCGCAATCTTAAATTAACGAGAAACCGTGCGCAAGCTCTTAGAGTTTATCCGAAGCATCTATGTCATGGTGCTGTTCGTCGTGCTCGAAGCGATAGCCGTCGGCTATTACGCCCACTCGACCTACTACACGCAGGCCCGGCTGCTGGCGCGTTCGAATCAGGTGGTCGGCGGCGTGCACGGCGTGTTCGCGGGCATCCGGCATTACTTTTCGCTCGGACGCGAGAACCGCGACCTGCTCGCGCACGTGGCCGAGATGAAAGAGCGGCTGGCCGTGTACGAGGAGGCCGAGACCGCCGCGCGGCTGGACAGCTACATGCAGGACGTCGGAATCTCGAAATACCGCGTCATCACCGCGTCGGTGATTTCGAATACGGTCAACCGTGCGCAGAACCTCGTCGTCCTCAACCGCGGCCGCCGCGACGGAGTGGCCGAGGAGATGGCGCTGCTGGCCTCCGACGGCTCGATGGCGGGCTATGTGGTCGACTGCACGGAGCGCTACTCGGTGGCGATGTCGGTGCTCAACACTTCGTTCCGCGCCAGCGGCAAGCTGGTGGGCGCCGATTATTTCGGCTCGATCTACTGGGACGGCGCCGACCCTCATACCGTGGTGCTGGACGAACTGTCGAAGTACGCCGACCCGCAGCCCGGACAGGAGGTCGTGACCACGGGCTTCTCGCAGTATTTCCCCGCCGACGTGCTGATCGGCTGGGTCGAAAGCGCCGAGCTGAACGAAACCCGCACGGCGTTCAAGGTGCGCGTGCGGCTGGCGGCCGAAATGTCGCGCCTGACGGATGTGATTCTGGTCGAGAACCGCGACCTGACCGAAATCCGCGATTTGCAGAATAGTGAAAAAGTAGAACAACATACCCGGCTGAACTAAATGCACAGAACGCTTCCATACATTTCGCTTTTCGTCGTGACGGTGCTTTTGCAGGTCTTTCTGTTCGACAATCTGTCGATCAGCATCTACCTCAATCCGCTCGTCTACGTGGCGTTCGTCGCCCTGCTGCCGCTGGATACGCCGCCCGTGGTGCTGCTCGCATCGGGACTGGTCATGGGCGTGACGATGGATTTCGCCATGGGAGCCGCGGGCGTGAACACCATTGCCACGCTGCTTGTCGCCTTCGTGCGTCCGGCGCTTCTGCGGACGCTGTATACCCGTGACGATCTCCGCGAAGGCGGCGTCCCCTGCGCCGGGCGGCTCGGACGGCGCGTATTCCTGAATTACCTGATCGTGCTGGTGCTCCTGCACCATGCCGTATTCTTCTCGCTTGAGGCCCTTTCGTGGATGCATGTCGTGCGCACATTGGTGCGTATCGTCGTCAGCGGCGCCGTGTCGGTGGCCTTTATCTGGATTATCGCCCGTATTTTCACCGCAAAACTTCCCGTGCGCGTATGAGAGACTCCGAAGGATTCGTCCGGATGCGCACCCTGCAGTGCGTGGTGCTCTTCGTCTTCCTGCTGATCGGCGGCCGTCTGGCCTATATCCAGCTTGTCGACTCGCGCTACAACGAACTGGCCAAAGCCAACGTGCTGCGCCATGTGGTGCAGTATCCGCCGCGCGGCGAAGTCTTCGACCGCAACGGGGAGTATCTGGTCCAGAGCCGCGAGTGCTATGACCTGATGGTGATCTACAGCGAGATCGACAAGAAGGGCTTCGACACCCTGCGCATGTGCGAGGTGCTGGGCCTTTCGCGCGAAAAGCTCGAAAAGGAGCTTGCCAATGCCCGGATGCGCCCCCGTGCGCCCCGCGTGGTGACGAGCTATATCTCCAAGGAAGACAAGCTGCGTTTCGACGAATGCAACTTCCGGGGATTCTATGCCGTCTACCGTACGGTCCGCCGTTATCCCCGCAAGGTGGGCGGCAACCTGCTGGGATTCGTGGGCGAGGTGAACGCCGATTTCCTGAAGCGCCACCCGGACTACAAGTCCGGCGATTACGTGGGTATGAGCGGCGTGGAGTCGGCTTACGAACCCCTGCTGAAAGGCAAGAAGGGCGTGAAGATTCAGGAGATCGACACCCACGGGGCGATCAAGGGTTCCTATATGAACGGCGTTTACGACTCGCTGCCCGAACCGGGGCGCTACCTCGTCAGCACGATCGACGCCCGCCTGCAGCTGCTGGGCGAGGAGCTGATGCGCGGCAAGGTCGGGGCGGCCGTGGCGATCGAACCCTCGACGGGCGAGATCCTGATGATGGTCTCCTCGCCGACGTACGATCCCGACGAACTGGTCGGCCGGGAGCGCGGCAACAACTACATGAAGATGATCTACAACAAGCGGCATCCGCTTTTCAGCCGTGCCGTGAAGGCCAAATACCCGCCGGGATCGACCTTCAAGCTCGTGCAGGGCCTGATCGGGCTGCAGGAGGGCGTGCTCAGGCCCTCGGACCTGCACGTCTGCCACGAAGGCTATCAGGTCGGCCGCCGGCGCATGAAATGCCATGCCCATGCTTCGCCGCTGGACCTGCGCTTCGCCGTGGCGACCTCGTGCAACGCCTATTTCTGCTATGTCTTCCGCGACATTCTTGACAACCGCAAATACGAGAGCGTGAAAGACGGTTACGACGTCTGGAAAGAGTATGTCGAGAGTTTCGGTTTCGGCCGCAAACTCGGCTCCGACTTCCTCGACGAGGGCAACGGCTACGTGCCCGACCGCTCGTACTACGACCGCCAGTACAGGGGTTCGTGGAATTCGCTGACGGTCATTTCGCTGGCCATCGGTCAGGATGCGCTGGGCTGTACGCCCTTGCAGCTGGCCAATCTCGCGGCCATCGTCGCCAACCGGGGCTACTACTACATTCCGCATATCGTCAAGAAGATCGAGGGACAGGATTCGCTCGACCGCCGTTTTTACGAACGCCACTATACCAAGGTCGATCCCAAGCACTTCGAACCGATCGTCGACGGCATGTGGCGGGGCGTCAACGTCGGCGGCACCTCCACGGCGGCGCGTCTGGAAGGACTCGACGTCTGCGGCAAGACCGGCACGGCCGAGAATCCCCGCGGCCGCGACCACTCGACCTTCCTCTCGTTCGCGCCCAAGGACAATCCGAAGATCGCCATTTCGGTCTATGTCGAAAACGGCGGTTTCGGCGCTTCGGCGGCCCTGCCGATCGCCAGCCTGCTGGAGGAGTACTACCTGACCGACACGATCCGCCGTCCGGCCCTGCTGGAGCATATCAAGAATATGAACATCTATTACCCTTCGTATGACCGCTAACCGCCATAGTATCTTTTACGGAGTGGACCTCTGGACGGTCCTGCTGTACGTGCTGATCGTGCTGGCGGGGTGGGTGTCGATCACCTCGGCGTCGTACGACGAGGGCACGGCCGATATCTTCTCCTTCTCGCACTTCTACATGAAGCAGCTGATGTGGATCGGCGTGGCGTGGACCACGGCGCTCGTGGTGCTGCTGCTCGACGAACGGTTCTACCATATGTTCGCCTATCCGGCCTATTTCGCGGGATTGGCGCTGCTGCTGGGCGCGTTGCTGTTCGGCCGCGAGGTGAACGGCGCCAAGGCGTGGTTCGAATTCGGTTCGTTCCGCCTGCAGCCCGTCGAATTCGTGAAGATCGCCACGGCTCTCGCGCTGGCCCGCGTGATGAGCGCCTACTCCTTCTCGATCAACCGTCCGGGCGACCTCTTCAAGGTGGGCGTGGTGATCTGCATCCCGCTTTTCATCATCATCCTGCAGAATGACACCGGTTCGGGCATCGTGCTCGGCTCGTTCCTCTTCGTGCTTTACCGCGAGGGACTCAACAAGTGGCTCTGCATTCCGGTGCTGCTGATCGCCGCACTGTTCATCGTGTCGTTCCTGCTTTCGCCCATGACGCTGCTCGTGTCGATCATTCTGGTCTGCACGCTCTCCGAAGCGATGATGACCGGGGAGTGGCGCTCGCGCCTGATCTATCTGGCGTCGCTGGCGCTGGCGAGCATCCTGCTCTGCATGACGATGGCGCTCGTCGCGCCCGGCGTGATGGACCTGCACGCCTGCCTGCTGACCGTGACGCTGCTGTCGCTGGTCGGCGTGCTCGTCTATGCCTTCCGCATGAACCTGAGCAGCACCCTGATTACCGTGGGGCTTTTTCTCTGCACGATGATCTTCCTCCCCACCACCGACTATATCTTCAATTCGATTCTCAAACAGCACCAGCGCGACCGCATCCTGAGTTTTCTGGGCATCATCAGCGATCCCCTCGGCACGGACTACAACGTCAACCAGTCGAAAATCGCCATCGGTTCGGGCGGACTCTGGGGCAAGGGATTTCTCGAAGGCACGCAGATCAAGTACGGTTTCGTGCCCGAACGACATACCGACTTCATCTTCTGTACGGTCGGCGAAGAGTGGGGCTTTCTGGGGACGATGGTCGTGCTGGCCCTGCTCTGCATGCTGATCCTGCGCCTGATGCGCATGGGCGAACGGCAGCAGGAGCCTTTCGGCCGGATTTACTGCTACTGCGTGGCCGCGATCCTGTTGTTCCACGTGCTGGTGAATGTGGGCATGACCATCGGCCTGATGCCCGTGATGGGCATTCCGCTGCCGTTCATGAGCTACGGCGGTTCGTCGCTTATTGCGTTTACCATTTTGTTGTTCATCGCCGTGCGGCTCGACGCTTCGACGCGGCAGTTTTCCCTGAATTAAATACTGCATACCAATGATCCGTTACAATCCCAAAGGTTTATCCTCGCAAGAGGCCGCAGACAGCCGGCGGGCGCATGGCGACAACGTCATCACGCCGCCCAAAGACGATTCGGCATGGAAGCTTTTCGTCGAGAAGTTCAAGGACCCGATCATCCGCATTCTGCTGCTGGCCGCGGTGCTGTCGCTCGCCATCGGGTTCGTTCACAAGGATTTCACCGAGTCGATCGGCATCATATGCGCCATTATTCTGGCGACCTGCGTCGGGTTCTGGTTCGAGTGGGACGCCATGCGGCGTTTCCGCCGGCTGAATCAGGTCAACGACGATATTCCGGTCAAGGTGATGCGCGACGGCTCGATCCGCGAGATTCCCCGCCGCGACGTGGTCGTGGGCGACGTGGTCTATATCGAAAGCGGCGAAACCGTGCCCGCGGACGGCGAGCTGGTCGAAGCCGTGTCGCTGCGCATTAACGAATCGACCCTCACGGGCGAACTGGAGGTGGACAAAACCGTCGACGAGGCGCATTTCGATTCCGAAGCGACCTATCCTTCGAACGTCGCACTGCGCGGTACGACCGTGGCGGACGGTTACGGCGTTCTGGTTGCTACGGCCGTGGGCGATGCGACCGAAGCGGGCCGCGTCACCGAGCAGGCGACCGTCCAGAGCGACGAGCAGACGCCGCTCAACCGCCAGCTGACGCGCCTCTCGAAACTCATCGGCCGGGCCGGCATTGCGCTTGCGGTCGCTATTTTCTGCGTCATGCTCGGCAAGGCGGTCTTCGTCGGTGGGCTGTTCGAGCGCGACTGGCTCGAAATATCGCAGCAGGTGCTGCACATTTTCATGGTCTCGGTGGCCATCATCGTGATGGCCGTTCCCGAAGGACTTCCGATGAGCATTACACTGTCGCTGGCGATGTCCATGCGGCGCATGCTCAAGACCAACAACCTCGTGCGGCGCATGCACGCCTGCGAAACGATGGGCGCCGTGACGGTCATCTGCACCGACAAGACCGGCACGCTGACCCAGAACCGGATGCACGTGCAGGAACTGGTGCGTTACGATGCGCTTCCGGCGCATGATTTCGCCGAGATCGTGGCGGCCAACTCCACGGCTTTCCTCGACGCTTCGGGCGCCGTTATAGGCAACCCGACCGAGGGCGCCCTGCTGGAGTGGATGCGCTCGCAGGGCGAGGATTACGAACCCCTGCGCTCGGAGGCGAAGATCGTCGACCGGCTGACCTTCTCGACCGAACGCAAATATATGGCGACGATCATCGAAAGCGGCGTTTCGGGCCGCCGGATCGTCTGCGTCAAGGGTGCGCCCGAAATCGTGCGCGCCATGTGCGCTCCCGACGGCAAGGATGCGCAGGTCGCCGAGCAGCTGGCCGGGTTTCAGGGCCGCGCGATGCGTACGCTCGCCGTGGCGTGGGCCGAAACCGCCGAGGACGACTGTCTGCGTGCCGCAGCGGCGTCGCAGCTGCATTTTTCGGGTGTGGCGGCTATCTCCGATCCGGTGCGCGAGGATGTTCCCGACGCTGTGCGGCGCTGCCTGAACGCCGGGATAGACGTCAAGATCGTCACGGGCGACACGCCCGCCACGGCGCGCGAGATCGCCCGCCAGATCGGCTTGTGGGACGATGCCCGCGACAACGACCGCAACCACATGACCGGTACGGAGTTCGCGGCGATGAGCGACGATGAGCTGCTCGGACGCGTGCAGGAGCTGAAGATCATGTCCCGCGCCCGGCCGCTCGACAAACAGCGGCTCGTGCGGCTGTTGCAGCAGTGCGGCGAGGTGGTGGCCGTGACGGGCGACGGTACGAACGACGCCCCGGCGCTCAACTTCGCCAATGTGGGGCTGTCGATGGGATCGGGCACCTCCGTTGCCAAGGACGCCAGCGACATCACACTGCTCGACGATTCGTTCGCTTCGATCGCGACGGCCGTCATGTGGGGCCGCTCGCTTTACCGCAACATCCAGCGTTTCGTGCTTTTCCAGCTGACGATCAACTTCGCGGCGATCGTGATTTGCTTCGTCGGCGCGGTTTTCGGCACCGACATGCCGCTGACGGTGGTGCAGATTCTCTGGGTCAATATCATCATGGACACCTTTGCGGCGATGGCGATGGCTTCGCTGCCGCCCAATCCTGAAGTGATGCTCGAAAAACCCCGTCCGCGCGACGAGTTCATCATTACGCCCGGCATGGCCCGCACGCTTTTCATTTGCGGCGGCATCATGGTCGCCGTCCTGCTGGGCATGCTCTTCTGGTGGACGATCACCGAAGGCGGGCTTACCGTGCGCCAGCTGACGCTTTTCTTCTCGACGTTCGTCTTCCTGCAGTTCTGGAACATGTTCAACGCCAAAGGCTTCGAGACGCGCCATTCGGTCTTTACCTGCCTGCGCGGGTGCCGTGAGTTTTTCCTTATCCTGCTGGCCATCGCCGCGGGTCAGGTGCTCATCGTCGAGTTCGGCGGCGAGGTGTTCCGCACCGAGCCGCTTGCGTGGCGCGAATGGGCGGCCGTCATCGGCTGCACCTCGCTGCTGGCTATCGGCGGCGAAGCGGTCCGCGCCCTGCGGCGGAAACGTTAGAGGGATGCCCCGCCGCTCGCTGCCGCCTTTTCCGAGTCATTTACAGACTGACGCTGGCAGGGAGGATGTCCTGAGAAAATGTGCGGACTTAATAAAAGAAGAGCGGACTTGCGGTCCGCTCTTCTTTTATTAAATTATATTCGCCGGTCTACAGGATGCCCTGCTCGACCATCGACTTGGCGACCTTCATGAAGCCCGCGATGTTGGCGCCCTTCATGTAGTTGATGAAGCCGTCCTTCTCGGTGCCGTATTCCAGACATGCGTGATGGATCGACGACATGATCTGATGCAGCTTGGCATCGACCTCCTCGGCCGTCCAGTTGAATTTCTGCGAGTTCTGGCTCATTTCGAGTCCCGACGTCGCTACGCCGCCCGCATTGACGGCCTTGCCCGGTCCGTAGGGAATCTTCGCCGCGATGAAGGCGTCGATCGCTTCGGGGCGGCAGCCCATGTTCGAAACCTCGGCCACGATCTTCACGCCGTTGGCCAGCAGTTTCTTGGCGTCCTCGCCGTCCAGCTCGTTCTGCGTGGCGCAGGGCATGGCGATGTCCACCTTGACCTCCCACGGTTTCTTGCCGGCGAAGAACTGTGCGTTCGGGAACTTATGTACGTAAGGCTCGACCACGTCGTTGTTCGAAGCGCGCAGTTCGAGCATGTAGGCGATCTTTTCGGCGTCGAGACCTTCGGGATCGTAGATGTAGCCGTCCGGGCCGGAAATCGTCACGACCTTGGCGCCCAGCTCGGTCGCCTTCGTCGCCGCACCCCACGCCACGTTGCCGAAGCCCGATATGGCGATGGTCTGGCCCTTGATGTCCATGCCGGCCTTTTCGAGCATCTGGCGCAGGAAGTACACCGCGCCGAATCCCGTGGCTTCGGGACGTATCAGCGAACCGCCGTAGGTCATGCCCTTGCCGGTCAGCACGCCCGTGTTCTCGCGCGCTAGCTTGCGGTACATGCCGTACAGATAGCCGATTTCGCGGCCGCCCACGCCGATGTCACCGGCCGGAACGTCGGTTTCGGGACCGATATGACGCCACAGTTCGACCATGAAGGCTTGGCAGAAGCGCATCACCTCGCGGTCCGACTTGCCTTTGGGGTTGAAGTCCGAGCCGCCCTTGGCGCCGCCCATCGGAAGCGTCGTCAGCGCATTCTTGAAAATCTGCTCGAAACCGAGGAATTTCAGGATCGAAGGATTCACCGAGGGGTGGAAACGCAGACCGCCCTTGTAGGGACCGATCGCGTTGTTGAACTGTACGCGGTAACCGGTATTGACCTGCACCTCGCCCTTGTCGTCTACCCAGACCACCTTGAAGGTAAAACTGCGGTCAGGCTCCACGATGCGCTCTGCGATACGGTTGGCCTCGAATTCCGGATGCTGGTTGTAGGTTTCCTCTACCGTCATGAGAACTTCGCGCACGGCCTGCAGGTATTCGCTTTCGCCGGGATGCTTGCGCTCAAGTTCCGCCATTAATTTGTTTACGTTCATATTGCCTGAAGTTTTAAAGGTTGTTTCTTTATTACAAATATAAAACTATTTCTTATAAATTGTAACTGCAACATGATTTTTTCCGAAAATTCGTTATTTATTTCTCCTTTTCTCCGGAAAATGTCGTATCGGTGCGCTGCGGGCTATTTTTCCCGCGCTTCGTCCGGCGTCTCTTTGACGATGCCTTTGTTCGAGCGGCCGTCGATGCAGACCCACAGCGGACGCTCGAAACGCACCTGCCGCAGGAAGCTGCCTTCGTAGATCGCGGCGCATTTGTCGAGCGCCTCTTCGCGGAATACGCCGTCGCCGCGGAAGGGGCTGATCGTCAGGTAACCCACGCCCAGCGAGGTGACGTTCTGGAAGAAGTGCGTGCCCTGCGACGGCTCGACGTCGAATTTCTCGATGCCGCATTCGACGATCACCTTGGCTTCGGAGATGTGGTTCCACTTGACGGGTACGCCGAGGAACGGGTCCGACGAGCCCCAGCGGCCGGGACCGACGAGTATGTAGGAGCGTTTTTCGTCGCGCATGCGGCGGTTCAGCTCCAGCAGTTCGTCGGCGATCTTCTCGGTCGAAAGCGAACTGAACGTGCCGCTTTTGATGTAGATGACGTCCGAGATGTCGCTCATCATGCCGATGCCGAGGGCGTTCTCGCCGTAGACCAGCGCATCGGAGGTGTCCACTTCGCTCCAGTCGATCGGCCGGTTGTCCTGATTGTCGATGATCGGGCGGATTTGCAGCAGGTTGAAAATCTGCTGCTCCCCCGGCGCCACGTCCATATTGACGGCGAATTCGACCTCCACGGGGCAGCGCATCTCCTCGGCGCCCATGTGCAGGATGTCGGTGACGATCTCCGCCAGCGGAAAGGTGTTGTATTTCAGTATGTTGTTGAAGGTGATGACATTGCGGCCCCGGTCGAAGGGGCTGTCCGAGATGCGCTCGTTCTCGCGGTCCCACACCGAGCAGACGAAGCGCGAATTGCGCAGCTCGGCGATCTGGGCGATGTCGAGCCGCCGCAGGTTCACCGCGTCGTCGATCGACGTGCGGAACTCTTCGGGCTGCAGGCTCAGGGCCAGCACTTCGTTCTGCGTGTCGCGCAGCGCCAGTTCGGGCGTCGAGGTCTGGAGCACCTTCTGCGGATAGCGGGGCGAGAAGCGCAGCGTGCGCCCTCCGTCCACGACCAGCTTGCCCAGTCCCATGGCGACGTTGCACACGCCGTCTTCGGGAGCTTCGTCGCCGATGGGGTAGTAGTTGATCGAACGCGCCACGCCCGAAAAGGTCGGGAAGAAAAGTCCGTTCTGCTCCGTGCCGCACACCTCCTGTATGATGACGGCCATTTTCTCCTCCGAGATCAGGTTCTGCGACGAGGAGAGATAGGCCCTCGACGATGCGAAGTAGACCGAGGCGTATACGCTCTTGACCGCCTTGAGCAGCAGACGCAGCATCTGGTCCTCGTTGTCCACATAGGGGATCATGTAGGTCGAGTAGATGCCGGCGAACGGCTGGTAGTGCGAATCCTCCAGCTTCGACGACGACCGCACGGCCAGCGGCGTACTGACGGTCTTGATGTAGGCTTTCAGCTCGCGCTGCAGTTTGACGGGAATCGTCGAACTGACGAACTCCGAGAGTATCTCCTCGTCCGAAAACTCCTGCGAAATGATGTATTTGAGTCCGTTGTTGCGGATGAATTCGTCGAAATAGTCCGTTGCGATCACCACCGAGCGGGGAATCATGATGCGCAGGTTGTCGTGCTTGTCGTACTGGCGGTGCTTGAGCAGCATCGAGTTCATGAACGCCAGACCGCGGGCCTTGCCGCCGAGCGAGCCTTCGCCGATGCGGGCGAAAGCCACCGCATCGCTGTAGGTCTCGGTGTCGAAGCGCGCCACCACGCCCTGTCCGAGCAGGATGCGGTAGTCCTTGATGAGGTTCACGATGCGCTGGCGGTGTTCTTCGGTGGTGGCGAACTGGCTCTTGTTGCCCCGGCGGATGGCCGCGGCCAGCGGGAAGAGGCCCCGCGAGTAGAGCCACTTCGAGAGGTGGTTCTGCGAGGTGTGGTATTCGAACGCCTTGTCGGGAATCGTGGCGATCATCTCCTGCATCTGCGCCAGATCCTTGGCGCGGCCGATGACGGCTCCCGTATCGGGGTCCTTGAAGAGGAAGTCGCCGAATGCGAACTCCTTGGCGATATATTCGTGCAGCTGCGAGAGCAGCGTTTTTGAATTCTTGGCGATGAATCCGGCTCCCAGCCCGCGGGCCTGCGCCTCGAATTCGGTCTGCGACGACTGCAGCAGTATGGGCATCAGCGGGTTGTCCTCCTTGATGCGGCGGCAGAGGTCGATGCCGGCGTCGCGCTTCTCACTTTCGGGCGGGTCGTTGCGGTGGAGTACGAACCCCACGTCGGAAATCACGCCCAGCATGTTCTTCTTGTAACGGTCGTAAAGCTCCACAGCCTCCTCGTAGTTGGTGGCGAGCAGGATCTTGGGGCGTGCGCGTTTGCGCAGGATCTGCTGCTGTTCGTTGAGGGCGTCCTTCAGGAATTCGGTGTTCTGCAGCAGGATCAGCTTGTAGAGTTCGGGCAGGTAGGTCGAGTAGAAGCGGATCGAGTCCTCGACCAGCAGAATGGCCTGCACGCCGCCCTCGACGATATCCTCCTCGGCGTTCATCTTGTCCTCGACCAGCTTGATGATCGCCATGATCAGGTCGGTGTTGCCGTGCCAGCCGAAGATGTAGTCGAGTCCCGAACGGTCCTGCTCCTCGATGCGGCGGTAGATGTCCTTCGAGAAGGAGGTGAGCAGCGCCACGGGAATCTGCGGATGGCGCTCCTTGACGATCTTGGCGAACGTGAAGACGTCCAGTTCCCCCACGTTGTACATCGTCAGGATGAAGTCGAACGAATCGTCGCGTCCGAGCAGGTCCAGCGCCTCGCGCGTCGAGCTGACGCGTGTGAATGACGGCGGGTTCGACATGTTCAGGTCGAGGTACTCCTGATTGATCTGCGACTCGATATGTCCGTCTTCTTCGAGAATATACCCGTCGTAGCTGCAGCAGACCAGCAGGATTTTGTGGATGCGGTATTTCATGAAGCGGTACTGGGGCCTGTTTCCGTCCGAAAGGGATTGTTCGAGATTCTTGTTCATCGTGTCGCCTGATTTGTTTTAACAAAAATAGAAAAAAATCCGCGAAATGAGAAACCGTGCGTTTTTACCTCCGTGCCGCCGCCCTGCCGTCTCCGTGCCGCCGCCCTGCCGTCTCCGTGCTGCTTCCGCGTCGTGCCTTGTGCTGCTTCCGTACCATACCCTGTGCTGCCTCTGTGCCGTCTCCGCGCTGTTTCGGCGGCATCTGTCTCCGTACGGCTCCGCCGGCCGGAACGGCGGCGGGGTTTTCACGGTTCCGCAACCGGGTCGCAGGCCCGGACTTCTGCGGCCGCCGGCGCTTCGGCGCTGAACACCATGTGCCGCCACAGGTACGGGATGCGCCCCGCGCCGGTGAAGGCCATGTTGCGGAACCCGGCTTCCCGCAGCAGGATGGCGAGCGTCCTGCGGGACCAGAATTTGATATGGCCGCCCTCCCACAATGCGCTGTAGTGGCGGTCCGCTTTGCCGGTGAGGGCGATCGAGAGGTTTTTCAGGTACCCGTGGTAGGGCGTGGTGAGTATGAAACGTCCGCCGCCGTTGGCTTCGAGGATGCTGCGGACGAAGGCGGCGAATGTCCGCGGGCTGTGAAGGTGCTCAATGACCTCCATCGAGATCACGGTCCTGAAGGGGATTTTCCGCAGTTCGGGCAGCAGCTCGCCCGTCGTCACGTCGCAGACGAAGAAACGGCCGGGATTCCCCCCCCCGTCCGATTGGCGATGGCTATGCCCTGCCGCGATGCGTCGATGCCGTAAACGTCGTAGCCCTTGCCGGCCAGATAATTTGCGGTGAAGCCGTTGCCGCAGCCCACGTCCAGAATCGGGGAGCCGTCGGCCGGAAGCAGCCGCTCGATGTATTTGCAGAGGAGTTCGTGGTAGAATGCGGGCTGAGCATCGCTCCAGCCGAATTCGCTGTAGTCTGTTGTCATGGGGATCGGGGGATTGTGCGGACGCAGTTTCCACAAAGATAAACAATTTTTCCTTGCGGACAAGCGAACCGGCCGCCGCGTACGGGTCTGCGGCTTTGCGACTTTCCCGCCCGTTTCATTCCATTTTCGTTTTTTATTTCTATCTTTGTTCTGGTCTATAAAAAACATGCATGAATGAACAGTGACAAATACGTGCTTCAGGAGGTCGTCACGCCCGCGCTCGAACGCGAGTGGCTCGACCTCCCCAAGAAGATTTACAAGGGCAACCGCAACTGGGTCTGCCCGCTCGATACCGATATCCGCAAGGTTTTCGATCCTGCCCGTAACGAGCAGTTCGCCGACGGCGAAGCCGTCCGCTGGGTGGTGCGCAACCGTGCCGGCGAGGTCGTGGGGCGCATCGCGGCGTTCTACAACCGCGAGAAGGCCGCACTCGAAGAGCAGCCCACGGGCGGCTGCGGATTTTTCGAGTCGATCGACGACCAGCAGGTCGCCGACCTGATGTTCGACGCTTCGCGCATGTGGCTGGCCAGCCGCGGCATGGAGGCGATGGACGGCCCGATCAATTTCGGACAGCGCGACGCGTGGTGGGGCCTGCTGGTCGAGGGCTACGAGTTCCAGCCGCTGTACGAGAACCCCTACAACCCGCCTTATTACAAGGAGCTGTTCGAGAACTACGGATTCCGGAACTACTTCAACCAGAACACCTACATCTGGAAAATCTACGACGACGACGTGAACGCCATGGTCCACGACCGGGCCAAGCGTCTCTTCTCGACGCCGGGCTACGGTTTCCGCCAGATCGACATGTCGCGCATCGAGGAGGAGGCCGAGAACTTCCGCATCATATATAATAAGGCGTGGTCGCTCTTTTCGGGCGTGAAGCCCATGACGCAGGAGGAGGCGATGAAGATCATGGAGACGATGAAGCCGATCATCGACCCGGAGATCATCTTCTTCGCCTATTTCAACGACGAGCCGATCGGTTTCTTCATCATGGTCCCCGACCTGAACCGCATCATCGGCAAGTTCAACGGCAAATTCGGACTCATTCAGAAGCTGCGGATGCTCTGGGACCTGAAGGTCCGCAAGGCCAGCGACCGCATTTTCGGCATCATCTTCGGCATCGCGCCCGAATTCCACGGCAAGGGCGTCGAGTCGGGCATGATGCGCTTCATCCTCGAAAAATACATGCGCACGCCGCGCAACCACTACAAGACCATCGAGTTCGCATGGGTGGGCGACTTCAATCCGGTGATGAACCGCATGATCGAAAGCTACGTCTGCGCCACGCGCCACAAGATGCACACCACCTACCGTTACCTGTTCGACCGGACGAAGGAGTTCCACCGCTGTCCGCGTCTGGGTGTCAAACGCCGCGAATAAAACCTTAAAATCCTGATATGAAAACCACTGCATTCACCAAGTACCACATTGCCGCGGGGGCTAAAATGGCCGAATTCGCGGGATACAATATGCCCATCGAGTTCACGGGCATCAACGACGAGCACATGGCCGTCCGCGGCGGCGCCGGCGTCTTCGACGTGAGCCACATGGGCGAAATCTGGGTCAAGGGACCCAAGGCCCTCGACCTGCTGCAGCGCATCACGACCAACGACGTGTCGAAACTTTACGACGGCAAGGTGCAGTATACCTGCATGCCCAACGGCCGGGGCGGTATCGTGGACGACATCCTCGTCTACCGGGTCGATGCCGAGACCTACATGCTCTGCGTCAATGCCGCCAACATCGAAAAGGACTGGAACCACATCTGCGAACAGGGCCGGGCGTTCGGCATGGAGGCAGGCCACGGCAAGGAGCTTTACAACGCTTCGGACGAAATCTGCCAGCTCGCCGTGC
>ERZ1106915.1824-NODE-1824-length-15313-cov-3.138157_pt1 | contig 15313 bp, 14 predicted proteins | sample MGYA00403653_ERZ1106915 | MGnify/ENA primary metagenome ERZ1106915 (study PRJEB35170, sample SAMEA104062404) | human gut metagenome | biome: human gut; feature: human-associated habitat; material: faeces | place: Denmark | collected 2012-06-06 ... | reverse complement strand
CGGCTGACCTACGAGACCAGAGGCCATGCGGGGATGCTGTGCGCTGCGGTGGTGCCGCCCACCATGCCGGAGGCGGATTTCGGCATCTTCTACATGGACGACGTGCAGTATCTGGATATGTGCGGCCATGCCAGCATCGGCGTAGGGACTGCCCTGCAGGAAATCGGGCTGGTGCCCAAGGCCCATCGGGACCGCTACGCCATCGAGACCCCGGCGGGTCTGGTGTGGATCAAGAACAATTTCAAGGAGGACTATGTGTACAGCACCACCGTCCGCAACGTCAACAGCTACGTCATTGAAAACGAACTGCGGATCGACGTGGATGATGTGAAGGATGTGCCGGTGAATCTGGCCTACGGCGGCAACGTGTTTGCTATCGTACCGGCGGCCCGGTTCGGCATCAAGATCCAGCCCTCCTATATGGAGCGCATCAAGCATTATTCCGCCCGTATCCGGGAGGTCATTGCAGAGAAAGGCATTGCCGTGACGCTGGTTCAGTGGTATGATGAACCTAAGTCCAAGGAGGCGGACCTGCGGGTGGTCCACAGCTCCGGGTATGGCTCTCCGGATCGCTCCCCCGGCGGCACCGGCACCAGCGCCAAGGTGGCGTGGCTGTGCGCCAACGGGAAGCTGGCCATCGATGAGCCCTTTATCCACGAGGGTATCGTGGATGCACCCTTTATCGGCATGGTGAAGGGCGTCGAGGAGAAGAACGGCCGCACGGAGTATCTCACGGAGATCACCGGACAGGCCCGCATCACGGGCTTCCACAAATTTGTGTTTGCAGACAACGACGACCTGCGGGAGGGCTTCTATTTCGATTGATGCTCCGGCAGGCGGAAAGGACGGATGGGATGAGGTATCATGACGAGCGCCTGCGCTGGCTGCAGGAGAACTTCAGCTACATCGATTCTGTCACCATGATCGACGCCACTGGCAAGATCGTTGTGAAGGAGCGCTACAATCCCCGATATAGCGATGCGGAGAATGCTGCGGATAACGAGTGGTGTCTCAACCGCAACCTACTGGAGGTGTTTCCGTCCCTGAGCCACAGCGACAGCTCCTTATTGCAGGCACTGCAGAAGGGCGAGTTGCTGTACCGGGAGAATCAGTGTACCATCAACCACTCCGGCAAGAAATCCGTGACCAACAACGTGACCTTTCCTATCATCAGCCGGGGAAAGATCATTGGGGCCGTGGAGCTGTCACGGGATGTGACCCACTATGAGGGGGAGCGGACGGCTCTGGCGGCCCGGCCGACGCCCAAGCGCCGCTCCGGCACCGAGGCCAAGTGGACGCTGGAGGATATCATCACCCAGAACAGCAAGATGCTGGAGATCAAGCGCACCATTGCCAAGGTGGCGGACAGCCGCTCCTCGGTGCTGGTGTACGGAGAGACGGGCACGGGAAAGGAGCTCATCGTCTCGGCGCTGCACAATGCCGGAAGCCGCAAGGATCAGCCCTTTGTGGCGGTGAACTGTGCCGCCCTGCCGGAGAGTATTCTGGAGGGACTGCTGTTCGGTTCCCAGAAGGGGGCGTTTACCGGGGCGGAGAACAAAAAGGGGATGTTTGCCGAGGCCAACGGCGGCACCATCTATCTCGATGAGATCAACTCCATGCCGCTGCTGCTTCAGGCGAAGCTGCTGCGGGTGCTGCAGGAGAAATCGGTGACACCGCTGGGAGCCTCCAAGCCGATCCCGCTGGATATACGCATCATCGCATCCACCAACCGGCCGATCAGCGAGGTGGTGGCCAGCGGCCAGATGCGGGAGGATATTCTGTACCGGCTCAATACCATCAGCATCCAGATCCCGCCCTTGCGGCGGAGACTGGACGATATCCCCCTTCTGGCGGCGGCATTTGTGGAGAAATACAGCGCCGAAATGGGCAAACAGGTAGCGGGCGTGGCGCCGGAGGTGACAGCCTTCCTCATGAACCGCAGCTGGCGAGGCAATGTCCGGGAGCTGGAGCACGTCATCGAATCTGCCATGAATGTGGTAGAGGACGGCCAGACGGTGGAGCTGGAGCATCTGCCGATCTATCTCAGCGAGGTGGATGAGCTGGAGGAGGATACCCCGGAGCATAGCCCACGGGAGGCGGTGTCCCTCAACGAGGCATTGGCAGCCTACGAGAAGAAGCTGATTTTAGCGGCCATGAAGGCCAGCAACTGGAAGATCGTGGACGCAGCGGCCCGGCTGCGGATCCCACGCACCAGCCTGCAGTATAAGCTGGAAAAATACGATATCAAGCGACGGTAATTCGTCATCTTTGCGACGGATATCCATCACTGGAAGAACGCAGGGACAGAGCGGCTGGTTTGTCCCTGCGTTTTCTTTGTATAGACTGTGCAAAATAAACACATAAATCCGGCAAAAGAAGGACGGAATTACCGAAAAAAGCGGCGGAGACAGCAAAAACTGCCGGAAAGGGGAGAGGCGTCCTGCAGACCGCCTGTGGGCCGGCGGTGACAGGAGCTCCTGACTGAAGTGCAGAAAAATAGCGGGAAAGCAGCGACGGAAATCCGTCATTCGGCGAGGAGAACATGGCAGCGGAGGGCGCTGCCTGCGGTGGAGTGAAAACGGCCCCTCCCGTGGGGGAGACCCTTGGGGCATAGTGACGAAACGAGACGGGAAAATATGTCGTATTCGGCAAAGGGAATATCGGCGGTTTTGGCATGGGGCTTGCTTAAATCTATGGCGAAGGGAGTGCTCCCTGTGTAAAATTACGAAGGAGGAAATCACACATGACCGAAGAAATCGTATCCTATGGTGTATTATCACTGATCCCGGCAATACTGGCGGTCGTCCTCGCATTCTGGACGAAGAACGTCATCATTTCTCTGATGGCTAGCCTGTTTGTAGGCTGTCTCATCACTGCTGGCTGGAACCCCTGGAATGCCATACAGGTTATGTTCAGCGATCACCTGTTTGTGGACATGACCGGCTCGTCCAACGCACAGACCATCATCATGATGTCCTTTGTGGGTGGCTTCGTGGCACTCATCGAGGCTACGGGAGGAGCCAAAGCCTTTGCGGCGGCCATAGCCAACAAGGTCCACCGCCGCAGCACGGCCCAGACCACGGCTTGGCTGGGCGGACTGGCGATCTTCTTCTCCGACTCCGGCAACAGCCTGATCCTGGGGCCCATCTTCCGCCCCATCTTCGACCGGCTGCGGATTTCCCGTGCCAAGCTGGCCTACATTCTGGACTCCACCTCCTCCCCGGTGTGCATCCTGGTCCCCATTACCGGCTGGGGCGTGTACGTCATGGGCATCATCGCCACGGAGTTTGAAAATCTGGGCATCCAGACCAGCGATGCCAGTGCCTTTGTACAGGCCATCCCCTACCAGTTCTATGCGCTGCTGGCGCTGGTGCTGGTCCCCCTCATCGCACTGAGTAAGCGGGACTTCGGCCCCATGGCCAAATTCGAGGCCTACGTACTGGAGAACGGTCCCACCACCGCTGAGTTGGAGGCCGACAAGTCCATCGTCCAGTCCGAGAACGCCAGCAAGGCCACGGCGTGGGAGATGATCATCCCCCTGCTGGTGATGTTCGTCACCATTTTCGCCATGTTCATCGGCTGGGGCTTCCCCGGCCAGAATATCCCTGGCTCCAAGATCCGTATTGCACTGACCTCTGGCTATATGCTGGCGACCATCGTGCTTGCCATCATGGTCATCGTCAAGAAGATCATGACCTTCACTGAGGTGGTGGATACGTGGGTCAGCGGCATCAAGAAGATGGCCGGTATTCTGGCGATCATCATCGCCGCTTGGGGCGTTGGCTCCGTCTGCACGGCGCTGGGCACCTCCCAGTTCGTGGTGGACTGCACCATCGGCTTCCTGTCCCCGGCGCTGGTTCCCGCTCTGCTGTTTATCATCGGTGCTGTCATCTCCTTTGCCACCGGCACCAGCTGGGGCACCATGGCTATCCTGCTGCCGCTGGGCATCAATATGGCCTACGGCTTCGGTGTGTCTGAGGCCATCACCATTGCCGCCGTGCTCTCCGGCTCCCTGTTTGGCGATCACTGCGCCCCCATCTCCGATACCACCGTCATGTCCTCTATGGCCGGCGGCTGCAACCATATTGACCACGTCCGCACCCAGATCCCCTATGCTCTACTGGCGGCGGTGGCCAGTTTCATCGCCTATCTCATCGTGGGTGTGACCCAGATGGCGGCGGGCATCGCCCTGCCGGTGGCGCTGGCGATTCTGGTGGTGCTGTTCCTGCTGGCTACCAGACTGTTCGGCAAGAAAATTGCGTAAGAAGGTGGAGCAACTGTGAATATGGATTATTGCAAGCCCTATGCCGGGCGGGACACCGTGATTCTGGACCGCCATGCGGCAGATACCATTGCCGAGGATATCCGTGCCTTTGATAGTCAGCTGGAAAACCACTTTGCCCATGTCATCATGCTGGCGGAGCAGAAGATCATCACTCGGCAGGACGCAGCGGCGATCTTGAAGGCCCTGCTGAAGCTGAAGGAAATGGGGCCGGATAAGATCCCCTTCCGTCCCGGCCTGACGGACCTTTACTCCAATGTGGAGGAGTGGCTCATCGACGAGCTGGGGATTCAGGTAGGCGGGCGGGTCCACACGGGCCGTTCCCGCAACGACATGAATTCCACCATTGAGCGGATGCATGCCCGGCGCACCATTCTGGACCTGTGCGAGGCGATAACGCTGCTGCTGAAGACGCTGCTGGTGATGGCGCAGGAACACAAGGAGACGGTGATCCCTGCCTACACCCACCACTCTCAGCAGGCGCAGCCCATTACGCTGGGCCACTTCTACACCAGCTGCTTCCAGATGTTCTCCCGTGATATGGAGCGCCTGCTGGAGAGCTATGCCCGTGTGAACCTGAGTACCATGGGTGGCGCTGCCGTGGCCACCACCAGTTTCCCGGTGAACCGGGAGCGTGTGGCGGAGCTGCTGGGCTTTGACGGATTTCTGGAAAATTCCATGGATGCCACCGCTGCGCTGGACTTTGCCTATGAGCCGGCCTGTGACATGGCTATCTTTGCCAACAACATGGGCCGTATGACCGAGAGTCTGCTGCTGTGGAACATCAATGAGGTGGGCATCTCCCGGCTGGCCGCTCCCTACTGCTCGTACAGCACCATTATGCCGCAAAAGCGCAACCCCGTGGCGCTGGAGACGCTGCGCTATTCCGGAGAGTGGACCTACGGGGCCCTGATGTCCATGCTGGCGGCCATGAAGGCCTATCCGCAGGGCAACGGCCGGGAGCCGGGCTTTGTGGTGAGCCTGTACTATGAAATCGTGCAGCGGATGATCGACAGCGCCTATCTGCTGGAGGGAATCGTCCGCACGCTGGAAGTGGACAAGGCCCGTGCCCTGCAGGTCACGGCGGATGGCTTCTCCACTGTGACCGATCTGGCGGATGCCATGGTGCAGCACCACGATCTCTCCTTCTCGGCGGCCAAGAAGATCACCGGTCGGGTGGTCACGATGGCCCAGCAGGAGAAGGTGTCCATCCACGCCATCGACAGTGCCTTTGTGGCCCGTGCGGCGCAGGAGGCGCTGGGGATGGAGCTGTATATGACGGAGCAGGAAATTCACCATGCGCTGGACCCCGTGGAGAACGTGACCCGCCGTCAGGTCATCGGAGGCCCAAGTCCCGCCCGTGTACAGGAGATGATCGACAAGGGCCATGGGGCCGTGGAGCGCTTTGAGGCGGATTGGCGCAGCAAGCGAGCCTATCTGGACGAAAAGCGGGAGGCCCTCTACGCCATGGCCGGAAAGCTGGCGGAGAAGATCTGCAACCTGCGGGTCTTTGAGGACGAGAACGGCAAAATGAACTTGAATCTGGAGCAGGTGGGGGGCGCCCTGCTGGTGGTGTCTCAGTTCACCCTGTACGCGGACACCTCCTCCCGCCGCCCCGGCTTCACCGGCGCAGCCAAGCCGGACGCGGCCATCCCCCTGTATGAGGCCTTCATGGCCCGCTGCCGGGCCCGGGGCTTCGACGTCCAGCACGGGGAGTTCGGCGCCGATATGCAGGTGGACTCCCGGAACGACGGCCCCGTCACCATCCTCTTCGACACCGAGCGGTCCTTTTGAGTAACGGGAGGATTTTGCCATGATGCCCCTGGAACTGGTCCGGACCTTTTATGAGTCCGTGGTCTCCAAACACCGGTTGGAGAACCTGCCCCGCTTCATCGGGGCGGACTGCGTGCTCCGCCAGGGAGAGCGAACGGTCCCTTTGGGCCCCGCCGGGATGGCCCGGCACCTGACGGACCTGCGGGAGACGTACCCGGACTACACGGTCCGCATCCTCCGGCAGCACTGGGCCGCCCCCTACGTCATCTCCGAATGCGTCATGGAGGGCACCCATCTGGGCCCCTGGCCCGGAAAGACACCCACCGGCAAGCGTCTGACCTTCACTGGCGTGAACGTGGACCGGGTGGAGCACGGTAAGATCGTGGAGCACGGCGGCGCGGTGAACACCTTTGAGACGCTGTGGGAGGCGGGCATCATCCGTCCCACAGAGTAAAGGCAGGGCATATCCCCACGCAATTCTGATATTTTTATTTGGCAAGGGAGGTTTCCCATGAAGATCAAAACTCTGATTGTGGGCCCCATCGGTACCAACTGCTATCTCCTCTGCGACGAGGATGCCAAGACCTGCGCCGTTGTCGACCCCGGCGGGGACGCCGGCCGGGTGGCCGCCGCCGTGGCGGAGACGGGCTGCGCGCCCTGCGCCATCCTGCTGACCCACGGCCACTACGACCACACCGGCGCCGTGGGCGAGCTCCAGGCCAGGTGGCCGGAGGTGCCGGTGTATCTCAATCGCCGGGACGTGTACGATGACGCCTACACCCAGCAGCTGTTCCCGCCCCTCTCCGGGGATGTGCGGGACTACGACGAGGGGGACACCGTGGCCGTGGGCGGCCTGACGGTGTCCGTCCTGGCCACGCCGGGCCACAGCGAGGGCTCCGTCACCCTCCGGTGCGGAGACGCCCTGTTCTGCGGGGACACCCTCTTTGCCGGCTCCTGCGGCCGGACGGACTTCCCCGGCGGGTCCATGGAGAAGATGATGGCCTCCCTGCGGCGGCTGGGGCAGCTGGAAGGGAACCTCCAGGTCCTGCCCGGCCATATGGAGGCCTCCACCCTGGACCGGGAGCGGCGGACAAATCCCTACCTGCTCCACGCTATGCAGTAAGGAGGAGCGCCCCATGAAGCTGGTATTCCACGGCCACGACGAGCGGTACGTGGTGGAACAGAGCCTGATGAACCTGTTCCCCGGGGAGCTGCCCGTCTACGAGCCCATCCAGCCCGGTGACGGCAGCTGGGCCGTCATCTCCCTGGAGGAGCCGGAGGACCTCTGCCGGGTGACGGTGTCCCTCTGCCGGGACGGAAAAACCGCGGAGCGGCAATATGAGGAGCCCCTCTCCGGCGATGACTTCCAGCGGGAGGGCCAGCGCCGCCACGCCGTCGGCGCCTGCTTCTTCCTGGCGGCTCGGGACCTGACCGGCGTCACGCCCCCCTGGGGGATGCTCACCGGCGTCCGGCCCGACAAGCCGGTGACCTGGGCCCTGGAGGACGGGAAGTCCCCGGAAGAGGCCCGGAGCAGCACTATTTCGTCACCCCCTCCCGGGCATCCCTGGCCCTGGAGACCGGCGCCACCGCGGCCAAGGCCGCCCGGCGGCTGGAGAAGCGGGACATCGACGTGTACGTGGGCATCCCCTTCTGTCCCACCCGGTGCGCCTACTGCTCCTTCGTCAGCCAATCGGTGGAGCGGAGCTTCGCCCTGGTGCCCCCCTATGTGGACGCCCTGTGCGCGGAGATCACCGCCGGCGGGGAGATGGTCCGCCGGGCCGGGCTGCGGGTGCGGACCTTCTACATGGGCGGCGGCACCCCCACCACCCTGACGGCGGAGCAGATGGACCGGGTCCTCACCGCCTTTGAGACATCCTTTGACCGCATTGCCTGTACGGAGATCACGGTGGAGGCCGGCCGGCCGGACACCATCACGGCGGAGAAGCTGGCGGTGCTGAAATCCCACGGCGTCACCCGCGTCTCCGTGAACCCCCAGACCTTTGAGGAGCCGGTGCTGCGGGCCATCGGCCGGTGCCACACGGCGGCGGACATCGATGCTGCCATGGACCTGGTGGCCCGGTGCGGTTTCCCCCATGTGAACATGGACCTGATCGCGGGCCTGCCGGAGGACACGGCGGAGGGCTTCCGCCGCTCCCTGGACCGGTGCCTGACCTATGGCCCCGACGACATCACCGTCCACACCCTGGCACTGAAAAAGGGCAGCCGCATCCTGACGGAGGGGCTGCGGATCCCGGCGGCAGAGGCGGTGGCGGAGATGCTGGACTACGCGGACCCGGCCCTGCGGGAGGCCGGCTACCGGCCCTACTACCTCTATCGGCAGAAATACATGTCCGGCAGCTTCGAGAACATCGGCTGGTGCCGCCCCGGCGGGGAGTGCTGGTACAATGTGGACATCATGTCGGAGCTGTGCTCCATCCTGTCCTTCGGTGCCGCCGGGTCCACCAAGATGGTGGTGCCGGGCACCAACCAGATCCAGCGGGCCTTCAACGTGAAGTATCCCACCGAGTATATCCAGCGGCCGGAGAAGTGGCAGGCCAATCAGGCCGCCTTCGCCGCGTTCTATGAAGCACTGTGAAAGGAGTATCGCCATGGCCTATTCCCTGAGAGAGATCAACGCCGCCGTCCGCTCGGACCCCAAGGGCTTTGCGGAGGAGTGCGACGCCGCCTTTGCCAAGAAGGTGGAGGCCGCCGCCCAGAAGATCGCCAACCACCGGAAGGAGTCCCACATCATCCTGCTGTCCGGCCCCTCCGGCTCCGGCAAGACCACCACGGCTTTGAAGATCGAGGAGCAGCTGGAGAAAATGGGCATCCAGACCCACACCATCTCCATGGACAACTACTTCAACACCATCGATCCGGAGACCGCACCCCGGAACCGGGAGGGCGCCATCGACTACGAGTCCCCCTTCTGCCTGGACATCGAGCTGCTGAACCGGCACTTCTCCATGCTGGACCGGGGGGAGACCATCCACGTGCCCAAGTACGAGTTCGCCCGGCAGATGCGCTCCGACATCCTGTCCCAGCCCCTGAAGCTGGGTCCCGACGAGCTGGCCATCTTCGAGGGGATCCACGCCCTGAACGACATCATCGTGGGCAAGAACCCCAAGGCCTTCAAGCTGTATATCGCCGCCCGGTCCAACGTGGTGGATGAGGCCGGCGCCGTGGTGTTCCAGCACCCCTGGCTGCGGCTGAGCCGCCGGATCGTCCGGGACTACAAGTTCCGGGGCAGCGACGCCAGCTTCACCCTGAAGATGTGGCCCAACGTCCGCCGGGGGGAGAAGCTGTACATCTCCCCCTACAAGGAGAACGCGGACCTGATGTTCGACTCCTCCCTGCCGGACGAGATGTCCGTGCTGAAGCCCTTTGTGGTGCCCCTGCTGGAGGCCCTGCCCCAGGGCAAATACCCCATTGCCGACGACATCCTCCGGGGATACCAGCGGATCGAGCCCATGGAGGAGTCGTATATCGCCGCCAACTCCCTGGTGCGGGAGTTCATCGGCGGCAGCACCTATTCCTATTGACCGGCAGGGCGCCGGAGCGCCCGGCCTTCCAATCCTATCTTCGGAGGTCAAACAGCCATGAATGAACGGTTGCAGGAACTGCTGGACGCCGTGCAGCGCACAGCCACCCAGGTGGGCGGCAGCGCCGCGGACGCCGCCTACGGCGTGGGAAGGCGGGCCGGCGAGCTGCTGTCCGTGGCCAAGCTGAACATCCAGGTCATGGACCGGAAAGGGGAGGTGGATGCCGCCTTGCGGCAGGTGGGAGAGATGATCTACGCCACGCACACCGGCACCCCCACGGAGTCGGAGGTGCTGCTGGCAAAGCTCCAGGAGATCGACGCCCTCCGCGAGAACATCCGCCAGCTGGAGCAGGAGATCGCCCGGCTCCAGGGCGGAGCGGTATGCCCCGTCTGCGGGGCCAAGGCCCAGCGGGGCGACGTATTTTGCCGGGAATGCGGAGGGAAACTGTGATGGAGTACACGTTTGAACAGTACCAAGAGAGCGCGGACGCGCTGAAGCGCCGCCTGGGGAGCTTTCGTCCCAGGTGCCTGCTGATCCTGGGCTCCGGCCTGGGCTCCCTGGGGGAGGAGGTGGAGTCGCCTATTTTCGTCCCCTACGGCGAAGTGCCCCACATGAAGCGCTCCACCGCCCCGGACCACGCGGGCCGGTTCGTGTTCGGCCGCCTGGCAGGGCAGGACGCGGCGGTGATGCAGGGCCGCCTCCACACCTATGAGGGCTGGTCCTTCGAGGATGTCAGCTACCCCGTCCGGGTGCTGCGGCTGCTGGGTGCGGAGACCCTGGTGGTCACCAACGCCGCCGGCGCGGTGAGCACCGCCTTTTCCGCCGGGGACATCATGCTGATCACCGACCACATCAAGCTCTTCGGCGTCAGCCCGCTGTGCGGGCCCAACCTGGAGGAATTCGGTCCCCGGTTCCCGGACATGAGCCGCGTCTATACCCCCCGGCTCCAGGATGCCGCCCGGCAGGCGGCGGCGGAGCTGTCCATCCCCCTGCGGGAGGGGGTCTACATGTACTTCCCCGGCCCCCAGTACGAGACTCCGGCGGAGGTGCGGGCCGCCCGGGTGCTGGGCGCCGACGCAGCGGGCATGTCCACCGCGCCGGAGGTCATCACCGCCGGCCACTGTGGCATGCGGGTGCTGGGCTTTACCCTCCTGTCCAACATGGGCGCCGGTATTCTGGACCAGCCCCTCTCCGAGCAGGAGGTGCTGGATGCGGCGGCGGCCTGCCGGGACAAGTTCTCCCGCCTCGTGCTGGCCTGCCTGAAAAAGATTGACTAAAAGGAGCCTGCCATGTCTATTCTGATCCATAACTGCACCGCCGTCCTCATGGACGAGGCGGGCACCGTCCTCCCCAACGCCTATGTGGTGGTGGAGGGGACGAAGATCCGCTCCGTCAGCACCCAGCGCCCCTGGGGCTCCTTTGAGGAGCAGATCGACGGCCAGGGCAACGTGCTCATGCCCGGCTTTGTCAACGCCCACAGCCATGTGCCCATGACCGCCATGCGGGGCTACGGCGACGGCAACAACCTCCAGGACTGGCTGCACAACTATATCTTCCCGGTGGAGGCCCGCTGGGACGACCGGGCCATCCGGGCCTGTACCGACCTGGGCCTGGCGGAGATGATCGCTTCCGGCGTCACCACCATCGCGGACATGTATGGCCACACCGACGCGGTGGCCCAGGAGGTGGCGGCCTCCGGCATCAGCGCCAACCTGTGCTGCGGCGGCGTGCAGTTCACCGACACCTTTGACCCAGCCACCCACCACGACTGTGTGGTGCAGCGGGAGCTGACCGAGAAGTGGCACGGCTACAACGACGGGCAGATTTTGGTGGACGCCTCGATCCACGGCGAGTACACCTCCCACCACCCGCTCTGGCAGTGGATGGCGGACTACGCCAAGGAGCACGGCCTGGGTATGCACGTGCACATCTCCGAGACCCGCACCGAGCATGCCGAGTGCCTGGCCCGCCACGGCAAGACTCCCATTCAGGTGCTCAACGACTACGGCGTGTGGGATGTGCGGGCCATCGCCGCCCACTGCGTCTGGACCACCCCGGAGGACTGGTCCGTTATGGCGTCCAAGGGGGTTTCGGCCATCCACAATCCCATGAGCAACCTCAAGCTGGGCAGCGGCATCGCCCCCGTCCCCGCCATGGGCAAGGCCGGTGTCAACGTGTGCCTGGGCACCGACGGCGTGTCCTCCAACAACTGCACCGACTTCTTCGGGGACATGAAGCTGGCCGCCATTCTCCACAACGGGGCCAACTGCGACCCCCTGGCCCTGCTGCCCATCGACGCCCTGCGCATGGCCACCGTCAACGGCGGCAAGGCCCTGGGGCGGCTCACCGGCCGGATTGAGGGGGGCTACGACGCCGACCTCATCCTGGTGGACTTCTCCCACCTGAACCTTACCCCCTGCCACAGCGTGATTTCCAACCTGGCATATGCCGCCCACGGCAGCGACGTGTGCATGAATATGGCCCGCGGAAAGGTCATATACAGAGATGGGGACTTCCTCACCATCGACATTGACCGGGTGAAGCGGGAAGTGGCGGACTACGCCCTGCCCCTGCTGTTTGAAACGAAATAAGGGGGCCTAGCATTGTCCAATCAGCAAAAAAAGAATACCTTTTACGGCGCGGCCGCTATCCTGACGGTGAGCACCATTCTGGTCAAGATTATCGGCGCCATCTTCAAGATCCCGCTTATCGCCATACTGCCCGAGGAGGCCTACGGCGATTTCAACGGCGCGTATAACATCTACTCCTTCTTCCTCACCATCTCCACGGCGGGCCTGCCTGTTGCCTTGTCCAAGACGGTGTCGGAGTGCCATACTCTGGGCCGGGAGAACCAGAAGCACCGGGTCTTCCGGGTGGCATTCTGTGCGTTCCTGTTCATGGGGCTGTTCAGCTTCCTCTGCATGTCAGTATTCGGACAACTGGTAGCAACCTATATCATTGGCAATGAGAAAGCCGTGTTCTGCGTGTGGGCGCTGGCGCCGGCGGTGCTGTGCACCTGCTGCTGCTCCGCCTTCCGGGGCTATGCCCAGGGGCACATGAACATGATGCCCACCGCGATCTCCCAAATCATTGAGGCGTTGTGCAAGCTCTTCCTGGGTTTGGGCCTTGCCATGGTGATCATGAGCCTGACCCTCTGGCCGGAGGACATCCGCAACCGGCTGGCGGCATCCGGCGCCCTCATCGGCGTCTCCTTCGGCAGTGTGCTGTCGGTGATCTATCTGGCCTTCAACCACTTCCGTACCCGCCGGGGCAGCGCCGCCCGGGCCGCCGACCAGCCCGACCGGAGCCGGGTGGTGCTGGCCCGGCTGCTCAAGCTGGCCATTCCCATCACCCTCAGTTCCTGCTCCATGTCCCTGGTGACTATCATCGACACCAACCTGGTGAACAATCAGCTCCAGAATGTGTTTACCGCCATCCAGGGCGGTATGACCGGCATCAGCAACAGTTTTCTGGATATCTTTCCCAAGGCTGTGGAGATCTTTCAGAACAATACGGATGCCTGGCAGCAAGCCCTGCTGACAGACCCGGCCACCAAGCTGGACCCGATCCTGGACTCTGCCCGCAGCCTCTACGGCACCTACAGTAAGACCATGAGCGTCTACAACCTGCCCTTTAACCTGATGATCCCCCTGACGGCCTGCATCGTCCCCGGCATCTCCGCCTGCCTGGCCCGGAGCGACCGGCTGGGAGCCAAGCGGATTACCGAGTCCGCCATGCGGGTGGCCGCCCTCATTGCCCTGCCCTGCGGCTTCGGTCTGCTGGCTCTGGGCGGCCCCATTATGGAACTCATCGCCCTGGGCAATGTGGATACGGCCATCGCCGGTCCCATCCTGTCCATCCTGGGGATTGCCTCCATTTTTGTCTGCTTCCAGTTGGTGGGCACCGCGATCCTCCAGGCCAACGGCATAGTGAATCTGCCCATCATTACGGTTATTATCGGCGGCGTCACTAAGATTCTGGTCAACTACACCCTGGTGGGTAATCCCAAAATCATGATCTTCGGCGCGCCGGTGGGCACTCTGAGCTGCTTTGCGGTGATCTCCATTCTCAACCTGCTCATCATCAAGCGGTGCGTGCCCAATCCGCCCCGCTATCTGGTGGCGCTGTCCAAGCCGCTGGCGGCCTCCGTGGTAATGGCTGCCGCCGCATGGGGAAGCCATGGGCTGCTCGCCCGTGTCCTGAACGGCAGTCTGACCCGGGATATGGCGGCCACCGCCGGAGCGATCCTGGTGGGCGTGGTGGTATATGTAATTTTAGTCCTGGCTCTGCGTACCCTGACCCGGGAGGACCTGGAAATGATGCCCGGGGGCAAAAAGCTGGCTAAAATTCTGCATATCCAGTAAGTTTTTTGGAAAAAGAGGTTGCAGGAGGCCTTGAAATATGGTAGATTTTCAGTATAAGGATTCTTACGGCGTCAAGGACTTGGAGGAGATTGTCCGCCTCTTGCGGGCGCCCGGCGGGTGCCCCTGGGACGCGGAGCAGACCCACCAGTCCATCCGCCGCAATTTCCTGGAGGAGGCCTATGAGGCCGTGGAGGCCATCGACGAGGGCAGCCCCGAGCACCTGAAGGAGGAGTTGGGCGATGTGTTGCTCCAGGTGGTGTTCCACGCCCTCATGGAGCAGGAGGCCGGCCGCTTCGATCTGGACGCCGTGGCCGACGGCATCTGCAAAAAGCTCATCTTCCGCCACCCCCACGTCTTTGGGGAGGTGTCGGTCTCCGGCACCGGCGAGGTTCTCTCCAACTGGGAGGAGCTCAAGCGGAAGGAAAAGGGGCAGGCCACCAATACCGACGCGCTGGAGGCCGTAGCCCGCTCCCTGCCCGCCCTGTGGCGGGCCGAGGAGGTGCAGAAAAAGGCGAAAAAGGCGGGCTTCGACTGGCCGGACGTGTCCGGCGCCCTGGACAAGCTGTCTGAGGAGCTGGAGGAGCTGAAGATCGCCGTGGCCGAGGGCACCAATGTGGAGGAGGAGCTGGGCGATCTGCTCTTCTCCGCCGTCAACGTCTCCCGTTTCGTGAAGGTGGACACCGAGGAGGCCCTCAACGGGGCCACCGACAAGTTCATCGGCCGCTTCCGCAAGGTGGAAGAGGAGGCCGCCCGGCAGGGCCGCGCCCTGGAGGGCATGAGCTTGGCGGAATTGGACAAGCTATGGGAGCACGCAAAAGAGACTTAAGGGCGGGTTCGCCTTAAGTATAATCAGACTGGGGTGATTCCCCCAGTAAACACAGGAGGAGTTATCAATATGAATAAGGCTGAACTGATCAATGCGGCCGCCGAGAAGGCCGGCCTGTCCAAGAAGGATACCGAGACCGCCATCAACGCGGCCATTGAGGTCATTTCCGACTGCCTGGCCGAGGGCGACAAGGTTCAACTGGTGGGCTTCGGTGCCTTTGAGGTGAAGAGCCGCGCCGAGCGCATCGGCCGCAACCCCAAGACCAAGGAGAGCATCAAGATCCCCGCCTCCAAGGTGCCCGTGTTCAAGCCCGGCAAGGCGCTGAAGGACATCGTCGCGAAGTAAGTCAGAAGCGCGGAGGGTAGGCGCATAGGGGAGCTAAGAGGACGTGGAGGCGAAAAAGCAGGCCGGGCGAAGCCCGGCGGCATTTTTCGCGGAATGGCCGCTTAGCGACCCGGCCATGCGCCCAACCCGCAGCGTGACAGCGTCGGCCCAAGCTTTGGATCATTCGCTTCCGGGCAAGCCC
>ERZ1106915.1817-NODE-1817-length-15340-cov-3.835394_pt1 | contig 15340 bp, 25 predicted proteins | sample MGYA00403653_ERZ1106915 | MGnify/ENA primary metagenome ERZ1106915 (study PRJEB35170, sample SAMEA104062404) | human gut metagenome | biome: human gut; feature: human-associated habitat; material: faeces | place: Denmark | collected 2012-06-06 ... | reverse complement strand
GGGAGCGAGATACAAAAAACGGCCCCGCTGGGGGCCGTTTTTTTGTATCATCCTATGTATCAGGGCCGGGGCTTCTCCTTGCCGGTGAGGGAACAAATCCGGATCTTCCACACACCGGTGCGGGCCAGGCTGCGCTCCATGGCCCGGTCAAAGTTGTCCCCCGTCATGTGGGAAGGGGTCAGCTTTTCGCACAGGGTGCGGAGGGCTCGGATCTTTTCCTCCCGGTCCAGCACCTCGGAGGCCTCGCCCTCCACGCAGGCCGACTGGAAGTAGGTGGTGAAGTCGTCCTGGGCGGCCTGGTTCGCCCCCACAAAGGAGATGCAGATTCGGGGGTCCCGGCGCAGGAGGTCTACCTTGGTGCCCTCCATGGCGCAGTGAAAGTAGAGGAAGTCCCCCAGCCGCACCAGGGAAAGGGGGATGCAGTAGGGAGCGCCGTCCCCGGCGGTCATGGCGGCCACGCCATAGGCGCACCGGTCGATGACCTCAAGAGCGAAGTCCTCTCCACGCTGGCGGTCGGTTCGTCTCATTGCAGGTCGCCTCCCTTCTCAATGGTCCGGCCCAGCAGGGCCATAATGTCGTGGTAGATGGACTCCGGCGTGTCGTGGAAGCGGGCGGACAGAAGCTGTCCCTGACGCAGGGAGGGGGAGAGGAGCTTCAGATCCATCAGGGGGCCGCTGTCATCGGAGAAGAACAGGCGGACGGTGCACGTCCCATCCCCGTTGGGCTTCAGGTCGGTCTGGACCAGGGCGGCCCGCTTGAGCACGTCGTTGAGCCGCACCAGGTTCTCATCACAGCGCATCCGAATGGAGTAGGGGAGGCTGCTCTCGCAGATCTCGCTGTTGCGGCGGCCCTTGTCCGTGATGGAGTAGAGGTCCCCCTCCTGGGCGAGGTGCTCAGTCTCCACCAGATGGTTCACCGCCTCGGTGAGAGAGAAGTAGTCCACGCCGGCGTCGCACAGGGCCAGGTCCAGCAGCTGTAAAAAGGTGATGGGGGCGGCGGCGCGGGCCATGATATACAGGACCAGGAGTTTCAGGTCCAACTCATTTTGAATGAATCCAGTCCGGGACATGGGAACCTCCTCTTTCCAAATGGGGTGTACAGTGGAACACGCAGATCATCTTTTACCTATTATATCGGAAAAGGCAGGAAAGGACAAGGCTCTTTCCCCAGGGTGGAGCACCAAATTTTTTCCGGTTCATAGTATGGTGTGTACCCAGTTCAACGGGCCGGAGGCTCCCACCCCCGGCCAACAAGTTATAGGAGGGATTCCATAATGCCGGAAAAGGTCGTACCCGGCCCCGTGAGCGAGGAGCGCTGCATCCGGGAAGCCGTGTGTATACACACGAAAAAGATTTTTGATTCCTGCAAGGATAAGGATATAGCGTCTTTAATACTTATCAATAAAAAGGAAATTTGACTTATATGGCACGGAGCTGGAAGCTCAACTGGAAGTCGGCGGGCTTGGTTTTCTTCTTCTTTTCATACCAGACTGCCTCCAGGACGGATTTCAGCAACGCATTTTTCCCAGCGGCGTCGGCGGTGCCATAGGCATCCAGAACGGCGCGGATCTTCTCGGCCAGCAGAGCGGGGTTGGAGCATTGGATCTCCCGGAGGGAGCGCTCCAGCTCCGCCTCTTTCTTTTCCAGGGCGACCCGCTTTTCTTTCACGGCGGCCATGCGTTCCCGGAAAAGTTCCAGGTCATACTCCCCCAGTTCCAGCAGCTCGTACAGGCGGTTTTTCTGACGGTCTGTGCCGGCCAGTGCATCCCGGACCTGGACCAGCGAGGTCTCCAGCACATCAGTGTCCCGGCCGGGGATGTGCTGGGGCTGTCCCATGGTCAGCTTAGCCAGCGTATCCGCGAGGTAGTTTAGGATTTGCCCCTCCACCAGGTCAATCTTGGTGGACGCGCAGCAGCCGGGCCGGGTACAGAGCAGATAGGCGCTCCCCTTCATCACCATGCGCTGCATATTCTGGCGGCAGTTGACACACTTGACCAGACCGGCCAGGGGACTGCGTACAGTGCCATCGTTCCGCGCCGGCTGATACCGGCCATCCATGACCGCCTGGACCTGGTCGAAGAGCGCACGGTCCACGATGGCCGGGTGGATCCCCTCGGTGATGGTCCACTGGTCCCGGGGCTGGTAGATCGTGATGTGCTTCGGGTTGCCCTGGGCGCCCTTGCGGATATGCTTTTTCTGGTTCCAGACGATCTTCCCGATATAGGTGGGATTGCGCAGGATCTTGGCCACGCTGTTGCGGGAGAACTCCGGGGACCGGTGGGGGTGAGCTCCCAGGGCGTTGACATGGCGGGCCACGGCGACACAGCCGTAGCCTTTGGCGTAGAGCTCAAACATCATTCGGACAAACCGGGCCTCCGGCTCATAGATCTCCAGGGTGGGCTTGCGGTCCACCACAGTTTTGTGGTAGCCGTATGGGGCGTTGGCCACATAGCACCCATCCTGAATAGACATCTGGAGGCCGCGGCGCAGGCGTTTGGTGATAATTTTGTACTCCCGGCGGCTGATGAAGGTTTTCAGCTCGGCGTACTCCTCGTCGATCTCATCGGCCAGATTATAGATCTTTTCCGGGGTAATGATCAGGGTGCCGGACTCCCGGAAGGCGTCCAGGACGATGCCCTGGTCCTTCATCCGGCCGCGGGAGAGCCGGTCCAGATCCATGCACAGGACAGCGTCATACTTACCTTCCTCTACATCCTGGAGGAGCCGGAGCATCTGGGGCCGCGCGTAGAGAGATTCGCCGCTGACGACCTCTGGGTACTCCTCCAGGATGTGGAGGCCGTGGGAGGCGGCGTAGTCGTGCAGGGTCTTTTGGTGCTTGGCCAGCACCTCGTCGGTGGCCATGCCCTCCTCCATCCGGGATTTGCGGAGGTAGACGGCGGCGTCCAGGCCTTCAGTTTCTGGTACGATCTTATCGTTCATGGGGGCCTCCTTACGATCAAATCGGCAAGCGCTTGCCGATTTGGATTTTGTATGGTTGCGCCACGGAGAAAAGTGTGGTATTCTGTCCTTGGCGCTGCCAGCAAACGGCAGGCGGTTGGCCCCCAACAGGGGGCAGCTTCTGTCCCCTGATCCGCAGAAAGGGGGGCTGCCCAATGGTTACATATTCCGATCTCATCCAGACCGGCATTTTAGTCGTTGGCATTATCGGCCTCTTTATGATGGCCAATAAAAAGAAGTAACCGCCCTCACGACCAAATGAAGCGGTTACTTCTTTAAGTAATATCTTCGGGTCAACCGTCTGCCGGCAGCGCCCTTTTCATGTTCAGTATAACCGCCTGATGTTCGGTTGTCAAGTCCGTCCCGAGCCGGGGCGGATTTTTTCAAATACGAAAGCGCTTGCGGATTTGGCGCTGTGCTTACTGGGCCTTTTTCAGGGCCTCAAGCTCCAGGCGCATGAGCTTCAGCGCGTCTTTCAACAGGATGACATCTCCCTCCAGCTCCTCGACCCGGCTTCTGGAGGCCAGCTTGTCCAGGCGTTCCATGATTGCATCGTGGCCCTCGTAAAGCAGACTCAGTTTGCGGTCCACTTCACACTCCAGCAGAACGGCATTTCTCTGTGCGCGGTCCTCCACGCGGTCCAGGCGCTCCTTGATTCTGGAGCTTTCCTCCTGAATGGGTTTCAGCTTCTGATCCAGCAGCAGGGCGATGGCCTGCAAATCTTTTTCTTCCAGCATGACGGTACTCCTTTCCGACTTTAATCTGAGCACACAAATTTTTTCTTCGGTGTATTGCAATTATAGAACAACTGTTCTATAATTGCAATAGAATTATTTTTGGAAGGGGCGGGCGAGATGACAAATCGGGAGGAACAACTGTTAGCCATCATCCGGGGGAGCAGGGACCCCACCGCGCTTATGCTGGCGGCCGCCCAGGCGATCACATCTTGTCTGCGGCTGCCTGAACGATCCGGATTACCATGTCCTGCTGATCCGGCGTCAGCTGACGAAACAGACTGAGCAGCGCCTGTTCCCCATCCGAGAGCCCATCGTCTTGTACGGTGGGCCTTTTTTTATGCTCTTGTAAATTCCTTAAATCACCCGTGTAATTTCCGTCATAACCTACAAAACGCGAAAAGTAAGCTGCTTCGAGTAGATGATCGAAGGCTTGACTCTCTTTGTTTTCTGGAGTTGAACCATCACCAACACCGCTGCAAAGCCAATCCAAATTGGTATCAAGTATAGATGCAATTAGGGGGAGTTTTTGCATATAAGATCTCGACTTCCCTTTCTTCCAATCAGTAACAGTCTGAGAGGACGCCCCAATAGCGGTTGCAAGTTCTTTTTGAGAAAGCCCCTTAGACTTCATGGCGGAGAAAATACGATCTCTAGTTTCATCAAGTAATACTTTCTGATCCTCTAAAGCTATTTTGTCGTTTTCGTCCAAAAGTATCACCTTCTTCCTATTAAAAAAGAATTAGTTACAACTACAAAAATCAGAGAATATCTGATTTTTGATTGACAATCAGAAAAATTCTGATTATGATTTACCCATGGGAAAGCAGTGGAGAGGAAGATGTCCCAGGGCAAAAGAAAGGAACTTAGCATGGAATACGATCTGAACCAAATCAAAATCGACGAACAAAACGATGCGCTGATCACGCTGGAAGCCAGTCTGATCGATGCATGGGAGAAGAACAACGCCTCTCTGGATATGATGCGCAGGGCCTGGAACATGATGCTCTATCACAGTCAGTTCTGGCCCCAGATGAAGGAGGCGGGGCCGAAGCCGGACCCGGGCATCCCGCTGGAAAACCGCGTTGCAGTTTTGGATCGGAAGCCGCCCTGCTATTGCCGTGTTTTCGATTTTGCCACAAAGCAGGAGAGCATGATCAAAGTGATCCCGAAGTCCATGATGGAGTATTACATGGCGCACCAGTTCGGGGACTATCGGATCGACGAGGTGTATTAGGAGATGGAGAAACCGGATCCGCGCGTCAGTGTCTGGCCGGGTCATCTGAGCGGCCCACCAGGTAGTCCAAGGATACGTCGAAGTAGTCGGCAAGGGCGATGAGAGCATCCAAGCTAGGCTTTTTGTTTGCATTTTCAAAGTTCCCTATGGCTGCTTTAGTCCCATGAATCTCCTTGGCAAGTGCCTCCATGGTCAGTCCTCTGGATGTTCGCAGGTCTTTCAGTCGAGAAGCAAAAGCCTGGTCATCAAAAAAGAAAAAGAAAAACATTCAAGAACCCCCTTGACAAGTATTCTAAAAGAATACTATAATGAGGATGGTATTCAAACAGAATACTTCCAAGAGAAAGGAGAAAAATTGAAGCTAATGATAAAAGAAGAACGGGAGCGGCGGGGTTGGAGCCAGACACAGGTAGCACAGGCTGTTGGCATAACAAAAGCGGCCTACCGGAATATTGAAGCCGGTGTCCGAAAACCCTCCTATGATATTCTTGTCAAACTCTTGGACCTATTTGATTGCAGTGATCCACGCAAATTGTTCGGGACGGCAACCCCGGAACAGGAATGACAAGGGAATGATGCCCAAGGGAATAGCCCAAATCAATTTTGTCGGGCACTTATATCATACCATGCTTCTCGTGAGGAAGCAAGCACGAAGGAGGTGGACGCATTGGAAAATAACCTGAAGCTCCGGGAGATCCGGGAGGCCCAGGGGCTTTCTCAGCGGGCGGTCGCCCAGTCTCTGGGGGTGACGCCGGGGGCGGTGGCCAAGTGGGAACTGGGGTACACTCAGCCGACTCTCGGAAACCTGCTGTCGCTGGCATCCCTGCTGGGATGCTCTATGGATGCCCTGCTGGGACTGGCAAGCGGACAGACCCCGGCCTAGCTTAATTTTACCCCAAAGAGGAGGAGATCACCATGCCGAAGGAGTACCGGAATATCTACAAAAAAGCCCGGCGAGCCGCCGGGTTGACCCAGGAAGCGGCTGCCGAGCGGCTGGGAATCAGCGTGGAAAGTGTACGGGCCTATGAAACCGGCCAGAGGATCCCGCCTAACGATGTGGTGGAGGATATGGCGGATTGTTACGATTATCAAAGGCTGGCCTATCAGCATCTCAAAGCCACCAACGCACTGGCGGACAGAATCATTCCGGCCATTGAGGAGCGGAGTCTTATGGAGTTGGCCCTGCGGATTTACAACCGGCTGCGGCGGTTTGCCAAAGAGGGCAGCGTGGAGCGTCTGCTGGATATTGCAGAGGACGGCCAGATCGACCAGACCGAGCGGGCGGAGTTTGACGGCATCATGGCGGACCTCCGGGAGATCGTCAAGGGCGGTCTGGAGCTGGTGGTATTCTGCGGTTGGGATGAGGCGTAAGCAGCAAAACGCCCCCGGCCGGGCCGGGGGAGGAGAGGGGGTGAGAGGTGTGGGGGAATTTTTTACCACCGTTTTTGTCCCATTGGTTTTTGGCTACCTCTTGGTTGGATTCGCAATTTACTGGGAAAGAGGAAGCCCCAAGTATTACAGGACTCTGTTGCTCTTACTATTGCTTTGTGTGATCTGTGTCGTCAGTTCACTCTATACGGCTTTCCTTCTGTCCTGATTCTGGTGTCGGAATAGGATAGTGTATCAAATCATTCCGCTTACCAGGGATGGCGTAAGCAGCAAAACGCCCCCGGCCAGACCGGGGGAAAAGGGTGTGAAACAGATGTTTTCAGCAGAAAAGATATTTGATCTGATCCGGGAACGGGGCATTGAACAGAAGGAGTTTGCACGCCGAATCGGAGTTTCAGACAAAACTGTGAGTGCGTGGAAAACTGGTCGGGCAAGGTCTTATACTAAGTATCTCGTGGAGATTGCAGAGGCCCTTTCTGTTCCAGTTGGGGAGCTGGTGAAAAGCAACAGCGCAATCAAGTAAGACCAGAGCATAGAGGACAACCAGCGTCGAATATATCCAAGGAGGGAGGTGGCGTCATGCTGCGAGTGGAGGAATTTCAGCACCAAAATCAGACCTGTTACCGCAAGGAGCTGGAGGGCTGTCCGGTGGTGGTCACGGAACAGAGCTATCAGGCCACGCTGGGAAAGCTGGAGTACACACGGCGTCCTGTGCGGTGGAAGGGCCGCCACCTGCTAATCCTTGGGGATCAGACGATGGATGTAGATGAGTCCCTGGTCACGGACTGCGGCCCCAAGCTTGGGGTTTCGGTGGGGTATGAGCTCCACCGGGAGATCCCCTTTACCGAGGAAGAGCGGGCGGAAGGCCGGAAGCGGGTCATTGAGTTGGCCACCCAGCTGATGATCCGGGCCGGGATCTGGTAAGAGAGGAGGCATATCTATGTGGGACAAGCTGAGGCGGCAGTGGCCGCGGCTGTACGAGGCCCTGGAGTGGGTGACCTTCGCCCTGGCGGCGGGGGCGTTCCTGCTGGCCCTGGGGGTCTATCTGACGGTGAGAGGAGGTTAACATCATGCGCGCACTCAATTTATCTGAGGCGGCCCGGGTGACCCGTCGGCTGCTGGACCAGTACGGCCCGGCGCGGCTGCTCCGGGTGGAGGAGCTGGCCCCCGGGATTTTCCGGGGGATGCTGGCCGGCGGGGCCCAGGCCCTGGCAGTGGTCCGGGAGGACGGACGGATCGCCGTCCGGGAGGCCGAGCCGTGGGCATAAAAAATCCCCGGGGCCTTTCGGCTCCCGGGGCGGTAGACAGGGGGTCTACCATGAGAACAAATGTATTATACCATGGGAACGTGTGTTTGACAAGGGGGAATTTTTGTGAGTGCGAAGATACAGACAGGACTCAGAATCCCAGTAGGACAGTATGAGCGCTTATCCGAGATTGCTAATCGCACTGGGATTTCTCTCAATGCAGTGATTCTAATGCTGGTGGATGTGGGCCTGTCCGCGCTTACTCTTGGAACGGAGGAAGAGTTCCATGCGTTGCTTCATAGTCTGCAAGATACATCCGAATGATATGCTCCACTAGATTGTTCAGAGAACGACCCTCTTGGATTGCAAGTGTGCGCAATTTGGCATAGGTTTCTTCATCAATACGCAGTCCAGTTTGGATCTTGGATACAGCCATAATGACACCCCACTAAAATTTGTTAGCACATTCTAGCACAAAACTATTGACATTGTATACTCACTAATGTTAGCATAATGCTAACAAAAGGAGGGGTATCTATGTCAAAGTTCGGATTTCTTTTAGAGGCAGAAACTATCCAATTTCAGCAGAAGTGCGCTTTGACGGCACTTCGGATCATTCAAAGTGACTTTTCTGATGAAGTTGCAGCCATCGAGAGATCCAAAGAACTCTCAATGGTCGGACATTTGCAAGACTTGTCTGATGCAGTCTATATTGTTGCAGACTTATTGGATGACCTGAACCAGAAGCTCAAAGAAGCAGTGGATGAAGAGTACAAAAATAGAAAGAAGAATAATCATGATTAGAGATTACATAATTGGCCCATCTATGTATCCGTATGGCTGCTTTGATATTCGATTTGCAGAAAAGTACGGAATTGAGGAAGCCATTGTCTTTAATACCTTAGCCCGTGAGATCATGCTTACGGAGCAGACTGATGAGTCCAGGAGGTGTTGGGGTGGAGTATCTGGCTGTATGGAAGATGGGGGGATCTTTTGGGTGCGGGTCACTGAGAAATTTCTATTCCGCGGCAATTCCAAATTATTCTCTGAAACGAAAGCTAAAGAGATTGTCAAAAATCTTGAAGATTTTGGCCTGCTCTTTGTCAGGGCCAGCTTGACTAAAGGATACTTTTGGATTGCTTTGGGTGAAGAGAAAGAGTGAGGGGGCGATCATAAATGAATCAATATGTTAATGTGCCAAAAAGTGTATTGTCTGACACAAATCTTTCTCTTAGAGCAAAAGGACTTTATGCGCTGATGCTCTCGCTCCCTTCTTATTGGAATGGTTCAATCCGATATTTTGTAGAAGCTTCTGGAATGAGCAAACATATAGTGTGGAATACGGTCAAAGAACTGGAGAAAAACGGATACTTGGAGAGGCACCAAATGATTGATGAGAATGGTTGTTTCGCCGGGATGGAGTATGTACTGAAAGAAGGGCCGAACAATGGGACGACCTGACCACTATTTTAATCCAAGCTTGGCAGAGGCGTATGGAGTTGATGTGGCTATCTTTCTCCATAATATTTTCCATTGGGTAGAGTATAACGAAGCGCACAAGAAAAATTTTTATGAGGGAAGATATTGGACTTATAACTCCATTTCTGCATTCTGCGAGGTACATCCTTATTGGAGCAAGCGTCAAATTGAACGAATTGCCACCACGTGTAAAAAGAATGGGCTACTACTGACCGGGTGCTTTAACGAGGATCGGCGGGACAGGACAATGTGGTATACCCTATCCGATTTAGCAATGAGATTTTTCTCTGATAACAGTAGCCCCAAAACGGATGATTGCATTTCACGAAACGGTGAAATGCAATCCCCCGAACCGTGTCAATCATTTCCCCAAACGGTGGCACCATTACCAATTAACAAACCAGATAACAAACAGAAAGAACCCCCTAAAGCCCCCCAAGGGGGCAAGCGGCCGAGCAAATACGATCTGGCGGAGGACGCCAAGCCGGTGCTCCAGGCCTACGTCGGGGAGGACGGGGAACTGCACCGGGCGCTGGCTGACCTCATTGAGATCCGGGTAGCCAAGAAGGCAATCAACTCCAAGCGGGCGATCGTGTCCCTGCTGCGGGAGCTGGACCGGCTCAGCGAGGGCCGCCGGGAGGACAAGCTGCTGCTGATCCGCCAGTCGGTGAACAACAGCTGGAAGTCTGTGTTCCCCCTGCGGCAGGGCGGCGGCCGGCGGACGGAGCCCTCCCAGCCCACCTTGGTGGCCCGGGAGGAGGTGCCCACATGGTAGCGCGGGAGGCGGACAAGCTCTCCGCCCAGGTGGCGGTGCTGGGATCCCTGCTCATTGATGACAGGCTGGTGGGGCAGGCTCTGGAGCGGATCCGCCCGGAGGACTTCCTTACCCCCAAGTGCCGCATGGTGTTCCAGGCCATCCGAGCGCTGTTTGCCGAGGGCAAGCCCACCGATGCGGTGACCGTCCGGAGCAAGCTGGGGGGCCGGGAGGATGACGGGTGGACCCAGTACCTGATGGAGCTCATGGAGCTCACCCCCACGGCGTCCAACATCTGGGAGTATGCCTCCATTATGCGGGCGCAGGCCCGGAAAGCCAGGCGGGATGAACTGGCCAGGATGCTCATGGAGGCCGAGGACGACGAGCAGGAACAGAAGTGCATGAACCAGCTCAACGCGCTGAGGGTGGACCGCCGGGGCATCCGGCGGATGGATATGTCCCAGATGCTCCTGGCCTTTGCCGACCGGCACAGCGGCGAGCCGGTGGCTTACATGACCTGGGGCCTGCCCAAGCTGGACGCGGGTACATACACCGAGATGGGGGACATGGTGGTGCTGGGGGGCTATCCCTCCGCGGGCAAGACCGCCCTGGCGGTGTCCATGGCCTACCACCAGGCCAGGACGCACCGGGTGGGGTTTTACAGCCTGGAGACCAACCAGTACAAGCTGGCCGACCGCCTGATCGCCAACCTGGCGGGGATCGAGATGCCCACCATCAAGCGCAACGAGATCTCGGAGGAGGCGTGGGGCCGATTTGCCGCCTGCTCTGACCGGATCCGGGGCCACTCGCTGGAGCTGATCGAGGCCAGCGGCATGAGCGTCCAGGACATCCAGGCAGACGCCCTGGCCCGGCGGTACGAGATCGTGTACATCGACTATCTCCAGCTGGTGGAGCCGGAGACCCGGAAAACCAACCGCACGGAGCAGGTGTCCGGCATCAGCCGGGGCCTTCAGCAGCTGGCCCACGGACATGGGATGCTGGTGGTGGCCCTGTCCCAGCTCTCCCGGGCGGACAAGGCCGGGGAGGACAAGCTGGTGGAGCCCACCATGTCCGACCTGAGAGAGTCCGGGCAGATCGAGCAGGACGCGGACGCCATCCTGCTGCTCTACCTGGAAGAGCCCGGCAGGCCGGACAAGAGCCGCCGGGTGCTGAAGGTAGCCAAAAACAAGGAGGGCACCCGGGGACGGATCTATCTGGTCTTTGACGGCCAGTACCAGCGCTTCCGGGAGAGCGCGCTGGAGGAGCCCGCCCCGGCGGCGAAGCGGCAGACCTACAAGCGGCCGCCCAAGACTCAGATTGACTTTTTTGACTTGCCGGACGTACCGGTCCCATTTGAACAAAAAACGGAGGAATTACCATGAGAACATTTGCAATCGTCAACCGCAAGGGCGGGGTGGGCAAGACCACCACCGCCATCAACCTGGCCTATGTGCTGGCCACCAACTGCCGCCTGAGGGTTCTGCTGGTGGATGCGGATGGACAGGCCAACGCCACCCAGATCCTGCTCCCGTCTGGTGAGTATGATGGCCTGGGGGCCCTGCTGCGCGGGTATGTCGCCGGGGTCGAGGATCTGCTGATCCCCACCGATGTGGAGGGGCTGGATGTGCTCCCCGCCTCGGACGATCTATGGGCCCTGGATCTGGAGAAAAACAAGGCGGCGCTCCGGTACAGCGCACTGATGCAGCTGAGAGAGGTGCTGGAGGAGGAGGCCAGGTACGATGTGATGATCGTGGACTGTCCTCCCAACCTGTCCGTAGCCTGTACGGCCGCCATCCTGGCCAGCGATGCTGTTGTGATCCCGGTACTGTCCGACGCCTGCTCCGCGGTGGGCGTGGCCGATCTGGTGGATCAGATCGAGAGCCTGGAGTATATCCGCCCCGGGATCCGGGTGGCTGGGGTGCTGGTCAACCAGTGGCACCGGGCTCCTGTGGTGGAGGACTCGGTGGTCTACCTCCGGGAGGACGGTCGGGTACCGGTGTATGACACGGTGATCCGCCGCACGGACAAGGTGCCTGAGAGCTCCTGGGCCAGGATGTCGGTCCAGCGGTGGAGCCCCTGGTGTTCCGCGGCCCGGGATTACCGGGCGTGGGCGGCAGAACTGCTGGAAAAGGAGGGGATCCGCCATGAGTAAGACCAATTTGGGACAGATCATCGCCCAGACCATGGCCAAGCCTGTGGAGGGGCGGAGCATTGAGACCATCACGGATGAGATTTTGGAGCTGAAGCAAACAGCTGGAGAGGCCATTCTGGAGATTGGAAACCGGCTGATTGAGGCCCAAACCATGCTTTCTCATGGAGAATGGCTTACCTGGCTGACGGAACGGGTGGAGTTTTCACCTCGCACTGCCCAACGGTTTATGCGACTCTCCAGGGAGTGGTCAAATGCGACAGCGCTGTCGCATTTGGGGGCAACCAAAGCCTTGGCGCTCTTGGCGTTGCCGCCGGATGAGCGAGAGCAGTTCATGGCCGAGCCCCACCAGGTGGACGGTCAGGAGAAGAACGTCATCGACATGAGCGCCCGCCAGCTGGAGCAGGCTATCAAGGACCGGGACGAGGCCCGGAAAGCCGCCGAGGTTGCCCAGGCCGAGGCGTCAGCGGCGGAGTAGGCCCGGGCCAAGATGGCCGAGGATATGGCCCTGCTCAACGCCCGCCTGTCTGGAGCCCAAGAGGACCGGGAGCAGGCCGCCCAGGCCGTGGCCCAGCTGGAGGCACAGCTGGCCGAACTGAAGGAGAAGCCGGTGGAGGTGGCCGTGGAGACCGTGGTGGACCCGGAGGCTCTGGAGAAGGCCCGGGCGGAGGCCGTAGCCGGGATGCAGGACAAGCTGGACAAGGCCCGGGAGGCCAAGGCCGACGAACGGCGCAAGCAGGCGGAGGCCTCAGTGGAGATCCTGAAAAAGTCCATTGATGAGATGGAGCGGAAGGAGAAAAAGGCCACCCTGGGGGCGGACAAGGATCTGGCCCAGTTCGAGGTGCTGTTTGACCAGACCCAGTCCAATGTATACAAAATGCAGGGGATATTGCTGAAGGTCCGGGGCCGGGATGAAACGGCCGCCGGGAAGCTGTGCAAGGCCATCCGAGCGCTGGCCGAGGCCGTAGGGAGGTGCGCGGAATGAGTGTGGAACTGGCGATCCAGCGTCTGCGGGAGCAGCAGAGCAAGGTAAAGGAGCGCTCCCCCCAGTGGATGGTGGCCCGGCAGCTGATGGATCTGGTCCGGGCGGAGCCCCAGTGCGGGGAGATCATCGCCCAGGACCTGGAGGTGGAGGCCATGTCCATCACCGAGGCCGAGAAGAAGATCAAGGCATTCGCAGACAGTCACAAGACCGGCAGCTTTTCCTGCGTAACTCCAGAGGAGTCCGACCGCATTCTGCGGGAGTTCTATGGCCTTCCCCCTCGCCCCGGCGCAGAGGATGGCCTGGAGCCGGCCGGCGGCCTGGGGCTGGATCTGGCCGACTTCTGGGGGTGAGGACGTGCGTGATTTTCGCAAGCTGATTCCCCGGAAGCCGCCGGAGGGGTTCCTGGAGTGGGCGGCCAAGGAGTTGTGTGGAAGCCTGGACACCTATGGGATGCTATATGAACAGGAGTGGGTGGAGGACTGGGGGTTAGATCTGCTCTTGGATGAGTTGGCCAAGCCCCGGAAACGCCGGATGGTGCGGGTAGAGTGCTCCTGCTGCGGATACCGGGACCTGTATCACTATGGAAAGATAACTGGCTGGAAGCCAGGCGGATACGGTTTTGTCCTTCCTGAGAGCTATGCCGAGGTGGAGGGCGGCACTGTCTACGGGGACGGGGAGAACATTCTGTGTCCCCAGTGCGGTACGCCGGTGCTCATCCGGAAGCGGGCCGCGGTGAAGAAAAATGGAGACTGTTTTGTGACGGCCTCCTCCCAGGCCATGAGTGCCGCCGTAGTGGGTGAGGACCATCTCCTGGTCCTCACCGGTTGGGTGATCCAGCGGCGGGCCGGAATCGGCGGCGGGAGCCATCTAGCGGCCATCCCGGCGGAGGCCTATGTGTTCTCTGATACTGAGTGTGCTCAGTTGATGGGCTGGTCCTGTGGGTATAGTGGAACCGGAGGATATTTTACCAAGTACGCACGGAGCTGGAGGCAGCCAAAGGGCTGGAAGGAACGATGGGGGCAGGAGGAACACATCTTTGGGTTGACCCCTGACCTGGTGACCCAGAGCTGTCTGCCGCACTGCAAGCTATGGGAATATATGGCTCCGCGTCCGGGGGCGGCCCATTATCCGGTGGCATATCTCAGAATGTACCAGACCCATCCAAATGTGGAGGCAGTGCTGATCCATGGATTGCCCAGAGTGCTGGACGACCTGATTCTCAGGCACACTCGGGAGGATGTATGGGAGAGCAATGTACAGGGCCAACTGGACCTCACAGAACTGGATTGGTCCCAGACCAGACCGGCACAGATGCTCCATCTCACCAAGGACGAGCTGCGTCTAGCCCAGGAGCAGGACTGGGGCGTGTTGTTCTGGGACTTATTCCGGTACAGCAAAGCGGCAGGGGAAGCACTTACCGGCCAGGACATCCTCAATGCCTTTTATCTGGGAGACGATCATGTAGGCCAGCTGGTGGGCCGGGGGTCAGTGGCCAAGAGCATACGGTATCTGCTCCAGCAGTGCGGGCAGTGGGAGGATGCCTATGAGCCAGAGCCGGAGGACGAGGACCCCGAACCGGACGCCGCCATTCCGGACGTGCAGATCCTGCTGGACTACTGGTCCATGGCAGAGCAGCTGGGGCAGGATCTGACTGACGCTCAGGTCCGCTATCCCCGCAGCCTGCTGATTGCCCACGATGAGGCCGCGGAGCTGATGAGGCAGCGCCAGGAAGCGGGCCGGGCCAACCTGTTCCGCCTCCGGCGGAAATATCTGAGCAAGTGGACCTTCGCAGTGGACGGCCTTCTGATCCGGCCGGCGCGCAGTCAGAAAGATCTTACCAACGAGGGCAATAGCCTGCACCACTGCGTGAGCACATACGGGAATCGCCACGCGAAGGGAGAGTCAGCCATCTTCTTCATCCGCCGGAAATCCAGGCTGGGTGAGCCGTACTACACCCTGGAACTGGACGAGAAAACGCTGACTGTCCGGCAGAACCGGGGACTGAGAAACTGTCCCCGTACCCCAGAGGTTCGGGCCTTTGAGGATCTGTGGCTGAGCTGGGTGCGCGCCGGGGCACCCAGAGACGAGCGGGGAAATCCGGTGGTCACAGACAACGAAAGAAAGGGGATAGCATGAAATGCAGCTGTTAAAACCCGGAGACCCGTGCCCATGCTGCGGACAGCCCATCAAAGAGGGGCTGCCCACGGAGACGATGGTATTATTGAGCTGGCTGGCGGATGGGATGGCCCTCCACCAGGCGATGAGAGGATGGGCCGAACGTGCTGAATAGGATCATTATCATGGGCCGGCTGGGCCGGGACCCGGAGTTGCGATACACCCAGGCAGGCAAGCCGGTGGCCTCCTTCTCCCTGGCGGTGGACCGGGACTTCAAGGACAAGACCACCGGCG
>ERZ1106915.1809-NODE-1809-length-15423-cov-2.378058_pt1 | contig 15423 bp, 24 predicted proteins | sample MGYA00403653_ERZ1106915 | MGnify/ENA primary metagenome ERZ1106915 (study PRJEB35170, sample SAMEA104062404) | human gut metagenome | biome: human gut; feature: human-associated habitat; material: faeces | place: Denmark | collected 2012-06-06 ... | reverse complement strand
GGTGTTTATTTGGTGCTTATTCTCAAAAACAAGGTTTTTGCCTTCATTATGCTGGTGTAGCTCAGTCGGTAGAGCAGCGCACTCGTAATGCGCAGGTCAGGTGTTCGAGTCACCCCACCAGCTCCAATTTTGCCCCGCCTTTTGGCGGGGCTTTTTCTTTTCCCCGTGGGAGCAGCTGCGCATCTGCTCATGCTGTGCCCCTCCGCTTTTTAGGCAGCTCTGTGATCTGAGTCCCCGCAGTCGGAGACACGACGTCGGCAAACTTCTCCGAAATCTGCGCCGCCTTTTCATCGGCCGATGCTATGACGTGGGAGTATATGTTCGCCGTGGTGCTGACCTGAGCGTGGCCCAGCCTGCGGGAGATCACGACGAGCGGAGTGCCGTCGGCGATCATCAGGCTCGCGTAGGTGTGGCGCAGGCTGTGAATGTGGACATCTGGAAGACCGCTCCGCTTCACAAAAGCGGAAAACCACTTCGTCAAGGAGTCGGGGAACACCGGGGCGCCGTCGTCTCCGGTGAATACGCGGCCGACCGTGTCTTTCCAGTAGTCTCCGCAGGCATCGCGCTGGTCGTCCTGCCAGCGCTTATACTCGAGAAGCATCGAGAAGGCGGTCGGTGAGAGCTTCAGCGGCCGCGCCGATGTGGCATTCTTCGGCGTGTCGACATAGACGCCGGCGCCGGGCGCATAGTTCAGCGTGTTCACGATCGTGATGGTCTGGTTTTCAAAGTCCACATCCTGCCAGCGCAACCCGAGCAGCTCGCCGCGTCGCAGGCCAGAGAGAAGGTCGAAGGTTATCATCGCCCGGTACTTGATGGGCTCCTGATGCAGAAGCACCAAAAGCTGACGGGCCTCCGCTTCGTCCAGATATGCCGCCTCCTGTTTCGGCATCTTCGGCAGCTCGGCGTTGACGGCCGGATTGTAGGGGATGTAGCCCCACTTGACCGCCTTCCCGAGGCACGAGCTGATGATCCGGTGGTAGGAGCGGACGGTATTGGAGGACAGCAGCCGATCGGGCTGCTCCAGCCTGAAGGCGTCCGAGAGCTTCAGACCGAGCTCCTCGCTGATCGCCGTGGCCGTTTCCTTGCTGACCCTCTTGCCGGAGATGGCGATCCGCAGCGTGTTCCCCGCGACTCCGGCCGCCTTCCCGAAGGCCGTGCGCGTGACACCTGCCTGCTCGATGGCCGCGCCGATGTCGATCTTGCTGGTGTACTTCAGGTCGGCCCGGATCCCGGTCTCCTCGAGGTTTCTGTAAAACTCGTTGAGATGGCCGGTGCGCAGATCTTTGAGCTTGATGTGACCGATGGCCTGATTGATCCGCACGAGGCTTTTCTCGTAGCCCGTGTAGGTCTTGACCTTGAGCTGCTTCTGAGCGAAGTCCTTCATCCAGATCGCGGCGAAGTCCTCGAACCGGATGTTCCCGTCCTTTGTAGTGCCGGAGTTCACCCGCTCCTCGAATAATACCTTCTGGCGCTCCAGCTCCTTCGCGATCTGGCGGGGAGTCATCCCGGCCGGCGGCGTCCATGTGGTGTGCTTGCGGATCTGCTTGCCGGAGATGTCGTAGCCGCATGAGGCCGTGATCTTAAAACTATCTCCTCGTTTTACTGCTGTTGCCATGGCGTTCCCCTCCTTTTGTCGGCTTCGTGGATGTACTGAGGCCGGAGGCCCCTGTCAGCTCCTCGCATAGCTCATCCAGTGCCCTGTCGAGCAGCTTCCTTTTGTAGCTGGTGAGCATCTCCAGAGCGACACGATCGGCCGAGGCGCCCCTGTTCAGATGATCGGCCATCGGCAGCAGCTCGGCAAGATCCTCGGGCCCGGGGCTGCACGCCATGACATAGGCGCGAAGATCCTCGAAAAACTCCGTCGCGGCCGACGCCGAGAGCACCGAGCTGATAGTAGCCAGCAGCGTGTCGTCATACGTCCGCAGAGAGTCGATAGCTGCGTCTGAAAGCGGGATGATCTGCCCGACTGCGTCGTGCTCTGCGGTCTTGTGCTCGCTGATCCCGATCAAATAGTCAGCCGTGACGCCAAAGTATTCCGCGATTTTTCTGATGGTCTCGACGTTTGGCTCTCGTGCATTTCTCTCATACGCAGAGAGCGTTCCTTGCTTTATGCCAAAGTCCGGGTCTTGAGATATTTGTTGCTGTGTCAGCCCTCTGGCCTCTCTAAGCAGCTTGATCTTGTCCCCGATCATAGCACCACCTCCTTGCTATAAGGATACACCGATATACTACAAAATGCAAGAATAAAATGAAAAATAAAAATAATTACACAAATTGTTGACAATCAAGAAGCGAAGTGCTATCATAAGCTCAAGGCCCGAGCGGGCCAATCACAAGAGCCGGAGGGCGACCGGCTGGAAGGCAAAAGGCAGAGACCACGGCCGGCGAGTTGAAAAACCGAGCCCACAGCTCTGATACTGCCAGACCCCATCAATGCGCTGCAATACCCGGGAGAAGGTGCCCCATAGGAACCACCCGAAGCCGCTGAGCAGACGACTCTATTCCAGACAAGGGAGAGGAGCGTCCGTTCGGCGGCTTTTTCTGTCTCCCGACTACTCGAGAAAGGAGCCGAAAATGATTAAAGCAAAAGCTGAAGCGCTCAGAATGTCTCGAATTGAGCGCGGGTGGGACATGACGAGACTCGCACAAGAGGCAAAGGTCACGCAGGCGACGATCAGCCGCGTGGAGCGGGGTAGTTCTACCTCTCCTTCTACGGCAAAGAAGGTAGCCGATGCACTCGGCCGACCCGTCGCCGAGCTGTTCACCATATTGTAAGGGAGGCGGCAGCATGAACACGATGACAGCCGAGCGGGCCCCTGCAAAGGCGCCGCGCATGAGATACCCGGAGCAGGCTCTCGCCGAGCTCAAGCTGGAGGATCCCAACACGCCGGTCACGGTTTACATGATCCGCAGGCTGGTCGCTGCCGGCACGATCCCCTCGATCAAAATGGGCCGTCGGCGGCTACTTAACTACGACTCGCTGCTGGAGTACCTCGCACACCCTGTTTCTGAGGAGACCGAGGCGCGGTCGACTGGGATCCGCAGGATAAACATATGAGCTTACGGCGTGAGACGCGGAAAGGAGGTGGCTGGAGATGGCTGAAAAAAAGGGATTTGTCATCTATTTCGACTGGCGAGAGCAATTTGAGCTGCTGCCACCCGAAGATCGCGGGAAATTGCTGATGGCTCTCCTTGACTATGGGGAGTCCGGGAAAATGCCAGACTTACACGACTCTGTCGGCATGGCCTTTTCCTTTATGAGGGCGCAAATGGATCGCGATGCCACAAAATACGCCGAACGCTGCGCCATCAATGCGGAAAACGGTTCAAAAGGTGGGCGTCCGAGAAAAGCAAATAAAAGCGAAAATAACCGAGAAAAACCCAAAGAAACCGAACGGTTTTTAGATAAACCGAGAAAACCCGATACAGATACAGACACAGGAACAGATACAGGAACAGATAGCACCCCCCTCCCCCCCTCGAGCGAGGGGAGCGACGGGGCGAAGAAGTCACCCGTCGAGCTCAGGTTTGACGAGTTCTGGAACGCCTACCCGAAGAAAGTCGGCAAGCAGTACGCCCTCAAGGCGTGGAACAAGATCAAGCCGACGGCCGAGCTGCACGAGACCATCATGCAGGCCGTCGACCGCCAAAAAAGGAGCGACCAGTGGCGCAGGGAGAACGGCAGGTACATCCCCAACCCGGCCACATGGCTCAACGGCGGGTACTGGGATAACAGTGAGGAGGTGAGCATGGATGCAGGCGATCAGCGAGATCCTGACCGGGATCCAGACGCCGGCCGAGACTGGGGCAGGGGCTTCAAGCCGGCCGATGATGGATGGGTATAACGAGCTGACACAGTGGGCGAATGACGCGATAAACGCCAATAGCTGGAGGATCAGCCCGGATCAGGTGCTTTCTGGAGAGAGCGAACGGCTCCTCCTCGAGCTCGTAGCTGAAAATAACCGGCGCCTCCGGGAGACCCAGCAGGAAGCCGCCGAGAATAACACCGAGAGACTTCTGAAGCGGCACAGGCTCGAGACGTTGGAGGTCATCGCTGCATACCTCAAGCTCAGGTTTGAACAAAACCGGAAAGGATCCTCGGCGATGATCGAGTGGCCGGACTGGAGCGACGCAGCCATCCAAGGCGCCAGCATCCAGACGTCGGAGATCGGCAGGCCGCGCGGGCGCGGGATCCCATTCCCGTCGATCAGCTGCAAGACGATCGGGCAGTCGAGCGCCGGCCGGACGGTCATCGGCAGGGCCGGTATGGTCAATAGGAAGCCGGTCGTCCTCTGCCGCTGCTCATGCGGCCGCCGCTTCCTTGCCTTCGAGCTCGACGTCATCCGCGGAGGAGCTGAGCGCTGCGGGCCAGACTGCCCGGACGGGAAGCCCAAGCCTCCCGCTCACAAGCTCCTCGAGGTGTTCCGAAATATGCACGACCGATGCAGCAATCCGCGGCACAAAAACTTTGACAGATACGGGGGACGCGGGATCCGCGTATGCCCCGAGTGGAGCAGCTTCGACGCCTTCGCGAAGTGGGCCACTGGCAGCGGCTACGCTGAAGGCTTAACCATAGACCGCATAGACAACGACGGAGACTACACCCCGGAAAACTGCCGATGGGCCACCAGATCGGAGCAGAACAACAACCGGAGCACCTGCATCATGGTCGAATATGACGGAAAGAAAATGACCCTGAAGCAGGCAGCGGCGGCGGCCGGCCTCCCATATCAGGCGCTGCGGCAGCGTTATCGGGCCAAAGGGGAGCAGGATCTGTTCAGGCCGATACAGAAGCGGAAGGGGGTGAACAGAAAATGAGCTATTACCATGTTTGCCCAAACTGCGGCAGCCACCTCGACCCCGGTGAGCGCTGTGACTGTAAAACTTCCGAGAAGCCAAGCGATCATCGGCAGCCTATCCAGTGGGCCCGGGACTCCCCTGTCCCCGACTTCCGCACCGTGATAGGAAAGCGGCAGAGTATTCCGGTAAGACCAAAAGCCAAAGTATAGAAAAACAGGACAAAACCAAAGGAGGCAACACCATGAGAATTATTAAAGCCAATACTCCCGGCGATGAGTTGATCGACGCTAAAGCCGGCGAGAATGTCATCGAGAAGCTCGGGTATGAGAGATTGAGCTGGATCCGCGTGGTCACGGAAGGCCCCGTAGACCTGACGATCAAAACGCAGGCGGGAGATGACCGCCGCACGACCAGAAAGGATCCCGATTACAACTGTTTCGCAACAGAAAAAACCGCGAAGTATTCTAACCCGTCCGGAACGTTCGGCAGCATTACCGGCCTTGTGTTCGACGAGGACACCCGTGCGCGCATTTACTACCAAGGGTAAGGAGGAGATACCATGCAGGAATTGAGCAGGCTGGAACACATGAGCAAAGAGCAGCGTGAGGCGTACATCCTTGCCATGAAGCCTCCGGCCACCGCCACCGAGGAAGAGCGTCAGCGCTTCGAGCTGCTGCGCCAGATTGCACTCGGCAGGAAGCTGACCGACGCAGAAAGGGAGGCTATTGACGCGGCCGCCCTCTACAAGCAAATGCAAAAAGGCGCCCAAAACCGTCGATGAGGGGGCTGCTGCATCATGAAAATATCTGAAATCCAGCGAGGAGAACACTTCAGCTTTTCTGGCTTCAGATGGCTCGCCATTGAGCCGACGGGCAGCGGAACCTATGCGCTGCTGGACAGCGTGCCGGAGTTACTCAAGCGTCGGCCGTTTGCCAATCTCAGCACTCGCCGGGGAAAAGACCTTTCCGACTGGAAAAATAGCCTTGCCCGCTATGTGCTCCGGCACACCTTCCTTCCGGAGCTTTTAAGTCAGAACGACCAGCACGCGGAGCTCCTCGAGATGACCGTGGATCTGACCGCCCTCGACGGCACCGGCAGCTCGACCTTTGAGGACACCATCGCGCTCCTGAGCCTCAGCCAGTACCAGAAGCACTCGGACGTTATAGGCGAGACTCACGCGGAGTTCTGGACGCTGACGAGGGCCAGCAAAAAGATCCTTGACGAAATGCTCACGATCAAGAGCGACGGCACTGTCAGGGTAAACGCCGACCCCAAGTTCTCGGCATCCGAGCTTCGTCCCGTCATCCTTCTGGCGCCTGAGTCTGAAGTAGAGAAGGAAGTCCAGACGGAGGACGCGCAGGCATAAGGGGCGAAACAGCATCAAAAAAGTGGAACGGAGGGCGGCCCGATCGCGGGCCCTCTCCTGTTCTGCTATCTTCGAGGAGGTGAAGGGATGGGGCCTGAAGAAACAGAAAAGAGCATCGAGGAGATCGTCGGCATGATAAAGCAGGGCGACCTCTCTCTGGCGCCGAAGCTATACGAGCAGACCAAAGGGATCATCTGCTATGTTGTTTGGCGAGAGTGGCGGCGCGAGCACATCAGACGCGGAGCCAAAGCGCGTGGCATGGAAGTCGAGGATCTCCTGCAAGAGGGCTACTTCATGATGATCCAATCCGCGCAGCTATACGACAGCAGCATCGGCGCGAGTTTCAAGGCATACCTGTTCGCCCATATCCGGGGCCGGCTCAAAGCCATGACCGCTTTCCGGAAAGTGGACAACACCCGCAGCCTATCCGAGCCCTTCGGCGCTGGCGATGACGCCGGCCCGCTGGAGGAGATTGTTGAGGATCCGACCGCTCTCCGAGACTTCGCCGCAGTCGAGGATCGCGACTATCTTGATCGCCTTCGCTCGGATTTGAATGACAGCATCGAGGAGCTCAGCAGCGAGCAGGCCGAAGTGATCCGCGGGAAGTACATCGAGAGCCGGCTGGTGAAGGATCTCGCCTCCGACCTGAAGATCGCGGAGAAAAAGATCGCCCTCATAGAGGAGCGGGCCCTCCGAGAGCTCAGGAAAAGCGAGAGGCTCCAGATATACCGCGAGGACATCATTTCGCGGTACAGCCTGCGGGGCACGTTCTCAGCCTTCAAAAACAGCAGAGTGAGCGCCGTGGAGCTGGCGGTCATAAAACTCGACGAGCTGGAGCGAAAAGAGCTGCGACACCTTGAGCGCAAAGAGTGGAGTGCCGAGGCGCACCGCCAAAAGCGGGCAGCGTGGGCAGACGTGATCCTGAACACGAAAGGAAGGGAAGAACATGGCGAAGATCAATAAAGTCGGCAGAGCAGCTCACCAGCTCCACAACCCCGCCCGGGATCTGCTCTATGAATACGCAGACCTGCAACGGGAGCTTGACCTTCAGATCAACGAGGTGGAGGAGCTGGAGGGAATGGAGCCGGACAGACTACGCGACGAGCTGATCGCTCGCATCCAAAAGAGGATCGAGTGCGGCATCGAGCGGGAGCGCCTTCTCCGCGAAAAGGTCGACGCCATGCTGGCCGGGATTAAAATGCCGAAGCACCGCGAAGCCCTGACCCGCCGATACATCGACGGAGAGGACTGGCCGGAGATCCTTGAGGCTCTCGGCATAAAAGAAAAGCGGAAGGCGCCCGCCCTTCACAAGTGCGCGCTGAGGGCGGCAAACAGAAGCCTCGAAAGACTGGGGGGATCCTGCCGTGAATAGAAACCCGATATTTGTGACAACCGGCAGAGCTGCCGGCCATAGCTACCCGGCGCACGAGCTCCTCGAAGGCTACGCCGTCACGCTTTACGACCTCGATGTGAGCCGCGAGCGGCAGCTCCGGGCCGCCACATCTTCGACAGAGCAGGCCAACCGGGCGCGAAATGCGGGGCGGCTCCAGATCCTCGAGGAAAAAGAACGCGATCTCCGGGAAAAGGCTGAGGCGCTGATCCTGAAGTGCCAGACGCCGGACGAGCGGGAGATGCTGCGCATGAGATACCTGATGCTGATGGACTGGGCGACGATCGCCCGCGTACTCTATGGCGATGAACCGGACTTCTACGACGGCAAAGCGTACCGGCATCGCGCCCTCTGTTTGCATCAAAACACCATGATCTGGCTCGAGAAGGAGCTGCGGACAGAGGAGGAGCGTGAAGATGAAAACACATGAAGCGAAAAACTGGGGCGAGCTCGCCATGATCCTGACCGCGCGGCTCCGGCTTCAGTATATCTGCACTGGAGCGGCCGATAAGCGGCGCGCTGCGTTCTTGATGGAGATCATGCAGCGCAGCGGAGAAGCGGATCCGGCGGCCGCACTTTCCTACATGGTCATGGCAGACAGCGCCGCAGGCGACGACGTTCTTCGGTATTGGACGGCCCTGTACGAGCGGGGGCGCATAACCGAGGATGGCGCCCTCGAAGCTGCTTGCCGGCATGGGATTTTTACCGAAAGTGAGGGGGCAATATGCTCGGAAGAATTGACGTAAAAGTTGCAGGTTTCACCGTCTATTCCAAAGAAATCGGATTTAAGAGCGTAGACCGGGCAATAAAAAATTTCACTGACAACATCGAGAAAATCAAGTCCGTCGCTGATGGGAGTGCGTTCGATCCTGAAAGAATCGCCCGAAAAGCCAAGTCCCGCGCGATCAGCTCCTTCCGCGGAAAATTGCCGAATGCCTCCTTGAAGGTGTACGATGATTTGGTCGGGCTGAGCAAAAGCGTAAAAAAAGCCAGAAACGACACGATAAACGATGCCCGGCGTAGGATCCCCGGAAAACTGGCGACCGTCGTCACACAGTACTACGGGATCAAAAAGAGCGAAATAATGCCTAACAAGGGCGCAAAAGCGGCAGCAAATATCTCGAACGCTTACGAAAAGGGCATTGTTTACACCGGCAGGCTCTTAACACCAACCCATTTCAAAATGAAGGCCAAAACGTCTGTTGTGCCATTCCAAAGGGCCGACGGATCGACCGGGCGCCGCAAAGTTCAAACAATCAGCGCCGAGATCATAAAAGGGCAGAGGAAAATACTCGGGAGTAGCCTATTCCTTGCAAAGTCTGGAGCTGCCGATGGCGCGCCAATGATCCCGTTCCAGCGGAGAGGAAAGGCAAGAACGCCGATCGACGTCTTTAAGACCTTGAGCGTCCCGCAAATGCTGACCGGAGATCTGGCACGGCCCGAGCTCGAGGCGTGCATCGTCGAGGTCATGAACGAGAGATACACACACAACCTCAACCGGCACATGAGCCGATACGTCAAAGGCAAGGTGGGGCTGTGAGCATGGAAGGAAACGATCGCATCATTCTGAAAAGCTGGGCCGAGCTGGCCATGGTTGTCACGATCGAGCTGAGAGCTCAAGCCGCTGAGGGGCAGCCAGTAGACGACAGCCGGTTTGCTTTTCTCCTGAGCTTGACAATATGCGCGGGCGCTGCCGGATCCGTCGAGGCGCTCCTCGCCTTTGTATTTGACGACGAGCTCGACGTCGGGGACGTGTGTGAGTTTTGGAGCCTGTTGCACGACGCCACCACTCTGAGCGAGGAGGACGCGGTAAAGATTGCCGAACAATACGGGATTTTGCGAAAAGGAGGAGAACATGAGCAAGAGAGTGAACCCTAAGAACAAGGGCTACGGAGACGCCGGCGCGAGCTGGCATAAGCGGGCGACCAAGGGCTTCAGGGCCTTCAGCGGCAGCCCCAAGGAGGACATCGACGCCCACAACTGGACGCTCAGGCAGAGAGCCCGGATGCTCTACATGGCCGCACCCATCGCCACCTCAGCCATCCGCACCAACCGCACCAACGTGGTCGGCATCGGGCTCCAGCTCAAGAGCCGGATCGACCGGGAGGCGCTCGGCATGACACAGGAGGCCGCGGACGCATGGCAGGCGCAGGCCGAGCGCGAGTTCAACCTGTGGGCCAACAATAAAAGGGCGTGCGACGCCACCGGCGTCAATAACTTCGCAGCCATGCAGCAGCTCGCCCTCGCCTCGTGGCTGGTCAGCGGCGACGTGTTCGCAGTCGTCAAGCAGTACGACCCGACGCCCCTCATGCCCTACTCGCTGCGCATCCACCTGATCGAGGCTGACCGCGTGGCAACCCCGACGAGCTCCGGCATCGTCACCCCCATGCTGCTGACCACCGGCAAGGCGGCCAACGGCAACACCATCTTCGACGGCGTCGAGGTGGACGGCAACGGCCAGATCGTCGCCTACCACATCCGCAGCACCTACCCCTTCGAGCTGGGCGCAGCGGCGACCAAGTGGGCCCGCGTAGAGGCATACGGCCGGCGCACAGGGCTCCCGAACATCCTGCACATCATGGAGAGCGAGCGCCCGGATCAGTACAGAGGCGTCAGCTACCTCGCGCAGGTCATCGAGCCCCTGCTCCAGCTCCGGCGCTACACCGAGAGCGAGCTGACCGCTGCCGTCGTGGAGAGCTTCTTCACGGCCTTCGTCAAGACGGAGGCGGGAGCGGGAGACAACCCGTTCAATGAGGTGGGGAGCAGCCTGCCGGAAGTGAGCCGGGATCCCAACGAGTACGAGATGGGCCCGGGGCAGATCAACATCATGGAGCCCGGCGAGGATGTCACCTTTGCCGACCCCAAGCGACCGGCCAGCGGCTTCGACAGCTTCCTGCGCGCCATCTGCGAGCAGGTGGGCGCAGCCCTCGAGATCCCGGCCGACCTGCTCCTCAAGGCGTTCAACAGCTCGTACAGCGCCAGCCGCGCCGCCCTGCTGGAGGCGTGGAAAGCCTTCCGCATGAGGCGCAAGTGGTTTGCCGACGACTTCTGCACCCCGATCTATGAGACATTCATCGCCGAGGCCGTGGCCCGCGGGCGCATCGTTGCCCCGGGATTTTTCTCGGATCCGGTGCTCCGGGCGGCATACCTCGGAGCCGAGTGGATCGGCCCGTCTCAGGGCCAGCTCGACCCCACGAAGGAGATCACGGCCGAGATCCTCGCCATCGGCGAAGGCATCACCACCCGCGAGCAGGCCACGATCCGGCTCAACGGCGGCAAATGGGACGCCAACGTCGACCAGATCGCTCGGGAGAATAGGAAGCTCCGGGAAGCTCTGGAGACACCTACACAGAGCAGGGGCCCGAGATGAACCAAAAGGACGCAGTCAACGACATCAAGGAGCGGCTCGGGGAGTACACCCGACTGCTCAGAGAGATCGACAACCAGTACGAGCGCCTCGGCCTCATGGAGATGACCATGGCCGCGCCGCCCGGGCTAAGCATGACGGGTATGCCCCGGGGCTCTGGCACTCCGTCTGACCGCACCGGCCTGATGGTCATGCGGAAGATGGAGCTCGAGGAGCAGATCAAGGAGACGATCGCGGAGGAACAGAAGGAGCGCGCATCCATCGAGGCCATGATCCAGCGGGTGAAACACCCCGACGAGCGCGCCGTGCTGCGGCTGCGCTACTTCGACCGGGCAGACTGGGACGGGATCTGCGCCGCCCTGTACGGAGATCGGCAGGACTACCTCGACAGGCTGGACAGCTACCAGAACAGGACATACAAAGCCCACGGGCGGGCCCTGCTGCGGCTGGCCGAGATCCTCAAAGAGAGCCGTGAAAACGATGGAGACGCCCGAGGGGCAACCGACTGACGACCGGACAGAGCCGGGCCGACAAACGGCGGCAGACCGAAGGACAACCGAAGAACGACCGGAGAAAGAAGGCCGTCGAGCGGATAACGCCCGGCGGCCATTTCTCGCCATGAAGGAGGCAGCGCGCAGCTCCAGATCGAGAGCCTCCGGTAGATCCACCGGAAACCCTCGGCAGCAGCGCAGGCCAACAGCGAGGCAGCCAGACGGACAGACCGCCACATCAAGAGGGCGCCCGGTCTATAAGCCGAGGAAGGCCACCACGTCCAGCAGGGCCGCCGCCACGGCAGCCGAACGAAGCGGCGAGTCCAACGACACACAGAAAAAGAAAGCGCAGCACGCGGCCTCACAGGGCCTCCTACGGGGGCCCACGGCACGGCCGAAGGTACTGTGACGCGACCGAAACGCCTGCGGTGCTGGCGAGCCCAAAAAACGCGCAGACAGCAAAAATTTTTTTCGGGCCGTTTCGCTTCGCCCGGGGCCTGCGTCGATCATTTTCCTGACCTCACGAAAATGGTGGGGTGGCACGGCAGCACGAAAGAAAGGAGGGGACGCCATGCCGAACACCAACACCAAGCTCGTCGACAGCAAGACCATCGCGGCCCTGTTCGAGCTGACGCCCCGCCGCATCCAGCAGCTCACCAAGGAGGGCGTCATCGCGGCCACCAAGGAGGGCAACGCCAACCGCTACGACCTGCTGCCGACGATCCAGAAGTACATCAGATACCTGACGGCAAAGGCCAACGGCCGGGAGCCGTCCAAAAAGGACGCCGAGACCGAAGGGCGCCGGCTCGAGGCCGAGGCAGACCTCAAGCGCAGCAAGGCAGACATCGCCGCCCTCCAGCTCAAGGAGCTCGAGGGCACCATGCACCGCAGCGAGGACGTCGAGGCCGTCATGACCGCTCTCGTGTATAGCATCAGGTCAATGCTCGTGGCTCTGCCCGGGCGTCTGGCCGTGGATGTCTCCAGCGCGGACACCGCTGCGGGGACGTCCTTCGTGCGCGCACAGCCCCCGCCGGCGGCCGGATGTCAGACTCTACACGCTGCTTTCACGATCCGTGCCAGACAGCAGGCGAGCAGGAAAAGGGCCCCGGGATCTCCGGGGCCCTCCGCGTTTGTACCGGCGCGGCTGTGCTTAGTAGTTCAGTATCTGGATGTTGAAATAGATCTTGCCGGTATATGTGCCGGCGGCAGTTTGAGCGCCAACGGTTGACACCTTCACAGCTCCGAACAGATCCGGCGTGGTGCCGGCGATATTGTTAAAGACTGCGACGGATGAATTATCCGATCCTGTGATTGTCTCCCAGTAGACCCCGGAGGAGTACCCCTTCGAGATTGTGCAGGGGATCGTCAGGTAAAGGTTTTCGACGTTCGCGAGGTAAAAATAGCCGTCAGGCCCAAAGGTACGGTCATAGTCGACCATGACGTGCAGCTCCTGCTTTTCTTCGAGCTCCATTTTTGAGGCGGTGATCTCAAAAAATTCGGCGCTATCCATCGAGAAGGACGCCGGTATGCTGATCTCGTAGCTGCTCTCATTCGATGGCCCGGCGCTTGAGCCTACATCCGGCGCCGGTGGGGCCTCGATCGTTTTGGTGACTGTTGTGCTGGCCTCTGTAATATCTGCTGCGAAGGCGCTGGCCGACATCGTGAACACGAGAGCGATGCAGAGCATCAGGGAAAACCCCTTTTTCTTCATGGCAATACCTCCAAAATACAAGACGTGTCTGCGCCATTGAGCTCCCGCTCTGCTTCGTCGAGACTGAAGCAGGAATAGCGCAGCGTCGTCGCTTCGTAGATGGCCGCGGGCAGGGCTGCGTCGATCTCTATCTGCTCCAGCTTCTCGCCGGGCAGAAGCCGGCCGGAGTGAAAAATCTCTTTTCCGGACGGCAAAATGATCGAGATCTCGAAGGCGCAGGTGTTTCCCACTGGATTGTAGAAGGCGACATTCTGAGCCGTTTGGCCCGCCTTGAAGCTAAGGCGGGAAAAGCCCGGGATCGAGATTGCCCCAACAGTGCCGACGACCATGTCCTGCTGCTCAACCCGATCGCCGGCCGAGATGTCGCGCGGCTGCGCCGGAGACTGGCCGACCATGTAACCGCCGATGCCGGCAAAGGCCAAGGCAGCAACAGCGCACAGCGAAGCGATGACGTTCTTCGTTTTTCCGTTCATGTAGTTTCCTCCTCCGCGCCGGTACCATTCAAGCATACAGGCCGAGCCTCTGGAGGAACAGGCGAACCGGGTAGCTGTTTTGCGTTTTTCCATCGTCTTATCGTTGAGTCGTCGGCGGGGCAGCTCTCGCCGCCCCCGGCCTGCACATCTCGGATCACGTCTCTCCCGTAGTGCCTGCGCGGGGCCATGAAGTCGGGCAGCTCGAGGTGGACGCTTTGACATACCGGGCAGCGCCACCGGCGCAGCTCGAACCAACGCGAAGTGCCCGAGGAGTCGATCGCGTGGCGCCTCCGGATCCCGTGGCCGGCCATAACGGCCCCGCACTTCGGGCAGATCGGCACCTCCTCACTTTGGATCTTGTAAACCTCCCGGACAGCGTCGTAAGTGATGGCGTACTGCCGCGTCACGATCATGACGGCCACCTCCCCGATCAGGGAGCGGCTGCGCAGCACACGCGGTCGCCGGCACGATGATGACAGCCGGCAGCCGTCAGATCTCTGGCCCGCCGCCTCAGACTCGCGAGCTGCCGCCGGTTATCCCCTCCGCGATCTCCGACGCCTTCGGCTGGCGCCGACATAGCGCCCGTTCCAGATCCGACCGTCCTCTGGCTTCGGAGCGTCGTCCGGGATCAGCCAGATACCGCCGATCTTTCCGGCCCCGGGGACTCGGCCCTGCTTGCAGAGCTGACTGACCCACATAGAGCTCACACCCCACCGCTTGCCGGCTTCCTTCGTCGTTTCGTACCCTCTCCAGCTCATAGCTGCACCCCCGTCTCAATACTCCTCAGGGAGAAGGACGGTCGTGGCAGCTCTCTGGCCGTTGTCATCTGCTGCTTCAGTGATGATCCAGATCTTCCCGCCCCGCTTCGTGGTATACGCACCCATGAGCCGGGCGCCAGTCCTGAGCGCCGCCTCGTTGAGCTGCATATCCTCGGGGCAGAGATCGCCCCAGTCGCCGAGCTGGTACCTGCGAAGGCACTCGAGGATCTCTGACAAGAAGCCGACGTCATCGCGGGCGGCCTGAGCGATCCCTGCCGTGATGAAAAGCGGCCCGAAGTCCATTGACAGCGCCTCCCTTTGCTTTGATGACTTAATCATAGCGCCGAGATCCTAAAAGGAACAGGCAAACCGGGTAGAGTACATAGGACACAAAGGGCCCCGCCCCTCAAATTGAGAGGCGGGGCTCTATATTCGGATGCTGCCCAGCTTTTCAGAGGCCGAGCTCTATGATGGCGATCCTACGCGTCTCTGGATCGGCGTGTCGCAGCCGATAGCGGAGCTCCTCGCGGGCTTCGATATGTAGCTCAAGGTCGTACGACGAGGCCAGACAGTCGGCCAGCTCACGGAGATCATCGTGATCGCCATAAAACAGCGGATCATTTAGGCTTACTACGAAAGCGCTCCGCTTCTGAGCGGTTTGGCGACGTACTTCTGCAACGGCAGCGCGATCAAGTACACGCGTGACGAAATCCGAAAACGCTCCGTAGCCTCCCCAGTTCCGCAGCGCCTCCGCGAAAGCAACGAGCATAATACTCAATGCCTCGTCAAAATCGCAGCCCATCACATGGCTCTTTTTGTGAGCGATAGATCGAACAAGAGGGAGGTATTTTTCGGCAAGCTCAGCAAGCTCTGAGGCTGGAACGTTTCGGCGGTTTTCCATCTTCCGCTCATATTCCACTTTTTTCTGGAGGTAATCGGGGAACAAATTTTCGGGTCGCTCTTTCAGAATGGCAGCGATGGCCTCGGCAGAAGAACGAGCGACGCTGCACGGTTCCTTGCCGGACTCAATGAGGAACACGGCGTTCTTGTAGAGTCCAGCCGCAAAA
>ERZ1106915.1802-NODE-1802-length-15473-cov-8.512648_pt1 | contig 15473 bp, 10 predicted proteins | sample MGYA00403653_ERZ1106915 | MGnify/ENA primary metagenome ERZ1106915 (study PRJEB35170, sample SAMEA104062404) | human gut metagenome | biome: human gut; feature: human-associated habitat; material: faeces | place: Denmark | collected 2012-06-06 ... | reverse complement strand
GCAGATCCGTAAATACCTGCATCATTTCCGAGAGTTGCAAGAATGATCGGTGTTTTCTTGCATGCTGTAAAAGCATATTTCTCATAGTATTTCTGAATACAGTCGATCAATGGCTGTCCGGCTTTGGAAACACCACCGCCGATAACGATGGCTTCCGGATCTGTCACACATGCAAACATGGCAAGTGTTCCGCCAAGCATTTCTCCTACCTGTGCCATAACATCGCAGGCTACTTTGTCGCCCTCTTTAAAAGCATCCAGAACATTCTTTGCTGAAAGTTTTGTAAATTTGCGAAGAACAGTCTGCTCATCTGTAGCAGCCAGAGTTCTCTGTGCCACGCGAACGATACCTGTTGCAGACGCATACTGCTCCAGACATCCACAGTTACCACAGTTGCAGGCTTCCTTTTCTTCATGGTCAACTGCTGCATGACCGATTTCTCCACCTGCACCATGAGCACCGCCAACAATCTTTCCATCAACGATGATTCCACCGCCGACACCTGTTCCAAGAGTTACAAGAATAACGTTCTTAGCTCCTGCTGCTGCGCCTTTCCATGCTTCGCCAAGTGCTGCTACATTGGCATCGTTTCCTGCTTTGGACGGAAGTCCTGTCAGTTCTGTCAGTTCCTTAGTAACTTCTTTAAAGCCCCAGAAAAGGTTTACCGCACATGGCACTTCCCCTCTCTCGTTAACAGGTCCCGGTACCCCGATTCCCACACCGTCGATTTCTTCTTTATCCAGCTTACGCTCTGCGATCTTGTCAAGGATTGTCTTTGCAATATCTGGCAGGATTGCTTCTCCACTGTTCTCCTTACGTGTAGGAATTTCCCATTTCTCAACTAAGACTCCGTCTGTCTGAAAGAGTCCACATTTTACAGATGTACCACCAACGTCAATTCCAAAACAATACTTTCCCATAATATCTGATATCCTCCAAATTACTTTAAATTATTTTTCTTCACGTTTCTTTGCAAGGTTTGCCTGAACACGTTTGTACAGTTCTTCCGCTGCATTATATCCCATCTTCTTCTGTCTGTGGTTAACTGCCGCAGATTCAACGATAATAGCCAGATTACGTCCCGGACGGATAGGCAGAGAATGGCATACAATCTTATTTCCAAGATACTCTGTATATTCCTCATGCAGGCCGAGACGGTCATATTCTTTGTCTCTGTCCCACTCTTCCAGTTTGATAACCAGATCCACAGACTGTGTATCCTTAACGCTCTCAACACCAAACAGAGTTTTGACATCGATAATACCAATACCACGAAGTTCAATGAAATGTCTTGTGATATCCGGTGCCGAGCCCACCAGCGTCACATCACTGACTTTACGAAGTTCTACAACATCATCACTGACAAGACGATGTCCTCGTTTGATCAGTTCCAGCGCAGCCTCACTCTTGCCAATTCCGCTCTCACCTGTGATCAGGACACCTTCACCATATACATCCACAAGCACACCATGGATGGAAATACATGGTGCCAGCTGTACACCCAGCCAGCGGATAATCTCAGCCATAAAACTGGAAGTTGTACGCTCTGTCACGAAAGTCGGAACATTATATTTAACTGCCAGATCGATCATATCCTGTGATGGTCTTGTCATTGTACTGAAAATTACACAGGGAATCTTGCTGGAAATAAATCTTTCATATTTAAATTTCCGTTCCTCATCACTGAGCTGCATCAGATAAGTATACTCTACATATCCGATGATCTGTACCCGTTCATTTGCAAAATGCTCCAGATATCCTGTCAGCTGCAATGCCGGTCTGTTGATCTCCGCTGTCTTGATCACAATCTCAGACAGATCAATTTCAGGAGTCAGGTTGTGAAGTCCCAGTTCCTGAACTAATTTTGTCAACTGTACACCCTTCATTTATTTCTCCTTTTCAGTTCAAAATCTGAAAGCCCGGTCTGTCCGCTATCTCAAAACCTGCTCATACAGACATAACTCATTTATAGCTGTCGTCCGAAACTTTCATAGTAAATTTCACGTCTTTTTTATTATATCACATCACTATATACAACTTCAATTACAAAAAGCGAGAGTCTTTGGGTAATATGTAGAAGAACCCAGGAATATTTTTACATATTTTATATTTTTTTCTCACCAGTGTGCCGACAAGTTGATTCTTGAAACAATCAACTTGTCGGTACACTAGCTCCATGAAAAAATTCATAGACTTTCTGTGCACTTCCTGCATTCATGCTTTCTGTCTCCGCAATTTCTTCCAATGATGCATCTCTGATATTCTCAATGGATTTAAATTTCCGCATCAATGCTTTCCGCCTGGTTTCACCGATACCAGGGATATCATCCAACAGGGAATGCACCTGTTCTTTACTTCTCAGAGATCGGTGAAATTCAATGGCAAAACGGTGCGCCTCATCCTGGATTCTGGTGATCAGGCGGAAGCCTTCACTGTCTGTATCAATGGGAATTTCAAGATTATTGTAATACAGTCCTCTGGTTCTGTGATGGTCATCCTTGACCATACCACAGACCGGAATCTCTATTCCCAGATTATCCAGAACTTTTAGCGCAATATTCACTTGTCCTCTTCCTCCATCCATCAGGATCAGATCCGGCATAATGGAAAAGCTGTCAAACTCATCTTTTCCCTCATGAGTAAATCGTCTGGTAAGTACTTCTTCCATACTTGCATAGTCGTTCGGTCCCTGCACCCACTTTATCTTAAATTTGCGGTAATCACTGCGCTTTGGCTTTCCTTTCTCATAGACAACCATGGAACCTACAGATTCAAAACCACTGATATTGGAAATATCATAAGCCTCCATACGCCTGATTCCCGACAGTCCAAGCCACTCTTCCACTTCATGAACCGCTCCGATGGTTCTTCCTTCTTCACGTTTGATACGCTCTCTGTCTTTATCCAGAACCATCTTTGCATTCTCTTCTGCCAGCTCTACCAGCTTCTCTTTCGTACCTTTCTTCGGTACCCTGATATAGACTCGCTGCTTTCTTCGATCTGTAAGCCATTCCTCTATGATCTTGGCATCTTCGATTTCTTTTTGCAGCATGATCTCACGTGGGATAAACGGAGTTCCGGCATAAAATTGCTTCATAAAGCTGGATAATACCTGAGCCTTTGTATCGCCACGCGCCACACGCAGATAGAAATGCTCCCGCCCGATCAGTTTGCCTCCCCGGACAAAGAATACCTGTACAACAGCATCCTGCTCCCGCAGATCAAGGCTTTCATCCATGGCAACAGCGATGATATCCTTATCTTCCTCTCCGTAACCTGTAATTTTCTGACGTTCTCCGATCTTCTGGATACTGCGGATCAGATCCCGGTATTCCATGGCATCCTCAAAACGCATTTCTTCGGAAGCTGCCATCATTTTGTCGGTAAGCATATCAATCGTATCCTTAAAGTCTCCATTGAGAAATTTCAGCAGTTCTGCGATATTTTTCTTATATTCTTCTGAACTCACATAGCCTTGGCATGGCGCGCTGCACTGTTTCATGTGATAGTACAGACATGGACGGTCCTTCCCACAATCTCTTGGCAGTACCCGATTACAGGAGCGCACCTTATAAAGTTTTCGCACAAGCTCGATCACATCTTTTACAGCCCCGGCACTTGTATATGGTCCGAAATATTTTGCCTTGTCTTTCTTCATTCTTCTGGCAAAAAGAACTCTGGGATATTCCTCATTTACTGTGACTTTGATAAACGGATAACTTTTATCATCTTTGAGCATGGTATTATATTTCGGTCTGTGCTCCTTGATCAGATTACACTCCAGCACAAGGGCTTCCAGTTCCGAATCTGTGATAATATACTCAAATCTGGTGATATGGGTAACCATCTGTTCAATCTTTGCGCCCTTATTTCTGCTGCTCTGGAAATATTGACGCACCCTGTTTTTCAGACTGACGGCTTTTCCAACATAGATGATCTCGTCCTTCTCCCCATGCATAATATAAACCCCCGGCTTACCCGGAAGTTTTTTCAGTTCTTCTTCTATCTGAAACATAAACTCTCCTCTATACAAAAAATCCTGCCCTGAATGCTTTTCGTATCCATGAGATATTACAGCGTAATTTCCCGTGGTATGAAAACAGAGCCGGAAATTATTTCATTTCCGACTCTGTTATTGTATCACTGAATCTCTGGCTTATCCAGCGTTACTGTATTCTGTTTTTCCTCCGGAATTACCAGATCATCCAGATTTTCCGGAATCTCGATTCCACGCTCTGCCGCATGGAAAATCTTCATAAATTCCTTACCTGTAATGGTTTCCCTGCGGATCAGGTAAGCAGCAATCTTATCAAGTGCTTCTCTGTGGCTGCCGATCAGACTCTTGGCTTCCTCATAAGAATTATGGAGAAGTACCATTACCTCATGGTCAACCTCTGTGGCAGTGTCATCGCCGCAGTTTAACACTGCTCTTCCGCTGAGATACTGACTCTCCTGTGTAGCCAGACCCATAAGTCCGAATTTATCAGACATACCGTATTGTGTGATCATGGCTCTTGCCACTTTGGTAGCCTGCTCAATATCATTGGCCGCCCCGGTTGTGACAGTGTCAAATACCAGTTCCTCTGCTGCGCGTCCGCCAAGATATCCCACAAGCATTGCTTCCAGTTCCTTCTTTGTATTGAGATATTTCTCCTCCTCGGGTACCTGCATTACATAACCAAGTGCCCCCATTGTTCTCGGCACAATAGTAATCTTCTGTACAGGCTCTGCATCTTTCTGCAGGGCGCTTACCAGTGCATGTCCTACCTCATGATAGGATACGATCCTGCGCTCCTGTGCACTGAGGATCCTGTCCTTCTTCTCTTTACCTACCAGAACTACTTCAACAGCTTCGAGAAGATCTTTCTGGGATACTGCGCTGCGTCCACTCTTAACAGCAAGGATAGCAGCCTCGTTGATCATATTAGCCAGATCCGAACCCACTGCCCCGGAAGTTGCAAGTGCAATGTTCTCAAAATCAACAGTCTCATCCAGATGTACATTTCTTGCATGAACCTTCAGGATCTCGATTCTTCCCTTCAGATCCGGTCTGTCCACAATGACACGTCTGTCAAAACGTCCCGGACGAAGAAGTGCCGGATCAAGAACCTCCGGACGGTTGGTAGCAGCCAGGATCAGAAGTCCCTTTGAAGTGTCAAATCCGTCCATTTCCGCAAGAAGCTGGTTCAGGGTCTGCTCACGCTCATCATTGCCGCCGCCATAATGAGAATCTCGGCTCTTTCCGATTGCATCAATCTCATCAATAAAAATGATACATGGTGCATTCTTCTTTGCTTCCTCAAAGAGATCGCGGACACGTGATGCCCCCACACCTACAAACATCTCCACAAACTCAGAACCTGACAGGGAGAAAAACGGCACATGTGCCTCTCCTGCTACTGCCTTTGCCAGAAGTGTTTTACCGGTTCCCGGAGGTCCTACAAGCAAAGCTCCTTTCGGCAGCTTCGCTCCGATGGTGGTATATTTGCCGGGATTATGCAGGAAATCCACCACCTCCTGCAGTGATTCCTTGGCCTCATCCTGCCCTGCCACATCCCTGAAAGTAATTCCTGTATCTTTCTGAATGTAGGCTTTGGCGCGGCTCTTTCCAACGCCCATCATTCCGCCGCCCTTATTCATGCGGCGCATAAATACCGTCAGAAGTACAAAGAGCAGAATCGTTGGCAGAAGCACACTGACCAGCATAGAAATAATTTCCCCTGCTGCATCCGGCTTCTTATACTCAAACTTGATTCCTGTTCCCTCAAGTCTCTCCGTCAGCTTATCTACTGACTCCATCTGATTGGCATAATAAACTTCTTCTGAAAATCCTGATGACTGATGTTTCGGCGTGATCGTCAGTGTATTTGACTGAAGCGTAACCTCTTTCACATCTCCATCATCTACCATCTCAATAAATTTATCATAAGTGATCTCACTCGAATTATCCTTGAGCATATTGGTAAACATGGCGAAACATACCAGAGTTACCAGGAGGCATACCAGAAAGGCCAGTATCGACTGATGATTCTTGTTCGGGTCCTGTCTGCCCGGACCTTTATTATTATCAGGACGATTGCCATTCGGATTGTTATCCATATGATTATCCATTTCATTCCTCCTAAACGTTATCGTTCTTATTATAAAGAGAATTCGGGTATAAATCAACTGCGAGATTGTGAAAATTGTGTCCGGTTGTGCATATCTTTCTATAAACCCTATAAAATTTATATGAAGTTTTACAAATTCACCTGTTACAAATGGCTTTATTTGTAGTATACTATTGACAAACTGATTACTGCTCACTTCGTTCCCGGTAATGCACTCCGCAATACACAGAATTTATGCTGACCGCATAAATTTGCGCTGTATGTCCCGGGATATTCTAAATGAGCAGTACTAAAAATGTGATGAGGAAAGGAAATGAACAAATGAAGATAGGATTTGACAACGACAAGTATCTGAAAATGCAGTCCGAACATATTCGGGAACGTATTAACCAGTTTGGAAACAAACTTTATCTGGAATTTGGCGGCAAGCTTTTTGATGACTACCATGCTTCCAGAGTTCTTCCGGGATTTGAGCCGGACAGCAAACTGCGTATGCTGATGCAGCTTTCTGATCAGGCAGAGATCGTTATTGTAATCAGCGCTGCTGATATTGATAAAAATAAAGTCAGAGGTGACCTGGGTATCACTTATGATGAAGATGTACTCCGCCTTATGGAAGTATTTACCGAGCGCGGACTCTATGTCGGAAGTGTCTGCATCACCCAGTATTCCGGACAGGAAAGCGCAGATGCGTTTAAGAAACGTCTGGAGAAGCTTGGAATCAAAGTATACGTGCTTTATCTGATCCCGGGTTATCCGAATAATACTTCCTTTATTGTAAGTGATGAGGGATATGGCAAGAACGATTATATCGAAACAACAAGACCACTGGTTGTCATCACTGCTCCAGGACCCGGAAGCGGAAAAATGGCCACCTGCCTTTCTCAGCTTTACCATGAATACAAGCGCGGTGTCAAGGCAGGATATGCCAAATTTGAAACTTTCCCAATCTGGAATATCCCGCTGAAGCATCCGGTAAATCTGGCATATGAAGCAGCTACTGCTGACTTAAATGATGTGAACATGATCGACCCGTTCCATCTGGAAGCATATGGTGAGACTACTATTAACTACAACCGTGACGTTGAAGTTTTCCCTGTTCTTCAGGCTATGTTTGAAAAGATCATGGGCGAGTGCCCTTACAAATCTCCCACAGATATGGGCGTTAATATGGCCGGTAACTGCATCGTTGATGATGAAGTCTGCAAGGAAGCTGCACGTCAGGAGATCATCCGCAGATATTATAAGAGCATGGAAGCTCTGGTTCGCGGAACAGGCCGCGAAGAAGAAGTTTATAAAATTGAGCTTCTGCTGAAACAGGCTCATGTAACCATCGAAGACCGCAAGGTGGTTCCTGCTGCGTTGAAACGAGAAGAAGAAACGGGTGCACCTGCTGCTGCCCTGGAACTTCCTGACGGACGTATTGTTACAGGTAAGACCTCTGAACTTCTCGGGGCATCCTCAGCACTGCTTCTGAATGCACTGAAAGAACTGGCAGGAATCGATCATGACAAACATGTTATCTCTCCGGAAGCATTAAGACCGATCCAGGCACTCAAAACAGAATATCTCGGAAGCAAAAACCCAAGACTTCACTCTGATGAGACTCTGATCGCACTTTCCATCAGTGCCGCAGATAATGAAGATGCCAAGCTTGCCCTGCAGCAGATTCCGAAATTAAAAGGCTGCCAGGTTCATACTTCCGTACTTCTGTCTCAGGTGGATATCCTGGAATTCCGTAAGCTGGGTGTTGAGCTTACCTGCGAGCCGAAATCTGAGCATGCTAAGAAACTGCAGAAATAATTTCTGAAATGGTTTTCAAATAGCAGCAGAAAACTCTGAAAATCCACAATATCTATATAATGATACAAGAAAGAATCCTGCCTGAACATATGACAGTTTCATATGAACAGGCAGGAATTTTTTATTTCTCTATAATCTCAATCGCTCTGTCCGGATAATTGGTAATGACTGCTTCTGCACCTGCGTCTTTTACCAGCTGGATGTGTTCTGGTTTGTTGGCAGTCCATACGTGCATTTTCAGTCCGGCACGTTTGACTTCTTCTATGAACTGTGGGTATTTCAGGTGATAAACTGCAGGGTGTACGGCGTTGATTCCGAGATTCTTGGCATATATGGCAGGGTTCACCCATCCGTCGCTGAAAAGGATTCCCGTCTGTACCTGATTGTCTAACTGTTTTAACTGCAACAGGCTATAATGATTAAAGGAAGAATAGATCAGTTGGTCTTCCATATTCATTTCTTTTACCAGTTTCAGAATCTTCTCTTCCATTCCCGGATAGAAGCAGATGCTGTTCTTTAGTTCAATGTTTATCATCATGTCTGTGGTGCGCATGAGCTCCAGTACTTCTGCCAGAGTTGGAATGTGATAAATTCCCGATGGTTCTGCGGGTGTACTGACTTTTAATTCTTTCAATTGAGCCAGTGTCATATCTTTGATCAGTCCGGTTCCGTCTGTGACGCGGTCTACGTTTTCGTCGTGCATAACGATGAGTTCGCCGTCTACGGAAGTATGTACATCCAGTTCGATTCCGTCTGCGCCCTGTCTGATGGCAAGTTCAAATGCTTCCAGAGTGTTCTCCGGTCTGTATCCGCTGGCACCCCTGTGTGCCCATACTTTTGTTGTTCTCTTTGTTGTTTCTGTCATTTCCATATGCCTCTCTTATATAAAATTCATTTACAGTGCTTTCCAATAACATATTTTTCGTCTTGATTTTTTACAAAACGTCTGAATATGTCAAGTGGATAAAATTATCCGCTTTGCTATTTGCTCAGAACCAAATATCTGTTTCGCAATTTAGTTAAACTATAGCATTAAGAAAATTACCGTAAATCTTCATAAACAGGGAACCGCATACGCAGCCCCCTGTCCTCATTTAAGTATAAATATTTTTCCTGTGAATGATTATAACACTTCTCAATGTACTGTTATCAATATTTTTATTCATTCAACAAGTTATAATCTTCGATGGATTTGTTCATATCAGAAGCCATTTTGCTCACCGCATCCTCTGCAGATTCTTTTCCGTTGAGCATATTCTCAATCTCTGTTTCTACAATCGCACGTGCTTCCGGGAATACACTGAGAAGTGCACCTGCATATTCCGGTGCAGAATCATGAAGCTGGTCAATGGCTGTCTGGAACTGTGGGTATTTTGCAATGTTGTCTTTGAATACCTGCTCGTCATGTGCTGCTGTTGTTACAGGGAAGTATCCTGTCTGTGCATTCCAGTATGCCTGTGATTCCGCAGATACCAGATATTTTACAAATTCCCATGTAGCTGCTTTCTTTGCATCATCCTGGTTGTCAAGCATCCAGAGAGAAGCACCACCGATGGATACACCACCTTTATCATCATCTGTAATGGATGGGAAGTATGCGGTACCTACTTCAAAGGAACCGTTTACATCCTGCAGAATCTGTTTCAGGGACGCTGTGGAACCTAATGTCATAGCTGCTTTTCCGGAAGAAAAATCTGCAAGTCCAGAATCTCCGCCTCTTCCTACGTTTGGTGCATAGCCTGCGTCATAAAGTTTCTTCCACTCATTAAGAATATTCAGTGCACCTCCGTTTTCATCGAATGCAACCTTTGTAGCTGCTGCCTCACGTCCGTTTCCGTTATCTACATATGGCAGACCCTGTTTGCACATAAACTCTTCGAAAAACCATCCATAGATTCCCATGGATAATGTTTCTCCCGCACCACCTTTGTTTACAAGGTCATCTGCAACCTCTGCGATTCCCTCAAGGCTTGTAGGTACCTCGGTCACACCTGCTTTGTCAAACATATCCTTGTTGTAATAAAGAATCGGTGTAGAGGAGTTAAATGGCATGGAATATAATTTATCATCTACTGTATAATAAGCTGTGATATTTGGTTCCAGATCAGATACATCATATCCTTCGCTGTCAATCATGTCCTGCATTGGGATCACCCATCCGGAATCGATCATGAAACGGGTTCCGATATCATAAATCTGCACCAGATCAGCTCCCATATTTCCAAGCTGGGCACTCTTTAACTTATTGATCTCATCGTCATATTCTCCCTGATACTGAGAATCCACTTTAATTCCATATTCATTTTCTTCATTAAATTTATTTACCAGATAGTCCAATGCTTCCCCGTTGACACCGCCCATTGCGTGCCAGAATGAAATCGTTGTTCCCTCCGGAATGTCTGCCTTTTTCTCTGCTGCCATGCAGGTAGTTGGAAGAATTGCGCTGAATACTGTTGCTGCTGTTAATAATACTGCGAGTTTACGCTTCATAACTTACCTCTTTCTTTTCATGTTGTTTGTTTTTGTTTTCTCTATTTCTCAGCCTTTTACGGCACCTGAGAACATACCTCGGATCAGCTGCTTCTGTCCTGCAATGAATATGGAAATGGACGGAAGGAGGATCAGCACTACGCCTGCGATCATCAATGTAATAGACTGGGAGTCTACGCTGTCTAGCATACCGATACCGATCTGCACAGTACGCATCTTGTCTGATCCTGTCACAAGTAATGGCCACATGTACATATTCCATGCATTAATAAATGTGTACACTGCCATAGCTCCCATTGCTGATTTTGTCAGCGGCATCAGAATCTGCCAGATAAATCGCAGATTGGAGCAGCCGTCAATCTTCGCTGATTCATACAGCGAAATCGGAAATGTAAGATAAAACTGTCTGAACAGGAAGATTCCCATTGCAGATGTGAGATAGGGCACGATCAGTACCTGATAGGAATCCAGCCAGTTCCATCCGCTGACTGTCAGGTAATTGGAAATAATCGTTGCCTCTCCCGGAATCATCATAGTTGCCATCACCAGCATAAACAGCACATTTTTTCCTTTGAAATCCAGAAAGGAAAAGGAAAACGCTGCCAGTGAACAGGAAATGATCTGTCCGAATGTGATGAGACCTGCTACCAGGAAAGAGTTTACTACAAAACGAACCAGCGGAACCTTCTGCAGTGCCTGTCGGAAATTCTCCAATGTCGGATGTTTGGGCAGGATATTCATATCCAGAGTAAAAAGTTCACCGGACGGCATAAATGCAATACTTACTGCATATAAAAGAGGCAGAAGAACAATTAATGCCACGACAATATTTAAGACAATGTGTCCGGCAGTTCTGGCCGCTCTTTTATATTTCTGCTGCGCCAGCATTTTTACTTTTACTTCCTGAAACCTCTGGCGTTCCAGAGCCATCTGTTTTTCTTTTTCAGCAGTGATGCTGCCTAACTGTGACATTAATATTTCACTCCTTTTTTCTCAATTTTAAACATTACCAGAGTAAGTACCAGCACGATCAGGAAAAGTACCACTGACTGGGCTGCTGCACTTCCGAAACGATAGTTAAAGAAGGCATCTCTGTAAATGGAATACACGATCAGGTTTGTGGATTCTCCGGGACCACCCTGTGTCAGAATCTTGACCTGTCCGAATGACTGGAATGCCTGAATAATGTTTACCACTAATGTGTAGAACATCATTGGTGCCAGTCCCGGAAGTGTCAGGCGGTAGAATTTCTGTAATGAACTTGCGCCGTCTACGGAAGCTCGTTCATAAATAGTTTCATCAATGTTACTTAATCCTGCTGAAAAATACAGGAAGTTGATTCCACTGTTAAGCCATGCAGTAAGAACTGCTACGCAGATCAGTGCGTATTTCGGATCACTGACCCAGTTGATATCCAGATGAAAAATCTTATTGATGATTCCTACGGATGGATGAAGCATGATCTTGAAGATCATTGCTGCTGAACTGGATGCGATTGCCATTGGCAGTGCATATGCAGTACTGAAAAAACGGATTCCCGGAAATGTTTTGTTGCAGAGGACTGCTGTTGTAAGTCCCAGGATCATACTGACTGCAACTACGATCACAACAAAGATCAGGGTAACTGCCAGACTGTTCCAGAATGAGGATGACTGTAATAATTCTTTGTAGTTGCCAAGTCCTACGAATAGTTTTGCCTGTCCCATCTTATTCGTTTTAAAAAGACTTAAGTATAAAGTCTTAAAAAACGGGTAGAATAAGAAGATTCCAAAGATCAGAAAGCTTGGAAACAGGTATGCGTAGGCACCTGTGTTTTTTAACTTCTTCATGTATTGAACACCTTTCCTGTTTTTATGAGTTTTATATTGAACTTTTGAACAATATCATTGCTTATGAAAACATCCCTTTTCTCAGAGTGATATTCTCCTGAGTTTCCAGATCAAATGCTGAAATGTATGCCATGTCGATCCAGAGTGTTACTTTATCGCCTTTATCAAGCAGACTGTCACCGGAAACTTTTGCACAGCAGTCCTGACCATCGTGATTGAAATGAAGAATTACTTCTGCCCCAAGCAGTTCTCTGGCTGTGACTGTGACTTCCATTTTCCACTCTCCTCTGGTATCTGCTTCTGCGGGTTTTTCCAGAAAATGTTCCGGACGGATTCCGAGTTCAATGTTTCTTCCAACATAGCCCTGACGTTTCAGGATTTTCCATAAGAAATCCGGGATTGGGATGTCTCCGTCGTTCTCTGTACGGAATGTAGGGATTCCTACCTTTTCCATTGCCAGACCTTTGATAAAGTTCATAGATGGAGAACCGATGAATCCTGCAACAAAGCGATTTACTGGGTAAGCATACAGGTTCTGCGGAGTATCTGCCTGCTGTACTGCTCCCTGATTCATCACTACGATCCTGTCTCCCAGAGTCATTGCTTCTGTCTGATCATGAGTAACGTAAATAATGGTGTTCCCAAGTGCTTTGTGAATACCTGCAAGTTCTACTCTCATCTGGGTACGAAGTTTGGCATCCAGATTGGATAATGGCTCATCCATAAGAAGTACTTTCGGCTCACGGATGATAGCATTTCCGATGGCTACTCGCTGACGCTGACCACCTGAAAGATTCTTTGGTCTTTGTTTCAGCAGATTTTCCAGTCCCAGAAGTTCTGCCACATGGTGAACTCTTTTATCAATTTCTTTTTTCGGTACTTTTCTTACCTGCAAAGAGAAAGCAATGTTATCGTAAATGTTCATCTGAGGATATAGAGCATAGCTCTGGAAAACCATTGCAAGATTGCGCTCTTTTGGTTCCAGATAATTAACCAGTTTATCTCCAATCCATAATTCACCATCGCTGATATCTTCCAGTCCTGCGATCATCCGAAGTGTGGTTGACTTTCCGCATCCGGACGGACCAACGAAAACTACCAGTTCTCCTTTTTCTATTTCAAGATTAAAATTCTTTACTGCCTGAAAGCCGTTTTCATAGCTTTTGCAGATATCTCTTAATATGATTTCCGACATTTGATTTCCTTTCCTCTCCTGCTTTTACAATTAATATTTTTCACTGATATTTTGGGGTCGGGCTGCTTTGGCAATACCTTTTCAGTTATCTTTATGAAAAATATCCGGCAAGTTTCCCCAGTGACTGGCACCGGAAACCGTTTTTCCATTCTTCTGCACTGGCTTCGCCTGTCAGTACCAGACAACTGTCAATGCCTGCCCGTTTCCCGCATTCCATATCTGTGTAGATTCTGTCACCGATAAGCAGGGTCTGTTTCGGAGTGCATCCTGTTTCTTCCAGACAGGCATATACCATTCCGGGTGCAGGTTTGCCGATATATTCCGGTTCTCTGCCAACAGATGCCGTAATCATCCGGCAGATGGAACCGCAGTCCGGTACCATTCCGAAATCAATAGGGCAACGCAGATCCGGATTTGTTGCAAACCAAGGAACTTTTGTCTCTGTGAGCTGTTTACAGACCTGAACCAGTTTCTCATAGGTAAGCTCTGTATCATAAGCGCAAAGTACGCAGTCTACATCATCCCCTGCCTGATCAGTGATGTTCAGACCTGCTTTTCGCAGTTCGCTGCAGTAGGTTTCGGTAGCTGCTAACAGAATTTTTTCGTTTCCGTAATATTTCTTCATGAAATCTCTGGCGTAAGTTCCTGCAGTGATAAATTCCTCTTCCGTAGTTTCAATTCCCCAGTCATGAAACTGCTCTACATAATCACTGGCTGCTTTAGACGAGTTATTTGTCAGAAAACGGAAAATTCCACCGTTTTCTTTTACTGTCTGAAGAAAGTCTGCTGCACCCGGAAGAAGTTCACTTCCCAGAGCAACAGTTCCGTCAATATCCAGGAGGAACAGCTTTTTTTCTTTTATCATTGATGCAAGATTGTTCTGCATATTGATATTTCTCTCCTCTTTTTTAGCTATATTGCTTTTTATTGTCATTGCACTGTCCACCGACTTTTTGCATTTGACACTGGCATTATTATAAAAACTTTTTGACATCACCAACAATCTTATTTGGGTCAAATGAATGTTAAATGCGCATAAAAAAATCACGACTGTTCGCCGTGATTTTTTTACATTTTGATTTTATTGCTGTTGTCTTAATTATCTGTTTCTGCCTTATTCATGCATTGGAAATGAGTTTTTTCTCATTTTACTTGAATTTTACTTTACAGAGATTCCGGTCTTTCCACCTCATAGCTGGACCAGTCATCGACTGTAGTAGATGCAGATGTATCTGCGCTGTCCTGATAAGAGCCTACTGTGATTGTGTAATCACTGTCGCCTTCTACATAAGTTGTTCCGTCTATACCTACGATAGAAACTGTCTTACCGTCCGCATCTGTGATGGTTCCTGCGTTTGACAGAGATGTGATGGTGCTGTCACCGGTTACTGTCCATGTGGAATCTTTTTCGATCACTACGTTGCAATATCCGTCTCCACCGTTTCCTGCGTTGGATTCGTCATTGACAAACGCACCTTCCAGTGTGCTGCCGTTAGTCATGTAGAAATCAAGGTCACTGATGGAATCCCAGATTACATTTCCTTTCATATCCTGGCTGTCTGCTGTGAAATTGCAGTCAGATCCGTTGGCACCGCTCTGTCCCCATCCACGCTGGTTGTTGTTTCCTGTACACTGCAGGAAGAATTCACTGTCATCGTTATATGTGATATCTACGTCCTTTAATGCAATGGTGCATTCTGTATTAGTTGTGTAGAATAAACCACCGTTCTTGGATGTGATCGTACCACCATCCATCTGGAATGTGCTGTTACCTACTTCAGAATCACCTGACATACTCTGATATAGAATGACTGTCCATGTAGTATCATTTTGATCATCATCACTCATATTTCCGGTCAGGTTGCTGTTGTAGAGTCTCAGAGAGTTTAAGCCCTCAATGCAGACTGCTTCTGAACCATTTGCTGTCAGTTCTGCATTGTTGACTGCAATATCTGCTGTACAGTAAACCGCAGGAGAGCCTACCCCGTTAGATGTATAAGTACCGCCGTCCACTACCATTGTTCCGCCGCCTCTGTCACTGCGGAT
>ERZ1106915.1795-NODE-1795-length-15520-cov-3.833495_pt1 | contig 15520 bp, 14 predicted proteins | sample MGYA00403653_ERZ1106915 | MGnify/ENA primary metagenome ERZ1106915 (study PRJEB35170, sample SAMEA104062404) | human gut metagenome | biome: human gut; feature: human-associated habitat; material: faeces | place: Denmark | collected 2012-06-06 ... | reverse complement strand
GACAAACCAACGCCGGCCGCGCTTTTTTGAAAGCGCGGCCGGCGTTCTGGCTTCTGCGGCCCGAAGCCCACAGACTCAGGCCCTCTTAGCGGAAATTGTCCCTGGCGTACCGGGCCAGCTCCTCCCGGAAATCCGGGTGGGCGATGGAGGCCATGGCGGCGGCGCGCTCCCCCAGAGAGAGGCCGGCCAGGTGAGCCACTCCGTACTCCGTGGCCACACACTCGATCATGGTGCGGGGAACGGAAATGGTGCTGCCCCCGGGGATGGTGGGCACAATGTTGGACCTCAGCTTTCCCTCCTTGTCCCGCCTGGAGGAATTCAGGCAGATATATCCCCGTCCTCCCTTGGAGCGGAAGGCCCCCTCCAAAAAGTCCATCTGACCGCCGATGCCGGACAGCTGCCTGCTGCCCACTGACTCCGCGTTCTCCTGCCCCATGAGATCCAGCTGCACCCCGCCGTTGATGCTGATGAAGCTGCTCAGCTGCCCCATGCGCTCCGGGGAGTGGACATGGTCCACATCTCCGGGATAGAACCGCTCCGGCTCATCCTCCAGCCAGTCGTACAGCTCCTGAGAACCCATGGCAAGGTTCCATGTGGAATACCCCGTGTCCACTTCCTTCCGGGCGTTGGTCAGCTTCCCCGCCCTGTGGATCGCCAAAAAGGCGTCGCTGATGGTACCCGTCCAGCAGCCCAGGTCCTTCCGGTCCGATTCCGCCAGCATTTTGGCCACCGTGAAGGGGACTCCGCCCACACCCAGGCCCAGCACCGCACCGTCCGGGATCTCCGCCACCACATTCCGGGCGATCTGGATGTCCACCGGGGAGGGCTCCTTATAGGTGCGCAGGGGCAGGGGCTCATGGACGCCCTCCACGATGTAGTCGGCCTCCGACAGATGTACCCGGTGGGAGCCATTCACCCCCTGGAGCCTGGGCAGATGCTCGTTGATCTCAAAGATCACCGTGCGGGCATTCTCAAAAATGGTGCGCCAGGCATAGTTGGAGATACCCAGGCCGCAGTACCCCTCCCCGTCCGGCCGGGAGACGGGCACAAATGCCACATCCACCCGGATATAGCTGCGGTACAGCTCCGGCAGGGCCCGGAGCATCATGGGCAGGAACTTCACCAGCCCCCTGCTCTGCAGCTTGCGCTCATAGTCCCCGATGTGCCAGCTGTAATAGGTGAAGGCGGACTGCTCCGGGTCGCACTCCACCACCTCGATCCGGGGCCGGATCACCAGTCCGCCGCGGATCTTCACGTCCTTCAGCTCCTCCTTCCGGGCGGCAAGCGCCCGGTCCATCAGCTCCGGGAAGCCCGCGCCAAAGCCGTAGTCCACCCAGTCGCCGGAGCGGACCGCTTGGGCGGCCGCCTCCGGGGTCACAAATCTGTTCCTGTAATCGTGCATCCTGTTCTCCTCGCCTTTCTGTTTCAAATCTGCCATTGTGGACATCATATCACAAACCGCCTGGAGCTGTCTATCGCTTGATTGCGGATTGTTCGCGCCCGATTGCGGATCTTCCGTATCCGCCCCTGTTCATTCCATAAAAAATATCACGGCCACGCTTCCCAAGAAGCGTGGCCGTAGCCGTTTCTTTGATACCAATCTGCTCAGCGTCCGAAGCCGCCGCCCCGGGAACCGCCGCCAAAGCCGCCCCCTCGGGAGAAGCCCCCGCCCCGGGAGCCACTGGAAAATCCACCGGAGCCGGATCCCCCTCTGGGCCCCTGGAAACCGTTGAAGCCGCCGCCCGAACCGCCGAAGCCTCCAGGCCCTCTTGGAGGTCTGGGGGGCGGAGGAGGCGGTCTGCGCCAGCGGCGCCGGTACCAGCCATAGGCGGGCCCGTGCCAGAACAGGATGGGCCGGAACAGATAGGGAGGATTGGGCACCCCATAGTACCGCTGCCGGTAGGAGGTATACCGCAGATGATCGACCACGCTGGCAATGACCACCAGGATGACCAGCAGCACCACCAGAGACATGACCGCCTCGCCGGTGCTCCGGCCGCCATAGGCGTTCTGACTCGTCTCCAGATAGCCCAGACCGTAATTTTCTACATAGAACTGATTGATCCCGTCAAACAGGCTCAGCACTCCCGTGCCGAACTGTCCGGCCATGGCGTTCTCATACAGGTAGCGGTCCAAATGGGAGGTCACCTGCTCATCCGTCATGGGATAGTCGGACCCCACTGCCAGATAGCAGTTGTTGGTCCCGGTATCCACCACCAGGATGCCGTCCGCCGCTCCCAGCTGGATCTGCTCTCCCAGTGCATAGGCGTAGTCGGCAATATCGCCGGACACCTCCCGCACAGTAGCCACGGCGATGAGGCTATCATACCGGGCCACCCAGTTGGCGTTATAGAGACAGATCTGTTGCTCCTCCTGGTCAGAGAGCACCTCGGCCTCGTCGCTGATCCAGGTGGCGTAGCTGCTTGTGGACAGCGACTTGTCAAGCCCAGCAGCCTGAGGGACCGCCGGAGCGCTGCTCCCCCGCACCTGGCCGATCCCGATGGCCGCGGCGATCATCACCACGGTCAGCGCCACTGCCACCGATGTCTTTTGAAATAGTTTCATAGGCTCTCCTCAATGTTCTGCCCCGGACAGGCATCCGGGAACTTCCACCATACAACCGTTCCGGGCGGTCAGCCTCTCAACTCCAGAAGCTTCTGCTTCAGCTCGCCCTCGATCCGCCCAAGCTCGGCCTCGGCCTCGCGGCGCTTCTGGCTGCCCTCTGTCTGGATCTTCATCACCTCGTCCAGGGTGGAGATCAGCTGCTCATTGGTATGCTGGAGGGTCTTGACGTCCACAATGGAGCGCTCCGCCTCCCGGGCGGCCTCCACCGTCCCCATCTTCAGCATATCCGCATTCTTTTGCAGCAGCTGGTTGGTCATCTCGGTGACCGCGGACTGGGCCTGGGTGGCCTGGCGGGAGTGCTCCAGACCCAGGGCCAGCACCATCTGACTCTTCCACAGGGGGATGGTATTCACCAGGGAGGACTGGATCTTCTCCAGCATCAGGGTGTCGTTATTTTGCAGCAGGCGGGTCTGGGGCCCCATCTGAATGGAGATCATCCGGGTCAACTCCAGGTCGTGGAGCTTCTTCTCAAACCGGCTACACAGGTTGGCAAAATCATTATAGGCCTGGGCGTCCTCCTGGGCCCCGCTGGCGGCGGCCTTCTGCCGCAGCTGCTCCAGGTCGTGGGTCCGCAGGTACTCCAGCCGCTTCTTGCCGGCAATGATATACATGGTGAGCTCTTTGTAGTACTTGGTATTCAGCTCATACATCTGGTCCAGCATGGCGATGTCCTTCATCAGCACCACCTGGTGGTCCTCCAGCACCCGGACGATCTTATCCACATTGACCTCTGCCTTGGCATAGCTGGCCTTCAGGGCCTCCAGCTCGTTGCGCTTCTTCTGGAAGAAGCCGAACAGGCCGCCCTTCTTCTCCTCATCCTTGCCAAAATTTTTCAGCTCCACCACCAGGTTGGACAGGGCCTCGCCCACCTCGCCCAGGTCCTTGGTCTTGACGCTGTTCAGGGCGTTTTCCGAGAAGGAGGCAATGTTCTTCTGGGCCGCGGAGCCGTACTGGAGCACCACATTGGAGTCGGTGACGTCGATCTTCTGGGCAAAGTCATCCACCATTTTCCGCTCCGCCTCACTGAGCATGGACTCGTCCACCTTGACGGCGTTGACGTCCCGCTCCTTCTGGCGCTCTGCCTCCGCGGCGGAAGCCTGCTGGACGGCCGCCTCAGGCGCCGTGTCCAGGGTCAGGGCCGGAGCCTCCGGCGCGGCGGGAGCCGCGGCTGCGGCCGCATCGGCCTCCGGAGTCAGAGTCAGCTGGGGGGCCATATTCAAATCGTCGCTCATAGTCAGTTCCTCCTTATTGTCTTTGCATTGATTTTGGTATGATTTCCGACCGTTCCAGCGTCCCCGCTCTCTGCCGGGAGACGCGCCCAGTCACAGCTCCAGAGTAGTCCCGCCGTCCGGTGAGGCGGTCTTGTCCTTCCCGGACAGGCCCTCCTGGGCCAACAGATTTTCCATCACGGTAATGTCGGTGGAGATGTCCATAGCCTCCGCCCCAAAGAGGGCGTCCAGCTGCTTGTCAAAGGCCTGGACGATGGTGCCCATCATATTTTCCACCTTGGCCTTGGTGGTGCTGATGTTGTCCCCCGCGATCCCGGCGGAGTCCATCCGGTCATAGGCATTGAGTATCTTTAAGGTGGTGGGCAGGAAGTAGTTCAAAAAGCGGCGGATCTGAGGCAGCTTCTTGGGCTGCTTGACCACCTCGCCGATGATCTTCCGGGTGACCTCCTCCAGATGGTCGATCTGGGCGGAGATGGTCTCGTCCTCGATGCTGTCATTGAGGCGGCGCATCTCCGACACCGCCCGGTCCCGCTCCTGGATCAGCTTATCCAGCTCCGGGTCGCCGGTGGTCTCCTGCTTCTTCTCCTCCTGCTTCTTCTCCTGCTTTGGCTCCTCCCGGCGGGGCTGCTCCGCCTTCTTCTCCGGCTGTTCCACCTGCTCTCCGGGCATCTGATAGACCCGGTCCGGGAATACCGCCTTACCCACGACAAACACCGCCGCCGAGACCACAGCGCACAGCGCGTAGTCGGCCAGGGTGTGCAGTGAGAAAAACAGCGCGAATACCAGCCAGCCCCCCCCGATCAGATAGATGGGGATCACGGAACGCTTGATGTGCTTCGCCATCGCTCCTACCTCCTATGGCACGCTCTGCGGACCAGCCGCATTCTTTTATGCTCATTGTACCTTTCCCAGAGGGGGGTGTCAAGAAAATTCCCGCCCTATCCGGTGCAGAGCACGCCGGATAGGGCGGGAATTGTTGGGCATGGGGCCAGCAGTCTCAGGATGCGGCCAGGGCGGCTCCGAGGGCACGGCACCGGTCCAGTCCGCTCTCATCGGGGGTCTCATGAAGGATCAGTCCTTCCCCCTGGCAGACCGTGCCCCCGGCGCGGTCCGTCCGCTCCTCCCAGTCTCGCATCCACTGCCCGTCTCCCCAGCCGTAGGAGCCGAAGAGGGCCACAGACTTTCCGCTCAGGCGGCCCTCCAGCTGGGAGAAGAAGGGCTCAAACTCAGACTCCTCCAGAACCTCAGCCCCCATAGCGGGGCAGCCCAGGGCCAGCTGATCGTACTCCAGTACCTGGTCCACCCCGACCTGGTCCACAGAGAATACGTCCACCTGGGCGCCGGCCTCCCGCGCCCCCTGGGCGATGGCTTCGGCCATGGCCTGGGTATTGCCTGTCATGCTCCAATAGATCACTGCAATGCTGCTCATTTGGGATAACCTCCAAACTCAAAATGTAAAAATGTAGATCATAAACGTGGATCCCCTGGATGAGACCCATCTGCAAACGCCCAGAGGGCGGTCACATACATCATTCCGCCTGCGGACACCGTCCAACGGCCCGGTCAGGCGGCCCGAAACATCTGCGGCAGGGACCCGCCCGCCCGCACCCGCCGGCACAGGGCCGCACGGCACCGGTCGTACCGGCGGAAGCACTGCCTCGCCCCCTCCACGTCGGAGTACACCTTCCAGCACCCGCACAGCTTATAGTCCCGCCCCCGGTGCAGGCGAAAGCCCTCCACATCCTCCGGGGGATAGCCCAGAAACAGACCGATCTCGTGGGGGAAGGCGCCGCAGGTCAGACGGAGCTGGAGGGCATCCAGCATCTCCTCCAGACCCCGGTCCACCGGGTAGCCCTCCCGGGCCAGCAGCGCCCGCACCTGGGGACGGGCCAGCTGGGCGGCCAGACGCTCCGGACGGTACACCAGGATCAGGCACCGGGGCCGGCAGGAGCAGAGCAGGCGCAGCTGGATACCGCACCGGGAGAGCTGGCGGCGGTAATCCTCCAGCAGTGTGCCCATACACACCTGGGGACTGCCCCAGGCGACCAGATCCGCTGGTTTGATCCCGGCCAGTGCGGGGGCTCCGTGAAAGGCCAAGGTGTATTCCAAATCCCGCAGTGTGTCTTCCATCGTCTCTGACCCCCGCCACAAATTAGCGTAAGCTAACTATATCCCAAGAGAGGAACGGCTCGCGCCGCACAGGTTAGTTATAGCTAACTTCTGGTTCAGAATACCACAACCTTCCTCCCTTGTCAACCCCAAGTTCAGAGCAGGGAACCGTCCCCCTCCGACTATTTTCCAGCTTTCCATTGACTTTCCATGCTCCGGTGCGGTATGATTTCACATATCGGCGTTTGGCGCTCAGTCCGGCTCCACTGGACCGCCCTGACAGCCCCGCCATGGAACAAAGGAGTCCGATATGCTCACCCTGGAACAGTTCAAAGCCGCCCGCGCAACGCTGCAGGGCGTGATCCGCACCACCAGCCTGATCCACTCCCCCGCCCTGTCCAAGGCGTGTGGAAATCAGGTCTATCTCAAGCCGGAAAATATGCAGGTCACCGGCGCCTATAAGATCCGCGGGGCCTACTATAAGATCAGCACCCTCAGCGAGGAGGAGAAAGCCCGGGGCCTCATCACCGCCTCCGCCGGCAACCACGCCCAGGGGCTGGCCTATGCCGCCCAGGCGGCGGGGGTCCCCGCCACCATCGTGATGCCCACCACCACCCCCCTGGTGAAGGTCAACAACACCAAGGACTACGGCGCACGGGTCATTCTCCACGGCGAGGTGTTCGACGAGGCCGCCGAGAAGGCCGCCCAGCTGGCTGAGGAGGAGGGGCTGACCTATGTCCACCCCTTCAACGATCTTGGGGTAGCCACCGGCCAGGGCACCATCGCATACGAGATCTTTCAGGACCTCCCCGACGTGGATGTGATCCTGGTCCCCATCGGCGGCGGCGGCCTGGCCGCTGGCGTGTCCACCCTGGCCAAGCTGCTCAACCCCAACGTCACGGTCATCGGCGTGGAGCCGGAGGGCGCCGCCTCCATGAAGGCCAGCCTGGAGGCCGGCCATGTGGTCACCCTCCCCACCGCCAACACCATCGCCGATGGCGTGGCGGTCAAGACCCCCGGCGACCTGGTGTTCCCCTATGTACAAAAAAATGTAGACCGCGTCCTGTCCATTCCGGATGCGGAACTGGTGGACGCCTTTCTGGATGTGATGGAGAAGCATAAGATGGTGGTGGAAAACGCCGGCCTGCTCACTGTGGCCGCCCTGAAGCACCTGGATATGGAGGGCAAGAACGTGGTCTCCGTCCTCTCCGGGGGCAACATGGATGTGATCACCATGGCCTCTCTGGTCCAGCACGGCCTGATCAACCGGGGCCGGATCTTCACCTTCTCCGTGCTGCTCCCCGACCGGCCCGGCGAACTGATGCGGGTGTCCGGCCTGCTGGCCCGGAACAGCGGCAACATCATCAAGCTGGAGCACAACCAGTTTGTCAACATCAACCGGCAGAACGGCGTGGAGCTGAAGGTCACCCTGGAGGCCTTCGGCCAGGACCACAAGCGCCAGATCCTGGACGAGCTGCGGCAGAACGGCTATTCCGTCCAGGAGGTCATGACCGCAGACTTCTACCACTGACGCGCCCACTGCCTCCGTCCGCCGGAGATGCGCGCTCCGGCGGACGGACGGCTATTGAAAAGCGGCGGGCTTCGGGCTGCCGCAGGCGGCAGTAGGGCCGTGGGTCCGGCCTGGAGCGCCCCTGCGGCCCGGAAGCTCACGGCGGAGGGCCGGCCCTCCGCTCTCTCCGCCCAGTATCCTATGCGCCCGCCCCGCCCCGGGTTCCCCGGGTGCGGACGGTCCCTCCCCCACCCCGGCAGAGGCCAAACAAATTCAGGCTTGGAAAGTGAGGACGTCATTATGATCAAAATTGCCCCTTCGATCCTCTCCGCTGACTTCGTCAACCTGGAGCGGGACATCAAAAAGGTTGCCAGCGCCGACTACCTCCATGTGGATGTCATGGACGGCTGCTTCGTGCCCAACCTGACCATTGGGATCCCCGTGGTCATGTCTATCCGCAAGTGTACCGATATGTTCCTGGACGTCCATCTGATGATCGACAAGCCGGTGCGCTACATCGAGGACTTCGCCAAAGCCGGGGCCGATCTGCTGTCCGTCCATCTGGAGGCCGACCACCCCACCCGGATCGCCGAGGCCCTGAAGGTCATGGGGGAGTGCGGCGTGAAAAAGGCGGTGGCCCTGCGGCCCATCACCTCGGCCAACGCCATTCTGCCCTATATCGAGGAGCTGGACATGGTGCTGGTGATGACGGTGGAGCCCGGCTTCGGGGGCCAGGCTTTTATGGAGTCCCAGTTGGACACCATCCGCCAGGTACGGGCCATCATCGACCGGTACAACCCCGCCTGTGAGCTGGAGGTGGACGGCGGCGTTGCTCCCAAGACCGCCCCCCTGGTGGTGGAGGCGGGCGCCAACGTACTGGTGGCCGGCTCTGCCGTCTACGGCAAGGAGGACATCCCCGCCGCCATCGCCGCCCTGCGGGTGTAACGGCAATGAAGAAGTACAAGGCCCTAATTCCTAACTCCTAGTTTTCAATTCTTAATTTCCAACTTCCCCGGAGGTCCAAAACCATGCAGTACTTTCCCCCTGCGCTGGAAAATTTAGTGGAGCAGTTCGCCAAGCTGCCCGGCGTGGGCGTCAAATCAGCCCAGCGGCTGGCCTTCTATGTCCTGTCCATGCCGGATGATGAGGCCAACGCCTTTGCCCAGGCAGTCATCAGCGCCAAGACGACCATCCACTGCTGCCCTGTCTGTCAGAACCTGACAGACGGAGACGGCCCCTGCTCCATCTGTGCCAGCCCCAAGCGGGACCAGTCCACCATCTGCGTGGTGGCCGACCCCAAGGATGTGGCCGCTATGGAGCGCTCCCGGGAGTACCAGGGACTGTACCATGTGCTCCACGGGGTGATCTCCCCCATGAGCCATGTGGGTCCCGATGACCTGCACATCAAATCTCTGGTGGAGCGGGTGGCCGCCGGAGGCATCGAGGAGGTCATCATGGCCACCAACCCGGATACGGAGGGGGAGGCCACCGCCATGTACCTCTCCCGCCTGCTCCGCCCCTTCTCCGTCAAGGTCACCCGTCTGGCCTATGGCATCCCGGTGGGCAGCCACCTGGAGTACGCCGACGACGCCACCCTCATGCGCGCCCTGGAGGGCCGCCGCGAGATCTGACCCATGCCGCGCTCCGTCCCCGGTCCCCCGGGGCGGAGCGCTTTTCTGCTCTTGCGCTCCGCCCTTGAATGGGATATAATACACTGAAACTTTTTGAATGATTTTCTCGAGGTGCGCTTCCATGGGGGACAAGCTTGGTATCTACATCCACATTCCATTCTGCCGCAGCAAGTGCGACTACTGTGATTTTTACTCCCTGTCCGGGCGTGAGGGCCGGATGGACCACTATCAGAAGGCCCTGCTGGCCCATCTGCGGGAGACGGCTCCCCTGACCCAGGGCATCCCGGTGGACAGCGTCTACTTCGGCGGCGGCACCCCCAGCTTTTACGGAGCCAAGCGGCTGAAGGAGCTGCTGGCCACCCTCCACAAGCTGTTTCAAATCGAGAAGGACGCGGAGATCACCGTGGAGTGCAACCCGGACAGCGTGGATCTGCGCGCCCTGCGCACCCTGCGGAAGGCGGGCGTCAACCGCCTGTCCCTTGGGATGCAGTCCGCCCAGGCGGAGGAGCTGGCCGCCATCCACCGCATCCACACCCCACAGCAGACCGACCAGGCCGCCGGGCTGGCCCGGAAGGCTAAATTCAACAACCTGTCCCTGGACCTGATCTACGGCCTGCCCGGCCAGACCATGGACAGCTGGAAGGCCACGGTGGAACACGCCCTGTCCCTTATCCCCCAGCATCTGTCCTGCTACGGCCTGAAGGTGGAGGAGGGCACCCCCCTGGCCCGCCGGGTGGCCGAGGGGGAGGTCCTGCCGGACGACGACCAGCAGGCCGACCTGTATCTGTGGACGGTGGGCCGCCTGGCCCGGGCCGGCTACCCCCAGTATGAGATCTCCAACTTCGCCAAGCCCGGCTTCGAGGCCCGGCACAATCTCCGCTACTGGTTCACCCGGCCCTATATCGGCTTCGGCCCCGGGGCCCACTCCGATTTCGGCGGCCGGCGCTACTCCTTCGTCCGGGATCTGGACGCCTACATCGACGGAGTCCTTCACGGGGGCAATGTCATCGACAGCTCTGAGCTTATCCCCCAGCGGGAGCGGTGCGGCGAGTACCTCATGCTCCGCCTGCGCACCGCCCAGGGCATCGACGGCGTGGAGTACCGCCGGAACTATTTCATGGACTTCGCCCCGCTGGAGGCCCGTCTGGAGCAGTTCGCCGCCCAGGGGTGGGCGGAGCGCAGCCCGGAGGGCCGCTGGCACTTCACTCCCAAGGGCTTCCTGGTGTCCAACCAGCTGATCGGCGACCTTCTGGACCGGCAGGAGCAGGCCAGCTGGGAGGACCTGATCGTCCGCCCGGAGCGGGGGCCGCGCCCGTGATCCATCCGGGCTTTTCCCCCGGCCCCAGCACATCCGAACGCTCCGGCATCTCGCCAAAGCCTTTCCCTGTTTTTTACTTTGTTCTTACTTTTTTCACAATTTTATGTCTACTTTGTAAATTTCATTGCCTTTTGGGCATACTGATGCTATAATATATTTGTATTATCGTGCGTAGCCCTTCCGGCGGCGCAGTTCCAACTGAATTCAAGGGCGATTTCCGCCATTTCTTTTCATACAAACCCCAATCTATAAATCAGATCGAGAGGGTGCCGATTTTGACAAAGTATCACATTCAGGGCGGAAAGCCGCTCTCCGGGACCATCACCATCAGCGGCGCCAAAAACGCCGCTGTCGCTATCATCCCCGCCGCGCTGTTGGTGGACGGGGTGTGCCGCATTGAGAATATCCCCCAAATCAGCGACGTGACGCTGATCCTCCAGATCCTTCAGGAGCTGGGTGCGGACGTCCGCACCATCAACCGCACCACGGTGGACATCGACTGTTCTCACATCCGCAACCGTCAGGTCCCGTACGAGCTGGCCCGCCGCATCCGCGCCAGCTACTATCTGGTGGGCGCTCTGTTGGGCCGCTTCGGCTGGGCGGAGGTCCCCCTCCCCGGCGGCTGTGACCTGGGCGGACGGCCCATCGACCAGCACATCAAGGGTTTCGTCTCCATGGGGGCGGATGTGGATGTGCGCAACGGCCTGATCTGCGCCAAGGTGGCCGGCGGCCGTCTGGCCGGCGGTCAGATCTATCTGGACATGGTCTCTGTGGGGGCCACCATGAACATCATGCTGGCCGGCGTGCTGGCCGATGGCATGACCATCATTGAAAACGCCGCCAAGGAGCCCCACATCGTGGACCTGGCCAACTTCCTCAACTCTATGGGGGCCAATATCATGGGGGCCGGCACCGATGTGATCAAGATCCGCGGCGTCAAGCAGCTGCGGGGCGGCGCCTACTCCATCATCCCCGACCAGATCGAGGCGGGCACCTATATGGCCGCCGTGGCCGCCGCCGGGGGCGATGTGCTCATTCAGAACGTCATCCCCAAGCACCTGGACTGCATCACCGCCAAGCTGGTGGAGATGGGCGTGGATGTGGAGGAGCTGGACGACGCCGTCCGGGTCCGCCGCAGCGGCCCCATCAGCCGCACCAATGTCAAGACCATGCCCTATCCGGGCTTCCCCACCGATATGCAGCCCCAGATTGCCGCCGTCCTCTGCCTGGCTACCGGTACCAGCGTCCTGACCGAGGGTGTGTGGGACAGCCGCTACCGCTATGTGGATGAGTTCCGCCGCATGGGCGCCCACATCCAGGTGGATGGCAAGGTAGCCGTCATCGAGGGGGTCCCCGGCCTCACCGGCGCGCCGGTCCACGCCTGTGACCTGCGGGCGGGCGCGGCCATGGTCATCGCCGGTCTGGCCGCCCAGGGCATCACCGAGGTGGACGGGATCTACCACATTGAGCGTGGCTATGAGGATCTGGTGGGCAAGCTGGCCGGGGTCGGCGCCGAAATCCAGGTCGTCACTGTCCCCGACGAGGAGAGCCAGTCCCAGGCTGTCTGAAGCCATATTATTCATCATCCAAACGATCAGAAATTGGGATCTCCAGGCCGGCGGCTCACCCCTCCGGCCATCCCCAGTTTCTGATCTTATTTTTTTAGGGAGCGATCAAATTGTTGACCTTTACCACCCTGGCCAGCGGCTCCGGCGGCAACACCGCCCTGGTCTCCTGCGGGGACACCCATCTTCTGCTGGACGCGGGGATCTCAGCCAAGCAGATCACCGCCGGCCTGGCCGCTCTGGGCGTCGCGCCCAGGGATCTGACCGCCATTCTCATCACCCATGAGCACAGCGACCATGTCTCCGGCCTGCGGGTGCTCAGCAAGCGGGCCGCCGCCCCCATCTACGCCACCGGCCCCACCTGCCGCTGCCTGTATGACCGGAACACCGGCAGCGAGGCCGCCGACCTGCTTCGAGTCATGGAGGCCGGGACCGGGGTGCAGCTGGGCGGCCTGTGGGTCCAGTCCTTTCCCACCCCCCACGACGCGGCGGGGAGCGTGGGCTACATCCTCTCCGGAGAGGGGGGCCGGATCGTCCTGGCCACCGACCTGGGCTACATCACCCCGGCGGTAAAGACCGCTGTCCAGGACTGCGGCCTGCTGATCTGCGAGGCCAACCACGACGAGGACTGGGTCCGCTCCGGGCCATACCCCTACTACTTAAAGCAGCGTATCCTGGGGGACCGGGGCCACCTGTCCAACGAGGCGGGGGCGGAGCTGGCCGCCCTGGCGGCGGAGAGCGGGACCCGTGCCGTGGTCCTGGCCCACCTCTCCCGGGAGAACAACACCCCGGCCCGCGCCTGGGAGACGGCCGCCCGCCGCCTCCGAAGCATGGGCTGTGAGCCGAACCTGGATCTCTCCCTGACCGTGGCCCCCCGCAGCGGGCTGGGCCCCACCTATCATCTGGAGAGCGGGCGGGTCCTCCAGGCGTCCCCCTCTGGAGAGGAGGCCGCCCTGTGCTGAGCGTCTATCTCATCTGCGTGGGTAAGCTGAAGGAAAAATTCTATCAGGAGGCCTGCGCCGAGTACGTCAAGCGGCTGTCCGCCTATTGCAGGCTCACCCTGGTGGAGCTGCCTGAGGAAAAACTGCCCCAAGCTCCCTCTCAGGGCCAGATCGACCAGGCCCTGGCCCGGGAGGCCGCGGCCATCCGGGCCAAGCTCCCCCCCCAGCGCCGTGCTGGCCGCCCTGTGCGTAGAGGGCCGGATGCGCTCCAGCGAGGAGCTGGCCCAGCTGGTTGGGACCTGGGAGCAGAGCTCCGCCAAGCACCTGGTCTTTCTCATCGGCGGCTCCTACGGCCTGCACCCCTCCATCAAGGCGGAGGCCCAGGTCAAGCTGTCCATGTCCCCCATGACCTTCCCCCACCACCTGGCCCGGGTCATGCTGCTGGAGCAGATCTACCGGGCCTTCAAGATCCGGGAGGGCTCCAGCTACCACAAGTAGTCCCCGAGCCAGTCAAACAGACGGCGCAGCCACTTGTTTGAGGCGTTGAGCCCCGACCCGATCCTGAAAATTGAATTGTTCCGCTGGAAATTTCCGCCCGACTGTGGTACACTTACCACAATGGTAATTTCCAGCGGATTTTTCATACACAGGAGGTCTTGCAGATATGTCTTACCGGGAAAATTATGAGAACTGGCTGAACAGTCCCGCCCTCTCTCAGGAAGAAAAAGCGGAGCTGGAGGCCATACGCGTGGACGAAAAGGAGATCGAGTCCCGCTTTTTTGACCAGCTGGCCTTCGGCACCGCCGGTCTGCGCGGCACCATGGGCGTAGGTCTATACCGCATGAACGTCCATGTGATCCGCCATGCCACCCAGGCCTTCGCCCAGGTGATCCTGGAGGAGGGGCCGGAGGCCGCCGCCCGGGGCGTGGCTGTCTGCTTCGACTGCCGCAACAACTCCGGCCTTTTTGCCCGGGAGGCCGCCTGCGTCATGGCGGGCAACGGCATCCCCGTGCGCCTGTTCCAGGCCCTGCGCCCCACGCCGGAGCTGTCCTTCGCCGTACGGGAGTATGGCTGCATCGCCGGCATCAACGTCACCGCCAGCCACAACCCCAAGGAGTACAACGGCTATAAGGTCTACTGGGAGGACGGAGCACAGCTGCCCCCCAGACACGCCGACGAGGTAGCCCGGAAGATGCGGGAGCTGGATGTGTTCGCCAGCGTCAAGACTATGGACTATGACCAGGCGGTATCTCAGGGAAAGATCACCCTTCTGGGAGCGGAGACCGACGAGCGCTTCCTGTCCAACGTCATGGAACAGGTGAACGACAAGGCCGTGGTGGAGCAGATGGCAGACACCTTCAAGATGGTGTACACCCCCTTCCACGGCACCGGCTATCAGCTCATCCCTGAGGCGCTGAAGCGGCTGGGCATGAAGCACGTCATCTGCGTGCCCGAGCAGATGGTCATTGACGGCAACTTCCCCACCGTGGCCTCCCCCAACCCGGAGAACCCGGAGGGCTTCTATCTGGCGGTGGATCTGGCCAAGGCCAACGACGCCGACTTCATTCTGGGCTCTGACCCCGACGCCGACCGCGTGGGCATCATGGTGCGGACCAAGGACGACGACTTCGTAGTCATCTCAGGCAACCAGACGGGCGTGCTGCTGCTGGACTACCTGATCGGCGCCAAGAGGCGCACCGGCAAGATGCCTGAAAATCCCGTGGCCCTCAAGACCATCGTCACCACCGAGATGGCCCGGAAGGTGGCCGAGGTCAACGGCCTGAAGTGCTATGACACCTTCACCGGCTTCAAGTTCCTGGCGGAGAAGAAGGACAAGCTGGAGAGCTCCGGCGAGGGGAAGGTCATCTTCTCCTATGAGGAATCCTATGGCTATATGCTGGGCGACTATGTCCGGGACAAGGACGCCGTTTCCGCCAGCGTGGAACTCACTGAGATGGCCGCCTGGTACGCCAGCCAGGGCATGACCCTGTATGACGCGCTCCAGGCCCTGTTCGAGAAGTACGGCTACTACGGCGAAAAGACCCTGAACCTGGTCATGCCCGGCCTGGACGGCCTGAAAAAGATGGCCGACCTGATGGCCGGCCTGCGGGCGAAGCCCCCGGTGGAGATCGCCGGCGTGGCCGTCCGGGAGCAGAAGGACTATCAGGACGGCAGCGTGGTCCGGGTATCCGACGGCGTCCGAAGCACTATGGAGCTGTCTGGCTCCAACGTGCTGCGCTATGAGATGGCCGACGGCACCAGCCTCATCGTCCGTCCCTCCGGCACTGAGCCTAAAGTGAAGGTCTATATCCTGGCCAACGGCGAAAATAAAGCCGTTTGTGATGAAAAGGTGGCCAAGTACGCCGCCTGGGCGGAGACCCTCAAGGGCTGAGCAGCCCCGCTCCCCGTCCAGCCCGGAGCATTGCGCTCCGGCTCCATCCCCCTTTCTGCATAAGACCGGCCCCGCTTCTTCTGAAGCGGGGCCGGTTTTCCTTGCGTTTCAGTTGGGCCGCGGGATCACTCCAGCATGATCTTGATGATCTCCTTGTCGGTCTCCTTCATGCCCTCGCGGGCCAGGCGGCCCACATTCCG
>ERZ1106915.1794-NODE-1794-length-15534-cov-2.842949_pt1 | contig 15534 bp, 19 predicted proteins | sample MGYA00403653_ERZ1106915 | MGnify/ENA primary metagenome ERZ1106915 (study PRJEB35170, sample SAMEA104062404) | human gut metagenome | biome: human gut; feature: human-associated habitat; material: faeces | place: Denmark | collected 2012-06-06 ... | reverse complement strand
TTTTGCTGCCTAATTGTCAAAATACTGTAATTAAGCACATCCAAATCAGATGCAAGATAAGTACACATAGGCTGACGCAGATCACTTCTGGCTGGAACCGTCAAGAATCTAAAGCTATTCTCATCAAATGCCACTCCATCAAAATAACCTGTTATAAATCTCTCATCGCTATTACCACTATGAAGCAGCTCGTCTATTATTACCGAACCTTTAAATTGCTTATTATTAAGCTGCTCTGCAATCTCTGTAATATAATCAAATGGAGAATCACAAGTCATCATTAATATCAGAATATTAAATTCTTCATTCTCAATATCTATAATATTAAAATCATTCATGTATGGATTCTCCTTTCAATCTATACCCCCTCACTCTCCCAATCTCAATCTCCTTCCCGTCATCCAGCACAATAACACCATTATACTCGTCAATCTTCTTTACATTGCCCTCAACCGTCCTGTACTCGCCGCCCTCCTTGCGTGAATCAGGCACAAAATACGTGAGCTTAACGGATACACCGGATGCTTTTTGCGAAAGTCTTTCCTTAGTCAGGTTAAGCTCTCTGTTGATCATCTCCTTAATACTATCGTCAAGCTCAATCCAACGTGATGTCTGCCTTACTGCCTCCTCAAGACATTCATCATACCCGGTCAGGGCGGCAAACGGTGAGAACTGGGCTGCACGCATGTCACTGCTCATACGCGGATGTGTCATGGATACATGATGCGGAAGGTCTATTATGTCATCATAATTATCACTATAATTATCACTCATGCCCTGTGACCTCCAATCTGCGAATTACGCTGAATCGCCGTTGCTCCCTCCTCGTAATTCATGCCCTTAAGAATCGCATTCCTGCCATATCTTTTCTTAATGTCGAGAACCGCCTGCTGCATGCGGTCATCTTTTTCAATTATATCCTGCATCGTGTCTTCCTGCTTCTTACGCTCATCATAACCATCAAAGCCCGGCGTATCAAAAAGGCTTAGCTGTTCATATTTTTCTGTTGTATTGCTATGAGCTGATATTCCCGGTTCTGCCGCATTCGGTACCACATGATTAGCTGTAATGTTAATACGTCTTATAAGAAGTCCGGGATTGGTTATACGCTCATACAGCTTAGTTGCAGAATCAATCAGTATTCTTGAGGAGGATGTACACACAGGCAGATTACCGGTACCGTGCGCCGGCTTCGGAATCCTTCTTCCGTACCTGTCAGCAGTTACCTCACCATGATAATTGCGCGCGATATCAGCATTACTGAGATTATCTATGTCATATCCTATCGTCAGGACAAGCTGGTCTGTCACAAGCCCTTTGCCTGCGAGGTCAAGCGCAAGCTGATCTGCCATCTCCCTTACCACAAGCCTTGTTCCGGTGTAGTCATACGGGCAGTGCAGCACCTGTCCCGAGCCTATGCTGTTAGACTCAGGTCTGTATGCCTTAATCTGAGCCATTGTACACGGTTCATATCCCCATGCGTGGTCAATGAGAAGCTCTGCATTCACGCCAAACATCTTGTAAAGCAGTTCTTCATTATAAAAATCTCCCAGCCTGCCAACGGAACATCTTGCGATATCTCCCATTGTGCAGATACCTTTTTCTTCAAGCTTCTTCGCATATCCGCGCCCTACGCGCCAGAAATCCGTAATAGGCCTGTGATTCCAGAGCTTCTTTCTGTACGCCTTTTCATCAAGGAATGCAATCCTCACTCCATGCTCATCCGGTCTGGCATGCTTGGCTTCTATATCCATTGCGATCTTACACAGGTACAGATTCGTCCCTATCCCTGCCGTTGCCGTAATTCCCGTCTGTTCATACACATCCTGTATCATCTTGGAGGCAAGCTCCCGCGCAGTCATCCCATACGTTCCGAGATACGGTGATGCATCTATGAATACCTCGTCAATCGAATATACATGAACATCCTCAGGTGCCATGTATTTCATATAAATATTGTAAATTCGTGTGCTGTATTCCATATAAAGTGCCATTCTCGGAGGTGCCGTTATATATCCGACAGCCACATCCGGGTCAGCCGCAATTACCGCTGCATCACTTGAGCTCTCCGACAGCCTGTGTCCTCCTGCGGCAGTGCGTCTCATAGCGTTAACCTCACGCACCTTCTGTACAACCTCAAAAAGGCGCGCCCTTCCCGGAATCCCGTAAGCCTTAAGAGATGGTGACACGGCAAGACAGATTGTCTTCTCCGTTCTTGATGCATCTGCAACTACAAGATTCGTTGTAAGAGGGTCAAGCCCCCGCTCCCTGCATTCAACCGAAGCATAGAATGACTTCAGGTCTATTGCTATATAAATATGTTCTTTCATCCGTCCATGCTCCTCTTAACCATAATATTAACTACAATCACGCATTAAGCCGTACATTAAGAATAGCATATCCGGATTCATTTTTCCATATACAATCGAACAAAAGTTTGTTATTTAATTTATTTTTGTATTATCTTGGCTGTCTCCATTATCTCTGGCATCTGTCTTCATCATATTCTTTGCGTGCGTTCCGTAAAGCTCCTTATCAATATCAGGGAATATAAATCTCATTTTTCGCCGCATTGCAAACTTTATATTGTAGTTTTAAAAACTATGTGTTATTATATCAAGAGACAAATATATCTGTATTAACTAATTAACACATTTATTTATGAAAGGTATTACTACGATGTTTAAGATTTTAACTGACAGTGCATGTGATCTTGATAAGGAATATGTTGCAAAGCATGATGTTGACGTTATTCCTTTATACATTACAACAGACGGACAGAATTACCTCAGGGATGGCGAGGAACTTTATTCAAGAGACCTTTACAGAAGAATGGTTGAGGATAATATATTTCCCAAGTCTTCTCTTCCTTCTGTACAGGATTACGTAGACCATATGATGCCTTATGTTGAGAAGGGCTTACCTGTTATATGTATTACAATCTCTACTTCACTCAGCGGTTCATATAATTCAGCCCAGACTGCACGTGACCTTGTTCTTGAGGAGCATCCCGATGCTGTTATTACAGTTATGAATTCAACAACCAACACTGTAACACAGGGACTTTTTGTCAACGAAGCCGTAAGAATGAAGGAAGCCGGACTTACATATGAGAAGACTGTTGAGAACCTCGAAAAGCTCAAGGAATCTACGAGAATTTTCTTTACAATCGGTTCTCTTGATTATCTGATTAAGAACGGCCGTATCGGTAAGCTTGCACTTCTTATATCAAGCAGGATTAAGATTAAGCCTACAATAATCATGAAGGACAACGAGATCGGCCTTGGCGGAGTAAGCCGTACACGTGCCAAGTCACTTACATCAGTTATCGAAGCTGCCAGGAAGTATTTTAACGAGCCGGGACACAATGTTAAGGATTATAACTTTATCATAGGCTGGGGATATGACCTTGAAGAAGCCGCACAGTTCAAAAAGGAGATTGGTGATGCACTTGGTGTTACTTTCTGCGAGGATATCGGTTCACAAATCGGAGCCGTAACAGTATGCCACACAGGGCCTTACGCTCTCGGGCTCGGATGTATCCGCAAGTATGAGACAGTTTAACTGCCATCTGATATAATAAAACAGAAGCCGGAAGCATACCATTAATCACACAATGTTTAAATGGTATTTTCCGGCTTATATTTCTATTGATTATTCCTGATTATTCTAATTCTATTCCCAATCACAGCATCTTATTGCGTTTTAACCAGAATGCCACAACAATACAGATAACAATTATCATTACACATATTATCATAAATCCGTTAATATCATTGGCAAACGGCATTCCGGCAACATTCATTCCATACAGTCCCGATATTACCGTAGGGAAAGCCATTACAAGTGTAATTGATGTAAGGTACTTCATCACATTGTTCAGACGGCTGTTAAGCACTGATGACAGCAGTTCTCTTGTTCCGTTAATAATATCCTTGTAGATGCTTGCCATCTCGATAGCCTGCTGCGTCTCGACTACTACATCCTCAAGAAGCTCAATATCGTCAGGATACTGCTGAAGCCTCTTATAATGTGAAAGTCTCTCAAGTACAACACGGTTGGCGCGAAGTGATGTTGCAAAATATACAAGCGTAGATTCAAGTTCGTGCAGTGCTATAAGGTCAGAATCTTCTGTCTTATCTCCAACATGCTCCTCAATCTCTATTCTCTTCTTATCCATGATTCTCAATTCCGCCTGATACAGCATGGCTGTCCTGAACAGTATCTGATATACAAAACGAAGCTTCTTCTTCGTACTGAAATCCCTTATCTTGCCATCTATAAATGCAGCTATGACGGCATTATGTTCTTCCTTGGAAACAGTCATTATTATGTCCTGTGTAAGAATTATTGCAAGGGGCAGAGTAGTATACACCTCTCTGTCGTGCCTTATCTCTGTTATAGGGACATCGACAAGGATAAGCGTATATCCGTCTTTCAGCTCGATACGCGAACTCTCTTCCTCATCGAGTGATGCCCTGATGTCATCAATATCTATGTCAAGTTCATCCGCCATCTTCTGTGTCTCTGCTACTGTTGGTGCTGACAGGCTTACCCAGACGCCTTCGTGTATCTCATGCACCTCATGAAGTATCTGGTCATCGGTTCTATATATGTTAATCATTGTAATCTCCATTCCTGCCGCCTCTCAGGGCATCCCGGTTCTGTGTACCGGCACAGATACCGTGATTGAAAAGCGAATGTACTTGTACTAACGTCTTATTATATTTTAACACCCGTTGTGTAAATTTTCTATCATATATATGTAAATTTTGAAAATGTGTTAATTTTATCTGCCGAATGCCGATATATATTATGATTCCGGTGAAGCATCCGGGCAGCAGCTCAGCATGGATGCGTAACAGTATTGCTATAACCGTATTGCTGCACCGGCAACGTATTTTATTATATGCAAACGGAGGTTTATATTTATTATGCAGATAAGTTCAACATTGGGTCTGTCCTCTATCCTTGATTATATGGATAGTGATAATGACAATTCAATAGAATCTGTTCTTACAGCCAACAGCAATTACCGTACTGCAATCCTTAAGCAGAAGCTGTCGGGAATAAGCAGCAGTAGCAGTGATACTGCCAAGGCTATTCTTAACGCCGCTGACTCAGCGTCTTCGTCACTTGACAGTCTTCTTAATGACACAAGTGAAGATGCCGTTGCAGATGTACAGAAGTTTGTTAGCAGCTACAATGCTATGGTTAAGAATATGAGCAGCCAGGGAGGCAGGATTAATGTGGCGTACCTTGTAGAGCTCGGCAAGGCTTTTGTAGATAATGAAGGCAAGTTAGCCGCAATCGGAATAACCCGTTCTGAAAACGGACAGCTTGTAGTTGATACGGACAAACTCAAGTCTTCAAGCCTTGATTCCATCAAAGCAGCTTTCTCAGGTGATGACAGCTATGCCTCAAGAATCAGCACAGATCTTGCAAGCATTACCAAGGTTACAACTGCTACTTCCGCAATGAGCGGCACAGCTTACAGCCAGAATTATTCAAGTGCTGCTACAATAAGTGATTCAACACAGTCACTCATGGATTCACTGTTTAATTCAAAGGCTTAGAATATACGCTTTGTCCATTGATATTTTTCCATATCAACATGCCCGTCAACAAATCCCACTCCTTCATCCTTAAGGAGCTCAATCTGGCGGCTTTGTCCTCCGAACGCAAATGCCCTGGACACATCACCGTCTTTTGTAACGACTCTGTGGCATGGAATTACACCCGGCTGAGGGTTGGAGTGAAGTGCATACCCCACAACCCTCGACCAGTGTCTGTTGCCGGCGAGCTCAGCTACCTGCCCGTATGTGGCAACATACCCACGTGGAATCTGTTTTACTACTTCATATATCTTTTCAAACGTATTCATATTAATATTCAATTCCTATTAATTGCTATTTGAGGAATCCGTTAATAATTGCTGCCTCAGCCTCCGACTCTGTAAGTCCGAGTGTACGCAGCTTAAGAATCTGCTCTCCCGCAATCTTGCCAATCGCTGCTTCATGTATAAGTGCGGCATCCTCATTAGCCGCCGTTAGTGCAGGCTGTGCAGTTACCTTACCATGGTCTGTTATTATGGCATCACATTCGGAATGTCCGGAGCACTTTGCATTACCAACGATATTAGAGTGATATTCCTGATATGACTCCCCTCTGGCAACAGAACGTGATACAAGATTAACGCTTGAGCCGTCACCATTAAGCACTACGTCAAAATTAGTTGTAAGTGTCTCATCTGAATCCGTAAGGAGATGCTCTCTTATTACAAGACTTGACGCTCCTTCGAGTGTAGCCTTTGTATTGCGCAGAGCCGTCTGTACACCGCCAAGCTGTGATGTCTCCATCTCAAGCAATGCCCCGTCTGCAAGCCATGCTTCCGTCACCGGGTCTATGCTTCTCTTAGCCTTTATGAGACCTGTTCCGACATGCTTCTCAAGATAGAGTACATGTGAATTCTTCTCAAGGAAAAACCTGTGTATTCCGTTATGCCTTGCCGGTTCCCCTGTCTCTGTATGGATTCCGCAGCCTGCAACTATTGTTACATCTGCTCCCTCCGCAATATAGAAATCGTTGTATACAAGATCATCCACACCCGCCTTCGTTATGCATGCCGGAATATATACTTTCTCGCCGGCAGTTCCCGGAAGGACTCTTATGTTAAGCCCCGGCGCATCCTCTTTAGATTCAATCTTTATATGTTCTGTAGACGCACGTCCCGCACTTGCGCAGTTCTCACGTATATTAAAGGCAGTCCTGCCATCATCTTTACCATCCCAATCTGATACTATATTAAGTAAATCTTTTGTTGCCTGTTCCATCTGTAATCCATACCTTTCAGTCAAATGTATTATTGCATCACTGCCCACTACCGCACACACTCAGCCGCATCGCAATTCTCACAGCCCGGCCTTCTTGTGAGCAGGTCTGCCATTATCTGCTCTGAGCTTCCCTGTCTTGCCACACGTCCGCCATCAACTACTATTATCTCATCCGCAATCGAAAGTATTCTCTCCTGATGTGAAATGATTACAAGTGTTCCGTTAAGTGATTTCTTCATATCTGTAAATACATCTATCAGACTTGAAAAGCTCCAAAGGTCGATTCCTGCCTCAGGTTCGTCAAACACAGTAACCTTAGTATGTCTGGCAAGCACTGTAGCTATCTCTATACGCTTCATCTCGCCGCCTGACAGGTTGGAATTAAGTTCTCTGTCCAGATAATCAGCAGCACACAGACCGACTTTCTGAAGAACTGTTCCAAGCTCCTTCTCGTCCGGCTTGTGGTCAAATGCCAATGTAAGAATATCCCTTACCGAAAGACCTTTGAATCTTACAGGCTGCTGGAATGCAAAGCTTATTCCAAGCTTAGCCCTCTCCGTCACATCCTTATCTGTGATATCTTCTCCGTCAAGTATAATCCTGCCATCATCAGGCTTCTCTATGCCCGCAATTATCTTAGCGGTTGTCGTCTTGCCGCTTCCGTTAGGTCCTGTTATGACAACAAGTTTGTTATCCGGTATCGTTATGTCTATTCCGTTAAGCACCTGAGGTCCTCCTTCAGGATGCCATTTTATATTCTGTAACTCAAGCATACAAATCCTCATTTCCGCGTATCTTACGCATATTATTATCAATTACATCTGATGTCTTACAACAGCGTATTCATCCCCCAGTACATAGTATGGGCAGTCATAATATGAATCCTGCAGAAAGCGTACCATCTCATCCTCATCCAGTTCCACTTCACATGTATAGCATTCGCTTTCTTCATCATATACGAAATTATTACAGCTGTCACAGCTTGATTGTCTTGCCATATTAATCTCCATTCTTAAAACGCATAGTCATAGTATATCATACTTTTCATATATTTATCATCTAATTCTCATTAAAAATATTAAAAGAGCATAAATAAAATGCAATAAATATTGTAGCTTTAATTAAGAGATATTATAATAATGGCATAATAAAAGTAAACACTGAAAGGGGTGTTCCTTATGAAGATAATAATAAAGAATTTTAAGACTAACTCCCTGATATCAGGAATTGCCTTCACGCTTCTGGGGCTGCTTCTGGCAATATTCCCGACGGCAGCATCGCAGTTCGTCGGATACATTCTCGGCGCAGTACTTGTTGTGCTCGGAGTAATATCCCTTGTGAGATATTTTTCAACTCTCAGCATGTTTGTGTGGTATCAGGGTGATTTTCTTCTCGGATTATTTGAGACACTTTTTGGTGTGTTTATATTCCTGAATCCCGGAATAGTAATGGCATCAATACCTTTTTTCTTCGGACTTATACTTTTTGTCCATGGTCTTATAGCAATCGGGCCTGCAATCGAGCTTAAACAGATATATCCCGGCAGCAGCCGCTGGATATTCTCTCTTGTCCTTGCACTTATAAGTGTACTGCTCGGCTTCATAATATTCAGTAATCCTTTCGGTACCGTTGATGTTACATTAAGAATAGTCGGTGCATGCCTTATTTACAGCGGCATAAGTGATTTTATCACATATATCAGAGGACGCAGGGCTGACAAGACAGTCAAACGTAATCCTGACGGATCAATAGACGGATATGTTGACGCAGATTTCAGGGATGTAAAATAAAAACATAACACATCAGGCAAAACAAAAAGCCGGTACAGATATTATCCTGTGATAAATCTCTGCACCGGCTTTTCTGCGCCATCAGCATGCCTGCTGGAATTCCTTAAGTATCTGTCTTGCCTTCGGATTAAGACTCTTAGGAACCTGTATCTGTACTGTGACGTACTGGTCTCCGTGAACTGATTTGTCTTTCATTGATACAATTCCCTTACCCCTAAGCCTTATCTTACTTCCTGACTGTGTTCCTTCGCGAATCTTACACTCAACGTCCCCATACAGTGTGTGAACTCTTGCTTCTCCTCCGAGAGCCGCCGTTGTAAACGGAACATCTACCGTTGTATAGACATCCATTCCTTTCCTCTCATAGCCCGGCTTGTTGAGCACAGTGACGTTAAGATAAAGGTCTCCTGCAGCTCCACCGCCGAATCCGGGATTGCCTTTGCCCTTAAGCCTTATACTCTTGCCGGTATCAATTCCTGCCGGTATATGAACCTTAAGTGTCTGCGGACTTCCGCTGCCACCCTGAAGTGTTATCGTCTTGTCACATCCAAAAGCCGCCTCATCAAAGCTTACCGTTATATCAGCGTGCGCATCTTCGCCATTCATTGAATAACCACCCGAAGAGAATCCCCTTCCCGTATATTCCGAATGTCCCTGTCCATTGAATCCGCCTCCGAACATTCCTCCGAATATATCACCGAATATATCATCCATATCACCGGAATTACCGTTAAAATGGTACTCCCTGTGCATTCCGCCATTGCCATATCCGAAAGGATTACCGCCCATGCCTGACTTTCTGCGCTCGTAATCTTCTTCTGAGAATCCATTTTCAAAAGCGACATGACCATATTTGTCATACAGCTTTCTCTTCTTCTCATCTCCAAGAACATCATAAGCTTCGGTTACTTCCTTGAATTTTTCCTCTGCCTGCGCATTACCCGCATTCGTATCAGGATGATACTTCTTTGCAAGCTTTCTATATGCTCTCTTAATAGCCGCTTCATCTGCGCTGCGGTCTACTCCGAGTACTTCGTAGTAATCACGCTTCATAGCCATGTTCACCTCCAAACCATGTTATCATTGTTCTATATGTTTTATAACACTAATATCATGTTGCGTCAAGCATTTTTGCAAATTATTTTAAAACACAATCAAGTATGCGGCACTTTCACCCGCTAGGACGCGCAAAAAAGGCAGATGCTTTTTCATTGCATCTGCCCGGCAAGCCTGCATATTTCTTTCCATCTCTTTGTGCCATAAAACGCCATCATGCATATCATTCCGAATGCAAAACTTACTGCAACAAATGCATTAACATATCTTCCATCTATAAAATACGATATAAAATATCCGCATGGTATTCTTACAGCCCACAAAACAAGTATATTAATTATAGTCGGATATCTGACTTCTCCCAGTCCGTTGGCATAGCAGATTATTCCGTTGAATATTGCATACATCCACGAAAAAGGCAGTATACAGTGTATATACAGTATGCCGACATCCATTACCGCGCGGTCACTTGTAAATATCCTTACTATATACGGACTTAATAAAAATGTTACGATAAGCCCGGACACACATGTTATTGCACCTGACACGAACGGTATGAGTTTTCCTCCCCTACGGAGTCTCGCGTATTCATCCGCTCCCAGATTCTGCCCTGCAAATGTTGTTCCGGCACTTGACATTGACGTAATGGCAACATTGGCAATTCCGTTAACCTTATTACCGACAACACAGCCTGCCATGAATACTGACCCCTGTGCATTTATCAGTCCCTGCATAAGGATATGTCCGATTGAATATATAGAATTGTTAAGTCCAAGCGGAAGACCGACAGACACTATATCCTTCATGACTGACTTGTCTATGCGCCCGGGTCTCAGCCTGAATTCCAGTTCAGGATACTTCTTTTTTATATACCATACACTGAAGAACCATGAACAGAACATGGCAATAGATGTAGCCGCAGCGGCTCCGCCAACATCAAGATGCAGCCCGGCAACAAATATCATATCAAGCACAATATTAACAACACATGATATTACAAGAAATATAAGGGATGAACTGCTGTCACCAAGCCCGCGCAGTATTCCTGCATTTATGTTATATCCGATATTGCCAAGTGTTCCAAGGAACATTATATCTATATATGTAACTGCCAGACTCCATGTATCTTCCGGCACACCCATAAAACGCAGAATAAGCGGACCGATAAAAAACCCCAGAACAGTCAGCGGTATCGCACACATATATACAAATGCAGATGCCGTATTCACTGTTTTCTTAAGGTTCTCCTGATCTTTTGCGCCTGCATACTGCGAGATGAGTATCGATATTCCTGTTCCAAGTCCCAGAAATATACACAGAATCATCTCAACAGGCTGCGCACTTGTTCCAACAGCCGCCAGTGAAGCTGCGCCGCAGAAGTTGCCTATAATAATCGAATCTACGGTATTATAAAGCATCTGCAGCACATTTCCCACACATATCGGCAGTGCAAACAGAAAAACAAGTTTTAAAATCGGTCCCTTGGTCATATCTATTTTTTTTGAACGCATTGAAACCTCTTTTATATGTTTTATTCGGATGTATATTAATTCCTGTTACTCTCTATCCAGCCCTTAATTACTTCCTTAGGCTGGAAACCTACCGTCTGTGCTACCGGACGTCCGTCCCTGAATATAAAGAGTGCAGGGATGCTCGTAACTCCATACTTTGATGACAGCTCCATATTGGCTTCTGCGTCTGCATTGAAAAATGCCACGCCATCCATCTCATCCGAAAGCTCCTCAAGTACAGGTGCCAGCATATTACATGGCCCACACCATGCTGCCGAAAAATCAACAAGTGCGCATCCGCTTGCCTTAACTTCGCTCAAATCATTATTTCTGATCTTCTTAACCATACTAATCTCCATTCCGCAGGCACAAAGTGCCGGAGGAATCGCGGGCCAAATGTCAGATTTGGCTCTGCGATAGATGCTGTTTGTGGCGCCTGCGGCACAAATAGCTGTGTGAAAAATCAGCTATCAGGCTGATTTTTCACACTATCTCCATTCTTATAATAATGTCTTAAGATAGTCCACTGCAGACAATGCAGCCACGTTCCCCTGTCCTGCTGCCTTTATATACTGATATGGCGTGCCTGTTATATCTCCACACGCAAAGCACCCCTTAATGTTCGTACACATTGACATGCCTGTCTCAACGTGTCCGTTCACCATATTAAGTCCCGGAACAAGCCTGTCCGCAGCTATATTATCCCTGAGAACAAATATGCCATCAGCCTGATAACTTCTGCCGGAGCATACAAGTGTGTCTGCTTTCAGTTCTCCTGTAATCTTTTGAGGAATATCATATATGACCTCTATGTTATGATATTTCTCTGGCGCGGCAGCGCCTTGTACGTCATACCCACCTATTCCACAATTCTTATATTCCGCTCCGGTCACAGGGAAATAATACACCTTTTCTGATGTCTCTGCAAGGAATTCAGCTTCTTCCTCTGCTTTTTGTGAATATCCTATAACAGCCACTGTCTTTCCCTTATAAAATAAAGCATCACATGTAGCACAATAGCTTACGCCTCTCCCCAAATAGTCATTCTCCCCGGGCAGAGAAGCTCCGGGTATAACCCCGGTTGCCAGTATGACCGCTGATGCCTCGAGCATGCCGCCTGACGTCTGTAATGAAAAATAGTTTCCCATTGAATATACCATATTCACTTTTGTATCTGTAATCTCTATTCCAAGCGACGCAAGCTGCTTATTATACGCATCAGCAAGAGCGTCACCGCTTATATCAGGCAGCCCCGGATAATTCCTGATTGTCCGGGCTTTCCTGATCTTCCGGCTCATCGACTCCGGCCCTATCAGAATAATATTCTTATTACGGACTTTTGCCGTAATTGCGGCTGACACTCCTGCCGGTCCTGTTCCTATTACTGCTATATCGTACCTCATAGCGCTCCTCATATATCCGGAAACCTTATATCCGGGAATCAGAATATTGTTATATGATGCCGGTTCTGACATTTTAATCACCCGCATTGCTATATTACTTTTATAATAAAATAACACACTTGTCAAGATTCGGCATATTACAACATATCACTGCCATACAGCATGATATATATCTTAATATCCGTACTTGAAAAGTGTGTCACGCATTATATGATTTTATTCATATCAATATGATTTTAATATTCTTCCGTAACAGCCAGCTTACTTTTTATAAGTTCTTCCCGCTGCTCCTTTTTCTCAGGTTCAACTCTTAATGAGTATATAAAAAATACCATGCCTGCAATCCACCATACAGCTGTTACTGCAAATGTAACCGCCATTGCAGTTTCCATTGATATGCCTATTCTTCCTGCGCCAAGTACAAGTACAAGACACGCTGCAAACGGAATGCATCTTCCTATATACCCCATGCAAATCCATGTGATGACACACTGTCCATTCTTTCATCAACAGTTATATCAGTAAGCATTCTGTCAAATTCAACCTCTATCTCTGCATGGCTTACTCCGCCCGCCTGTATCTTTTCATCTATGTATCTGTGGCACATTACATCAAGTGAGAAGTGGCATAATAATCTCCATATTAAGCTTAAGTTTTGCCTCCGTAACGGCATAATTGACCCTGTCATGTATGTCAAAGCTGGCAAGGTCTGTATTGCGCACACGGTTGCGGCGCACATCCGTCTTATCAGCTATAATAAGTGCCGCAGATATTGCATCATAAGCGCCACCCGTTGACTCATCATGGTTACCTATTACAGACATTACCTCAACACGGTCCTCAAGGCTCATACCCGCCTTTTCCAATATCTGTACGGCAAGAATTGCAGCATGCTTTGCCACTATTGCGGTATGAACCTCAGAATGGTCGGTATAACCAAGCATGCCAAGCTTTTCATTGCCCTTGCGTATATATGCAAGGACTTCCTCATTTTTATAATTTCACTGTATTTCAAATATATTCCCTCCAGCCTTCTTACGTCTTTATTACAGCCTTTTTACCTCATATGGTGCCTGAATAAAGACATTAGTATCAATCACATACGTTTTTTTCATACAGCTGTTTCCTTTCAATGAACTGCTCTCATCGTACATTACAAACGTAACTGCTGCTATCACATAAATATATTAATTGTGTAAAATCTATGAAAATTCACTACCGGAATTCCACTGCACCGGCTGCACTTTTATCCTTTCAAAATACAACTTTCCATGTTATAATATAAAAAATCTATATATTAGAATCTGCAGATTTATATTATCGGTGTTTTATTTTTATGGAGGTTAGTGTGAAAAATACATTTTTCACACGCAAGATTTGTGCTTCGCACAAACTTAAGATGCGCTTGAAAGCAGCGCAAGAGTGGAGGTTTTTATGAATAAAGGTTTCAGACATTGGATTTTTATACTTGCAGGCACCGCAGTCATCTCGTCATTTGTAGGCTGCACCACCGGCAACAACGGCAATAATACCGCAGCAGGAGGCACACAGGCATCGCAGCATGCAATCGGCAGCTCGCTTGAACTCCTTAATACTGTATGGAACAGTTACAATGAAGATGAACGATTCTATGCTGCAGGAGGCGATGTATCACATAATAATGCCACTGAAGATGCACCCGGCGTATATTCAGTCAGTGACATTGATGGGCTTGACCGTGCTCTCGGTTTTCCTGCGGACTGTGCTGACAAGATTGACAATGCTGCATCCCTGTCACATATGATGCTTGCCAACGCATTTACCTGCGGTGTTTTCCACCTCAAGAATCCTGCTGATTCATCAACCGTAACAGATGCTGTCAAGGCCAACATTGTACAGCGTCACTGGCTCGACGGATTTCCGGACAAGTATGTGATAGCCGTGACAGAGGATTATGTAGTTGTGTTATGGGGTTATGATGAATTAGTTGATACATTCACAGATAAGCTCGCCGCCGCATATCCTTCGACGAAGATTATCTGCAATGCGCCGGTAGAATGACACTCCCGAAAGTTCTATGCTGACATTGCGTAATTTAAGCAAACTAAAAACAGATGCACCGTTGATTATATAACACAGTGCATCTGTTTTTAGTTTTATCGGTATTATATTTATATCTTGAAATAATCTATACTGTCTGCCAGCTGCCCTGCTATCTCTCTCAGCTTTTCAGCGCTATCTGACACCTGTCTGAATGTATCTGCCACTTCCTCGGTCTCCTGATGCGTCTTTTTGGTACCTTCGACATTATTCTGTGCAATCTCTGAAAGCTCATCAACTGCTGACACCACCTTATTACGTGATGCTTCAAGCTTATGAGTGCTTGTCTTTATAAGCTCAATACTCTTCATGGAGCTTTCAATCTCTGCAAGCACACCGGCAACAACAGCCTGTGTCTCTTCCATGCTTGCACTCTGGCTTACCATTATATCCTGCATCTGCTTCATGAGTTCAACCGCCTTCGTTGAATCCTCCATAAGAATTCTTGCCGTATCATCTATCTCCTGGCTTGATGTATTAGACTGTTCCGCAAGTTTCTTAATCTGTCCTGCAACGACTGCGAATCCACGACCACTCTCTCCTGCCCTTGCTGCTTCTATTGAAGCATTAAGGCTGAGAAGATTCGTCTCTTCTGCAATTGATGATATAAATGAAGTTGCGTCCTGTATCTTCTGGACTGAATTATTCGTTCTTATGGTCTGTTCTTTGACATCGTTTATAATACGTTCTACGTCAGTGTTAATTATTCTCAGCTTTTCAAGTGTCTCTGATGCTTTCTCACTTGACTGCTGCATTGACGCTGCATTGTTATCAAGCATATCGACCTCGCCTGATGTCTCAGTTATATTCTCGCCCATAATCTTCATATGCTCTGAAGCGCTCTGTGAATTTCTGGCCTGTT
>ERZ1106915.1786-NODE-1786-length-15591-cov-4.091980_pt1 | contig 15591 bp, 11 predicted proteins | sample MGYA00403653_ERZ1106915 | MGnify/ENA primary metagenome ERZ1106915 (study PRJEB35170, sample SAMEA104062404) | human gut metagenome | biome: human gut; feature: human-associated habitat; material: faeces | place: Denmark | collected 2012-06-06 ... | reverse complement strand
CGTAAGAAGTACGGCCTGAAGGCCGCCCGCCGCGCTCCCCAGTTCTCCAAGCGCTGAGTTTTACTGCTTTGGAATCTTCAAACCCCGGGAATCACAAGATTCCCGGGGTTTTTGGCGTTCAGCGCGTATTTCACCTGCTTTCATGCGATTCAAGCTGCTGACAAGGAAAATCACCGCCAATTTGGCGGTGACTTTTTGACAAGGGAGGAATATCAGCTGATTCACATCTGCACGCGCAGACCTTTTCATACAATAAACATACATGGAGATAGACACGGACTTTCAGAGTTTTTCCTGACTTTCACCTGAGTTACAGGGAGAGGCTGGCAGTCCAGAGCGCCATCAAAGGACAATCCCATATAGATCGCTATTGGTCAAAATACTAATGCCCTAACTAATAGGACCATTATTTTCCACACAGAGCGTGCGCTGATACCAGCTCTTACAGCACAGCCGCTCCTCCATAGACTTTTGATGCGAGATATCGATCACCATGCCAGTGAGAAGCGTATTCCCACGCTGCTCAGATAGAGAGCCATTCACCATCAGCCATACAGTCCTGCCGTCAGGCCGGACAACACGGTATTCCAAGCTGACTGTCTGCTCTTTCTGCTCTATCGCTTTTTGTAGACGCTGCTCCATCCATGGAATATCCTCTGGATGAACTAGATGGATCGTTTTATTCCCAAATTTATTGCGCAGATCCTCTCTTGTCAAGCCATGCAAAGCATAGTAGTGGTCATTTGCATAAATCAGAGTGAAATCACGATCCATTCTGGCTCGAAAAATCCCACCCATAGGACACTGAACGATGGATTCCAATTCGGCCTGCGCTTCCATTTGCCCGGTGATGTCTAGACATAAGCTGACCAGCACCGGCACCCCATTGGGCAGACACTTCTGTACACCTGTTTCTTTGACCCAGATATATTCCTTTTCCCTGCACATCATTCTATAAGTCGTTGTATAGCTGGTCCCATTGAGAAGGGCCTGTGCAATCTCGGCCTGCCGGCCCACCCGGTCCTCTGACCGAATACAATTGATCATGTCCTGACCAGTTGCGGCAATGAGATCCGCCTGGTTTGAATAATTCAACAGCGACAGCATCCGCTCATCTATGTAATAGAGAGGAAAACCCGGCACATCATAGGTTATCATGATCCCGCTGAACACACATTGACTCAGCAAGTCCATCACGGCTTTCTCTATACAACACTCAACCTCCCCGTTTACATCAGTCTCAGAAGAGGCAAGGGGAAAAGAGGCTGGCGTTTTTCGATCCATTTCCATTTTTACATAACGCTCCCATTTCGATATTGCAAAGGATCTCTTTTATATCGCTTTTGGGGGAGATGCGGCGTTCGAAACGGCCTGCTGGATGCCGGATGCTAGCGCCTTCATCTCAGCAAGAATCTCATTGTATATTTGCTCACGGCAAGCTGACAAATTGTCACATGATATCTCCTTCGTCTGCTGCATCTCCTGCTTCCACCGTAGGAACAAAACTTTGAGTTCATTGGAATTTTGGGTATTGACGGGGTCCAGATAATGCTCCACTGACTTCGGATCCCCGTGCGTCAGAGCACCCTTAAACGCATACCGTATTGCGCGTTCCACCTGTGAGAAGCTCGCTCCGTGCTGTTTGGCAATCTTTGTGTACAGGGCGCAGACCTTACCGGAAAAATAGTAGGAATCTTTATCCATAATCTCTAATGCATCATGAATATAGATAAATCCCTTTGTACTAGCCGGAATTCTTGCACGCAACAGGACGTCTGTGATCTCATCGTGTATCATTCTAAACTATCCTTTCTGCGATTATTATTTCGCCGCTCCTGTGGTAGACTACACACATTTTCGGGTTGACAAGCACTGTCTTTTGACATAGTATTATCAATAACACTGTTTGTAGTTCGCAGTACATATATCCATGTATCACGAACATTATCTTTAGCTTACAACAAATTTCTTTGAAAGTCAACCGATTTTTACAAATATCTTGTTGATATTTTCTTATAAGCAAGCGATTTGGAGACAAGGAATGGGGATTGCAGTCATTGCAGTATCTGATAAGGAGGACCTCACATGAGCCTGGGGGATAAATTACGGCAGAGGAGACAGGAAATGGGCCTCACCAGGCCTCAGCTGGCGGCTAAGATCTGCGTCACTCCGTCAGCTATCGCAAACTATGAAAACGGTATCAGCACCCCGAAACCCGACATCTTAATTTCCTTGATCAATGTGTTAGAGGTCGATGCCAACTATATGTACTCCGATTACCTCGGTAACAGCCAGATCATCAAAATTTATGACCATTCCCTCAGCAGCGAAGAGGTTGATGCCATCAAAAAATATCGGGAACTTTCCAAAGAAGGAAAGCGGCTTGTTCGTCTGATTATCAATGAGGAATACAGTCGAACCACTGTCGGGAACCAGCTCACCCTCCCCTGCTATCTGCCCGGTTTGCGAAAGCTTCACACTGGTTTTCTTATACAAAACAAATTAGGAAACGTGCGCATCATGCTCAAGGATCTGCCCGAGGGGACCGACTTCTGTTTTCAGATTCAGATGGATCAATATCTGCCCGTCTTCCGGAACCATGATATTCTGGCTCTTCAAAGAAGGCAAGCGAGACACAATGAGATGGGTTTGTTCTGCCTGAACGGGATTTACTATATCCGCACACTTTTCCACGAGAGGGGAGAGCGCCGTCTTCGGGCGCTCAATGTCATTGATGCGGATATTTTGGTGAGTGAAACGGACGAGTTCCGCTGTATGGGCACGATCCTCGGCCGGGTAAATGGTATTTTGGAGACTTGAACAAAGCCCGGCGTTGGAAATATTTTGGGAGTTGCTGGGAGAGTTGCCTGGGGGCGGATGGCAACGGGAGAATCATTTATAACCAATCACCGCCGCGCAAAAACCTATGCGGAATTTGCGCCCTTGAGTGTGGATATGAAGACTGCGGCTATCACCCATGTGTGCTATGTCCACAGCATAACCGTTCTCTCAATCCGCTGTATCACCAATACCGCAAAGCACGGTGGCCTTGATTATTTTATCTAAAATGATAAGAAGGCCTCGATCATTGCAAAGGATCTTGCAGCCGCCTTGCTTGCGGAGATCTGTAGAACATGGCTTTCATAATTGCAGAGTGCAGCCGAAACACGGAAACCAGTGCAGGGATGGAGCCATCTAATCCCCCGCTGGTTTTCTGATAAGCAAAACAGCTTCCCTGCCGCAATGCGGCAGGGAAGCTGTTTTGACAATCGTTTTGAGACGCTCCAAATCTGTCTTATTTGGCGTACTCGATGGCCTTGGTCTCTCGCAGAAGGTTGACCTTGATCTGGCCGGGGTACTCCAGCTCGTCCTCGATCTTCTTGGCAATGTCCCGGGCCAGAAGGACCATCTGATCCTCGCTGACCACCTCGGGCTTGACCATGATGCGGACCTCGCGGCCGGCCTGGATGGCAAAGGACTTCTCCACGCCGGGGAAGGAGGAGGTGATCTCCTCCAGCTTCTCCAGACGCTTGATATAATTCTCCAAATTCTCGCGCCGGGCGCCGGGGCGGGCGGCAGAGATAGCATCGGCCGCCTGGACCAGGCAGGCCACCACAGTCTGGGGCTCCACGTCGTTGTGGTGGGCGTGAATGGCGTGAATGACCGCCTCGCTCTCGTGATACTTCCGGGCCAGTTCCACGCCGATGGTGACATGGGAGCCCTCCACCTCGTGGTCGATGGACTTGCCCAAGTCGTGGAGCAGACCGGCGCGCTTGGCCTCGGTCACGTTGGCGCCGATCTCGGCGGCCAGCAGGCCGGCGATGTGGGACACCTCGATGGAGTGGTTAAGCACGTTCTGGCCATAGCTGGTGCGGTAGCGCATCCGTCCCAGGAGCTTGACCAGTTCCGGGTGCAGACCGTGAACATTGGTCTCAAAAATGGCGCGCTCGCCTTCAGCCTTGATGGTTGCGTCCACCTCACGCTTAGCCTTCTCCACCATCTCCTCGATGCGGGCGGGGTGGATGCGGCCGTCCAAAATCAGCTTCTCCAGGGCCAGCCGGGCGATCTCCCGGCGGACGGGGTCAAAGCAGGAGACCGTGATGGCCTCCGGCGTGTCGTCAATGATCAGGTCCACCCCGGTCAGGGTCTCCAGGGTGCGGATATTGCGGCCCTCGCGGCCGATGATGCGGCCCTTCATCTCATCGTTGGGCAGGGGCACCACGGACACCGTGGCCTCCGCCACATGGTCGGCGGCACAACGCTGAATGGCCAGAGAGATGATCTCGCGGGCCTTGGAGTCGGCTTCGTCCTTGAACCGGGCCTCGATCTCCTTGATCTTCATGGCGGACTCGTGAGTCACGTCGGCCTCCAGCTGGCTGAGGAGATAGGCTTTCGCCTCCTCCGCAGTGAAGCCGGAGATCTTCTCCAGCATATCCACCTGCTCCTGCTTGAGCCGTTCCGCCTCCGCCTTGGTGGCCTCCAGCCGGGCCAGGCGGTTGGACAGATGCTCCTCTTTCCGCTCCATGTTCTCCGTCTTGCGGTCCAGGTTCTCTTCCTTCTGCTGAAGCCGGCGTTCCTGTTTCTGAAGGTCGCTCCGGCGCTCCTTTTCCTCCCGCTCGTACTCATTGCGGGCCTTGAGGATCTCCTCCTTCGACTCCAGAAGGGCCTCTCGCTTCTTATTTTCCGCGCTCTTGTACGCGTCGTTGACGATCTGCTTCGCCTGGTTCTTTGCGGAGTTCAGATCCTCATCAGCCTGCTTCCGCTCCCGCAGAACGCCGAACACATAGACCAGTGCCGCACCCAGAACCAGGCCCAGAACCGCCCCAATAACATAGGGTAACATTTGGCTTTTGACACCTCCAAATCAGAATCAATGGTTGGGGTGCTCCTCTCCCCTTCGCGGCACAGCCGCGAAAATATGGTGTTCCACCGGCGGCGGAGCTCTCCCGCCGGGTCAGACAGCATAAAAGGAGCCGCAAGGCACAGCCCGTGTCGCGGCCTGTCTCCTTGCGACAACTGAAAAACATCCCCCAAGTTTTTCACTTTTGTCCTGTATATCATTGTAAATGGAACCGGGTGTCATGTCAAGTTTTATTCCACATTCCACCTGGTCCTTTCCGAAATTTTCGTGATTCTGCTCAGAAGTGCTTCCTATTTTATGCAGACGCGTCCCGGAGCGGCGAACTTCCCACCACTCCAGAGCACTGTTTCTTCAATCAGAATATGCCGTACGCCGTACCCTCCTCCTGACCGGCCAGCAGGCGCATCAGGCTTCCGGTGCGGGGCGGAAGGGTCAGAGTATGCCCCTGTGGAGCGCTCTGAAAGCGGGCCGCGCCCAACAGCAGCTGGACCCGCTCCCCGTCCTCCAGCCGCAGAGCGGCCGTCTGATTCCCTGTGTTAAAGGCGGCCAGGATCGTCTCCTCCCCGCAGGCGCGGGTAAAGGCCAGCAGCGGTCCGTCGCTCACCCGGTAGCGGATGCCGCCCCGGCGCAGGGCGGCGGACTCCTGCCGCAGGTGGCCCAGGCGGGTGAACCAGTCCAGCAACTCCGAGTCCTCATGCCCCCAGGGGAAGGTACGGCGGTTGAATGGGTCCTCAAAGCCCTCCATCCCCGCCTCGTCCCCATAATACACCGTGGGGGAGCCGGGGAACGCAAACAGCAGGGCGGCTCCCAGCTTCAGGAGTTCCTTCCCCCGACGGCGCTGATCCGGATCCATTCGGAAGCTGGAGCGCCACTCCCGGGAGCGGTCCCGGCACTCGTTCCCCACGCCCAGCAGGGTGAGGATACGTGGGGTGTCGTGGGTTCCCAGGGCATTCATGGCGGAGTAGAAGGCAAACCGGGGGTAGTTCTCCCGCAGGGTCTCCATCGCCTCCATAAAGTCCCGGGCGTCTCCGCCCCTGAGGTAGGCCAGGGCCGCGCCGCGGAAGGGGTAGTTCATCAGTCCGTCGCAGTGCCCCCCCAGGATATGGCGGCGGCGCACGCCGTAGGCCACCTTGGTGGAGCCGTCCTCCCACACCTCGCCGATGACCACCGCGTCCGGCTTCTCCGCCCGGGCTGCGGCGTGCACCCCGTGGACAAAGTCGTCGGGCAGCTCGTCGGCCACATCCAGCCGCCAGCCGTCCGCCCCCGCCCGCAGCCACCGGCGGACTACCGAGTTCTCCCCGCCGAAAATAAACTCCCGATAGGAGGGGTCGTGCTCGTTCACTGCGGGCAGGGAGTAGATCCCCCACCAGCTTTCATACCGGTCGGGCCACTGCTGAAAGCTGTACCAGGAATACCAGGGTGAATCCTGGCTCTGGTGCGCCCCCGTCTCCGGGTAGAAGCCGTCTCCGTTGAAGTAGCGGCTGACAAAGCCGGTGTGGTTGAACACCCCGTCCAGCATCACCCGCATCCCCAGGCTGTGGGCCTTCCGGCAGAGCTGGGAAAAGTCCTCCTCACAGCCCAGCATGGGATCGATCCGGCTGTAATCCGCCGTGCCATAGCGGTGGTTCTCCGCCGCCTCAAAGATGGGGCAGAAATAGAGGGTGGTCACCCCCAGGCTTTTGAGATAGTCCAGCTTCTCCATCACGCCCCGCAGGTCTCCGCCGAAAAAGTCCCGGTTGCGGATCTCACCGTTCCGGTCCGGGCGGTACTCCGGCTCCTCCTGCCAAGCGGTGTGGACCCACCGCCCCCCCACCATCCCGGCGGGATCCGGGATCCGGGTGCGGCGGAAGCGGTCGGGGAAGATCTGATAGGTCATTCCCTCTCCAAACCAGGCTGGGACCTCCTCTCCGCCGTCATACACCGTCAGCTGATAGGGACCCAGCTGCTGGCTCTTCTTTCCGTCCAACCGCTCCAGCGTGAAGGTATACCACACCAGTCCCACATAGCCCCCGGTGTCCAGCACGCAGGAAAACTGGTCCCGGTCCCCATCCAGCCCGGACCATGGCATGGGGAGGGTGCGGACCTCGTCCTCCCCGGCCTCGAACCGCGCGGTGAGCTGGGCGCGGGAATAGCCCTCCTTCCGCGGCGGCCGGAGGGTCAAAAGCACCGGGGTCCCCGACGCCGCCGCCCCATAGGGGGACTTGCACCGGGGATCCCGGGAGTCGTAGATCGGTTCTGTCATGGTAGCACCTTCTGTCTCAGTCAGGAATGAGGACTGGCCGCGTATTCCCCGCGCACATTGAAAGCCTGCCCGGCGCAGCCGTCCCCCAAGGCCAATTCCTAAGTCCTAAGTCCTAAGTCCTAAGTCCTAACTCCTCACGCATAGTGGTAAGAGCCGCCGCCGATAAACTCCCGGAGCAATGAGCTCTTGTCCACCAGCTCCGGGTCGATGGGCTGGAAAAACTGGAATGCATCGATCAGCTCCAGCAGCTCTCCCCGGCGGACATTGTCCTCCGGCACAGCCTCCAGCAGGGGAAGGGCATAGTGCTTCATCACCGACACCTCATAGGGGAGGGAGGAGTCGAAAATAATATCCGCCTTGTTCTTGAAGGGGGAGATATACAGCTTCTCCCCACGGCGGACGTTGGCCCACATATCCAGGGTGTCCTCCACCCCGGTGCCCCGGAAGTTGTAATCCCGCACCGCCCGGCGGGTCAGGCGCATCCAGGTCCCCTTAAAGCGGAGGACGGAGCCCTCATTGATGTTGGAGCGGGCGGAGATATACAGCTTGGCGGCCTCCGGGTGGCGGCCGGCGATGCTGTCGTTGAGGGCGTGGATCCCTTCAAACACCACGATCTCGTTTTTCCCCAGCCGGAGCGGGGTCCCCCTGCTGTCGTTGCGCATCTGGCGGACAAACTCATACTTGGGGATCAGGATCTCCTCCCCCCGGCTCAGGGCAGTAAAGTGCCGGTCCAGCAGCTCCATGTCCAGGCAGAGCGGGGACTCGAAATCCAGCTCTCCCTCCGGGGTGCGGGGCGCGGTCTTTGGATTGGTGGTTTTAAAGTAGTTGTCCATGGCCACCGCGTGGGTGTTCACCCCCCGCCGCTGGAGCTCCTCCGCAATTTTCATGGCGGTGGTGGTCTTGCCGGAGCCGGATGGACCGGACAGCAGGACGATGGGGCTGGCCTCCAGGTTGGACAGGATCTTATCCGCGGCCAGCGAGACACGCTGGGCATAGTTCTCGTCGCACTCCGCCAGAAATTCCGTCACATCGCTCTGGATGCGGCGGTTGATCTCCTGTAATTGATATGCCATGGGAAAACACTCCTTTCACATGGGGCTGGTGTCAGGGAACCGCCGGGCCGTAAAACCGGATCAGCTCCTCCTTCTGGGCCAGCACCTTCTCCCGCAAGGCCAGGTAGTCGTGGGGATACTTGGGGTTGGGCAGGCGGACGATCCGCCCGGCGGCGTGGTCCACCAGCTTGGTGACACCGCCGCCCCCCACCGACACCACCGTTTGGAGTTCCTCCATCATGATGATGTTGTACAGGTTCTCTGTCCCGGGCTTGGCCCAGCCCACATTCTCCAGCGCGCCGGACATATATTTCTGCCGGTATAAATAGTACGGACGATAACCGCGTTGTATCAGGACCTCCCGGGAGAAATCCAGCATCTCCGCCACTTCCGCCCCGCTGGGCAGGCTCCCGCCCTGTTCCATGAGGGTGGAGCCCTTTTTCAGGGCCAGGGTGTGGATGGTGACGTTCTCCGGCTCCATCTCCAGCACCCCCTCCAGAGAGCGGCGGAAGCCCTCGCAGGAGTCCTGGGGCAGGCCGGCGATCAGGTCCATATTGATGCAGTCAAAGCCCACTGACCGGGCCAGGTCGTTGGCTGCCCGGATGTCCCCGGCGGCGTGTTTCCGTCCGATGGCCCGGAGCACATGGTCCTCCAGGGTCTGGGGATTGATGGAGATGCGGCCCACGCCGTGTCCTTTCAGCACCTCCAGCTTCGCCCGGTCGATGGTGTCCGGCCGGCCGGCCTCCACGGTATACTCGGTGCAGCCCTCCAGAGGCAGGACCTCCCGGCACCGGGTGAGCAGACGGTCCAGCTGGACAGCGGACAGAGTGGTGGGCGTACCACCCCCCATGTAGAAGGTGCGAAGGCCCTTTCCAGTCCGCTCCAGGATTCGGCCCAGGGCATCGATCTCCTCCAAAAGGGCGTCCAGATAGGGCTCCAGCAGCTTCAGCGTCCGGCCCACATCGGCGGACACAAAGGAGCAGTAGGCGCACCGGGTGGGACAGAAGGGGATGCCCACATAGAGAGAGACCTCGTCCTCCTTCAGAGTGCGCTGGGCATTCAGGCTGGCCTGGGCGCAGTCCACCGCCAGCTTTGCCCGCTCTGGGGAGACATAGCAGTCCCGCTCCAGGCTGGCCCGTGCCTGCTCCGGGGTGGCTCCGGCAGCCATCTCCCGGGTGGGCAGCTTCACTGGGCGCACGCCGGTGAGCATCCCCCAGGGGGGCGCAGTACCGGTGACCCCATGGGCGGCCAGGAAAAAGCACCGGCCGATGGCCCGGCGGCGCAGGCCCTCCCGCTGAAATTCGTCCCCCGTCAGGGGGGCGTCCAGCCGGTGGGTTGCCGCCGTCCCCCGCCAGGACAGCTCCACCTCCACAGTACAGCCGTCCGCCTCCTCCCGGAGGGAGACCCGGGCCCAGGTGTCATCCTCCGGGCCAATGGGCTCATAGACGGGCCGCTCACCAGGAAACAGGTTCAGCATCCCCTGTTCCACAACATACCGCTCGTCGTGCCCCTTTAGCACTAATTTCATCGCTGTTCCTTCCTCAACTCCGCTGTCCCATGGCCTCCCGCAGGAAGGGGTTGTACTGCCGCTCCCGCTCCAGGGTGGAGGTCCGGTCGTGGCCGGGACAGACGTGATAGTCCCCCTCCAACTGGCCCAGCCGCTTCAGAGAGGCCATGATCTCCTCATAGCTGCCCCCCCGCAGGTCCGTGCGGCCACAGGAGCCGCAGAACAGGGTGTCCCCGGTGAACAGCACGTCCCCCACCTTCAGCGTGACGGAGCCCTTGGAGTGCCCCGGGGTGTGGAGGACCTGAACATCAATGGAGCCCACCTGGATGTGGTCCCCCTCGTCATAGAAGTTCAGACCGGCCACCTGTCCCGCCAGGGGAAACAGGGTGTTGCCCGCACCATTGGCGTCGCCCCGGTGGATATAGATGGCCGCCTGGGGCAGTGCCTTCTCCAACTCCGGGACAGCGGTGGTGTGGTCATAGTGGCCGTGGGTGAGCAGGATGTGGGTCACCTCCACCCCGCCCTCCTTCAGCGCAGCCAGGATCCGCTCCGCCTCGTCCCCGGGGTCAATGACAGCGGCCTTGCCGGTGGTCTCGTCCTCCAGAATATAGCAGTTGGTTCCGATAGGCCCTACCTGCATGACTTTAACCTTCATCATTTGTCCTCCTCTCGTGAGTCGGAAATCAGGAATTAGGAATGATGGTGTTCCGCCTGCGGCGGGACGATTAAAACCGGCGCTCCGCGCTGTCACGGCTCACAAAATGAAAGCGGAATGTAGACAGCTTTTATCCAATTCCTAATTCCTAACTCCTAACTCCTCATTCATAATTCAAATAAGATGGTGACCGGCCCGTCGTTGACCGACGCCACCTGCATATCCGCTCCGAACTCCCCATGCTCCACCTGGAACCCCCGCTGACGGCACTGGTCCATAAATCGCTCATAGAGGGGAATGGCCACATCGGGCTTGGCCGCCCCGGTGAAACCAGGGCGGCGGCTCTTGGTGTCGGCGTAGAGGGTAAACTGGCTCACCACCAGAAGAGCGCCCCCCACCTGCTCCAAATTCAGGTTCATTTTTCCGTTTTCGTCCTCAAAGATCCGCAGATTACAGATTTTTTCGGCCAGTTTATCGCACACAGCTTCCGTATCCTGGGGACCAACTCCCAGCAGAACCAGATAGCCCTTTTCAATGGCGCCCCGCACCGCCCCGTCAATGGTAACGGAGGCGGAGGACACCCGGGTAACAACTGCTCTCATAATATCGACCTCACAGCTCAGATTATGAACGACAGGCGCGGGTAAGCCCCGCGCAGTTCTTACTTCCCGGTCATCCGGGCCACATGATAGACCCCCTGGATGTTGTTCAGCTTGTTGATGACCGAATCCAGCTCCTCCTTGTCCCGCACCTCCACCTCGATGCGGAGGATGGCGTGTCCGTCCGGCATGGAGCGGGCGGACAAGGCACTGACCTTTACCTTGGCCGCCGACAGGGCCATGGCCACGTCCAGGGTCAGGCCGTCCCGGTCCTTGGCGGAGATGTCCAGGGCGGTCTGGTAGGAGGCCAGCTCCCCGGTGGCCCAGTCCACCCTGATCCAGCGGCCCGGCTCCTCCGCCCGCTTGGCGTCGGAGGCGTTGGGGCAGTCCGCCCGGTGGACCGACACGCCGAAGCCCCGGGTGATAAAGCCCACCACCGGATCGCCGGGCACGGGGGTGCAGCACTTGGCGAACTTGACCAGGCAGTTGTCAATGCCCTCCACAATGATGCCCGACTGGCTGGTCTTGCCCCCACGGATGGGGACGGTGGGCGGGTTGGAGGTGGAGGGGTGAATGGGCTCTTGGGCGGCGGCCGACTGCTCGGCGTGGAGCCGGTCCAGGCGGGCCATCTCGTCCTTGACCCGCACCACCGCCTTCTGGGCGGACATGCCGCCGTAGCCGATGGCGGCGTACAGCTCGTCCAGGGTGCCGAAGCGCACCTTCTTAAGGATGAAGGGGAGCACGTCCTCGGCGGTGATGGCGGCCAGGGAGAGGCCCACGTGCTTGAGCTCCGACTCGAAGGAGGCGCGGCCGGTGGCGATGTTCTCCTCCCGCCGCTCCTTCTTGAACCACTGGCGGATCTTGTTGCGGGCCTCGTTGGACTTGCAGATCTTCATCCAGTCCCGGCTGGGGCCGTGGGCCGACTTGGAGGTGATGACCTCCACGATGTCGCCGTTTTTCAGCGGGGTGTCGAAGGTGACCATGCGGCCGTTGACCTTGGCCCCGGTCATGTGGTTGCCCACGGCGGAGTGGATGTTGTAGGCGAAGTCGATGGGGGTGGCCCCGGCGGGCAGGTTGATCACGTCCCCCCGGGGGGTGAAGACGAACACCTCGTCGGCGAAGAGATCCACCCGCATGGTGCGCACGAACTCCTCGGCGTCCACGTCCTGCTGGCTCTCCAGCAGCTTGCGCACCCACTCGAAGGCCTCCTCGGTGCCCAGCTTGGCGTTGGCCATGCCCTGCTTGTACTTCCAGTGGGCGGCGATGCCGTACTCGGCGGTGTGGTGCATCTCCCAGGTGCGGATCTGCACCTCGAAGGGGATGCCCTCCCGGCCGATGACGGTGGTGTGGAGGGACTGGTAGCCGTTGGGCTTGGGGGTGGAGATATAGTCCTTGAACCGGCCCAGCACGGGGTTGAACAGGTCGTGGATGACGCCCAGGACATTGTAGCACTCGGGCATGTCGTCGACGATGACCCGGAAGGCATAGAGGTCGAAGATCTCGTCCATGGTCTTGTTCTGGGTATACATCTTGCGGTAGATGGAGTAGATATGCTTCACCCGGCCGTAGATGGTGCAGCGGATGCCCTCCTCGTCCAGCCGGTCCTGGATGCGCTTCTGGATGCCCGCCAGGAACTCCTCGTGAGCGGAGGAGCGGGCGGCCAGCTCGTCGGCAATCTCCCTGTAGCCGATGGGATCCAGGTATTGCAGGGAGGTGTCCTCCAGCTCCCACTTGATGCGCTGCATGCCCAGGCGGTGGGCGATGGGCGCGTAGATCTCCATGGTCTCCAGGGCCTTCTCCTTCTGCTTGCGGGCGCTCTGGTACTCCATGGTGCGCATGTTGTGCAGCCGGTCGCAGATTTTGATGAGGATCACCCGGATGTCCTTGGCCATGGCCATGAGCATCTTGCGCAGGTTCTCCATCTGCTCCTCTTCCTTGGAGGTGTACTGCACCCGGGTCAGCTTGGTGACCCCCTCCACCAGATCGGCCACCGTGGGGCCGAAGAGCTTGGCGATCTCCTCGTGGGTGGCCCCGGTGTCCTCGATGCAGTCGTGGAGCAGGGCGGCGATGATGGAGTCGGTGTCCAGCTCCAGCTCCGCTACGATCTCCGCCACTGCCAGGGGGTGGGTGATATAGGGGGAGCCGTCCTTGCGCAACTGTCCGGCGTGGGCGTTGTCGGCGTAGGTGAACGCGCGGAACAGGCGCTGGGCATCCAGCGCCGGGTTGTATTCCTTGATTTTATCCTCCAGCGCCTGATAGCGCTCCAGGATGGGGTCCATACCAGCCACCTCACGTAAAGCAATCAGAATGCCAGCGGGCGGCCCGGTCGGCTCACCCGTTGGATAATATATGCCGCAATTTCCGCATGATACAGGAATCGTCCAGATTCACCTTGCCGTCCACGCTGCGCAGGGCGATGTGCAGGTGGTCGGTGGTGTGCTCCAGGCGGATGAGCCCCCGCTCGTCAAAGACCTCCAGGCACACCAGGGTGCGCATCACCGTCTCCCGCCGGCCGGCGGAGCGGGCGATGCTGCGGGCCAGGCGGTGGGCCGTGGCCTCCAGCGGGGCCTGCCCCGCGTGGCCCTTCAGGTAGCGCCACAGGGTGACGAACTCCTCCCGGCTGGGCAGCAGGGCCTCCGCCTCCTGCCGGGTAAGGGGTTCCCCCCGGCGGAACTTCTCGTACAGGGCCCGCTCGGCCTGGGCCCGGGTGAGGGCGGGGCGCAGATCGCAGAGCTGGAGCTGGACGCTCCGCCACCCCCGGTACTCGTTGATCTGGGGCGTGAAGGCCACGTCCACCCGGTCGCCCGGCCCCACCCCTGCCTCCTCGGCGGTGGCCGAGAAGAAAATGGCGTCGAACGACCGGCCGGACGCGGTCAGCTTCAGCTTCAGGTGCCGCCCGCCGCCCACCTCGTTCACGGCGGAAACCAGGCAGCCAGACAGGGAGAACACCGGCTTTGGGTTGCCCGCGCCGTAGGGCTCCAGCAGCTCTAGGCCCTCCACTCCCTCCAGGGTGAGCAGGCCCACATCGTCCAGCTCCCCGTCGATGTCCAGGGCGGAAACCATCTCCTCCCCGCCGGTGCAGGTACAAACATAGTCGTTCATGGCGGCGGCAAAGGCCGGGATATTCTCCTCCCGGATGGTGAAGCCCGCCGCCAGGGCGTGGCCGCCGAAGCCCTCCAGCAGGGGGGCGCAGCGCTCCAGGGCGGCGAACAGGTTGAAGCCCGCGAAGGAGCGGCAGGAGCCCTTGCCCTTGCCGTCCTGCAGGCAGATCATAAACGCCGGGCAGGCGTACTTCTCCGCCAGACGGGAGGCCACGATGCCCACCACCCCCTGGTGCCATTGCTCCCCGGCCAGCACCAGGGCGTGCCTCTGCGGCCGGGCCTCGGCCATGGCCTGGCACTCGGTATAGATCTCCGCCTCAATGGCCTGCCGCTCCCGGTTGAGGTCGCACAGGGCCCGGGAGAGTTCCTCCCCCCGGGCCGGATCGTCCGTGAGAAGCAGTTCCCCAGCCAGGGAGGCGCACCCCATCCGCCCGGAGGCATTGATGCGGGGGGCCAGGGTGTAGCCGATGGCCGTGGCGGTAAGGGGCCGCTCATCCAGCCCCGCCTCGTGGAGCAGGGCCCGCAGCCCAGGCCGCCCGGTGCGGCGCAGGGCCTCCAGCCCCAGGCGCACAATGGTGCGGTTCTCTCCCGTCAGGCTCATGACGTCGGCCACCGTGCCGATGGCCGCCAGATCGGCGTAGCGCGCCAGAAGCTCGTCCTGCCGGGCCGGGCCGCCCAGGGCCAGGACGAGCTTGAGGGCCACCCCCACCCCGGCCAGGCACTTGAAGGGATAGGGGCAGTCGGCCCGGCGGGGGTCCACTACCGCCGCGGCGGCGGGCAGGGCGGCCTTGCACTCGTGGTGGTCGGTGATCACCAGCTCCACCCCCAGTGAGGCGGCGCAAGCCGCCTCCTCCACGGCGGTGATGCCGCAGTCCACCGTGACGATGAGGCCCACCCCCTGGCCCCGGAGGGCGGCCACCGCCTCCCGGTTGAGGCCGTAGCCCTCCTCCATCCGGTCGGGGATATAGGGGATCACCGTCCCCCCCTCCCGGCGGAGGAAGTCGGTGAGCAGGCAGGTGGAGGTGATGCCATCCACGTCGTAGTCGCCGTAGACCGCGATGTGTTCCCCCGCCGCCAGCGCCCGGCGCACCCGCGCCGCGGCCCGGTCCATGTCCTTCATGAGAAACGGGTCCAGGAGCTGGCCCCGGCCGGCGTCCAGAAAGGCGCGGGCCTTCTCCGGGGTGTCCAGCCCGCGGGCGCAGAGGGTCAGCGCCGCCAGGGGCGGCACCCCCGCCGCCTCCATGGCGGCCCGCGCCTGAGGGGCACTGGCCGCCCGGTTCCACTGCTTGTATTTCACGGCCGTATGCCCCCTTCCCTCAAAATTACCCTTTATTATATCAAACTCTCAGCCTTGTGACAAGGCAAGACGCCGTTCAGCGGCGATTTTTTGCCGCCACCCGGCGCGCATGGAGCGGACGCGGCCGCCCCTCAGCCCAGCTCCAGATAGAGCGCCACCAGGTCGATCGTCGCCTTCATCCCCTCAAAGTGCGTCCGCTCCATGCCGTGGGAGGCGTGCACGCCGGGGCCGATGAGGGCCGCCTTGGCGTCGCTGCCCGCCCGCCATGTGACGGACA
>ERZ1106915.1781-NODE-1781-length-15650-cov-3.470920_pt1 | contig 15650 bp, 18 predicted proteins | sample MGYA00403653_ERZ1106915 | MGnify/ENA primary metagenome ERZ1106915 (study PRJEB35170, sample SAMEA104062404) | human gut metagenome | biome: human gut; feature: human-associated habitat; material: faeces | place: Denmark | collected 2012-06-06 ... | reverse complement strand
CGCACCCCAATGATAGAGGACATGGAAGAAAATCAAAGGATTGTTCCAGACTTTTGGGAACATACTTTGTCAAATAACCAGTTTATGCAACTATGTCAAATGGGTGATGAATTACCTAATAAAATTTTGGGAGTAAGCGTCTACCAAGATCCTGAAAACATTTTTTACTATATTGCATCTGCTACAAAGCAAGAAGTACCGGTCGGAATGTTTGAGTTTGAAATCCCAGCTACAACATGGGTAGTATTTGAAAATGATGGCTGTTTTAAGGAAAATGTGCAATCTGTTTTCCGGCGCTTTTATACGGAATGGCTTCCGTTTTCAGGGTATGAATATGCAGGCTTTCCAGATATTGAGGTCTATCCTGTTTTAGAAGGAAATCCGCTAAAGGGTCATTCAGAAGTGTGGATTGCAATTAAAAAAATTAAGGAGGTTTAACAGTGAACTATCAAATTGAGATTAGAGAAGTGGAGCCTGTTCGTGTGGCTTTTATGAAATATAAAGGGTTTGCTCCGGCTGCTAATAAGGTGTTTCCAAATGTATTCAAGGCTATTCGTGGTAAAACCAATGGCGCACCTTTTTTTGCTTATTATTCGATGAACCCAGAAACACAAACTGGTGAAATGGAATTATGTGTTCCCACAGAGGAAAATCCAGTTGGAAATGGTATTGAGGTAAAAGAGCTTCCTCGTATCAGAGCTGTATGTGTTACTCATATTGGGCCATACGAAACGCTTTTTCATGCCTATGCTGCGATTGATCATTATGCCGCAGAAAATCGTGTGGAACTTATATCGCCATTTAGAGAGGTATTTATCAAAGGGCCGGGAATGCTCCTAAAAGGAAATCCTAATAAATACATTACCGAAATTCAATTTCCAATCAAGGAGGGCTAATTTTTTATGTACGCTATCCAAATAGATCATGCTGTAAAACAGTATAAAAATGGCGTACAGGCATTAAATGGATTGAATTTATCCGTTAAGGAGGGAGAAATCTTTTCCCTGTTGGGACAAAATGGGGCAGGAAAATCAACACTCATTGGTATTTTGACTACTTATCTGTGTCCAACCACAGGTGAAATTACAATGATTGGTAAGGATATTCAGAAAGATGCCGCAGTTATCCGTTCTCAAATTGCCTGTGTTGCACAACAAATCTCTATTGACACATACCTTTCATTAGAAGAAAACATGATGTTTCAGAGCCGTCTTTATAATATTCCCAAAGCAGAGGCCAGACGGCGTATGGAAAGATTGATTTCTGACTTTGGATTAAGCCAGTACAGAAAATATCCTGTATCTTCCTATTCAGGTGGAGTAAAACGACGCTTGGATATTGCACTGAATATGATGTCCACCCCTAAAATTTTATTTTTGGATGAACCTACTGTTGGTATGGACATTCAATCTCGTATTGCAATGTGGGACATGATGAAGAAAATTCGTGATGATTTTGGCACAACGATTTTTCTCACCACCCACTACCTTGAAGAAGCAGACAGCTTGAGTGATACTGTCTGCATAATCAAAGATGGGAAAGAAGTCATACAAGGGACACCGGCCGAATTGCGCTCTTTGCTTCGCCAGCACAATTTACAAGTGAAATTTTCATCCAGTACAGAAAGCAAAGCAAACTTTGTATTATTTCAAAAGCATTTTCAAGAAAAAGAAGTTTTTCAGCGTGGAAATACCGTTGTTATCAATACATATAGTAGCCAATCCGATTTGTCGGAAATTACATCATTTCTTCTGAAAGAAAGTATTCCGTTTGTTGGAATTGAGATCACTGAGCCTACATTGGAGGATGTGTTCTTACGCTTGACACGAAACGGACAGGAGGAACAAAAATGAGTGTTTTGACAATTCTACATCGGAATATAAAATGGCGTTTCCACAATACCTTTACCATTATTATCACGATATTACAGCCTATTCTTTGGTTAGTCTTATATAGTGCAGTAGCAGGACAAACAATGAAAAGTACAGGTATAGAAAATTATACCGCTTTTATCTTTCCAGGTCTGGTAGTCCTTGTGAGTTTTTCTGCGTGTAGCAGCGGCGGGATTATGAACTACCTTATGAAGTCTGATGGCAGTTTTTACCGTATTTTGATTGCACCCGTTCGACGCAGTGCCATCGTTTTGGGTCAACTATTAGAAACCGTCTTATGTACATTTCTGGAAGTTGGCATTATGGGGATAGTGAGCCTGCTTTTCTCTGTTAGAATTGTAGCAGGTATTGGTGAATTTGGTATCATTCTTCTTTTGATATTCCTGACAGCGTTTTTTATGTCAGGTCTGGCATACGGGATTAGCCTCATTCTTCCGAATGAAGTGGTTTATGAAACGGCAATGAATGCCATTGTCTTGCCGATATTCTTTTTGAGTACCGCCCTGTTTCCTGCAAATGAAATTGATGGTGTATTGGGAATGTTAATCAACTTAAACCCATTTACCCATGTGATCAATGCGTTACGCTCCCTCATATTATATGGACATATTGAGTGTGAAGAATTGTTTTTTGTCATCATCCTATTTATATTTATGGCTGGTATCAGTTTTGTATGGGCGTTGTATCGACTGAAGAAAGAAACAGAGCTGTAACTACATAAGGTTTTATTCTGCCGCACGATGGCAAAAGAAAAAGAGCCGTCGTACAGCAGCAGATTTTCAAGCATCGCTATTCACAACCCTCAACAACCCAGATGATTCCCAAGGAGGTGAACAACATGGGAAAAATCATGATATTGTCGGTTTCAGATCATGAAGAATACATTTTCAACCGAATCATGGCGGCTATCACAGACGAGCTGGAGCTTATCCATGTTGCGCCTCCGCTACTCGGCAGTATCCTTTCTTTTCCGGACATGGAGATCCGGCTGAAGGAGCAGATGGTATATCGCAATGGATGTCCAATCACCATGACTCACCGGGAATTTTCCACTTTAGCCTATCTGGCCCATCACCCATCCTGGGTATTTTCTGCAGAGCAGATTTATGAAGCTGTATGGGGAGAGGACGGCGAAAACTGTGGTACTGCCGTGGCCAGTATCATCGGCCAGATCCGCCGCAAGCTGACACCGGAAACTCCGAAAGAGGGATATATCCGTACTGTACTGGGCAGCGGATATAAGTTTGAAGTTCCAAAGAACATTGCCGAACAGAACAAGTGAAAATCGGCCATATATCGTATGGAGAAAGAAAGCAGGAAGCACAGACAAACTTCCTGCTTTTCTCATATCCAGAAAATATTATGTGCGGTTGTTGAGAATAGGCGTCATATAGGCGTAAAGGATATGTATAAAGTAAGAAGGAGGCATTACATATGCTAATTGGTGTTGATCATGGCAACAAACAAATTAAAACGGTACACTGTGAGCCGTTTGTATCCGGTCTGAAGCAGAGTGTCACCCGTCCCTTTGGACAGAATGTGCTGAGGTATCAGAATACCTACTATACGCTGTCTACTGAGCGGATTCCTTATCGGAAAGATAAAACGGAGGATGATCGCTTCTTTATCCTGACCCTATTTGCTCTGGCTGGTGAAATTGAAGCGAGGGGAGCATATTCCACAGAGGTTCAACGTATCCAACTGGCAGTAGGGCTGCCGCCGGCACACTTTGGTGCCCAGGTGGAGCGGTTTACGCAATACTTTGGGCAGCGGGGAATGGTAGAATTTGAGGTGCAGGGCAAACCGTACACCATCTATATTGAAGATGTTGCCTGTTTTCCCCAGGCTTACGCAGCAGCGGCCACCATGCTCCATACGCTTGTGGAGGAGCCAAAAGCGGTAATCCTGGATATTGGTGGGTTCACTGCGGACTATTTGCTGATGAAAAACGGAGAGATCGACCTTACCTCTTGCGATTCGTTAGAAAATGGTGTGATCCTGCTATACAATAAGGTGCGTTCCAAGGTGAATTCGGAACTGGACCTGTTGTTGGATGAAGGGGATGTGGATGCCATCTTGATGGGGAAAAAGACCAAATATCCGGATGCAGCCATACGGCTGACAGAACAGATGGCGCAGGAATTTATCAGCGACCTGTTCAGCACACTGCGAGAGCGTATGATAGACTTGCAATATTGCAAGGTAGTATTTGTAGGCGGTGGCGCCATTCTTTTGAAGCGGCAGATTGAAACTTCGGGCAAGGTGGGAATACCATTCTTTGTACCGAAAATCAATGCAAATGCGGATGGCTATGAGTATCTGTACCGGATTGAAACAGCAGGCAGGTGATGGTATGGGCGAGAAAAAAGAACGAGGACGGTTTACGCTGCGCTTTAATGAGGGAGATCCTATACACGAGACTGCCATTGGACTACTGGAGCTGCAGAGTCCCCGCACAAAAGCACAGTATGTGGCAAATGCAGTGGTCTACTATAATGAGCATTTTGGACAGGAGCCGCAGCCGCTAAATGCTTCGGTCATCAGCAAAGAAGCGGTGGTGGCTATCGTCAAAGAGATTTTGCGGCAGGAAGGGATGGGACGGGAAAAAGTAGAAAAGCAGATTCATCCAGTCAGAACAGAGAAGAAGCCAGTAGCGCCTATGGTTGTTTCGGATGCACAGGAGGCGGGGGATGAGACTGAAATGGACGATAGAACACGCAGTCTGATTGCCAGCACTTTATCTGCATTCCGCAGCAGAGGATAATCAAAAGAGGCACGGGAGCCAGTGATGCTCCTATGCCTCTTCCTGTATGGCCGCAATAAAGCTGTCTAAAATATCTTCAAAATGCCTGTATTGTTTGGGCGTTAGTGTGGAAATCTTCGCCATGAGAAGGGAGGAATCTGTTTCTGTGATGATGCCTCGCAACAAGTACTCGGTGCTGATGTTGAGCGCATCACAGACTTTGAGGATTGTTTCAGGTCGCATAGCCTTTTGTCCCAGTTCTGCGGTGGAGATGGTCTGTGGTGTGACATGAGCCAGCTCTGCCAGAGTTTCCTGGGTCATATTCAGTTGTTTCCTCCGGTCGAAGATCCGTTTACCCATATCTTTTAGTAGATTATCCATGCGTCACCTCCATGCCATAGTTACATTTTATCCGCTATGACATGGATTATTAAGCGGTCATGGTTGATTTATCTCGTCTATAGCAGGTATAATAGACGAAGATGGATGCCGGGAAAGGAGAATCATATGAACAGTTTTTCGTGTGTAATTACAGGCCATAGGCCGACTCGTTTCAAGTTCAAATATAACGAAAAGGACAAGCGCTGCCAGCGGATTAAAAAGTGTTTGCAGGAGCAGTTTATACGGCTTTATAATCAGGGGGTGCGATGCTTTTGGGCTGGGGGAGCAATGGGAACTGATATGTGGGCGGCAGAGATCCTGTTGCGTATGAAAGAGCAGACAGCGTATCAAGACGTGGAATTGTGTCTGGCTCTCCCCTTTGAGGGATATGATGCAGACTGGGATGATTGGCACCAAAAGAGAATGAAGTTTATTCGCAAATATGCAGCGAAGGTTTTAATTCTGGGTGAAATGCCATCAAGTGAGAATTATAAAAAACGCAATTACTTTATGGTGGATCAGGCTGGTTGTATGGTGGCTGTTTATGATAATGAGAACAATGTGCGATCCGGAACGCAGCAGACTGTCAACTATGCCAAAAAGAAAGGACTTCAAATCAGTTATATCCATCCGGATACGGCACAGGTAACGACAGAAGATGCAACTTTATGGAAATAATAAAGGAATAGTTCCAAAGCGGGAAAATACTATGACCGTTTTGGAGCTTGTTTTGTTATATAATATCGAATGATTTTCTCTTTCCTCGAAGGATATTCCAACTCTACTCCAAAAGTTTCCGAAAACTGTCAGTTACACTGTAATTATGGCAGTGATCCCAAAAATCAATGAAAATTCAGTAAGCGGAGGTGGGGGTATGAGATCAGTACGATACCCAATGAAAATCGGAAGTACAGGGCGGTCTTTATCCTGATGATGGGGATAAAGGCCGCCTCCTGTTTTCATATAGAATAGCTCTGGAACAGTATTTGAAAAAAGTATTATTTTACAATTTAACAATTATCAGCAGGGCGGCAGCGTTGCGCTGCCATATCGCGAAAGAAAGGGGATGATGCAGGCCGCCTGTGTGCCGTCCGCATAACTGCGGACAGGGAGTAACGGTGTTATGGAGAAAGGATTCCACGACATCGAGCAGTTCATTGCTTTCATAACTCCAGGACACACGGCTTTTCATGAACGGCTCTCAATAGGGGTATATCATCGAGGTAGGGCAAGAGAGTTTTCTTCATATAAAGATAAACCTCCACCTGCCCGAACGGCATCTATTGAACTGCTCGATGCAGAAATTCAAGAAACAGCTGGTTTTGTCCATTGGTACAAAGCTGGCTGTTTTTCTTTATATCAACCAGCTTTGGCCCGGTGCAGGTCACCGCCAGAAGCTCAGGAAATCTATCGGAATTCTTGAGACTTTTGGAGGTAAAGCCATGTGGCAACGGAACAATGGGCGGGCAGAAGATGACCTGCAATTTAGATTTACAGCATATTTGGTGTCGGCGGTTAAGCGCCGTAGAAAAGATTATTTGATCCAGCTTTATAAACGCAGCAGCATAGAGAGTGCTGCGGAAGTGGTCTACGAATCCGAACCCAGCTCAGAAGAAGTGGTTTTGGACAAATTGCCGCTTATGGATGTGATTGAGAATGGGGCGCTTTTGGAGGCCCTGCAAAAACTCAATGAACGGGAGCGCCAGATATTTCTGGCCCGAACGCTGGAGGAAGAAGATTTTGATACTTTGGGAGCAAAGTTTGGACTGTCTTATAAAGGGGCAGCGGCGCTTTACTACAGGACGATTCAGAAAATTAGAAAGAGCATTGAAGGAGGTGACAAGAGATGAATTTTGAATGTCTGCTTCTCAGCGCCAAGGCTGGAAACGAGGATGCCATTACGGCGATTTTACAGATGTACCGGCCATTGCTGCTCAAGTATGCCATTATTGATGGAGCACTGAATGAGGATCTGTATCAGGAATTGAGCATTATTTTGTTGAAGGCGATTAAATTGTTTAAGATTTAAGTCAATGAGAAAGGCTCCGAGAACATTACGGTCTCGGAGCCTTTCTTACGGACTTAAAAAGGAGAAGTGCTAAATTTGTACCCACTGCCTAGTACAGTGCGGATATAACCGCCTTTTGGCGTGTCCGGCGTCAGTTTGCGACGAATCTGACTGATGACACTGGAAACGGCAGTTCCGCAGTGTTCACCATCCGCATTCCACACAGCCTCATAGATCTGGCTGGCAGAAAATACCCAGCCAGGATGACGAGCCAAATAAGCGAGGACAGCAAACTCATGTTGGGTCATAGGAATAAGATTGCCATTACAGTACACAGCATGTTCTTTCAGTAAGATTTCCAAATTGGAAAAGGAAAGACTTGACTGTGGAGGGGCAATATGGTCAAAATCTGGTTCATCTGCGATGGCTGCCATGACTCTATTAAAAATATGTTCTTCGTGGTCAGAAATGGACACTATCAAGAGTTTTCCCATATTGCGTGTATTCCCCTCCTATATACTTATATTTAGTGTTCGATGATTTTTTCTTTTGTCAGCGAATACGGGCTTTCGTTATAGTAAAATTAGGTTATTGCTTTTTTTCAGAAATAGTATGATTTTCGGCTATGGATATTTCCTTATGAAGATGTATTGCCATAAATAGAGTGATTACTACGGAAATTATATCTGCAATGGGCTGGGCATATAGAATTCCGTTCATTCCCCATACCATAGGCAACAGCAAAATGACAGGAACAAAGCAGATACCTTGTCTGCATGCTCCCAAAAAGAAACCTGCTGCTCCCTTGCCCAGAGCAAGAAATAGAGAGGAGTATACTGTGTAGAAACCGAAAAAAACGAATGTAAGACCGTTCGCAAACAGGGACTTTTGACCGGCTAAAATCATTTGAACATCTCCTTCGGTGAATTGAGAGATAATCTTCGTGGAGAAAACGGCCATCACCAAGCCCACGACTAAGCAGAAACTTGTAGACCAAATGATTGAGGTTTTGATTGCTTCGCGTAGACGATCAAATTTCTTTGCCCCATAGCTGAATCCGGCAATAGGCTGAAACCCTTTCAGAAATCCAAAGACAACAAGCGTTCCCATAGCAGTAATTCGCGTGACTGCCCCCATGCCTGCAATAACCGAATCGCCATAATCGCTGGCTGCACGGTTAATCAGGGTAATCGAAAGACTTGTAAGCAACTGGAATACCAAAGTAGGTACACCGATTTTCAAGATTTCCGCCATCATTTGCCCATTTGGAGAAAATGCTTTTAAGCTGAAAGAAAATGCACTTCTTTTTCGCAGAATGTATGTAAGATAAACAAGTGTAGATACCAGCTGAGAAATCGCAGTGGCGATCGCTGCACCGGCAACCCCCATGTTGAAAGTGTAAATAAAAAGAGGGTCTAATCCGATATTCAACACAGCTCCCAACAGTAATGCACACATAGTTGTCTTTGCTGCACCTTCACTGCTTACAATATTGTTCATGGTCACATTAAACACATTGAAAACACAGGACAATATATAAATTCTTGAATATGTCAGAGCATACGGCATGATAGTTTCTGTCGCGCCTAACATAGTCAAAATTGGTTTAAGGAAGATTGTAGAGAAAAGGATGATAATAGCGCCAATCAGAAGACTACTATACAGAGCGGTACTTGCCACCTTATTGGCAGTATCCTTATCGCCTCGTCCCAAAAGTCTTGACAGGTAGGATGCAGCACCGTTGCCAAACATTAGTCCCAATCCAACTACGACTTGTCCTAACGGGAAAACGATAGAAATGGCTCCCATTTGACTCTTTCCCAGTCCGCTCACAAAATAGGCATCCACCAGATTATATAGGGCATTGATTAACATCCCAATCATAATCGGCACGCCAAGCGCCATCAGAGCTTTGGGGATAGGCGCACTGCCCAAAAGCTCAAGTTTGTTGTTACGTTCACTCATTGTTAATACTCCTTTCGCTCCTTAGAGATATAAATTATAGTGGTATAAATTATAGCATACTACCGAATGAATATACTACTATAATTTATAGTAGATGTCAAGAGGTGAGAAGCGATTTGCCTTGACAAAAAGTATAAAGTCTACTACTATAATTTATAGCGGATTTGACGGTGATATTTCATGCAGAGAACATAGCGAAAGGGTGTGGTCCACATGGCTACCATAGATTTGATCGTGTTGGGAATTTTGAAAAAGGAGCCAATGAGTGCCTACGATATTCAAAAATTAGTAGAATATAGAAAAATATCAAAATGGGTAAAAATCAGTACACCATCTATTTATAAAAAAGCAATTCAGTTGGAAGAAAAAGGACTAATCCGAGGCGAAATCGTAAAGGAAGGAAAGATGCCAGAAAAAGCAATTTACTCCCTAACGGAAGCTGGAGAAGCAGAATTTGAACGCCTCATGTTTGAGATTTCCGCAAAGCCGATTAACATTTTTCTTGACTTCAACGCTGTTATTGTAAATTTGGACTCCTTGCCGCCCGAAAAACAAAAGTCGTGCATAGCAGAGATTCAGGAAAATGTTAGTGTCTTAAAATCCTATTTGGAAGATAATATACGGGAAAAAGAAAATACCCCCAGCATTCCGGAAACAGGTATGGCTGTCTTGCGTCAGCAGTATGTACTGGTGGAAGCAATCCAACAATGGATTAGTTCTTTAAATATTATCTGAAACCAGTATTCTTACAGGAATTATAGTTGATTGAGTTATAGTGTTCATGTCTCATGGAAATAAGAAAGGCTTCGAGATCATTACGGTCTCGAAGCCTTTCTTGCTGTTTTAAAAGGGAGAGCTGTTAAACTTATATCCACTGCCCAGTACAGTGCGGATATAACCGCCTTTTGGCGTGTCCGGCGTCAGCTTGCGACGAATCTGACTGATGACACTGGAAACGGCAGTTCCGCAGTGCTCACCATCTTTGCACCATATAGCTTCATAGATTTGATGAGCGGAAAATACCCAACCGGGATGACGGGCCAGATATGTAAGGACTGCAAATTCATGGTAAGTCAAAGCGATGAGAGTACTGTTGCAATATACAGTTTGTTCCTTTAGCCGAATTTCAAGACCAGGGAAGGAAAGTGCAGACTGCGGTGGAGATGGTGCAAGGTGGATAAACTCTGGCTCAGCCGCAATAAACTCCATAATTTTGTTGATTATATGTTCTTCATGGTCAGTAATGGACAGGATCACGAGTTTCCCCATCTTGCTCACATCCCTTCTCACGTGTTTTGTGATATTTTACTCCGATGTCCTCAGCCGCTCCACCACAGTTCCCTTATTAAAGAAGTGGAGAACGATCAGCGGAATGACCGCAGCCAGCAACAGATAAAGCACACCAATGACCAGAACAGGAACCAATGTAATGTTCAGAGTAAAGAACCACATAGAAGGTCCGTTCAAAGCACTCTTTAGCACTGTGACTGCCAGGATCGCTGCGACTGCTCCGCCGATAATGTCTGCGCCTGCGGCATAATAGATGCCCTCATAGACCATCAGGCGGCGAAGCTGCTTGCCGGTCATACCAATGCTCTGCATGGTGGCGAACTCATGGCGACGGGTAATGATGTTGGTAATAATCATGTTGGTAAAGTTGATCAGTCCAGCAAAGGCCATGATACAGCCAATCAGACCGCCGATAACCAGAATCATGCTGCGGACCGAATCAAGCTGCTCTTTCAACAGCTTGGTGGAAGTATAGGCAACCGAAGTATTTTCACTCACATAGCTGCTCAAGAATTCTTCCATCTGCGGCTGCAAGGATTCCTCCACATTGAATCCATAAGTCAGCAGCGTGGGAGCGTCATAGATTTCCTTAAATACAGTGTCTGACAGATATACAAAAGGCGCATCACCAGCGATTTGCACCTGGGCGGTGGTTCCCGTTGGGGTTTCGGTTTCTGTTCCCACAAGGATCGCTTTTGCAAGGATAGTGCAGGTTTTGACCAGTTCCCCATCCTTGTAGAAAGAAATGCTCTCTCCAACCTGTAACTGATCGGTAAGCGGAGTGTTCCTTGGCTTCTCTGTCAGTTTGTCCATGGGACAGCCAATAATGGCATATTCTCCGGTAGCCATTTTCTGCGTTAAGGTTTCGGCATCTTTTTCGCCTTCAAAAATACGCATATCCGTCCAGAAATTCTCGGAGGCTCCCATCACATTACCAAAATAGTGCCTCTCGGTGTCAGATATGGTTTTCAGATTATATCCCTGATAACTTTGATTTACGACGCCTTCTTCCTCATGGAATAGCTCTATGCCGCTTAAATCTTCAAACCCATAGTCAACCAGCACATTTCTATCGTCTTTTGTATTTCGGTAAAGATAGCGTTCATCCTCAACTCCGGGCTGTCCGGCAATCAGATCCACCGCCTGCTGTGAGAGCGTATCTTCATGGTGCTGAACGCTTTTCGTTACATTAAATGCTGCGGAGTTATAGACATTAAAATCTGTTCTGGTGACACGATTTATCCATTTTTCTTCATCAAGGCTTTGCGTCACGATGATGATAGAGTTAAACAGGACAATGCACAGAAGCAGGGAAATAATGATAAACGCTGAACGCCTGCGGTTGCGCCCTAAGTTGGAAAAGGCCATATGGGACAGCTTTACCCCATTGGTTCGCTTGGCACTTCTCTTTTTATAGGCATTCTGCTCGGTGTAGCGGATCGCCTCCAGAGGAGAAATCTTTGCCGCCTTTTTTGCAGGCTTCCGGGTGCTGATAAACACGGTCAGGATTGTAAAGAGAGCGGCAATAACAAAGATCAGGGGCGAGGTCGATACGGATGTACCCACCATAGAGTATTCAAGGTTAATGATCTCTGTTACGATAGGAAGCAGCACCCAGCCGGCAAAGAAACCGGCGATCAGACCAATAGGCAGCCCAATCAGCGTGAGCCAGACCGCCTGACGGTTCACAATGCCCTTGATCTGCCGTGTGGAAGTTCCAATCGTCCGCAGCAGACCGTATTGACGAACATCCTGCATCACGGAAATATCAAAGATATTGTAGATCAGCAGGTATCCGCACACGACAAACATCAGGATAAATACAACGGCGAACACGATAGACTCTGATGAAGTTAGTCCCTTGGACATTTGGTTTTCGGAGGCGAGAATGAAATTGTCTGCGCCCATATCCTCTGGATTGCCGCCAATGGAGTAAACGAACTCATTCAACTGCTGCTGAACATTTGCTTTATTCTTCAGCACGACATCAGAAAAAGTAACGCCGGACATTTCATGGTCTACCGCATAAGTGTTCTGAACCACATCGGGGTTTTCCTTTATAAACTGCTCTGAAACAGTCGCAACGCTCACAGAGTCATTGCTTGCTTCCCACCAGCCGGAAAGCACCATATCATAATGATAAGTTTTCCCCCGCAGTTCAAATTCCAACGGAACCTCTGCGCCGATCTCAGGGTCTACCCCCAGTGCTTTCAGCGCCAGATCCGTTGTGGCGATCTCATTCGCTTTCTCTGGTGCTGCTCCATGGGTAGGCACGCAGAAGGTCAGTTCCTGCTGCACACTGTCCGCGTAATTGATCTCAATGGAATGGCTGGAAGTATTGCTTGCATAGCCAATGATACGCCGGTGGCCTGCCTGCTCCACAAAATCGCTGTTTACAAGTTGCTCGTACTGTTCCTCCGTCATATATCCTAAAGTGCCATCCGCCTTGCTGCCTTTCTGCATTTGCAGAGAGAGCTGGATGGAGGACGCCATATTGAACGCCAAAGAAGTGATAGAGGTAAACAGGAAAGCAGTCAGGATGATTGCCAGCAGCGCAGCCAGATTGCGTACCTTATTCTTCTTGAAATAGCGTTTGGACAGCTTGGTAATTACTTTGGAATTATTGTTGCCAAATAAAATATCATTCATGTTGATGCCCTCCTTTACTGTACGATCTTGCCGTCCTCAATCCGAATAATGCGATCGGCAAGCTGGGCAATCTCATTATTATGAGTAATCATAACAAGGGTCTGTTTGAATTTATAGCTGCTTGTTTTCATAAGACTCAAGACATCTACACTCGTTTTACTGTCCAGGTTGCCGGTAGGCTCATCTGCCAGCACAATCGTTGGACGGGCAGCCAATGCACGAGCGATCGCCACTCTTTGCTGCAAGAGTACTGGGCATACTGTTCATTTTATCTTTCAGCCCTAAAAATCCTACTACTTCGTTTAAGAAGTTAGTATCCACTCTGCCTCCGTCCAGTTCCACAGGCAGAACAATGTTTTCGGAGACATTCAGCACCGGTACCAGATTGTAGTTTTGGAAGATAAAGCCGATCTTTCTTCTGCGGAAAACGGTAAGCTGCTCGTCTTTCAATGTAGAGAGATCGCGCCCATCTACAATGACCTTGCCGGAGGTAGGCACATCCAGCCCGCCGATCATGTTCAGCAGCGTGGATTTACCGCTGCCGGAGGTTCCTACAATCGCTACAAATTCGCCATCCTCAACGGAGAGGTTCACACCATCCAGGGCCTTTGTGATATTCGGCTTTGTGCCGTAGTATTTTTTCAGTTCAATCGTCTGCAAAATGCTCATAGAGAACACCATCCTTTCTTTTTGATAAACCCATTGTAACGACCAAACCTCACAGAAATGTCACGAGCCACAAAAAATTTCCGCTAAATTCAGCCCCAAATGTCACGAACCTGTGACATTTCAATTTTCGGGGTGTGCTTGCTCTACTTTCGGAGCAGGAAAACAGAAAAGGTTGAGCCTTTCCCAACCTCAGACGCTACCCGGATATAACCGCCCTGCAATGTCACAATCTCACGGGCCAGATACAGACCGATTCCAATACCGTCCACATCATGCACCGCATCTTCCCGGTAAAACCGCTTGAAAACAGTCCCTTGGTGCTGCTCTGAAATGCCGATGCCGGTATCGGCAATGTCGATCTTCACATACATTTCCCAGCCTTCCACCGACACACGGATCTGCCCGCCTGCCGGGGTGTATTTCACAGCATTATCCAGAATGTTGAACAGGGCTTCGCTTGTCCATTTTCTATCATGGCGTGCATCCAAATGCTCCGGGCATTCCACCTGCACATCTATCTTTTTCTTTTCGGCATTGAGCAAAATCCCGCCCAGGGCAGCGGCAAGGGTATCGTAAATCGGCTGCTGTCTCTGCTCCAGCGAAATGACTCCGGTTTCCAGGCGGGAGGTTTTAATCATGGCTTGCATGAGGAAGTCCAGCTTATCAAGCTGGCTGGCCTGGGCTGTCAGAAATTCCTTTTGCTTCTGCGGGGGAACCTCGTTTTCAAGCAGCGTGTTGTTGATCATCTTCAAGTTGGCAATCGGGGTCTTGACCTGATGGGAGATGTCAGAGATCAGCTCTTGCAGGTCAGCCCGTTCCTTTGCGATGCTGTTTTTATTTTCCTGCATGACCTCGTACAGCCGCCCCAGCCGGTAGTTGATTTTATAAAACAGGCTTTCTTCCTCAACCGTCTGCTTGGGCTGCATATCCCCGGAGAGCATATCATCCATCTGACCACAAAAGGCATCGGAGAACCGGACCAGTTTCCGGCGGATCAGGGCCACAAAGAAAATAACGCAGAGCAGCACAAAGAGACTGAACAGGAATACACACCGGACAGCGGTTATATTCCGGGTCAGCAGATAAACAGCGGTGCAGACTGCACCAACTGCCAGCAGCAGAAGTGTTCCCAAAAGGACGCAGGCTTTGTTGATGGAGAGTTTTCGCATATTCATTTGAGCGCCCCTCCGATCCACATATAGCCCATGCCGTACACTGTCTTGATGTACTGGTGTCCATCCGTTTCAATTTTATTCCGCACCCGGCTGATAGCTGCGGTCAGGGCGTGTTCATCCACAAAGTTCCCATCGGCATCCCACAGCTTTTCAAGCAGCATCTGCCTGGTCAAAACATTCTGCGGGTTTTTGGTCAGGATTTTTAACAACCGGTATTCCAATGGAGTGAACACCAGCGGCTTACCGGACAGGGAAGCCGTCATCTCCGAGAAATTGATGGACAGCGCACCATCCTCGTAGCAATCACCGCCACCAGACTGTTTTGCCAGCCGCCCCAGCACCACGGACAGCTTTTTTTGAAAGACGCTCATAGGAAATGGCTTGGTCACATAGTCCTCTGCGCCCAGCTCATAGCCCTTGAGCATATCGCTCTCCATATCATTTGCGGTCAGGAAGATCACCGCTGTATCCGGCCGGCGCTCCTTTACCTCACGGCAGAAATCAAAGCCATTCCCGTCCGGCAGGTTTACATCCAGCACGATCAGGTCATAGTCCTGCTTGGTCAGAAAGTTGCTGGCTGCTGATTTTGTCAATGCAGAGTCCACGACATAGCCCGCAGTATCCAGGTTATAGCACAAGGTATTATTCAAAAGTCGATCATCCTCGACTACTAAAATTCGCATTGTATCACACTCCTTCATTCTTAGTGTATCATCCAAATGTCACAGAAACCTCACGAGAAGATTATTTTTTTGTATTTTTGAAACGGCGGTCTACCGGTTTCCCCGCATCCTTGGGAATCAGCCAAATGGTAGCCATCTTTACAGCGCCGGGGATACGCCCACCGGCGCAATAATAATTTACCCTACGAGGTGTCA
>ERZ1106915.1780-NODE-1780-length-15651-cov-3.255258_pt1 | contig 15651 bp, 16 predicted proteins | sample MGYA00403653_ERZ1106915 | MGnify/ENA primary metagenome ERZ1106915 (study PRJEB35170, sample SAMEA104062404) | human gut metagenome | biome: human gut; feature: human-associated habitat; material: faeces | place: Denmark | collected 2012-06-06 ... | reverse complement strand
GCAGGCAACAAAGAGCTGGGGAAGAGAACTGCCTGACATCTCAAAGCAGACTTATGATGCAGTACAGCAGAAGTTTAAAGATTACCAGAATTCCTTAAAATCTGGTGAGACAGAAGCATAACAGAATAGAACACAGATGAGAATCCCGCAGAAATTTTCTGCGGGCTGCCTGTCCTTTACATATACTTCGTCCAAAATGCACTGATAAAAAACACCAAAATCAGCGACGGAATATAATCTGCCACCGGCGGATTTTTAAGCTTCGCGATCCGCAGCGCGTTTAAGAGCTGGATCAGGCCGCCGCAGGCTGAAAAATCCCCGATCATCTCAGCCGTCAGATGCGGCATCAGGAATTCTGAGAGCCCATAAAAAATCATCAACATGATCCCCAACGGGATACTGATGAGTGAGAGGACCCATCCGCTGCTCCCTGCAAAAAATACTGACGCAACACAATCCATGATCGTCTTTGTCATAAGCACAGTTGTGTCTCCCTCAAATCCCAGTGTCAGTGCGCCAATGATTCCCGTGGTGCTGATACAGTATAAGGTAAAAGCAACCAGAAGTGTCTGTGCTGTTTCGCTTCCACCAGTTGCCGGAAGAAGCTTCGAGATATTCGCAAGCCGTCTGTCAATTCCAATGATATGGCCAATCGTACCGCCGATCAGGAGTGCCAGCACCGCCGCCGACATATGGACCGCTTTTCCCAATAGTCCCACACCGACCGCCGCCGAGATTACTGACAGAGCAAGATTGATGCTCTCATTTAAAGATCCCGAAATATGTTTCTTCATTGCACACCCAGCAAGTGTTCCAACAATTACACCGGCTACATCAAGTAAAATTACAGATGGCATATGTTATTCCTACTCTTTCTTTAATTTTCCCGTCAGAATGACTGCCACCAGAGACACTGCTGAAATTCCCAACGCATATAAGAACATGATTACAGGTCCCTGTGCAGAAATCACCTGTGCATATGTCGGCATCAGTGCAAATGTTACAAGTCCACAGATCGTATAAGCAAGGCTGTAATCTGCTAATGCACAGCTCTTGGAATCCGGATCCGCAATTCTTAAAAGAAGAATCCCTGTAAGGAATACACCTGTATTCATTCCAAACATTGCGATCATATGCTCAAACCAATCATCTTTTAAAGTCCACTTACTTATATACCATAAAATCGCCCATGTCGCAATCATTCCAATTACAGCCATCACAAGCATAGGTGCAAGATATGCAGATACTGTCTTTAAGTTCAGACTGGATACAGCCGCGATAACTGCATATTCCGTCATGGTTCCTGTTATCCGGCCTTTAATCTTGCCATCTACCAGATAATCCATGCCTGTCTTGCACATGATATACCATACAATAAACATGATTGCCATTGCGAATGCCCAGACGCTGAGGCTGCTGAGGATCGGGATTTTATATGTCTTACATGCATTTAAGATCATATAGGAAACACCGCATACTACAAGGATCAATGCAAGATGAAAAGCAAGAACATCGATGGAAGAAGAATGTGTTGTCTCTCTTCCTGCTGATTTCTGCTTAGCCGGATCTTTCTCGTAGCCGATCCGGATATCTGCCGGAATTGCGCCTGGTTTATCAAGAAAATGCGTATATCCTTTTCTTGCTGCTACATTGATCAGAAACATTCCGATTAAAATTCCACCAACCAGACCGATCGTTGCCATCGTAATTGCAACACCCTGTGCTGTCTCCCAGTAATCAGCCCCTACCGCTTCCAGAAGATTTGCCAGTGTTCCGGCACTTCCATGTCCACCGGCAAATCCCATATTTAATTCCCAGCCAAACCCGTCATACAGATCTGCTCCAAAAAGAGCAGCCCCAAGATGTACACCAAATCCGACTGCCAGCTGCACACCAGTTGCGAGAAGCATGATCCAGAAACATTTTGCTACTTCGAGCGTCCGTCCGCCATTTTCTTTTAATGACAGCCCAAGAGGAACTGCTGCAACAACCGGAACAATCAGAACTCCCGGCATAGCTGCATATGTGACACTCCAGCTCTCTGGAATCGGAATTACGTTCAATACTTGCGGACCAAGAATTAAGAGCAAAAATCCACCAATTACCGATGCCGGAAGAAATGTGTTCTGGAATATTTTAATTTTGGCGCGAAGCACCATACCTATGATTAAAAACAAGCTAAGTAAGGTCATGCTCTGAAGCAGACCGGTAAGATCTCCACCTGACATATGCATTCTCCTCTGCGTATTTGATTTGTTATCTAACTGTATGGCGCCTAACAATTATGTTACTAACAATATACTCCTTCTTCTTTTCTATGTCAAGATTGCATCGCAGATTTTATCCAATTTTAAATATTGCCTTCGTGTCCATTGCCTATTGAAGGTACATATAAAAGAACTTCCTATTACGCAAAAAAGCAGATATTTTGCATATTTCACAAAATATCTGCTTTGCTGACTATTTCTTATTTTTCTCTTCTCCATTCTGCTTCGCAAGCGACTTCTGCAGTTTCCCCAGAAGTTTCATAAGATCCTGATATTCCTCATCCTGAAAATCCTCAAACCACTGCTTATTGATATCCTCATAGAATTTCCGCACCTGCACCAGTTTTTCTTTTCCCTGATCGGTCAGATAGATTAGCGTCTCCCGGCGGGATTTCGGATTCTGTCTCCGCTCGATAAGTCCCTGTTTTTCCAACGTATTTAATACACCGGACACAGATGCTGCCCGAAGGAAAAAACGATCCGCAATATCTTTCTGTCTGCACCCATCATTCTCCCCAAGAAACCGCAGCATTTTGGGCTGACCGCGATGAAGACCGATTGCCTCCAGACGATCATAAAAAAATTCCGTAGATGTGGCCTCAATCAGGTTCCACATATCCACAAAGTCAATATATTTATTTGAACTCATGATCTGATTCCTCTCTGCTCACCGGTTTCCTCAACCATCCTTCCTCTGGAACGCCCCACCGATTCCCAACTCCATACGGTATTTGGCAACCGTACGTCTTGAGATCGGCATTCCGGCATCCTGCAAAAGTCCGGCAAGCTGTTCATCGCTCCACGGTTTTTTCTTGTCCTCCGCAGCAACGAGTTCCTTCAATTTCGCTTTCACGGCATTTCTGCTCACGTCGCTATTCCCATCTCCCGATGAGATCCCTGTTGTAAACAGGCTGCGGAACAGGAAACATCCCGACGGTGCCCTCAGATACTTATCACGGATCGCACGGCTGACCGTAGATTTGTGGATCTCCAGCGCATCAGCGATCTCCTCCAATGTCATCGGTTTTAACTGCCCCGTTCCGAGGAAATACGACTCCTGACGTTTCAGTATCTCTCTGGTGATGCCTGTAAGTGTCTCCCGCCGCTGTTCCACCGCATTTATAATAAACCGTGCCCTTCGTAACTTATTTTCAAAGTATGACTTTAATTCCTGATCCTGAGCCGTTTCCATCATATGAATATAGTAGTCATTACTCTGAAGATTTCCGGTCCATTTATCATTCAGCTCGATGTTCCACACCCCGTCCTGATGGCTTAAAAGAACATCCGGGACAATATACTGGGCCTTATCACCGCCGATTCCGTTCAGAGGGCGCGGATTCAGCCCTTTAATGACATGGATCATCTTCCGCACTTCCGCAGATGAGAGTTTCAGCGCCCTCGAGATCGTACTGATCTTTCCCTCCGCGATATTCTGAAGATGATGTTTTATCATTTCGGACAAGATCTCTTCCTCATCCATCCCCTGAACCTGAATCAGAAGACATTCCTCAAGTCCGGACGCAAAAATCCCCTGCGGCTCCAGCTTCTTCAGCATGGACAGAACCTTCCCCGCCTGTTCTTCCGGAACATTTAACCGTTTTGCGATCTCCGGAACCGGAATCAGAAAATATCCGCTCTGTTCTATGGACTGTACGCAGAAATCCACGATCTTCCGATCCGTTTCGCTGATCTTCTTCCAGTGAAGCTGCATGTTTACCAGATCCTCAATGGACTTTTCGCTGTCCTCGATCTCATACAGCTCATTCTCCCGGCTGTTTTCCCGTTCTGTACCATTATAAAACCGTTCCGTCTCCTTATATGTAACAGGCGCAGCTTCCTCTCCGCGCTCTGCCGAAAATTCCAGCAGTGGATTTTCAATTTCTTCCTTCTGCAGAAAATCCTTTAATTCCGTCATGGACATTGCAAGAATGTTTAAGGACTCCACCTGCATCTGTGAGAGTGCCTGTTTGGTCTGCAAGGAAATTCCTGCTTTCAGTTCCATTATTAAACCTCCGCTTTCTCATATTTCATCTTTTGCAGTCTTTTATGACCATTTTCTGTAAATTATAGTATACCACTTTTAAGCGGCTTCCTGCAAGGTCTCTTTTCCGGTCTGGAAACTGCGCAAAAAAGCCGCCATAAAATCGCTGTGCGACTCTATGGCAGCTTTAGATCTCAATTTAAACTGTTTTTAGAAATATACTACACATGCCAGGATCGATACCAGAACGACCGTGATGAGGAACAGTGGTCCACCGATCAGACCGAAGTCTTTCCAGGTATATCCTGCAGGAAGGATCTGCATGTTTACAGCTGTACCAATCGGAGTTGCAATCGCAAGGTTTGTTCCGATCGCAAGGACTACGCACCACGGAACCGGGCTGATTCCCATAGTAAGCGCCATGGAAATAACGATCGGGGACATCAGAGCGGCAACAGTACTGTTCTGCAGGAACAGAGTCAGAACACTGGAAAGTACGCAGATAACAACGGTTAAGACAACTACGGATGCGTTTGCACCGCCGAACATATTGAGGACTGTGTCAGCGATAACTGCACCGCCGCCGGAAACATCAAGTCCTGTACCAATGGCTGTTACAGCGCCGATGCAGATCAGGATATCCCACGGAAGATCACGGAGAGCTTTCTTTACCGGCACGCAGCCTGTCAGGAAAAGAACTACAGAACCGAGCATAGCGATATTCGCAATGTTGAAATAGCTCTTAAACGGTTTATATCCACTTGCAATAAACAGAACGATACATGCCGCCATGACAACTAATGATACGGTTCCCTTCCATGCCGGTACATTTTCCTTATCTTCTGTGGATAACAGTTCCGGATTTGCGAAGGCATTGTTCTTATCAAAATCCGGGCTGCCCGGCTTTAATACCTTTTCAAGAAGTGTATAACCGATAGTTCCCCAGAAGATAACCTGTACAATAGCAACCGGTCCCATGATCTTTGTCATTTCGAACACGCCGAAACCTTCTTCAAATCCGGCTGTTCCCATTAACACACCGTTAACGACCGGCTGTGATACGGAACCGACTAATGTACATCCACCGCCAATGATACAGGCAATACCTGCTGGGAAAATTACCATCTTGGAACGGATCTTTCCGTTGGAACCTGCAGCGATGGAAGCAATGATCGGCATCCACATTGCAATAGTTCCAGAGTTGGAAAGGAACGCACTCATGAGTGTACAGATAATAACAACAGACATAATGAACACACGCTCATTTTTTGCCAGTGGAGTCGCCGCAATCTTTGCGCCAAGCTTCTGGGCAACACCTGTCTGGAACAGGGCATCACCGACGATACACATGCCGGCTACCATAACAACGGTACTTCCGCCGAATCCGGAATAGATCTGTGACAGCTTCATCTCCGGGATCAAAATACCCATTGCTAATGCCGCGGCACAGGATACCACGCTCATGGCAAATTTATTGCTGAAAAACAGTATCATCGTGATAAAGGTAATGATAATCGCTATTGTGCTGGATGACATAATGTTGTACCCCCTTCTTCCCGCCGGTCTTTCCGGCCGGTATTGTATTTATTTTTTGCTATCCGAATAATCGTACCAACCTTTTCCTGTCTTTCTTCCAAACTCGCCTTTCTTGAACTTTTCAATTACCAATGGGTTTGGCGCGTCATACGGATCATGGCTCTCTGCATAACGGTCTACACGTACATAATAGTTTACATCGATTCCTGTAAGATCCATCAGACGGAACGGTCCCATCGGATAATTCAGACCCTTTTCGCAGGCTGTATCGATATCTTCCACGGAAGCAACTCCCTGCTCTAAGAGAGATAACGCTTCATGGACAACAGCTGCATTGATGCGGTTTACAACAAATCCCGGAACCTCTTTATGTAAAACGATCGGGGTTTTTCCTGTATCAATGGCAAACTGTCTTGCTGTTTCCGCTGTCTCATCAGATGTATGCGGACCTTTTACGATCTCAACAAGCTTCATCACGAGTGCCGGGTTAAAATAATGGATATTTAACAGGCGTTCCGAATGCTCTGTCACATCTGCGAGCTTCGAGCTTACGATATTGGAGCTATTTGTGCTCAGGATTGCGTCCGGCTTACAGATCTTGCTGATACGGGCGAATAATTCTCTCTTTGTCTTCAGATCCTCAATGATCGCTTCGATCACAAGATCTGCTTCCTTTGCTGCCTCATCCACATCGCCGTTAATAACAAGACTTGCAGCTACCTTGTCTGCCTCTTCCTGGGTCAGACGTCCTTTTGCGACACGTCCGGCAAGATAATCCGCTGCCCATTTTGTTGCTTTCTCGATTGCTGCCGGGAAGCTGTCGCAAAGAATAACCTTGTAGCCTTTCTCCCGTCCGTTGAGTGCTGTGTTCATCGCGATCTGCTGTCCCATGGCACCTGCACCGATGACAGCAACGGTTTTGATATTTTCTGCTTTCATAACATTTTACCTCACACTATATAATTCTCAAGACATAAATTGTTAATTTTGCTCCCTACACCATTTCGATCAGTGTAGCCATCGACTGTCCACCGCCGATGCAGAGTGTTGCAAGACCACGCTTCCCTCCTGTTCTCTTTAAATTGCTTATCAGAGTCACGATCAGTCTTGCTCCCGTGCATCCAAGCGGATGTCCCAGTGCGATCGCGCCTCCATTGATATTGACTTTCGCCGGATCTAACTTGAGATCCCTGATGCAGGCAACCGCCTGTGCCGCAAAGGCCTCGTTTAATTCCACAAGATCAAGGTCATCAATGGTCCAATTATTTCTATCTAAGATCTTATTTGTTGCTACGACAGGTCCGTATCCCATGATCTCCGGATCAAGGGCAGCAGCCGTCACGTCAACGATCTTCGCAATAGGTTTCACTCCTGTTTCTTTTACCTTTTTTCCGCTCATTAAGACCAGACAGGAAGCACCATCATTTAAACCGCAGGCATTTCCGGCTGTTACGGTTCCATCCGGTTTTACAATCGGTCTCAGCTTCGCAAGGATCTCCATGGTCGTTGTCGGTTTTACAAATTCATCTGTGTCAAAGATAAATGTATTTTTCCTTTCCTTTACCTCGATCGGAACGATCTCATCTTTAAAATATCCCATCTCGATGGCTTTCGCGGCACGGTGCTGGCTTTCCATGGAAAAGGCATCCTGCTCCTCGCGGGTAATGTGGAAACGTTCCGCAACATTCTCCGCCGTTCTCGACATGCTGAGTTCACTTCCGTATACAGAATACGGCTGAGCGGTTGTTCCAGCCTCAACATTGGAATCTACCAGCGTATTCTTGTTTCCGCCCCAACGTGTTCCACGAAGGTAGATCGGTGCTCGGCTCAGGTTTTCGGTACCGCCCGCAACAATACAGTCAGCATCTCCCAGCCAAATCTCCTGACACCCGGAATTGACTGCCTGCATAGCTGATGCACATAATCGATTTACAGTAAATCCCGGGATTGTCTCCGGAAGACCTGCTTCCAGAAGAGCCGAACGTGCGATATTAGAAGCTTCTGTGCTCTGACGTACTTCTCCAAGAATTACCTCGTTGATAATATCCTTCTCGATGCCCGCGCGCTTAACAGCTTCCTTTATAACTTCCGCAGCTAATGTGTGAGCTGGAACATTTTTTAATGATCCGCCGTATTTACCGATTGCAGTTCTTACTCCACTGACGATATAAACTTCTTCCATCTCTAAAATCCTCCTGTTGAATTGCACATTGCTTGTCATGCTCTCTGCTCTCTTTATTGAGCAATTACTGTGCCAATTTTTCGCATTCTTTCTCATTTTTTCTTTTCCACACATCAAAAACCTGCACTGATCTGTTTCTCTTCCTTATACATGTCAATTCATCTTTTTCTTCCATCTCTTTTTCTCCGTGTTGTATTCCGCTCATTTTTTGTCTGTTTCCACCATCCCGCCTCTCCTGTGTGCATGGGAAATGATTTTCTTGCACAATTTCTTGCACAATTCCCTGCACATGTTTGTACATATATGTGCAATGTTTGCACATCGATTGCACATATTTATTTTTTGTGCATTTTTATCTTTTCTCAACAGTTCTTCTGTTTTCCCCTCTATATAGAAATGACCAGCCATTTTAATGCCGATTCCATTCTTTTCCGCCATTCTTTCCAAACTTGGCACACATCTTGCTATATAGATGGTTAGATAAAAACGCAAAGGAAACTCGCCTGATTCAGGCAAACGAAAGGAGATCTATTACATGGGATTTGAAAATGTTCTCTATGAGATAAACGACGGGATCCTCTATCTGACACTCAACCGGCCGGAGGCACGTAACGCTTTGACCCCGGGAATGTGGAAGGATATCCAGGCAGCCGTTGAGATGGCACGTTTTGATGACAATATCAAAGTCGTGATCGTCAGTGGATCTGGCGACAAGGCACTCGCGAGCGGTGCCGATATTCAGGAGATCCATGATCGTGAAACTTTAAAAATGTTAGAGGGAATTTCTACTATCGCCTTAAAACAGCTGGAAGACCTCTATAAACCAGTTATCTGCGCTATCAACGGATACGCCCTCGGCGGCGGATGTGAACTGGCAATGGCCTGTGATATCCGAATCGCCACGAGCCGTTCCAAATTTGGACAGCCGGAAACAAATTTAAGTATTATCCCGGGAGCCGGAGGAACCCAGCGTCTTCCGCGCCTTGTAGGTGTCGGACGTGCGAAGGAACTGATCTACACGGGCCGCATCATTACCGCTGAAGAGGCTAAAGAAATCGGCCTTGTCAATCAGGTAACCGGTGATACCCGCGAAGAACTGATGGAAGCTGCGAGAGCGATGGCGATGAAGATCATGAAGAAAGGACCGGTTGCGATCACCATGGCGAAGATGGCGATCAACGTGGGCATGGACACCGATATCAACACTGGTCTTCTCTTTGAACGCGTTGCCCAGACTGTGGCATTCGCGACAGATGACAGAAAAGAAGGTACTGCGGCATTTCTTGAAAAACGTGATGCCCATTTTACGGGACGATAAGAAGATATGACATTTATCATTTGAAGGAGGATATGATTTATGAAACCGTTGGAAGGCATTAAAGTAGTTGAACTTTCCACCATGCTGGCTGGTCCGATGACCGCCCGCATCCTGGCTGAGTGGGGCGCTGATGTAATAAAAGTAGAGTCCACAAACGGTGATGCCTGGAGAGATCAGGCCGGAACCTCTCTCTCCCCAAAAACAGACATCGCCAATCCAAACTTCGATATGCAGAACTTGAATAAGCGCTTCCTTTCCATCAATACAAGAACTGTTGATGGAAAGCAGGCACTGATGAAGCTTCTGGAGACAGCAGATGTATTCTTAACAAACTACCGCATGCAGGCTCTTGAGAAAATGGGACTTACATACGATCAGTTAAAAGTCACTTACCCGAAGCTCATCCACGCCTCCGTCCTCGGATACGGCGAAAAAGGGCCAGAAAAAGACCGTCCCGGCTATGATTACACCGCTTTCTGCGCAAGAACCGGTCTTCTGGCAGATATGGCCCCGTCAGGAGGTCCGCCGATGATGACAGTTGCAGGCTTAGGTGATCACAGTGTTGCCGTAGCTCTTTCTGGTGCCATCGCCGCAGCACTCTTCCGCAGAGAACGCACTGGTGAAGGTGAGAAGGTCGACGTTTCCCTTCTCCAGATCGGTACCTTTATCTTATCCACCGGACTCTTAAATGGCTTCAACGGACGTAAGTTCCCGAGAACCCATGCAGACTGCAGCCATGCATGCAGCAATACCTACCAAGCAGCCGACGGCGAATGGCTGTATCTGGCAATCGTGGATTATCGCCGTTTCCCGGAATTCTGTCAGGTTGTAGGTCTTCCGGAACTGGCAACGGATCCGAAATTTTCCACATCCACTGCTTATTATGCAAACAAAAAGGAACTGGTTGCCATTCTCGATGAGAAGTTCAAAGAGCAGCCGCTTCCTTATTGGCATGAACTCTTAAATGCCCACGACCTGCCGCACGAAGTCCTTGCACATTTCAAGGATGTTCCGGATGATCCGCAGGTCATCGCCAACAATTATGCTTACCACTATGAATACTCCGACGGAACGAAGACCGTCTTCACAAACGGTCCGTCCCATTTCCGCTCCATCGATCCGGACAAGATCCCGCATAAGATTTCCGGACCGATCGGATGTGATACAACTGCGATCTTAAAAGAGCTTGGATATGACGACGAAAAGATCAAATCCATGTACGACGCAGGCGATATCCGCTGACAAATCCTTTGACAGACAGGGCAGCCGGAATACCCCCATTTCAGTCTCCGGCTGCCACTCCATATCAAGGAGGAATCTTTATGTATACATTAGGAATCGATATCGGTTCTACCTCCAGTAAAACGGTTATTCTGGAAGACGGCATCAAAATTGCCGCCCATGTCGTTATCCCGCTCGGAACCGGCACTATCGGCCCAGAGACGGCATTGGACGAGATTTTCAGGCAGTCCGGAATCTCCAAAGACCAGATCACATACACCGTAGCGACTGGTTACGGACGTTTAACCTGTCCAGAAGCTAACGCCCAGATCAGCGAGTTGAGCTGCCACGCAAAAGGAATCCATTTTCTTCTTCCACAGGTGGACACCGTCGTCGACATTGGCGGTCAGGATGCCAAAGCGCTCACTATATCTCCGCAGGGAAAGCTTGCCGCTTTCCAGATGAATGACAAGTGTGCCGCCGGAACCGGTCGTTTTCTCGATGTCATGGCGCGTGTCTTAAATGTCCCAATCGAACAGCTCGGTCCATTATCCGAGACCAGTGAACATCCCGCTACCATCAGCAACACCTGTACCGTATTTGCGGAGTCTGAAGTCATCAGCCAGCTATCTGCCAAGGTTCCGCTTGCTGACATCGCCGCTGGAATCCACAATTCTGTAGCCAAGCGTGTCGCAGGTATGGCTCTCCGGCTGGGACGTCCCGGCTGTATGGCCATGAGCGGCGGCGTTGCGTTAAATACCGGTGTTGTCCGGGCCATGGAACGCGAGATGGGATGTCCGATCCTTGTTGATCCTTTATGTCAGTCCGCCGGCGCCATCGGCGCAGCCGTACTGGCTTATGAAAAATTATCGAAATCAAAGGAGTGAATATTATGAGTGAACATACAGAAAACGTAAAAATAGAGACCAGCACTCCGCAGACTGCTGCACCAGCCACAGGGGCAGCACCAGCAAAACCGAAACGTCCAAAGCCGAAGAGCATGATCATGTTGGGCGAGCAGACTGCTGCTCTCTTCGATAATGCCCGCCTCGCAAAAGAACGTGGCGAGAAAGTCGGCTGGTCCGCCTCTATTTTCCCGCAGGAAATCGCTGAAACCTTAGGTCTCAATGTCCTCTATCCGGAAAACCATTCGGCAGGAATCGCTGCCAGACACCAGGCCGACCCGTTTCTCCAGGAATGTGAAGGTCCTCTCGGCTACTCCAACGACCTCTGCGCATATGCGAAAGTCAATCTGGCATATGCCTCCGTCTTAAATGGCGAGAGTGATGTAGATCTTCCGGATGGTGGAAAGATGGTAAAACCAGATTTTCTTCTCCTCACAAACAATATCTGCAACCAGCTCACCAAATGGTATGAAAATCTGGCAAGGCAGATGAATATTCCGATCTTCTTTATCGATACATGTTACAACCCGTGGGATTATGTGACCGAGACCCGTGTCCGCTATGTACGTGCACAGATCGACCAGCTCATCAAGGATCTCTGTGAATTTACCGGAAAGACCTGGGATGATGAGCGCTTTAAAGAAGTCATGAAGATCAGTCAGCGAAACAGCTATCTCTGGGAGCGCGCCAACAATCTTCTTGACCGCAAGCCTTCTCCGTTAAGTGGATTTGAGCTTTTCAACTACATGTCTGCAATGGTCTGCAACCGTGGAAAGACTTCCTCCACCGCAATTTTGGAGCAGCTCAACAGCGAGATTGAAAAACATATTGAAGAAGGCACTTCCACATTCCCGGTCGAGGAACAGTTCCGTATCTCCTGGGACGGCATTGCCTGTTGGCCGTATCTGAGCCATAATCTGCGCACCTTAAAAAAATATGGCATCAACATGGTTGCTTCCAGTTACGGAAAAGCATGGGCGATCGAATATGAGGATCTCGACGGCATGGCACGGGCTTACTGTTTCGCTTCCACAAACGGCGACAATGCCAGCACCATGATTGACCGCCGTCTTGAAGCGCTGAAACGCTTCGGATGTGAAGGAACGATCTACCATGTCAACCGAAGCTGTAAGGTTATGGACTGCCAGATGATGGAAGTTCAGCGCCAACTCTCCAAGGCCGCCGGTGTACCGTTTACCGCATTTGACGGAGATCAGGCTGACTACCGAAATTACAGTGAAGCACAGTTTGAAACGCGCATCCAGGGTCTTGTGGAAGTTATGAAACAGAATAAGGAGGGCTTTTAAGATGACTGATTTACATACAAATATTGAATGTCTTAAGAATGCCTGTAAAAATCCCCGGGCACAGCTCGATAAATATCTGGCAGCCGGAAAGAAAGTAATTGGTTGCTTTGAACCATACACTCCGGAGGAACTCGTCCATGCCAGCGGCATGATTCCAATGGGACTCTGGGGCGGTCACACCGAATTAAAACTCGTAAAGAGTTATCTCCCTGCATTTGCCTGCCCGATCATGCAGGCAAACCTGGAATTTGGCCTCAACGGCATTTATAAAGGAATCAGCGGTGTTATTATCCCGGCGATCTGCGATACACTCCGCTGCATGACCCAGAACTGGCGCTTCGGCGTTCCGGATATTCCGATGATCCCCATCGTATATCCGCAGAACCGCACCTCACCGGCAAGCACAGACTACCTGATCAGCGAGTACGAGAATGTTCTTGTCATGCTGGCCACCACTACCGGTCAGATGATGACGGAAAAAGCACTCTGCAGATCCATTGAGATCTACAATGAGCACAATGCCGTTATGCGGGAATTCTCTGCACTGGCAGTCAAGCATCTTGATGTTATCACTCCTACTGTCCGCCATGCAGTAATGAAGAGCGCATTCTTCTTCGAAAAATCCGAGCACACCGCTATCGTAAAAGAGATCAATGAGGCTCTCAAAGCGCTGCCGGACTATAAGTTTACCGGCAAAAAAGTCGTTCTCACCGGCATCACCGGTGAACCGGAAGAATTTCTGGAAATTCTTGAAGCAAACAACATCGCCGTTGTCGGAGATGATCTGGCACAGGAAAGCCGCCAGATCCGCACCGATACCCCACTTTCCGGAGGCGGCGGACTCAAGCGTCTCGCACTCCAGTGGAAAGATCGGACCTGCTGCAGCCTGATCCACGAAATCGGCAAGCCGCGCGGTGCTCTTTTAACCGAGCTCTGCAAGGAAAATGATGCCGACGGTGTCATCAACTGCCTGATGAAATTCTGTGATCCGGAAGAGTACGACCAGCCATGGTTCGAAGGTGACTTGAAAAAAGCCGGTTATCCGTGCCTGACCGTCGAAGTCGATCCGTTAAATACAAGCTTTGAGCAGCTTCGCACACGCATCCAGACATTTGCCGAAATGCTCTGATTTTCCAGCAGAAACCCTCAATCCCCTTCTTCTCCTATAAAAAAACGCAGGAATCAGGATCCCCCATAAATTTTCCTCCTGATTTCTGCGTTTTTGTATGATATAATAGTACAAAAGAAAAATATGAAAGGAACTCCTGTATGGTCGATTCTGAACTTCATAATTTACTTCCTTTTGCTGAAATACTCGATAACATTGATGTCGGGATCGCCCTGTTCGATCCGCAGGGAAATTACCTGTTTGTCAATACAAACCTGATCAACTGGAGAAATATTCCCCGCGCGGAATTTCTCAGCCACAATGTCCATGATTTTTTGAAGATCATGGATGTCTGCGTCTTTGATCTTGTCATGGAAAAAAAGCAGTTGGTAAAGCGGCTTCAGACCTACCGTAATTTCCACAATATGGATGGAGTGACCCGACTGCGTATGGTCACCGGAATACCGATCTTCGACGCATTCGGAAATATCCAGTATGTGATTAGTATGATGCAGGATATACAGACTTTTGAAGATCTGTATCATTCCCTGTTAAAAGAACATAAGATCATCAACTATGATACAAAGGGACCTGCTGTCCGTGAAAAGCAGGATATCGTGGCGAAAAGTCCCGCATTTCAACAGCTCCTGTCCGTCGCAGCGAATGTGGCCTCTTTGGATTCCACAATCCTTCTCTACGGAGAATCTGGAAGCGGAAAGGAAGTTCTTGCCCACTATATCTATGAACACAGTGAGCGGTGTGACAAACCGATGATTACGGTCAACTGTGCCGCATTTCCTGAAAATCTGATTGAGGCAGAGCTATTCGGCTATGAAAAAGGGGCTTTTACCGGAGCTGCAAAGGATGGAAAAATAGGATTGGTGGAAGCTGCAGACGGTGGTACCCTGTTTCTCGATGAGATTAATTCACTGCCAATCAATGTACAGGGCAAGCTGCTCCGAACACTGGAAGAAAAAAGTATTCAGAGAATCGGCTCCACAAAAACAAAAAAGGTCAATTTCCGCCTAATCGCGGCAACAAACCGGAACCTCCAGAAACTCGTGGAACAGGGGCAATTCCGTGAGGACCTGTATTACCGGATTCAGGTCATTCCTCTTACGATTCCACCACTCCACAACCGTAAAGAAGATATTATTCCCCTGTGCCTTCATTTTCTTCACTATTTTGGAAAAAAGTATAATCTTCAAAAGGAATTTTCCGATTCTGTTCTGGACGCAGTACAGCGCTATTCATGGCCGGGAAACGTCCGGGAACTGCGCAATTTTGTGGAGCGTATGGTCGTCATGACCCCACGCGCCACCAGAATGATCAGCCAGATTCCGGATGGTCTGCTGGATATTACTCCCGATGAGCGACATGACTCTGGCAAGGATATTCCTGGGACGAAATCCACGGTCTCTGCGATTTTCCCAAGCGGACCGATTCCACAGGCATCACTCCCGATATCATTTTCAGGCAGTATTACCAATCATTTTCCCGGCGATGTCACCGTTCCGGCCACAATTTCCGGTGTCAGGCGCTCCAATATGCCTACCCGCGACCAAATTATCGCCGCCCTCCAGACCTGCTCCGGACATCGTGAAAAGACGGCCAAATATCTTGGAATCTCACGAAGATGCCTGCAATACAAAATCAAGGAGTACCATATTTCGCCACGGTGCCATTATGATGATAAATAGAATAGAACACGGGTCCGGAGCTCTTCCCATATAAAAGAGATAAGCCTTTTTGATCGACCGGAAGCTTCTGCCAGTAAAAAGGGGCTGTCGCACTAACGTGCGGCAGCTCATTTTATATATCCA
>ERZ1106915.1779-NODE-1779-length-15652-cov-68.336090_pt1 | contig 15652 bp, 19 predicted proteins | sample MGYA00403653_ERZ1106915 | MGnify/ENA primary metagenome ERZ1106915 (study PRJEB35170, sample SAMEA104062404) | human gut metagenome | biome: human gut; feature: human-associated habitat; material: faeces | place: Denmark | collected 2012-06-06 ... | reverse complement strand
ACGTTGCAAAAAATTTTTCTAAAATTCATCGAGAAAACTGTCACGAACTCGCTGCCTATCTCGTTAGTTGTAGTAGAAGCCGTGCGTATGATCAGCTTCGCAAGCGGCGCGAAGAATCGCTGGAAGAAATCCCAGATATTGAGGATAATGCGCCCGTGCCAGATGATGCAATAATCAGTGTTGACAATATCGAGAGGTTGACAGAACTGATTGGACAAATGAAACCGAAATACCGTGACCCATTACGCCTTTTGGCAATGGGATATACAAATCGTGAGATTGCGAAATCGCTGGGATTAACGGACGAAGTGGTACGAACACGGCTCTTTCGAGGGAGAAAACTATTATGGAAGGAGTTGAGTAACCATGAGTGAGCAGACAAACATTTCATTTGAAGCGGCCTTGATGATTGCACTTCGTGCAGATGCACAAAAGGAACTGGATACACTGCCAACACCGGAACAACTTGAAGAACTTTACCCGGATACTTCTCAATGGGATGAACGAATGGCAGCAGCATTACGTAGGAAAAAACACAGTCCGGTGTTGAAACGGGTGTTGCTTGCGGCATTGACACTTGTAATACTGACCATTGGTGCTCTTGCAGTCAATGCAGATTTTCGCAGAGCAGTCTACACGATGATTCAAAAGTTTCTGCCCATTGAGATGTAGCTGACTTATCAGGTAGATGGCGAACCTCTGGAACGATTGCCGGATGGATATAGCGACTATTATGTGCCGGATGGCTTTGAAATGGACGATGCGCAGAAATTTGAACGAGCAGAAAACTTTCTACATGTTTACTCGTCAAAAGAAACAGCGGAAAGCTACACTGTCCGTTGCTCAATTATCCAGCCGGGGCAGCAGTCCCTGTTTGATAATGAGCATACAGTGTACGAAACCGTAAAGGTCGGAGAAGCAGATGGTGTACTTGGAACCAGTACGGATGAACATGGAAAGAATGTTTATACTCTAAGTTGGGAACATCGGGGGATTACACATACCGTTATGGGAAACATTCCATACGATGAGATCATGAAAATTGCAGAAAGTATCCGTTAAGAAAGCCGGGCACTTGTGAGAGTTCACAAATGTCCGGTTTTCTTTTTGTCTGAACTTACAAAGATGGAAAATTTGAAAAAATTTTCCTGAAAATTGAAACGAAGCAGATGCGAATTACGTTGACTATACAAAGGCTCTTGATAGGAGCCAAAAAACGGAGGTGTATGTCTATGTCGAAAAAGCGTTTGTTGTCCATTGTTATTTCAGCGGTGATTCTCTTGAGTTTTGCTTGCACCGCAATGGCCGTTGAAAAATCTGAGCGGTATGTAGGCGATAGTACGGTCAACGGATCTATTTACCAAACATACTATCAAGTTGATGCCCAGACACGAACTGGAGTAAAGAAGATCAGCGTTTCAGGCGTTCTCTATGAAAAGGGAACAATTGGAACATGGCAAAAAGTAAGCAGCTGCTCGAACAGCAGCACGACCTCAACCTGCGTGGGGAGCGGTAACTTTAACACTAAGCCTGGAAAATCTTACAGGCTGGAGTATTCTGCAACCTTTAGCTATTCCGATGGGCGGAGTGAAACCATTACTGGAAGTATCAGTAGATGATGAAGATAAATAAAATAAGAAGAGATGACTTGTCATATCAAGAAGGTGCTTGAAATGAAAAAAACATACAGATTTATTAGTTTTGTTTTAAGTATGGTTATGATGTTTTCATTAGTGATTTCCGCATCTGCTGCTGGTGCAGTTCAAAATGTGCCTCAAAAAATAACATGGAATGATTTGCCAGAGGCATATAAACAAGTTATTGAACCGGATGCAGTGATTTATAAAAACAGCGATGGAACATTTGACATTTACCAAAAAAATGCGCTTTCGGGAAGCATGCAAAGATCACTTGAAAGATACGAACCTAATGGTGGAACATATTCAAATTTTTCAAAAGCATCCTATGGTGGCTCAAAAGTGGTGCTCCTCGTGTATCAAACATTTATGCCTCATGATACAGTTGGAAAATATTTGGTACAGAATAAAACAACTGTGCTAAACTCTGCGATACAATGGGTTGCTGCATACGGAATAACAACGGCGTTAAGTATGCTAGCGCAGCATTATGGATTGCACATTAGTGACAATGCTTTGAATTTGGCCGTCTCTACAGCAATTGTATATTTCACATCGTATAATTACAATCAAATGCTTGATGCTAGCGGTGGCGGCCAGTACGGTGTGCAAATTGACTATATAACAACAATTGGAGCCGGAAATTCTCGCGTCTATTCAAGATGGAGTGGCGAGCCCTATGTCTTATCTAATCCGAACGGTGGAACTGCAAATTGGGCAGCTGGACAGTATTATGCTGAACCGTAAAGGAGAATAGAGATAATGAAGTGCATTTATTGTGGAAGCGATATGCAGCTTGGAGGAATCGTCACACAGGGAGTTTCAGCGATGTGGTTTCCTCAAGAGAGTCTGAAAAAATCACATCTTTCAAAAATCATTTTTGAAGGCGGGATAGCTATAGGAAAGAAAGACTATTTATGGGGACAGACGATGCTAACAGATGCTTATTACTGTCAAAAATGCAAAAAAATAATAGGAGTTTTTAGTATATAAATGCTCTACATAGAGGTGATTCCGATGCAGGATGAAAGTGAATCAAAAAAGTTGACTAAGCAACTCTATCACTACGTTCAAAAAAATTTTATCTGATGGATTGTTCTGCGATTTTTATCCGCTCCGATAAATGAAGTGAAACCATTACTAGAAGTTCTAGTCGATAAGTGATGCTATTTTATAGGAGGCACTATGAAAGAAACGAAATTTTATATTCAAAAAGCTATATGCTTCTTATTGACATTTTGCATTGTAGTAGCGACACTTTTGCAGAATGCCTATGCACTAAGTAATTCGGTGACCACAGAAATACTTCTGCCGTCAGAAGCATTATCAGATACAGCGATTGTTGACTATTTGCGAAACACAAACAAGTTGGGAGAATTTTATAAAGCACAAAATGCAATTAAACAAAATTATGATGAGCAAACCGCACAATATGCTGCTAGAATGCTAAATGAATCTGACATTTCGTCAAGTGATGTTGAGGAAATTAGAACAAAATATAATCTTTTGCTTCCGAATGAATCTAAAAATGGTATAATAGATAATGGTTATATGTGTGTAAAGAAAAAAGCAGGTAGAATTTTGGGGGCTTGGTATTTCTATTATACAGTTTCAGATTCAGCTTTTATTATAAATGCCGCTCTGATAGACTATAATGATCCATTAGATAAGGTGACCGGAACTGTCACTCGTTATACTTTAAATGATACATCATGGGTTAGGCAAACACAAAGAGCGGTTGAAAAAAACAATGTAATGAACGGAGTGGTAGATGCTTGGTTTGTTAGTAAATGGGCGGTAAAAGAAAAATTTGAGTATGACTTGGTGATTGTTGATAATGGTGTAACCAATAGATTTAACAATATCAACAAGAATAATTATTATCGATATAATTTTGATGCTCAACCATACAATTCTTTTACAGCAAATGGTGGACAACGACACCATTTTGTTTCCCAGTCTGCATTAAACTCTAATGGCTATAATTCAAATACTGCATACTGTATTAGAATGATGACCGCTGACCATAGGAAAACAGGAAGTTATGGAAACACATCCTATGTTAACCAAGAATCACAAATGTTGAAAAACAGGCAATATGAAGCACTTCTTCAAAAAGAAGTTAATGATTTGAAATCCAAACAAGATTGCGATGGCATTGCAGGCACCCTGCAACAAAAGTACAACGACGAGGTTGTAACCTGTCTTTTTCAATATGAGAGGTTGTTTGGTATTCGCTAAATATTTGACAAGGTGCAAAGGTCTATTATGAAAGAAATAATTATTGAGCCTAATATTGGAATCGATCAGTTGAAATTGGGCATGACATCGGATGAAATAGAAGCAGCTTTTTTAAGAATGCGCAATGACTGGGCAGAAGTTGGAAATACTTCTGTTCAAATGGAATGCTCTATGGAAACCGATGACCCAAATTTAACAACAGGACGCTATGAAGACGATTATTCGTTCTTTCTGGTGCAGTACCAAAAAGGACGAGCAATTGAGATTAGTATTCATAAAATGTTGGCACGAAGTGTCCCGGTCAAGTTGTTTGGGGTAGAAGTTTTTGCTTTGAAAGCGGAGCAGATTATTGATTGGCTCAAAGAGAAAAACAGCTTTACCTGCGACAATGATGACCAACAATTAGGCACAGAATATGTTTTCCCAGAAATAGGCATCCGATTTTGGCGAGAAAGAGCATTTCACTTTAAGCTCCTTAAGAACATTGAGTATATGAGAGATATGAAGGAAGTCTTAGAGGATGAATATCAGTACCAGTATTTCGAGTTAGTAACGGTAATACATAAAAACTGACAAACAATGCCCACCGGCATGTAGCAAAAGCTATAGGCTTGGTGGGCATTGTTTGGGGTGGCTTGAGCGAGCGACAGCCACCAGACAAGCTGGTGAAGTAAAAATGTTTTAGTTACAAGATTCGAGTAAAGCGAGATGACAAGAAAATCGTCATCTTAGAAGATGTACTTTACGATACTGCGCTTTAGAACTGTATTGCAAGTAATGCAAATGAAAGACGTTTGCTCGTAACCCCTTGCAGAGGGGCCATCAAGGCTTACTCAAGCCACTGACTTAGCCGGCGGCTATGACATTATAGGAACAGGTAGTCACTCTTCGCTTCTTCCTAGTCATAGTCAGGCATGAGGCGATATTTGTTTTTTCTATGTACGCCAAAAGTTTATTGTACAGTAGCAAATCCCATTCTTCTCGCCGAGTTGGGAGTGCTGTTGCATTCATCTTCCGCATTTCACGGCGATGCAGTCGATGGTGGGCGAAAGAGTTGTCTACGAATCGAGCCGCCACCAAGCTGGTATCCATATTGTAGCAGTGTGAAGACGCTTTTTGAGAACTGCTATGACCAAAATTTCGATTTTATCTCATTCGGGTGACTTCTTTGACGATTTCGTGATGATATTTTCATTGAGATGAGGTCTCTTTTTCTCTTTTCTTAAGTCACCCAACCGCACTATCCTGCATCCGTTGCACAGACAATGCTATCCACATCTGGGTGGTTCATCAGCTTTTGCAGAATGCCAAACTGCTTTTTGGTGGACGTAGACACGAGGTACTGCCACTTTTGCGGTAATATAGGCAAATCTGCGATGCTCCACTTGACGTACTTTTCATCGTAGACATTGGGCGGGGCAAGTTCCACCAGATGACCAATGCACCAGCTCACCAGATAGCCGTTGCCCTCCAGATAACCGTCATTTCTGTTTGTCGCACCGAGAACCTTTGCGTAAGCCTGTGCGACTGAAGGCTTTTCCGCAATTACTAAGCGATAGGACAATTAACATTCCTCCAATCTTTTTTATAATGAATATTTGAGTTGAATTTTCATATAGTGCGCGATATAATGATTATAAAAGGTAACAGGAGGGGTGAATTTCAATGCAGGAACTTCAAAAAATCGCCGTGGTGATTGATGCCGATAATACCCAGATTTCAAAATTGGAAGATGTGTTTCATGAAATCTCAACACGCGGCAGAATTGTGGTGAAGCGTGCTTATGGCAACTGGCATAAACCAACGTTAAAAAACTGGGGTGAAATCATCAAGCGGTTGGCGATTAAAGCTGAGCAGCAATTCGACTATGTTTCGGGCAAAAACGCAACAGACATGGCACTGGTAATTGATACCATAGAACTTTTGTATACAAACCTTTATGATGCGTTTGTTATTGTTTCAAGCGACAGTGACTATACTCCGTTGGCAATAAAATTGCGCGAAGCAGGGGTTTATGTTATGGGCGTTGGTGAGAAAAAAACCCCTGTTGCTTTCCGGAATGCCTGCGATGAATTTCTCTTCTTGGAAAACTGCTCTTCTTCGGTTGAAGGGAACGATGCACACGATGTTGTTAGTTCTTTCCAAAGCGATGCACAAGATGCTGCTAGTTCTTCCCAAAGCGATGCACAAGATGCTGTTAGTTCTCCCCAAAAAGAAAAAGCAGAAGTGTCTATATCGCCCAACAACGAAAAAGAAGAATCTACAAAGCAGCTCAAGGAAGATGTACAGAAAACTGATTCAACTCCAATTGCTAGTTCTGCTCCCGCTGAAGAAAATTCCGAAAAGAAAAATGATCTAAACGAAATTCATGCTTTACTGGAAAAAGCCTATGATACCTTCCAAGACGAGGATGGGTGGGTCAATGTAGCAAAGGTAGGACTGTTCTTAAGAAGAGCAAAGCCAGATTTTGATAGCCGAACTTATGGTTTCCAAAAGTTGAGCCTTTTCCTCAAGAACTTCCCTGAAAAGTATGATGTGAAAATAGTCGGAGAAAAGCCCAACATCATTGCCGTATACCGTTGTGTGAGTAACGAAAACAACTAAACAGCCTGTCGGATGTATATGTAAGGCGGCAAACGCCGCCAATAAAATTATACTTCTGTGTTGTTCTCCTCACTGGTTTCCTCCGGCTCATTCTCCATTGGTATTTCAAAGTCGCCCTTGTCCTCGGTGTAGTTTGCATCAGGGTCAAGGGCTTCTTTTTCTGCCTGCTTTTTCTGCTTCTGCTTTGCGAAAGCGTAGAAAATGCCGCCTGCTGCCAGTGCGATCAGCACGACTACCCCCAGAAAGCCGGATGCGATTTTTGTGACCTTGTTTTCCTTGGGCTGTTCCGTGCCAGATGCTGCCGCTTCTTCTGCGGCTTTCTTGGCTTCTTCCTCGGCTTTCAGCTTATCCTGTTCAGCCTGCGTCGCCGCTTCTTTTTCAGCAGTGTAGGCATCGGCGGCATCTTCTTCCATCAGCGCCAGCAGGTCGGCTTCATCTACCAGGTTCATAAAGTGGACGGTCTGCGCCCCTTTACTGTTCCTGTCGATGACCAGATAGAACGTATTGCCCGACTTGCTGACCAGCGTGATAAACTGCTGTCCGCTGCCATCGGAATAATTGGTGTGGTAATCGTCCACCAGCGTCAGGTTGCCCTCCGGGGTCAGGGCACCAGAGGTTTCGTCCGTGACGGTGACAACATCCTCCTCCACCACTTCCGGCAGAACCGGCTGCTCCACCGGGGCAGCCTCGCCCTCAAAGGCAAAGGCGGGTGCCGCCATGCCAGCGCACAGTGCCGCCGATACCAGCAGCGCACCCAGTTTTTTAATCTTCATCTGCATCGTCCTCCTTCTCAAAAGTCGCACCCACCGCAGACAGCGCAGCCGGGTTCGGGGTGGTAGTGGCAGACTGCCGCAGCAGGGCGGCAAGCTGTTCCGGCGTGACCTTGGCGGTCCGCACCATCTCGTTGACCTCGGCGGAATCCTCCTCCTGAATGCGCCGTTCCAGAATCTCGATGCGGTTGTTCAGCTTGATGCGGCGTTCCTTCTCTTTTTCCAGCATCGCCCGCAGCTTATCCGATTTTTCGCTCATAAAACTCCTCCAATCATTTTGAAAGCCGTCCGAACCCGGCGAGATGCTTCTCCCAGTAGGACGAGTGAATGTTTGCGTACTTGATGGGGTCGCCAGCACTGACCATCATGCCATTGCCCAGATAGATCCCGGTGTGGCTCATGCCGGGGGTGTCGTAGGTTCCTTTGAAAAAGACCAAATCTCCGGGCTTTGCTTCGGCCTCGCTGATGTGCTGACTCTTGTTCCACAAACCGTTGGCGGTCGTTCTGCCCACATCGTAGCCGTTCTGGTTATAAACCCAGCAGACGTAGCCGGAACAATCAAACCCGGTTTCCGGGGTAGAGCCGCCCCAGACGTAGGGTGTGCCCACATACTTTTGGGCTTCCTTGTAGATGGCGGCGAACTCGCTGTCCGTCAAGGCTTCTGCCGGAACCTGATAGTCGATGCCCGGTGTGCCGGAGCCGTCCGAACCACCGGGCGGCAATCCGCCGTTGAATAGATAAGGTCTACCGCCCAAGGTATCTTGGAAAATCTCGTACCGTTTCCATTGGTCGTTATTCAGTTCTTCCCGAATGACCACTTCCAAGCCACGGTTCACCAGCTTGGTGTGGAAGATGCGGTACTCGTAGGGCACCTGCGTGGGGACTGGGATTCCTGCGGGAGTCATGACCCACACAGTCATATACCGGGTCTGCACCTCCACCCATGTGGTCAGCTTATACTGCTTTTTGAAGGTCTCCTTCAATTTGCCCTGTACCTCGCTGCGAGTGTAATCGTCGTAGAGAGTGGTTAAATACGAAGTGAGCTGCCACGGGTCGTGCTCGATGGGGTCAAGGTGATACTGGTACTCGTTGTAGCCGGGGTGGTCGGTGGGGGTGCGCTTGATCTTTTTGTCCAGCTCCTTTTCCAGCTTCTTGTAGTCCTGCTCTGCGCCCCGGATGTCCCTGTCCTCAGCAGAATACATGGTCTGCCCGGACACCTGTGTGCCGCCGGAAAAAAGGATGCCGCAGGAGGAAAAGCCAGACATCACCATGAGGATGAGCAAAAGAAAAACTCCCACGATCACCAGAACGTGTGCGTTGCCCTTGGCGGCATTCATCAACCCCTTTACGGCGGTGCTGACGGCAGTTTTGCCTTTCTCCACCGCCTGTTCCACGCCGGACCGGGCAGCAGATGCACCGTTGGATGCCGCCTTGCCGCCTGCGGTCTGCGCCGCCGTGCCCGACCGGGCGGCGGTATAATAGCTTTTGTGAATTTCTTGCCGCTGTTTCCAACGTGAAAGCCAGTTGGAGCCGCCCTCACCGGTGCCGGATGCGCCTGCATCTTGTGCCGCAGTCGGCTCTCGTGCAGAAGATTTTGCGGTTTTGGTGCCCTTCTTGCCCTGCATCTTGGCTTTCTTTTTCAGCTTCCGGGCATAGCGGCTCTTGGCAATATCGTGGGTGGTCTCGGCGGCTTTTTCGCCCTCGCTCAGAGCCTGCACACCGACGTTTTCATCCTCGTACTGGTCAACTTCCCGGTGCACCGCAGAGCGGGCGGCATAGGCGGCGTACATCTCCCGCTTCTGCGCCTTGCTCAACCGGCTCAACTCGTCCGGGGTCAGTTCCGCCTTGCCAAACCGCAGATGCTGTGCCTTTTCCGCAGCTTTATCTGCATCAGTTTTCAGCTTTTTCTTTTTGGGCACCGTCTGCTCCACCTTGGCTTTCTTCGGGGGAGAACGGGTCTTTTTGGTTGACGTTTCCTCTTTGATGTTCAGCTTCGGTTCGCTCATTTCTGTGCGCCCTCCGAGACTTCACCCAACTTGGTGGTCATAATGCGGTAGAGTTCCAGATCGGTGGGGAAACGGTCCACAAACGGCAGAATGACATTGCCGAAAAACAGCAGCCCTTCGCCCTCGCCGGAGTGAGTGACGTAGGAAAGCTGGTGGGGCGAAATATTCAGCTGTTTTGCGAGAATCTGCCGGTCTCCCGCCGCCTGATTCAGCATGATGATCATGTCACTGTTCTCGAAAATATTCTCGACCTCACGGGAAGAAAGAAGGTCTTTCACATTTTGCGTTAATCCTGTGGGGATGCCGCCCCATTTGCGGAAACGCTTCCAGATCTCGACGGAATAAGCGGCGGTCTGTTCCTCTTTTAAGAGGAGGTGCATCTCATCCATATAATACCGGGTGGACTTGCCACTGCTGCGGTTTGCCGTGACACGCCCCCACACCTGATCCTGCACGATGAGCATACCGAGTTTCTTCATCTGCTTGCCCAACTCCTTGATGTCGTAGCAGACGATGCGGTTGTTGACGTTCACGTTAGTGCGGTGGTTGAACAGGTTCAGGGAGCCTTTCACATAGATTTCCAGAGCCGTGGCAACATGGTGGGCTTCTTTCTCGTCCTGTTGGAGCAGGGCATTGTACAAGTCCTCAAGGATGGGCATATTCTCCGGGCAGGGGTCCGCAAAATATTTGCGGTAAATCAGATGCACACAGCGGTCGATGACGGTTTTCTCCACCGGCAGCAGCCCTTCCTTGCCGCCCACCACCAGTTCGCACAGGGAAAGGATAAAGTCGGCTTTCAAGGAAAGCGGGTTATCTTCCTCGGAGTAGTTGGCATTGATGTCCATGGGGTTGATGAACTGGGTGCTGTTGGGGCTGATTTTGATGACCTGACCCTTCAAACGATTCACCAGCGGCGAGTATTCGCCTTCGGGATCGTTCACAATAATATCATCGTCCGTCACCAGAAACGCATTGGCAATTTCACGCTTTGCCGAGAAACTTTTGCCGCTTCCCGGAGTGCCGAGGATCAGGCCATTGGGGTTTTTCAGCTTCTTCCGGTCCACCATGATAAGGTTGTTGGACAGGGCGTTCAGGCCGTAATACAGCGATTCTTTGCCCGACTGGTACAGTTCCTGTGTGGTGAACGGGATGAAGATGGCGGTGCTGCTGGTGGTCAGGCCGCGCTGAATCTCGATCTGACAGTCTGCCAGCGGCAGGCTGCTCATCAAGCCCTGCTCCTGTTGGTAGTCCAGCCTGCACAGGTTGCAGTTGTGTTTCTGGGCGATGCTGGATGCCTGAAAAACATTGTTTTCCAGTTCCTGTTCCGTGCGTCCAGTGTTCAGCACTAGAAAGGTAACAAGGAACATCCGTTCGTTCTGGCTCTGTAATTCTTTCAGCAGGGCTTTTGCATCTCTGCCGTAGGTTGCCAAATCCGACGGAATGATGTCAATGTCATACCCGGCACGGATGGCTTTTTTCTGCTCCTCGATCTTGCTGCGATCCAGTTCCGTGATGGTGCGCTTGACTGTCTTGATGGCACGGTTCTGATCGACACTCTGAATGTGCATGGTGACAATCTGGGACGAATCCATATCGAGGAAGTCTTTCAGCAACTGGTCGCTGATGTCGGATGCCGTGATGCTCAGAAAGCTTGCGGCGCAAAAGATGCCACCCATCTGAAAGGTGCGGCTGTTCTTGAAGGCAAAGGCGGTAGGCGCAATGGCATCCTTCACCGAAAGGCCGCTTTTCGCAAGGTCTTTCCAGTCAAAGTGAAACTTGCTGGCACCGTCCATGTTGAACATATCGTGCATGAGTTTCAGCCGCTGGACACCATTCAGGGGCTTTGCCTGCACACCCAGCCGGTGGAAGTTGTTCAGCAGGTCATTCTGGATGTGGTCGAGCCGGGGCTTGACCTGTGCCATGCTTTCGCCCTCCACACCAAAGGTGATGAATTTGGTCTTGGTCAGACCATTATTGCCCTTGGCAAGCTGCTGCCGCAGCATCTGGGAATACTCGGCGCGAACATCATCGAAACCGTCCTTCTGGAACGGAATGCGGATGCTCTTTTCAAACTCGGTGCTATCGGTTGCCATGTTCACAAAGGACAGTTCAAATTTGATGCTGGAATCAAAGAAGTTCAGAAAACTGCACCATTCCTCAAAAATGGCGGTCTTGTCCTCCTGCTGCGCCAACTGATAATTGATGTCCTGATACTGGATGGTGCGGGTGTAGTAGTTTGCTTTCACCCGGCAGGTGCCATCCTCAAACATCCGCTGCATGGGGATGGACTGCTGGGCGGTCCGGGGCACGGCAGGTTTCTGCGGCTTTTTCTTGCCGTCCTTACCGGTCTTTTTCCAAAACGGAATCATAGGTTGCGCCTCCCTTCATCAAAATCGCATAGTAGTTGTTGGTCTTGTAGGGGCGGATCTTCGGGCGGACAAACCGGGACTGCACATAGTACGACAGCAGCTTTTCCATGGGCTGACCGTTTTTCTCGTACATCCCAAGGAAGAACGCCGGCAGCATCACCGCCATCATACCGAGGGTGGCAGCGGTGTTGCCGCCAGAATCCCGGAGAACAAAAAACAGCGGCACTCCAATGAGAGCCGCTGTGCCAAAGCAGACAAGCTGCCGTTTGGTCAGGTTGAACGCCACTTTGGATTTGACCTTGGTCAAATCACGGGGAACGGAAATATACGCAGCCAAGTGAACACCTCCTTTAGTGCGCTCCGAGAACGGATTTCGTCACAGAGCTGGTCTTGAACAGGCTGAAACAGAGCAGAACGGTGTAGCCCACGATGCTCCAAATGGAGTTGATGGCATCCCCGGAAATTGCCACACTCTGGATCAGCACCGCATAAATCGCCACGCAGATGAGGATGAGAAAGCCCTGAAAACCCAGCGCAAACAGGCATTTCAGGTAGTTCTGCCCCATGTGCGACTGCTCGTGGTTGCCCCATGTTGCCATGGGGATGGGCGCAAGGCTCACCATGCAGTAGATTTCAATCATACGCCCGTAGACGATGACAAAAATGATGATGCTCAAGATCCGCATGGTGATTCCGATGAAGAAGGACTGCAAAAACAGCCCGAACAGAGGTCCTACCTCCATCTGCATCAGGCTGGCTTCCAGCATCGACAAGCCAATGTCGTTGACACGGGTATTTCCGGCAATGATGCCGCTGGAATCGGACACCACCTTCTGGGTGATGTCGAACACTGCCATCACAATATCGAAGGTGTTGGAGATGAACCAGACGGACACCGCTGTTTTGAAGATCCAGCGCATGATGAGGGCAGGCTCGAACTGCGCCATGTTGTTGTGCTGGGTGATCATCTCAATCAACTCATAACAGGCGATGAAGGTCAGGATGATGCCTGCAATGGGCAGCACCACGTTCCAGGAGAGGGCTTCAATCATGGCGAACACTCTCGGCTCAAAACTGGAGGGCTTAGTGCCCACCTGCTGTGCGATGTTGCCGACCTGCGTGTTCACATCGTCGAACAGGCCGCTGAGATTTGACATGATGCCTGCCGTCAGGATGCCTTTGATCCAGTCGGCAATGGCTTTGAGAACGGTTTCCATTCAGCAGTCACCGTCCTTAGCTGAAGTGGTTGATAAGAGTCTTGAGAAGGTTCAGGAGAAAAATAATGTGGGTTAAAAACTGCATAAAAAACACTTCCTTTCGTTGATGGGTGGATAAAAAACACGGCTTGGAGTACGGACATTCAATAAACCTGCAAACCGCAGAGGGCTATCCTTTGCTGCTCAAGCCACCGTATGGAATAATCGCCGCAGAAGCCGCTGAAAACAAAAAATGCCGACTGCTTTTCGGCAATCGGCAAATCATAATAAAAAGTTATGTAGCTGTTTTTATAAGTCGACGAACAGGAACCTTGTGATAAACATCAAGGATGCGTTTTTCTCCATTTCGCCAAAAGGGGTTCATGTAATAACAATCGCATTCTTTACAATACCAAATGTATTCAGCTTCTCCGTCAATCTCTAATGTGAATGCCTTCATTTTTAGAAGCGGATGCCATGGGCAATGTTTCTGAAGCTCTTCTTTTTGACGATCAACTTTGCAAAGTCCAAAAAGCTTACCACATTTTAGAGGGGGAGGATTAAACTTAAAACGACTATCAATGGGATTTTCTATATGATCATTGAAGTTTGATAATCCAAGTTGATTGAGAGGTCTATAATGAAGCCCTGCATTATGTTGATTTTTTGCCATTATAATAATCCTTTTTCAAGCAAGCATCTTGCCCTCCAGATAGGAGCAGCGGAGATAATCAGGATTAGTGTAGTATACATTGGAATTGAAATCAGAGATCTCATCCGTGATAAACGACGAAAAAACATCCAGAATTGCCTGTGCTGCATCCTCATTCTTCATAGTGGACAGCACCAGCCCCTGATACAGCATTCCGATGGAGGTTGCAGAAGGAACCGTATAGCGGCACTCTGCGGCGGTATCAAAATCCCCCTCCGGGATGTTGAAATCGTCAATCAACTCATCTGAAACCTGCTCAAAGGACAGGCAATGGTTCACTTCTGCCAGCCGGAGCTGCCGTTCGATGTCGGCTTTTGTGAAGTGTCGGATCACATCCTGCCGATGATTTTTGGTCTTGCGGGCAATGGTCTCGATCAGGCTGCAAACATAGAGAACATCATTTTTCTGCTTTTCGGTCATGGATGGGTTCACTCCTCTCAAAGGTCAGGCAGTGCAAAGCGTTTACGGTATGAAAGCTGATTTGATGTGTTGGATGCTTGAATTTAGCCAAGGCCCAAAATGCTTCACGACTGATCTGCCCGGACGTAAATCCGTTGACGTAATCCCAAATGGTGTCGTCTGCCATGGGTCCCTCCACAATATCGTAGGGATGGGTTTCGCCTGCACGACATTTTGCAATAAAATCCAGCCATTCGTCCGACATTTCAGGGAAACGCAGGATCTTCAGGTCGGGATTTTCTGCATAGCGATAGACGTTCACAAGGCCATCGGCAGAACGGCGGTCTGCCCAGCGGTAGGCTTGCTGATAGTTGTTCGTGCAGTAGAATCCCCAAGAAAAGTCCTTTGTATACCGTGTGATGCGGATTTCGGGATAGACAACTTCTTCTTTACTGCCATGATACAATAAAATCTCGCTCATCTGCTTCACCTTCTGTATGTGAGATAGTTACTATGGCTTTCCCTATTATAGTATGTACCGAGCGGCAACCGCCGCCCGCTGTTCTTAACCGAACAGACCGCTCAGCAGGGGAATCAGGGTAATGCCGACCAGCGCAACGCCGCCGCCAGCCATGAGCTGCTTCATGCCCTGACTCTTACTGCCGGGGTTGTCGTTACCATAACCTTCCAGCAGGTTGATGGCACCCCACACGCCGAGACCGGCACCCAGAGCCACGACCAGAGTCTGAAGAACTTCGATAGCAGAGTTGAAGAATTCCATAGTCTTTTCTCCTTTATTATAAAGCGTTTCCGGTCATTTGTACACACCCGAAATCTTATTGTTTTACGCTGCATAACCGCGGCAAGGTTGATTTTCTGGTGCACCTTTCTGACCGGGGTAAAATAAAACCGCCTACCGGGTCAGGCAGACAGGAGCGAATCAGCGTCCACCACGATGAACTCATCACCGGGGTGGATTTTTGTTTTTCGGTTCAGATACTTTTCAATATCGAAGGTGTTGTTGGGGTCGTAGTCCGAGGTCAGCTTGTAGTTGGGGTGCTGGGTTAAATCGTACTTGTCCGAGAGGAAAGGGCGCACACCACGCAGCTGCAAAATGCACTTGCCGCCGTCCAGCACCGCCAGCTCGTCCCGGCTCAATAATTCGTGCCCCATCTTTTGGAACGTAGTGCCATAGCTGGGGCTGTTGCCACGGGTGTCCGAGGTGTTGAAGGCGTCGATGGTCTCCTTGCCCAGCATCTCGGACAAGTCTTTCAGGGTGGTCGGCTCACTGCCGCCGAGGAAAATCTGGCTGTCCATGTTGCCCACGATGGTGTCCGCATTGTCCTTGTAGATGGCTTTCAACTGGCTTCTCGCCTGCAAAACAAGGCAGGCAGAGATCTCACGGCTGCGGATGGTCGCCACCAATTTTTCCAAATTGGCGATCTGCCCGATGTTGGCACACTCGTCGATCAGGCACCGCACATGGATGGGTAGCTTGCCGCCGTACACATCATCTGCCTTGTCGCACAGCAGATTGAAAAGCTGGGTGTAGACCATCGAAATCAGGAAGTTGAAGGTGCTGTCCGTGTCCGACATGATGAGGAACAACGCCGTTTTCTTATCGCCCAGCGTGTCCAGTTGCAGTTCATCGTACATTGTGAGGTCACGCAGTTCTTGGATGTCGAAGGGGGCTAATCTGGCACCGCAGGAAATGAGGA
>ERZ1106915.1769-NODE-1769-length-15727-cov-4.190467_pt1 | contig 15727 bp, 11 predicted proteins | sample MGYA00403653_ERZ1106915 | MGnify/ENA primary metagenome ERZ1106915 (study PRJEB35170, sample SAMEA104062404) | human gut metagenome | biome: human gut; feature: human-associated habitat; material: faeces | place: Denmark | collected 2012-06-06 ... | reverse complement strand
GTCCTCCAGGTTCGATAAACTTATCTGCTTATTCATACTTTTATTATACCATTTTCTGCCATGCAACTGATTTGTTTACTAATCGTGCTTAATTCCTAATTTGTGGGCTTTGTGCGGCGTTGCCCTAAATAAATTGTATTTTGCAATGCATATATGTAAAACTTGCAGAAATTGGTTTTTAGTATAAACGACAACTTTTAAAACCTAAGAAAAAGACAAATAGCCCTTAAACCCGCTCTTGGTCAGGGTTTAAAGACTATTTGAATTAGTTCCTTTGTTGTCGTTTATTTTCAATGAAAACAATGTATTTCTGTACCTTGGACTACAAAATAAAACGAGAGTAAATTTTAAATCACGTGGCTTTATAGAGCCGTTTTTCGTTTTTTTCGTTAGTCCTTATCGTTTATTTCCCATTTTATTCTGTTGATTACACGACCTGTCGCGGCGCTCTATCATTTCTGCCCACAGTAGTACTGCGTCCATCGCCACGGTCTGATTTCCGCAGCAGCAGTGGTCTGCACCCTGCTCGAACTCCGTTATCTCGCGGGAGGAGACTGACTGCGCTTTCCGCAGAATCAGCAGATGCCTGCCCAGACCCGCGCGGCATGCCATTGAATCCCTGCTGCCGCCGATTATCAGGTAGTCCTTGGTCAGCTTGTCGGCAATCGGACGGAGGTCTATGCTCCAGAGTATCTTCGCCAGCCGGTAGACGTTCGTTGTCCCCATGCGGTGGAAATACGTCCGGAAGAACGGCATTCCCTTTCCCTTTTTCGCGGCGTAAAGAATGTTTATCAACCAGCCGAAGCCGTAAAGTACCACATTCAGCAGACCTATCGTCAGCCCGTTCACAATAGCGTTGTCTGAGAAGTTCATTTTCAGCGCGCCGAACTGCGCAATGCTGACGCACTTAGTCACCCTGTCGTCAAATGCGGACGCTCTCGGCGCGAAGAATCCGCCCAGTGACTGCCCCACGAGTATAACGTCATGCAGGTCGAAATATTCCGTGACTGCCATCACCGGCTTTTCCCACTCTATGACCAGCGGAGCGCCGTACAGCCGGATACACTCTCCCTGCCCCGGCCCCTCGAAAAGGTAAACATCGTAGCCGCGCTCGCGGAGGTACTCGCACTCGCTGAAAAACTCCTCGTAGCTGGAGTCAAACCCGCCGTGCATTACGATAGCTCCCTTCGGCGACTCGGCATTGAATTTCAGCACCGGCATTTCACAGCCCTCGTAAGGTACTTTGACAAGCTTTACTATCGGGCGTTCTCCGCTGAAAAAATCCGCGTAGTACTGGAAGAAAAGTTCCCGCGCCTTTTTCCATGCGTTCAGCCCGTTCTCGTCCTCCCAGTCGGTGTAGAACTCGGACATGCGGTACAGCGCCGCCGCGTTCTTTATGTGCCCCTGTTCCAGTTCGGAATCGGCTCTGCTTTTCAGCACTCTGTAAAAGTCAGACGCGCTCTTTATCGCCAGACCTATCTCCTTTGCGACTGCAAGGTCGCAGCCGTCCATGTTGACAAGGCGGTTCAGCTGGAAGCTTATTCCCGGTTCGCCGTTAAGTTTATGCATTCCGACAGGAATCTTCATCGGCTTTGTGATGTCGTACTTTTCCATTCTCAGAACCTTTCACTCAAAAAATGCTCTATCTCCGGCAGGTACAGGTCGGGGCGCATGACAAGCCCCATATGTCCGCCGTAGGTCTGCTTTACGACCGGGTCGGTGAAAATATCCACAAGCTTCTGCGAGTCCGCCTTGTCGAACATGTCGTTTTCCGGGATAAGAACAAGCACCTTTCCCGCAAGGTAGCCGAAATCGCTCTTCTTGAATCTCTCCAGCCTGGTTATGTCGTTGGTCGCCTGAATGGCGCGCAGGAACATGTATCGGTAGCTTTCGTCCGAGCCGACGCATTCCAGGAACGAGACCGCATAGTTCTTCTCCTCATCAGTTTCGTTCCGGAAGTGCTTCTTGACCGATTCGACAAGCCTTACCCTCAGCTTATCGAATTTCGTATTTTTTATGTAAACCTTCATTAGCGGCATGTAGAGTTTTTCCTTTTTCATTGATTCAACATAGGTGGAATCAACGGTCAGCGTGGACACCATTATCAGTCCGCCGACCATGTACAGCTTTGCGTAAAGCTGCGCGAGGACTCCTCCGTCGCTGATGCCGACAAGTATCGGTGAATCTATACCAAGCTTTGTGAAAAGCGCTTTGAGTGCGGCTGCCATTTCGGTGTTCTTCCAGACTTTCAGCGGATATTTCATCATCACCACACGGTAATTCTTTTCCAGTGTGCAGACGTACTTTATCCAGAACTGATACATGTCCACGCCGTTAAGAAATATGACAGCGCGGCTGCCGCTGCCGGAGTCTATCACCTCAAATTCAAGCCCGCCGGCGTTCACTGAAGTGAATTTATGGGTCGTTAAAAACTCGTTGTACTCTTCGGTAAATGTTCTCATACTATACTGCCCTTTCCGCTGACGTAGACCTCTATCGTCCGCAGCAGCACCTGAACGCTGCTTTCCATCGAAGCTTTCACCATTGTGTCGCCGTGCTCCCTTATCGCGTAGATGGATTTTATCAGATTCACGAACGTGCCCGCGTCAACGCCGGGTCTGACGTCGTTTATCAGCGACAGCCACAGTTCAGCAGTTTTTATCTGCTCGTCCGGGTCGAAAAGCACCTGCTTTTTTATGTGCTTTTTCAGCCAGAAGAAGTCCTCCACGGTCAGTCCGTTCATCAGGTCAAAATCGGAATGAAGATACTCGCTGAAGAACTCCATGAACTCGTGTGCGGACATCTTCCTGCGCCCGTTCAGCCTTGAAAGCAGCATTTTCTGCGTCTGTGCTCCCGTGTACTCGGCTACCTCAAGAATGAAATCCTCCTTCGAGCCGAAAAACATGTAGAAGCTTCCCTTGGCTATCCCAACGGCGGCGGTCAGCTTTTCAACTGACATTTTCTGCAATCCAAGTTCTTTGCTGAGACGTATCCCGGCTTGTATCAGCGCGCTGCGGATATGCTCCAATTCTTCATCGGTAAATGCGGTCGGCACATCGTTTCCTCTTTCTGTGACTGTTTTTCAATTTTCGGTCACAGGACTATATTAGCACTAACTAACCCATTTGTCAACCGGAGGGGAGAAAATTTGTCGATACCAACAGATTTTCTCCCCTCGTTTTATGCAAATCAGACAATAGCATTAATTGCTAGTCCGCAACCTTTTCGGGTCTATCACCGTCAAAAACAGAATGCTTACTACCAGCACCACCGTCTTGACCATCGGCAGGAACGCCGTAAAACAGGTGCGTATCGCGCATTGTGCAAGCTGATCAACGTCCACGCCGACCTCCATGAAAACTCCGCATATTCCCAGCGGGCACAGTATGCCGCTCATCAAAAGAATCAGTCCCATAACGATTATCGTGAGGTAGGACATTATCCTTATCCCGCGATTCCTTGCCCATTCCCCGGCGCCGTAGTTTGTCGCGATTATCGGCTGGAGATGTTTTGCAGGAAAAGTCAATCCAAAAATCATAGTCGAGAATTATGAGGACGTCGCATGCGGCGACTAAAGCCAGCATAAGGCTTTGTATCGCGATAGGCACCGCCAGCCTTGCAAGCTGCCTGTTGAAAGTCTTTTTATCAATAGGTTCTGTCATTTGCTTTTATCTCTTTCGGTTTCCCCCATTTTTTATCTCCATATTGTTCCTTCCTGCCTTTATTCAATATCCGCCGTCCACTCCCTGAGCGCAGCGGAAAGCCGTCGGTCTATATCCTTTCGGGTCTGCTCGCATTCGTCGGGGTAGTCCTTCGCCGCCCTGAAAATGAACCGCAGCACGAATTTCAGTCCCACCGGAAGCGCCGCGCGCAGCAGCGATTCCGGCAGCACGAAGTGCGTTCCGTGCTCATAGGCAAGCGCTTCGTACTCACAATTGTGCGGACGCGTTTTTAGCCGCTCGTCCATCCTGCGGACGTACTTCCCCGCCTCCCAGAAGGAATCATCATCGGCGCCGATGAGGAACAGCTTACCGTGGATATTCTCTACTTTTATCATTTCATCTTCGGAATGCTCCCTTGCCTTTTCGGAATCAATAAACAAGCATGTCGTGCGCATGAAATCGCCAGAGCCTTTCGTTTCTTCCTGTACCTTATTCCAATATTCCGGGTGCTGATATACAAACGGCATGTACGGCAGAGGCTCACCTTTCCAGGAAAGCGTTGAAGCGCCCGGGACAGGCCATTCGCCGCAGCCGTCCTTTTTTCCCTGCTCGAATCCCTGCCATATGAAGTCGCTTGCCGTAAGCCCGAAAGTCAGTGTTATATCAGGAAAATACGACGCCGCAGCGAGGGAATCCATTCCCGCCGTGCTCATTCCCATAACGCCTATCTTTCTTGTTCCGTGGGCTTTAAGCCACGCAATGGCAGCCGCGTAATGCTCCAGCGGCATGTTAACGTGGCTGTAGTTCTTTTTCCCTGGGGACATGCAGAGCGCGTTCACGCCGTTCTTATGCAGCCACTTTACTCCGCACTTCGCCATATAGTCGTTGGGGTCATCTCCGAACAATCCAAGCACCGTGCAGTCCGAACCATGCGGGTTTTCATAATATGTTCCGTAGAATCCGTCCTTTTCTATGCTGAAAAATATTTTTTTCATAAGCAGCTCCTGTAAACTAAGTTAGATGCAGCTAACTGCAACATCAAATAACAGGAACACAGCGTGCCCCCATATAAAATAATACCACAAAATATAAAAGAAGTCAAGCGGATATTTCTGTGGCAATACCGCACAAAGATTGTGCGTGTATTGCGCAGCTAGATTAGCCAATAACACGCTTTGCTGATTGGCTAATCTCGATTTTTCGTCAGATTGTACAATGATGAGTTGTTGACGGAAGCGATAGCGTTTTCAGCGGCGTTGGCTACCCGACCAGTAAGTTTGCGGTAAACGGCATGACCAAGAGCCTTGCGCGCGAACTCGGACGCAGCGGCATACGCGTAAATGCGGTCGCACCTGGCGTTACAAGAACGGATATGGTCGCGGCGCTTCCTTCTGAGATTGTGGAGCGTATCTCCGCGCCGATACCACTGGGGCGTATCGGCGAGCCGGAGGAAGTCGCAAATGTGTTTCTGTTCCTCGCAAGCGACCTTTCCAGCTATGTCACTGGAACCGTGATCTCAGTGGACGGAGCCGCTCAGACCTGATGACCAGTCGCTCCGCTTAAATCAAAGAATTGACCGCCAGGCTCAGAGTCTGGCGGTTTTGCATATTGAACCAGGGTAATTAAAAAGCTATTCCCGCTCTTCCTTGAGACATTCCACCATGTCTATCTTTTTCAGCTTCCGCGCGGAAAGCGCAAGGGACAGGATGTAGGCTGCCGCTATGAAAACGGCGCTGATCAGAAGCGTTTTTCCGGTCAGCAAAATTGACATCATTACACCGCCAGAATCTGCGTTTGCGCGGGCTATCATGTCTGCAAGCGCAAGTCCGAGTGGGATCCCCAGCGCAAATCCCACCGACACCAGCAGGTGATTTGGAGACAGTACCAGCCGGCGTAACTCCTGGCCGCGGTAGCCAAGCACTTCCAGCGTGGAAATGCTGCGGCGGTTCTCCTCGATTATCATTCCTGAAAGCAGTATCACTACCAGTATGCATATGAGCGAGCCGATGACTTTCACGATGGAAAGGACTACCCGCGCGGTGTTAAGAGCGCTTTCGGTGCTGCGGCGGTAATCCTCCAGCGAGGCGCTTTTTCTGAGAAGCTCCGGCGGGATATTGAGAGGTCCTTCGCTGATTATCACGTTGAATCCTTCCGCGTTCCTGCCTATGATCTGCGCGACGTTCGCTTTGCTGGTTATCATCAGCGAGAGCACGTCGTTTTCTACGATGTCGCTTATCGTGATGGTGGTGTGCTCCATTGATATCAGATCGTAGAATGTAAATTCATCGCCGGATTCCACGCCGAATATCCTTGCGGCGGAAGATGTCATATAGAACCCGCCGTATTCCATGGAAGCGCCGGAGATTGTTTCAGCTGTAAGCAGTGGGCAGCCCTCGTCGTATCCTATCAGATTGAACATGCTGTCAGTGCCGTCCACCCCGAAAGATACGTCCATGATACCATATCCCCCGTAGTTGTTTTCGGACTGGAAATCCCTAAAGCCGTACTCGTACTGACCGCCCATCATAGCCAGCGGGACTTTGTTGTCAAGCATATCATCGTAAGCGTCCTGATACACTCCGGCTAAAATTACCGCCATCGAAGCGACCGCGATACCGACTATCATGGTAAGGCTGCGTGAAATGTTGCCGCAAAGACTGCGAATGCCGTACAGCAGCGGAAAAGGCAGCCTGCTACGGCTCAGCATATGCGCGGTCTTTCCCTTTGCGGAGCCTTTCAGCAGCGGGACGATATCCTGTCCCAGCGCCCTTGCGAGCACTAGCAGCGCGCTTGCCCCATAGGCGGTGGGAGGAATTAGCAGCGCGGAGATAAGTATTCCGACAGGCACCTTCACCTGATACACGATGTGCTCCGCAAAGCTGAACATATACAGATTGAACAGCTTCGCAAAGGGATAGCACAGCGCAAGCCCAAGGACGTCTCCGAAAACGGCGGGGATAAGCGCGTACCACATATAGTGCCGAATAAGTTCGCCCCGACGGTATCCCAGAGCCATCAGTGTGCCGATGGTCCGGCTTTCCCGCCTGACTGTCCGTCCGAGCACCATTGCTATAACCACGACAACGACCAGCATGATTATAGGGCTGTAGACTGAGAATTCTGCCTCAATGTCAGCTGCCTGGCTCAGCAGTCCTCCTGTTCTTGGGTTAGCGGATTTCCCGATGTATTCCAGTGTTCCGTACCTGCTGTAGACCGCGGCGCGGAAATCCACTTCCTGCGCCGTATCCGGATATTTCACCGAGTAGTAGCTGGAATACCCGCCTATGGAGCGCATTGTGTTTTCGCTTATTAGCGCAATGCCGAAATCGGTGCTGTTGGGGAAGCTGTCCTCGAAATTGGCGTACATCGCCGCGTAATCCGGTTTTAAGCACAGTCCGTTTATCTCGAAGTCAATTCCGGCAAGCGTTATGTAGTCGCCGACCGACAGTCCCTGAGCCTTTGCGTAGTTGTACGTCAGGAGAACACAGTTGTCCCCGCTGAGCGGCTTGCCCTCCAGAATGACCGCCTTGTTCGTTTTCTGCGCGTCTGCGAACAGCCGGACAGTCGTTTCGCCGTAAGATATATTCCGAAAGCGCTGACGTTCAAGAATAACGTTAAATTCGCTTTCTAGCGCGGTTATGTCCTGGTCGGAAATGGGCGATGAAACGGTGAACTGACCGTCCTCAAGGTCGCTTTCCTCAAACAGTCTGGTGTAAGCCCCGCTGGCAGTCCTGCTGACGGAAAACGCGCCTACCCACAGCATTATGCAAAGCGCGGTCAGGAGCGAACCGGTGAGGTAAAAGGACAGGTTCTTTCTCAGACCCCGAAGTATCTTCTTTTGCAGAGTCATCAGATGTCCAGCTCCTTTACCGGTTTCCTTGTGTTGATGATGTTTTCTACTATCCTGCCATCGTGAATGCGCAGGATACGGTCAGCCATGGGCGCTATGTTTTCATTGTGGGTAATCAGCAGAATGGTCGTGCGATACTTGACGTTTATTTTCTGGAGAAGCTGAAGAACGTCCCGCGAGGTCTTTGAATCCAGCGCGCCCGTAGGCTCGTCGCAGAGCAGTATCGCGGGATTCTTTATCAGCGCGCGGGCGATGGCGCAGCGCTGCTGCTGACCTCCGGAAAGCTGCTCGGGGAAGTGTGCAGCGTGCCTTTCAAGTCCCAGGTCTTTCAGCAGTTCTTCAATGGAAAGCGGGGCTGCGGATATATCCCGGACTACCTTGATATTTTCCCGCACGGTGAGTTCTCCTATCAGGTTGTATGTCTGAAACACGATGCCGACCTTATCGCGTCGGTATTCCCGGAGTTCCTTTTTAGATATGGAGCTGAGATCGCAGCCGTCAACGATTATCGTGCCATCGTCCGCGCTGTCAAGCCCGCCGAGCATGTTCAGCAGTGTGCTCTTTCCCGAGCCGGAGGGACCGAGAATAACGCACATTTCACCCTTTTCAAGCTCCAGAGAAGCGTGATCCAGTGCGAAGATCGTGTTTTCCCCCTCGCCGTATTTCTTTACAACATCTTTCATCTGAATATACATTTCAGCACGTTCCTTTCCCGTTATCCGTGTTTCCGCTGAGGTAGTCGAGCATCATATCGAATATCGTCCTGAGATTCTTCTCGAACGCTTCCTGACAGAATGCGCCGCGGTTCTCTATCGCAAGGTTTACAAGCTTCGCGAAGTTTGCGATGTAAGCGTAGTCCACGTCCTCGCGCACGCCGTCCACATATTCCAGCACAAGCTTTGTGGTCTTTACAGCGTGTTCCTGGGAGAAAAACTTCCGGGTCTCCTCCATTTCCTGCATGACCGTTATGTCGTCCGGCGTGAAATGGAACGAGAACGCTGTGTCCGGACGAAACAATTCCACATAGTACTTGTAGAACTCCGCTATCGGTATTTTGTCCCTGCCGCCGATTTTGTTTCTCAGTTCCCGCTCTGACGCGGCGTCGAAGTCGTCCATTATTTCAGCCACAAGCTGACCCTTGGTCGCGTAAAAATTGTAAAAGGTGCCTTTGGCTATGCCGACGCTCTCCGCAAGTTCGGCGACCGTTGTCTTGCGTATCCCTTTCGTCTTGAACAGCCGGAGAGCCGCTTCCTTTATCTGTCGGCTTATCTCATGGCGTTTTTTCTCGCTGAAAATTACGGGCATTATCGTTCCCTCCTGCCTAAAATGACTGTTTTGTATACGGGTCATTTACATTATACCACACTAACTCATCGTTTGTCAAGAACGGTAAACAAAAAATCAGCAGAACTTATTTCTGCAGCAGGTTATTTGACTTTTCTTCAGCGAAGCATTATAATTTAAAAAAAGATTCTGAGGTTTACGGGTGAGGGTATGGTTTTAAGGAAGCTAAAATTCAAAAAAATTTTGAGTAAAATATGTAAAGCTATATTGACAATATCATTCTCGACCTTCATGATTAATTCCGGATAATGTTTCTGGTCAACAATGAGATGAACTGTCGTAATCATCAGCACGCTTTCCTGCGGGATTCACCGTCCGCCACCATATAGCGGCAGTGATCCCGGAGCCTGTCGAAAAATCTGCGCATGCCGATACCGGACTTCCGCGCCTCGCCCGGGTTTAGGTTGGTTGTGACAATAAGCAGCTTGCCGGAGCAGTCAACGCGACGAACACGCCGCAAATCCACCCAAACAAAACGTTGATACGATCGTCCTTATGACGTCCTGCAAAGCTCTTCTGACAGCGACTTGCAGCCATCCTATTTGGGTTGCTCGTGCGATATGCCTTACAGCCAGATGGGCGCACGTCACCGTGCGCCCATCATTTTGTTCAGTTTTCGTCAGCGGATCATGCGCTCAGCCCGACCACCCATCTGAGTACCATACTGGCGTCGGCACAGTTGACCATACCATCGCCGTTGAGGTCAATTAGCTGGAGGTTTTCGCCCGACTCAAGCCCTACTGAATAACGCAGCAGCGCAACCGCGTCGTAAATGTCAAGAACGCCGTTGTTGTCAAAGTCGCCCTGCCTGTCGCTGTATCTGCATACCATTACCGCGTATTCACCCGGAGCGCTCATACCCGGAACAACGGCTGTTCCGTCCTCTGCAAGCTTTATGCAGGTCTGGAATACGAGCTTGCCGTCTACCAGCTTGTAGACATTCGCGAACTCGCCTGCATACCGCTTCAGGAACGTAAACCTGATCTCGGCAGGAATATCAGCGCTTATCCTGTATTTGCCGCCCGATACCCCGCGCAGCGAGCTAGTGTCAACAGAACCGGGAAACAGCGAAAGATCGGCTGCGGATACAGTTGTTATCTTCGCACCGTCAATAAGCCAGCTCTTTGTGCTGTCGTAAGCGAACTCGACCTTTATCTTCCTGTCCGCGATTGCCTTAATGACCTCCGCGGGAACTGTGGTTTCGCCGCTCATGGAAATAGTCGCACTGCCGCCGTTCTGTCTGCCAAGGTCTGCAGCAATGTCCGACCATGTCTTCTGTTCGCCATTTATTGAGGGATTGGTTTCGGTCGTGTTATCTCTGCTGTGTGATCCTCCGCTTACATGACCGCCCGAGCTTCCGCCGCCCTTCTTGGGAGTTATAATGTACCCGCACACCGTGCAGTACTCCGCCTCTGTGGCGGTAGCTTCGCCGCTTGAAACATGGCTCTCAGCTCCGGTCACGGCGTCGCAGTATTCGCACTTGTGCCAGTGACCGTTCTTGTCGTATGTGTACTTTACCGACCACTTGTGGTCGGTCTTTGCAATGATCACGTCCGCAGGAGAGACCTCCGCCGCTGCAGCCTCGTCGCTGTAATACTTTGCGCAGGTTTCACACTCCCAGTACTCGATATTGCCGGTATTCTGGCAGGTAGCCTGCACGGCTGCATGATGAACGAGCTTGCCGTGTCCCGATTTTACCGTCTTGAAAACAGCCTCGCTGGCGTTCAGTTCGTCAGTTTCCTTGAAGCGGAGATATGCGGTAACGTCCTTGAGGTGAGCCACGGTCGTGGTGTTCACGCCGCTCCATGTCGTGCCGTCAAAGCTGTATTCAACACCCTTAAGCCCGGTCTTTATCGTTGCCGTAAGTTCGCTGCCGTCGTTGGTGAATACTACGTAAAACGCAGCGGGATCGGGCGCATCCTGGTTATCCTTGGCGGTCAGGGTGATCTTAACTGTGAATGTAACGCTCTCATAATTATCCGCAGCAAGCGTGATTGTGAACGAGCCTGTCTTGCCTATATCGTCAACAGTGTTCGGACCAAGATGGAAAGTGAACTTTCCGTCAGAATAGCAGGAACCCGGAATAATTCCCGCGCTTATCGTCCCGTCCTTTTTAGTTCTGACTACGGTTACCTGCCCCATATTCTCAGGAAGTCCTGCAACGCTCACCGTTATATCCTTGTCAGTTGACCACCTGTACGAAACTCCGGTATCGGGAAGCGTTTCAGCCCCAGCCTTTTCTATCGTGAACTTCCAGCTGTCGGCGGTAAGACCGGAAACCGCCTTATAGTTGCTGCCTTCGGCAGCGTCTATCTTAAATGTATACGTTCCTGCACTGAAAGGCTCTGCTTCCTTGCCGCTCTCACCGTAATACTTTACGGTGATTTCGCCCGCGCCCGTAATGCCGGGCTTAGCCGTAACCGTGACTGCCTTTTCGGTGTTGCTGAACACCATATCCGCAGGGAGTGCAACGTTAAAGTCAGCCACCGTCAGCGCCTTCTTGCCGACTGTTACAATAAAGTCCTCAGAGTAATCATCAGGGAAATAATCAGACCCCTTATAAATGAGCCTGTATGTTATATCGCCCACAGCGTCCGCCGTATCTTCAAACCTGTTGTCTACAACGATAATTGTTTTGCCGCCGACCTCTGCATTTAACGTTCCCGTGGTATCCTCAGCGGAAACATCGTCGCCATAATAGTCATTCCTGAAAAGTATCAGCGCCTTTGTTGTGAACTCAATGTCGTCACCATAAACAGGAGCTTCATCGCCGGAACGGTTCAGCTCAAGCTTTGCGGTGTACTTAACGGACGGTACATAGGTGCTTCCCTTGAACGAGGGATAATATGCAACTCCGTTCGCAGTATCGTTGGGCAGCTTCTCCCAGATGTCGTCGGTAAAGTTCATCTTTGCAAGCGCGCCGTAAGACGTCATTTCAAGGGTTGTAAGCTCCTTCGCCGCTTTATCCTCAGGGGATATGCTTAATTCCTTATTGTAGTAACAATTCTTAGAAGAATTGCCCACGCTAATCATTCCAGTGATATCACTGTCAACATTTCCGACAAAATAACAGGATTCCAGGCTGTCGCTTAAATTTGTTACGCTGATACCGCTTGCGTAATCACTCGCTTTTACATCTGCCAGAGCAAAGCAATTGCTTATTGTTCCCTGATTATCGTAGCATATGCCGCCGGCGTGAGCCCCGGTAGTGTGAACTTTTCCCTCAAAGGAGCAGCCGTATATAGTGCCGTGATTATCTTCACAGATACTGCCAATGTCTCTATCACTTTCAATGTTGCCCTTGACCGCAAGGTTAATGATAGTACCCCTGTTTGTGCCAAACAGTCCACAGGTGCTGTCGTCTGTCATGGTTACAGTATGACCGTTGCCGCTGAACATGCCGCTGAACGTACCCGTACTCAGGCTCGTCGGAATTAAATCACTAGGCGCCAGTGAACAAGCAAGGGTTATATCGTCGCCGAGAACGAAATTTTCAGACCACTTCACGTCCCACTGCCAATAGGTACGAAAAACATCTTCTGAACTGATAAGGATGTAGGACTGCCAGTCGTCCCTGCCGCCTGCGCAGGCGAAGTTATAGACATCTCCGGTAATGGGCTTAGGTTCGCCGAAGCACTTAAGGCTCATATAATAGCAGGTTTTTGTGCCGAATTTGCCGTCTTTTGCGTCGGGTGTAACAACAACTCCCTTTGCTGCATTCCAGATATCGAGGTCGAAGCTGCCGCTATTATCGCCGCAAAGGAACTCGGTATTGTAGGAGAAATTATCGTCTCTTTTGGCTATGGCACCCCCGCTATTGATAAGGTTTATCGACCCGCTGACATCCATGTCAAACCGGCAATGGCTCAATTCTGAGCTGCCGCCATAGGAAACTCCGATGCCATATCCGCAGATACCGCCGACAATTGCAGAGCCTGTGAAACCGCTGACCTTGCCAACGCTTACGCAGTACACGACTACAGGGTCGTTACCAAACATTTCTCCGCAAATGCCGCCTATACAATCCTTACCGCTTACATCAGCCGAGTTAAAGCAGTTGGATATTGTGGCATAGTTTGTGCCGCATATACCGCCAACCTTGCCTTTACGCTGCGTGGTCGCCGATTGCTTTACTTCACCGTCAAAGGAGCAGCTGTAAATCGTGCCTTCATTCTTTGCGCAGATACCGCCGATATACTCCTCGCCGGTAACTTCGCCGCTTACAGCGAGGTTCATTATCAGACCCTTGTTTGTACCGAACAGGCCGACTAAATCATCATCATAATTCACTCTGATATTACTGATGGTATGACCGTTGCCGCTGAACTTTCCCGTAAAGGAAGTGCCGCTCTTATAGGCTATGGGACGATAATTGTTGCCGCCAAAATCGATATTTTTGGCGAGAACGTAGTTTCCGGAAAGATCATCTTCAATTTTCCTGAAATCTTCAACCGTTTCAATATACTTAAACTCCTGCCAGTCCGGGGTGGAGTCCGTGCTGAAATTATAGACTTCGACTTCTCTTGCAGCAGCAGAACCAACGCCGTTAAGGCTCGGATATGTATAGGATTTTGCCGCGAATCTGTCGGCTGCGTCTTTATCGACTATGCCTCCAACGCCGCCCACGTTCCAGACGCTGCCATCGAAGCCATCAGGGAGCGAACCGCCGCAAAGTTCGGCGGTGGTTTTGTAGTAAACTGTAGTATTATTTCTAAAACCGCCGAAAAGCTCTTTGGGGCACACATCGCTGTCGCTATAGCAGTTTTCCAGCGAAGCGCCAGGTACATTCATGACGCAAATGCCGTAACCCCTTATTACGCTGCCCTCTTCAGAGATCTTGTCTTCAGCGATCACCGCTCCGAGATTCAGGCAGGTTTTAATTTTGCCATAATTGTTGGTGTTTATTCCGCTTGCAGAGGAGGAACCCTCGAGCGTGCCGGTATTATAGCAATCCTGTACGACGCCAATTCCTCTATTGATGTAAACAATACCTGCGCTGGTTGCGCCTTTTACTGACGCGTTACTAAAGCACCGGCTGATAGTACCGCTGTTTTCCTTGCAGATACCGCCGAGCTGACCGCCGTTGGGGTTGGAGCATATGATAGTTCCGCTCAACACGCCGCAGCCCTCAATGGTTCCGCTGTTGAACGCGCATACTCCGCCTGCGTTCATAGTTGTTGTGATATCTATCTTCTCAAGATAAACGTCCTTGATCTCGCCGCTGCTGTATGCAAACAGACCGCTGTTGTCACCGCCGCCGACCGTAAGATTCCTTATAGTTTTCCCGTTGCCGGAAAACTTTCCGGCGAACTGGCTGTCTTTCGTCCCTATCGGCGTCCACTCTTTGCCGCCGAGGTCGATGTCTGCGGTAAGCTCAAAGTATGTACTCTCATAGGTTTCTCCACCGCTCACCATCTTCGCGAGATTTGCAAGCTCCCCGGCGCTCGATATCTGATAGGGCGCGCCCTGGGTGCCGTCGCCGGCTGCAAATTCCGCCGCCGATTCGATCCATGTTTCCGCGCCTGCCGTTTTCTGCGGAATGATAAACAATACCGCTGCGATAAACAGCAGCAGTCCTGTTCCGACTGAAATCAGCCGATTTCTTATTTTTGTCATATGTACCTCCAAACGTCCGGTCTGCCGGGCAGAGCCCTTTTATCCAAACCATTTCCTTATATTATACTGGAATTTTTCAGATTTGTCAATCACTTCATAAGAATTTGCACCCGGATTTTACAAATTCTGTTCTGGAGCATTTCAAGCATTTTCCGGACTGCCGCTATCGGCAATTCTGATGATATATTTCCCGGAAATTCTTTTGATTTTTGCCGATATCGGTATATAATATACTAAAGGAAAAGCCGAACAAAACGAATTATGCCCGTTCAAACTGGCGTACTCACGGGTCTGATTTTGTTACGCTGCGCCTTATTCAGCGCCCCCAAATGAGTTGATGTCATGAAATATAGCAAGCCGCAGAGCTGTGGAACCTGTCCGAACGCAGCGTCCGGAATTACTGCGCACAAGGGCGCATAGATGGCGCGTTTCTGACCGGAAAGACATGGGATATCCCTTAGAACGCGACCAGGCCCACGTGCGCCGCGACAACAAAGAAAGCACCATCCACCCTCGCTGAAATACTCGCGGACAAAATGCATAGCGGTTGCAAAGGCGGTATCTATCACAAGTTACAGGTGGAGCTGACCTACAACTCCAAACAACATTGAGGGCATCCGTCTGACCGTCGGCCAGACACGTACATCTTTGAAACCAACACAATTGGCGTGCTGAAAGACGAAACCGTCAACGTGGACGACATAATTGAAACGTCCAACCACTTACGCTGCATCGACCTCATCATCGAGAACCGCAGTAAAAAGCTGTCCGAAGCGTTCACCAAGGAGCTTCACCGGGTTCTGAAATCCGGGATCTACGACAGCCGGAAAGCATGGTTCGCAGTCGGAAACTACAAGAAACATCTGAACAAGGACGGCGGCGAAATAACGGAGCTCCCGGTGGAAGTCCACGCGGGAATGCGCAGGCTGCTTTCGGGTTACGGAAACGGCCGCGTCGGGCGACTCATCATGTTCAAGGAGTGCATGCGGTTTGGCGTTGTGCCGTTCAGCAGAGACAGGCACGCTTGATGAACCCTGTCGCACATACACACCGTCTGGTCTGATCCCCAAGCTCCTCTGCGATGAAATAATGCATTTCAACAAGCTGAGTTCAAATGTTGAAAAAAGTCTTTATCATCCCTGCTCAAACCGCCTGCGCAGCTTCTCTAAAGCCTTTTTCTCTATCCGCGAAATGTAGCTCCGCGAGATTTTGAGCTGCTTCGCTATCTCACGCTGGGTCATCGCTTCGCAGACGA
>ERZ1106915.1760-NODE-1760-length-15829-cov-10.899011_pt1 | contig 15829 bp, 6 predicted proteins | sample MGYA00403653_ERZ1106915 | MGnify/ENA primary metagenome ERZ1106915 (study PRJEB35170, sample SAMEA104062404) | human gut metagenome | biome: human gut; feature: human-associated habitat; material: faeces | place: Denmark | collected 2012-06-06 ... | reverse complement strand
AATTGGAGCAGAGAGGAGGGCAGATCAATATGTGTAATGCATTGGAAGAGTTAAGGCAGGAAGGTGTCGAAGAAGGTCGACAGGAAGGCAGATGGGAAGGTATCCTTGAAGGCATTCGTGCGACTGTAAGGACCTGCAGGAATTTCAATATCAGTGAGGCAGATACCGTCAGAAACATCATGAATGAATTTTCCCTGTCACAGGAAGAAGCTGTCAATTATGTAAAAAAATACTGGTAAACGGAAATTCTTTTAATAGAGCCTTTGATCTATCAGGTCAGAGGCTCTTTGTAATGTGGTCTGTATCTGAGCAGCCTAATTGAAAAGAAAATCCTAAAAAACAAGTGCACCTTGAAATAGCTTCTGACAATAAAAAGAAAGACTCCGGTCGCAATGACCGGAGCCTTCTTTTTAGGAATCTGTATTAATTACCCAAATGGATTATTTAACAGTTGCTTTTTTCAGGTTTGACCATGGGCTGAAGACTTTTCTGTTGTTTTCAGATGTTCTGTTGAATGCATGCATTCCTACAGTCCATGTTCCTGCTGGTACATTCTTGAATGTAGCGGTTACTGTACCTTCTTTGAGGTTCAGTACTTTATGATCGCCATAGTGATATGGACGTGTCTCACCGTTTTCTTTCTTGGAGGATGTTCCAAGTACTACATCGTAACCAGTAGCGTTTGCTGCTGCTTTGTATGTTACTTTGATTGTAGAACCACTTACTTTTACGTTTGTGATCACTGGTGCATCTGGTGTAATTGCTGTTACTTTGAATTTCTTTCCTTCAGACCACTCACCAAATACTTTCTTTCCGTTTGCATCACGTGTCCAAGCGTGGCAGTATGCATAGTAAGTTCCCTTCTGTACATACTTGAACGGTGTAGATGTGCTTACCTGATTTTTGTTTACAGAAACATAATTTTTGTTTGTGATGCAATCTTTATCTGTAGAGATTACATAATCATAACCAGCAGCGCCTTCTGCTTCACCGGAAAGGATAACTGTTGCTCTGTTTCCAACAACTTTGACATCGCTGATCATCGGAGCACCGACTTCCAGTTTTGCCTCTACGATCTTGAAGGTTACTTCTTTTGTTCCCTTATAGTTCTTTCCTTTGGCTGTAATGGTCACTGTACCATTTCCAACCTCTTTGTTCTCTCCATAAGATACAGTGTAATCTGCATCTGGTGTCAGTAATACATCACCATTCATCACTGTGACAGCAGGTGTGATCTGGCTGCCATTATAAGTCTTATCTTCAATAGCATTTACAGTAACATCTTTCAGATCTTTCGCTACGATATTGTAGTTTACAGTAAGTGTATTATCTGCTTTTCCCTTTACACTATAATTCTTTGTATCAAGGATTGTGATGACAGCTTCACCCTTATCACCTACGTTTACACCGCTCTTATATTCAACTTTGTAATCTTTGCCTTCTTCCAGTTCTTTTCCGCTTACCGGATTCTTAACTGTGATCTTAGCTTCTGCAATCTTTCCACCTGCATATTCTGCATCTGCTGCTGTTGCGCATGCATTGGTAAGTTCTGCTGCCTTGATGTTGAATGGGAGACGGATCTCACCAGCGTAGTTGCCGATACCACGTGCCACTACATATGGTCCAGCATAATCTGCTGCATCAAGATTTTCTTTTCCTGTTGCTGTATAGCTGTTTACGTTGTTTACATAAACGATCTCGTAGTCTTTGCCTTCTTCCAGTTTCAGTGGGCTTGGAGTAAACTTCACTTCCGGTTTGATCTCATTTCCTGTGTAAACCTGATCAGCAATGACTTTCTTATCAAATTTACCGTTGATCAGCTCACCAACAATCTTGAAGGTTGTTGTAAGGGTTCCTTCATAGGATCCTTTACCTGTGATTGTGATTGTTGCAGTTCCTACATTCTTGTTATCCTTGTATTCTACTGTATAATCACGGCCTTCTTCCAGTTTATTGTTGTTTGCATCTACTACAGCGAATGTTGCTTTTACATCTTTTCCGTCATTGTACATTTCGTTTTTCAGTACGGAATCAGCTGCTGTATATCCGGAAAGGTCATTCTTTGTGCTTGGTTTATAGTTGTTTACAATCTTACCATCGGAGATGGATTTGCTGGAGATTGCAAAGTTCTTCTGGAGTTTGTCTTTGTATCTTCCATTGATACCTTCCACTGTAACTGTTGCATTTCCTACAGAAACATTGTCTTTCCATGTAGCCTTGAAGTCTTTACCTTCTACTAATGTATAAGTTCCATCAGTGATAACAAGAGCTGGTTTGGAAGCACTTCCTGTCCATTTCTGTGCATCGATATCTGCAAATTTGATATCAGAAGATGTCAGGCTCTTAGCTGTGATGGACATGTTATAAGTTGCAGTTCCTACATAATCTCCATCATAGAAGTAATCACCTGTATCTTTGTTACGGCTCTGGTGTGCTTTTACAGTTACTTCGAAATGACCTTTGGATGTGTCATCCTTATCTGCATTAACCCATTTGATCCAATCGATATCAAAGTCTTTGCCGACAACTAATTTTGTGCCTTTGTTTGCTATGGTCAGTGCAAGTTTATCAGCAGGCGCATAAACATCCTTTGCTGTGCTGTTAGTTGCAAGAGCATTGAATATGATCGGAGCACTGGTTTCACTGGTTACATCCTTACTACTGATATCGCACTGTTCAATATTAAAGTAGAAAGTTCTTTCCCCTTTGTATTTACCAATCATCTTGATGGTAACGCTTGGAGCAGGACTATTGTTATACTGGCCTGCATGAAGGTTGTTGTTGTATGTAACAGTATAGTCATGTCCGGCTACTAATGTTTCAATACCGTCAGCACCATTTCCAGTTGTGTCTTTCTGATCAACATAGTGTTTCAGGGATTTTAATCCGTCAAATGTGATATCAGAGCCAGTAAATGTCTCACCTTTACCTGCGGTCTTATCAAGAGCTACTTTTGTAAGAGTAGAACCATTTTCCATATATACATCACCAGTGATAGCACTTGCAATCTCACCTAAGAATGCATTTCCTCTGGTAATGTCAGAACCATAAATTTTAGTTGTATCATTAAAGATATCATCTGCTTCAGCTGTAACATCTACTGTCAGGGTACCATAGAAGTTCTGACCAGCCATGAAGTTTGTAGCGGAAGCTGCTGTACCAACTACTTTTAATGTAACTTTTTCACCTGGAATAATATTTTTATTTGCTACTTTAATAGTATAGTTATTTGTATCAGATAAGTCAATTTTTCTTCCGTCTGCTGTCTTATAATATACTTTTACGTATTTTGCAAGTTTTGCAGGATTTTTTAAAGTCTCTACTGGAATAATAGTTTCGGATACTTTTACTTCACATTTACTTTCCAGGTTTTCCGGTACTACATTGATTTTTGTAGCAGCTGTACTTGTAGTTGCTGTTCCCTGATATACGCCTGTACCTGTAATAGAAACAGCAGCACCATTTGGAGCGCCATTGATCTCAGGCTGTTTTTCATATGCAGTTACATTTGGTGTGAGTTTATCTACAGTATAGTCTGTTCCTGCCACTAATGTCTTGTCTCCAAGAACTACTTTAGATACTTCTGGTGTAATTCCTTCTGGATTATATGTGTAAACGTTCTTTCCTAATGTAATCTGAGCCTGTGCGATATCAGTCATTTTGTTAGAAACGTTGATAATCTTTTTGCCTGTATATGGGCTTGCAAGTACAACGGATACTTCTTGTACACCAGCTTTATCAACATTAAATCCTGTTACGGAATACTGAGTACCATTAGTTAACGTCTGACCTTTTACAGTTACAGTCATACCATTTAATTCAGTATCTGTGATAGTTTTATCTGTAGAAATAGTTGTTCCATCAGCTTTTGCAAGAACAATATCATTGACACTTACTGACTGTGGCTGAACTGCTGCATAAGCACTGTAAGTTGTTTTTTCCTCATTAGTCTTGTTTTTGTAAGTAACTTTTACACGAATAAGATAATCTTTTCCATCGTTGTTAGTTCCGTATTTTACTAAACTCTGATCTGGTGTAAAATTCTGAGCTGTAGCACCAGCGATGTCTTTCCAATTTATTGTGTTGTCTGCATTAACAGAATCACTCTTTTCGCATTTCTGCCACTGATAGCTTACGACATTGCCAAGGTTTGTGTCGAGGTTTGCCTTTAATTCAGTTCCCCACTGACCATCCCATGCAGCATCTTTAACTGTTGTAATAGTAGCATTTGTATTGTTTAATGTTCCTTTGGCATCGGATACATTGAACGCAAATTTATCAGATCCATTCCATGTGTAACCATTAAATACAAGTTTTGCTTTCTGGTTTCCATTTGCATCTGGATCACCAATAAGGAATACAACAAAGTCTTTTCCGTATTTCAATGATTGCATCTTATCATCTACATCTAAATCAAGACCTGAAACGAAAATATTATTTGACGTTAAAATCGGTGTAACAGAATCACCGTCTTTATCAACATATCTAGCCGCTAAAGTAGCGTCCTTAATTAAATCTTCGAATTTAACAGTGATATCATTATTTACATTTTTAAATGTGTTTGAACCAACAACTAATTCTAACTGATCTAAGCTGTATGCAATAGGCTGGTATGCTGAAGCACTTTCATAAATGTCTGTGCATGATACATATTCTGCTGTTCCATTATTATCTGTAGTAAGTTCATACTGATATGTTTCTGTTATTTTAACTGTAATATCAGCACCGATATCTTCTTTTGTTAATGTATAGTCAGATTTTTTTGCACCTTTAATTGCTACAGCACCGTTGCCATCATGAGCATTTCTATACCACTGATAATCTGTCTTAGCTTTCATCACGGAAGGATTATCTGGATCTAATTTTGTTGTATCTGTATCTGCAACAGCGAGAAGATCCGGGCGAGTAGACTTTATAGATTTTACACCTTGTGGTGTTGCTGCATGTAAAACATTGCCCTGTCCTGCTTGAAGACTACCAGTCCACACTTCTGCAGAAGATGTAGTGCTTTTTACGTCAACTTTTTCGTCCATTACCAGAGGTGCTAATTTATTTGCAGTTGCAGTTGCATTTTCAACTGTGCCATCTTCGACAACTGGAGCTTCTGCAGCATCATCAGAGAATGCTTCAGCAGCCGGAGCTTCTGTAGAAATTGGTGTGTCAGTACCATCGCTGAACTCAGCAGCCCATACCGGCACATTAGAAGTAGCAAGCATTGCAACAACAAGTGACATACTTAATGTCTTTTTTGCCATGCCCTTCTTTGTGTTTTTAATCTTTGTCATGATTATAGTTCCCCTTTGGGTGGTGTACAGGTTGGTTTTGTGGGAATTTTTATATCCAGAATAGTTTTCACGACGGCAGAGTATATGAGATACATGATTTATAATTATGTTTTTATAGGATTTTACATTAATATTATTAGTTATATCAGCGAATAATTATGTTGGCACGTAAAAAAGCCTTCAACCATATCAATAAGATACAATTGAAGGCTTTACTTTAGGCAATAAATTTTCTTTTGTTCCCATTATGTATAAATGCCAATAGGGACGTATTTTAGGCAGTAAGGTTTGTTCCAATAGATGCTGCGATCTCTTTTAATTTATCTGCGGAAAATCCAGTATATTTTTCAATCTTATCAAGAGATTCTTTATCCTTAATCATCATTTTTGCAAGAGATAGATTTTTCTTTTCAACACCTTTCTCAATACCTTGTTCGATACCCTGCTCAATGCCTTGTTCAACAAGTGCTTTTCCCAGATTACACATATTCTGCACCTCACTTTCAAATTCTTCTGTCATGGCGATGCCGAAATCTTTCTGAAGACGGTTTTTCTTTGTCTCAGAAGATGTGGAAAGAGAGAAGAGTGTATTCAACAGATCAAGAATCTCCAGATCACTCTCTTTATCTGCATCACCTAAATTTACAATAACAACCTCCATAAGGTCATAACCGTCAGGCGTTTCATAAGGTTTTCCCAATACTGTATCCTGTACAGTATGATATCTGAAAATCCCATTTCTGCGTTTTTTCGCCGGATCGGGGCAGATCCAGATACTGTAAACTTTCTGGAGTTTCTCATACTGCTCACCAGTAAAGACCGTTCCATACTGCTCGGAAATCATTCTTGCACAATAATAAAATCCTCTTGTAACTAATGGATATCCCGGAGTGTCATTTAACTGAATCTCCAGATTGATGATCAGCTGTACTGGTTCTGTGCTGTTTGGAATATACGCCTTAAAGCGGATATCATAATACACCGTCTGGTCTTTGATGGCAACTGCTTCGGAATTAAGGCTGTCTATCCGTTCATTTCCATTCAGTAGTAATCCGCTGCGGTCAGGTTGATCCTGGTGTACTGCGCGACTGGAGATTTCAATATTTTCTTTCAGGCAGTTATCGCAGATAAATTTGACACTGTATTGGGAAAATTCTTTTGTACAGGATTTGAGAATCCAGGCAATGACTGCCTTATAGGTTAATAGTTTTTTGGCACATTCATCATATCTTGCACGATCTGCGGCAAGGTCTATCGTTTGTGCCAGGTTCGTTTGACGTACTATGGATGTCACCTCCTGTCACATATTTTGTACTTATATTTTATCAGAGCAGGTATTTATTTACCAGAGAAAATTTTCGACAATCGCAGGACAAATTCTGACAAAGAAAGACTCCGATCGTAGTGACCGGAGCCTTCTTTTTAGGAATCTGTATTATTTACCCAAATGGATTATTTAACAGTAGCCTTTTTCAGGTTTGACCATGGGCTGAAGACTTTCTTTCCATCTTCAGATGTTCTGTTGAATGCATGCATTCCAACTGTCCATGTTCCCTTTGGTACGTTCTTGAATGTAGCTGTTACTGTACCTTCTTTGAGGTTCAGTTTCTTGTGAGCTCCATAGTTGTATGGACGAGTCTCACCGTTTTCTTTCTTGGAGGATGTTCCAAGTACTACGTCGTAACCAGTTGCATTTGCAGCTGCTTTGTATGTTACTTTGATAGTAGATCCGCTTACTTTAACGTTTGTGATAACTGGAGCGTCCGGTGTGATAGCTGTTACAGAGAATGGATATGCGTTAGACCATTCACCGAATACTTTCTTACCGTTCTCATCACGTGTCCAAGCGTGGCAGTATGCGTAGTACATACCCTGATCTACATATTTGAATGTAGTAGAAGTCTGTACCTGATTTTTGCTGATGGATGTATAATCCTTGTTTGTGATGCAGTCACGGTCTGTAGAAATTACATAGTCATAACCTGCAGCACCTTCTACGTCACCTGAAAGAACAACTGTTGCTTTATTACCAACAACTTTTACATTGCTGATTACTGGAGCACCAACGTTTTCAGATTTCTTAACAGATACTTTCTGGCTTCCTGTATAGCTCTTGCTGTCAGCTTTAGCTGTTACAGTAGCAGTTCCATCACCATTGTCTTTTACATCGTATTCTGTTGCTGGAACGATTACGCTACCATTAAGTACAGTAGTTGTTAATTTTCCGTTTGTCTCGGAAATTTCAACTGTTGTATTAGCAATGTCTTTTTTAACAATCTTCCATGTTATATCAATAGTATATGTGTTTGTAGTGTCATTTACAACTGGATTGCTGAATACTCCAGTCCATTCACCTGTACCATTGCTCAGTTTATATCCATTTTTAAGCTTTAATGTAGCTTTTAATACTTTATTTGAAGCTGTAACATCTACATTGTTAGAAAGTCCTGTGAATTCATAATCAGTTCCTTCTACTAATGTTTTATCGCCAACCTTAATTATTACATTTGGTGTAACAGCTACACCACCAGCATATTCTGTGTCTGATACAGTAATATTTTTGCGACCTACAGTAACTCCTTCAATTGCGAAGTCCTGAGCTTTTGTATAAGTTACATCGCTTCCTTCAAATTTTGTAGAACCAGCATAGTTTCCAATACCTGTAACATAAACATATGCTTTTGGTCCGGTAATATTATTGAAATACTTGATTTCATAATCTTTACCTTCAACAAGATTCATAGTTCTATATTTAGCTACGCTTGGAACAAATTTAATGTCTTTAAATGTTTTTTCTGTTCCGTCATATCCAAATACATAATTTGTTTTGGTAAAGTCAATCTTATCACCGTTTTCATCAAATGCGTAGAATGTACCATTTAAATAGCTGGTAGTAAGTGCTCTAGGAAGAATCTTAAATCCAACTTCTTTAGTTTCACCAACAAAGTTAATATTTGTTTTTACTGGTGCTAATGTTACTGTTGCATCACCAACATTTACATTTACTTTAGAAGTTGTTGGGTATGTAATTGCAAAATCAGAAGCGCTCAGTTCAACATCATTTAATGTGATTTTAAAATTAGAAGTTGTTGGCTTAATCTGACTTCCTGTATAGGTAAATGCTTCTTTTTCTGCGTCAGTAGTAGCTTTTACTTCAACTTTAACATCACTCAGATTTGCTTTGTTAATTGTAAATTTAGCTGTCTGAGTTCCAGAATAATCACCTTTTCCTACAACAGTTACTGTAGCTTCACCAGCATTTTTGTTGTTAGAGCAGGACTGGATTTCATAATCAATACCAGATGCCAGTTCTACACCATCAACTGTTAATTTTACAGTCGGTGTAATTGCTTTTCCAGTATAAGTATAAGATCCTACAACTTCAAGTTTTGCATTAGTATCAGCGATATCTTTGTTAGTTACAGTTGTTGTTTTGGAAGCAGTAACTTCAGTTGTACCAGTTGTATAGTTTTTGTTTTTGATATCTGTTTCTACTAATTTTGTAGTAATTGTTGCACCTACTGAAACAGGAGTTGTGCTTGAAGTATATGTTAATTTATATGCATCTGCCGGAACATCTTTTTTCTTTCCTGTAGCGCCTGCTTTAACAGTAACTTTTCCATCCATGTAGTCAGATGCGGTCTGAAGACTTCCATTGTACTGAACTTTTTCAGGAACAGTAATATCTGCAGCTTCGATTACTGCGGCATTAATTGTAAATGTACCAATTTTAACACGGCCACTATAGTTTCCAGTACCTACAATGTAAACTTCTACGTCTTTTTTGGAAACAGCCTTAGCATTTGTGTTATCATTTACATACTCTACTTTGTAATCACTTGTAGATAAGTTAACATTTGTAGTTCCACTAACAAATTTAACATCTTTAATATCTTTAGTGATTGCCTCACCAGTGTATGTTTCAGCTCCTAAATCTTCAGCAGAATTTGCTTGTTTATCTTTAGTTGTGCCAAGTGTATATCTTAATCCATCTACTGTAAGTTTATTTAATGTTACAGAAAGATTTACGGTTGTGTTTCCGATAACGTTTGTATTATCACCATTTACAGAAACAGATAAAGTTGTCGCACCACTTGCTAAAGTTGTTGGAGCAACAGTAATAGCAGAAGAAATATAAGATGTTACCTCTGTGTCGCCAATGTAGAAATGAATTGCATTCTTTACAGCTGTTGCATTAGATGCATCATCTTTTCCAATACTGTCAGTAACAATTTTGAAATCTGACATCTGATTAGCAACAACTTTAACTTTATCTGTTGTAACTTTTATTACATTACCTGTATAATTGCGATTTGTTTTTTCATCTTTATCTAAGGAGTCTGTAGCAATGCTCAATGTGCTTTCAGTGCCAACAGCAGTTAATCCACTTCCAGTAACTGTATATACAGATGTTGGAAGAGTTTCTCCTGTTACAGTGTCTTTAACTGTTACATAATCAGAAGAGATTTTAGATCTTTCTGCATAAGAAACAGTATTTTTCTTTAATGTTAATTCTAATTTGTCTGGATTCAGAGTACGTTTGTTAATTATAAAAGGTGCTTTAATCTGTCCTGTATATCCTGCTTTGTCTACAGTAGCAACAACCTGAAGTGTTTTTCCAGCAGGTGTAGCATTTACAAGATCGTCTCCCTCATATGTATACTTAAAGTCATTATATGAAAGACCTGAAATACCAGCAATTGTAAATCCAGCAATCTGAGTATCACTAAATGCCACCTGTTTACCAGTATAAGCTACAGTTGCGCCACCAAGATTTAATGTCGCAGATGAAACATCTACACTCTTAATTTCAATGCCTTCAATTGTAGTTTTAAATCCAGCATTAGCACCCGTTCCTGTAATCTCTACAGATACAATATGACCAGCATCAGTAGATACAAAAGTAGCTGATGTTAATTTACTATTTAAATCAGCAACACTTGTAGCACTTCCAGTATAAGTTCCTGAATGACCAACAACTTCTTTGCCATCAATACGAACTTTATAATCAAAGTTTGCAACATCAGTGCTACCATCTTTAAGATCGCCAGATACAGCCAAAGCGCCTGTCCAATTTGCTAATGTTAATTTAGGTGCAGTTGCAGTTGCAACATCTGTCACGTCAGTAGTATTTTCTACAACCGGAGCTTCTGTAGCATCATCAGAAAATGTTTCAGCAGCCGGAGCTTCAGTCTCAACAGCAGCATCTGTACCATCGCTGAACTCAGCAGCCCATACCGGCACATTAGAAGTAGCAAGCATTGCAACAACAAGTGACATACTTAATGTCTTTTTTGCCATGCCCTTCTTTGTGTTTTTAATCTTTGTCATGATTATAGTTCCCCTTTCCTTAATATAACTATTTCTTTTTTGGGTAAAGATTCCTAGACATAATCTGTCTGTTATGGTTAATAATAGTGCTTTCACCACTTTTTGTCAAGGGTAATGCTCAAGAATTTTACGATTTTTTTAAATTTCATACACTTCAAAAGCATTTATTTTCCTTGATTTTTCAGGTTTAAAATCTATAACTTGTTACAAATGTGGTGAGTTTTTCTTGTTTATCACAAGATGATGTAGTATTCTCTTTTTTACCGATTCTAACAGTTAATCCTGATCTGTTCTGGAAGCTGGCTTACAATCTTTCTTTCTCCGAATAATTTATGATAGAATTCATATCCTGAATTAGAGTCTTCTGTTATTACCAGATCTGGTTGGATATCCTCTTTTGCCTGCAAATTATATAACTGATAAGTTTCATTATATATTCTTTTGGCGTTTTGATATTTCTGACTGTCTCGCTCTTGTCTCATGCCGTAAATTTCTTCGATACTATATGGTAAATGTTCCAGGCTGTCCCTTGTGACCAAAACGAAGTAATTGTCGTTGCCTTTTACCATTCTGGTAAATTCTTTACTGCGTAAAAATGGTGCTCCTTCATCAATAAATATAATGCATTGCTGCAGTGTGGCAAGTCTTTCTTTCCATGAAGCGTTTTCTATTACTACACATCGTTTTTCACATATTTGGGTAATTCCTGATGATATGCCATTGTTCTCATAATCAGAAATCATTCGAAGGAGTTCTGTTTTTCCTGTTGCAGAATCTCCCTGAATGACAGTGATATTTCTCTTTACTGTAAGATGATAATGAACTCGTTTGTTGTATATTTCAATATCATACTTTCCTGTCATGTTTTATCATCCTCTCAATAATCGGTTTACAATGATTTCATCATCCAGTTCAAGCATGGAGTGAACCGTTTTTCCTGTGTTTACAATATAGATATCAAATGGCTGTTTTCCAAAGTCCATGATATAGCCCAGGCGAATTGTGATGTCTTTTTGTTCTGCCAGTTTTAAAATCCATTGTGCACAGTTGTTTCCGCAGGCAGATGCGTTAAATATATGATCTGGATCATTTTGCATCAATATCAGAGTTTTTACTCCTCCTGAGAGGCGTTCCGGTGGAATCGGGCCGAGAAACGGGCTGTCAATCATACATGGACCTTTTACCTCTGATCCATCTATATCTTTGATCATTTTTCTGGAAGTTTCTGATGTGATCCACTCATCTTCATATGTGTTATTGAAAAACACATCAGGATTAAAAATATAATTGTCTCCCGGATTGTCCCCAAAAAATATTTTCAGCATCTTGTATTCCTCCATTCTGTCAAAACTGATTATCTTTTCTTATTTTATCAAAAATATCTTCCTGTTTCCAGCATCACAAAAACAGCAGAGAACTTTTTTATCATTCTCTGCTGTTTCTCTACCATCTGCTTTAAGGTGTTAAAGCAAACATATTATTTCTTTCTGACAATAACCTTATCCAGATGCCAGATATCATCTACATATTCCTGGATAGTTCTGTCGGATGTGAATTTACCGCTGCATGCTGTGTTGAGGAGCGCTTTCTTAGCCCAGCCTTTTTCATCTCTGTATGCTGCTTCTACGCGTTTCTGTGCGTCTGCATAGGAACGGAAGTCTGCGAGGATGAAGTAGCGGTCTGCTCTGTCTGTGTTCTTTGTGTTGAGAAGTGAATCGTACAGGTCACGGAAGAGTTCTGTATCATTGGAGAAGGTTCCGTTGATGAGCTGCATCAGTACCTGACGGATTTCTTCGTCTGTGTTGTAGATTACGTTTGGATCGTATCCGCCGTTGTTTTCGTAGTTGATTACTTCGTCGGAGCTTAAACCGAAGATAAATGCGTTTTCTGCGCCAACTTCTTCTACGATCTCTACGTTAGCACCGTCCATTGTTCCAAGTGTAGGAGCACCGTTGAGCATGAACTTCATGTTACCTGTACCGGATGCTTCTTTACTTGCTGTGGAGATCTGCTCGGAAACGTCTGCTGCTGCGAAGATCCACTCAGCGTTGGATACTCTGTAGTTTTCGATGAATACAACTTTGATCTTGCCGTTGATGGAAGCGTCGTTGTTTACTACATCTGCTACGGAGTTGATGAGTTTGATGATCTTCTTGGCTGTTGCGTAACCTGCGGATGCTTTTGCACCGAAGATGAATGTTCTTGGATAGAATTCCATTTCCGGATGCATCTTGATCTGGTTGTACAGATAGATAACATGCAAGATGTTCAGGAGCTGACGTTTGTACTCGTGAAGTCTCTTAACCTGTACATCGAAGATGGAGTGCGGGTCTACTTCTACGCCATTGTGCTCGAGGATGTATTTAGCCAGACGCTCTTTGTTCTTGAACTTAATGTTCATGAATTCCTGGAGTGCTTTCTCATCATCTGCGTAAACTGCAAGTTTCTTTAACTGTGGAAGGTCTGTGATCCAGTCCGGTCCGATATGCTCTGTGATCCAGTCTGCAAGGAGTGGATTTGCGTGGAGCAGGAAACGTCTCTGAGTGATACCGTTTGTCTTGTTGTTGAATTTCTCAGGCATCATTTCATAGAAGTCTTTTAATTCCTGATTCTTCAGGATCTCTGTATGAAGGCGTGCAACACCGTTTACAGAGTAGCCTGCTGCGATTGCAAGGTGAGCCATCTTAACCTGTCCGTCATAGATGATAGCCATCTTTTTGATCTTCTCATAATTTCCCGGATATTTAGCCTGGATCTCAAGGATGAAACGACGGTTAATCTCTTCGATGATCTGGTATACACGAGGAAGCAGTCTGGAGAAGAGCTCGATCGGCCATTTCTCAAGTGCCTCGGACATGATTGTATGGTTTGTGTAAGCAACAGATTTTCTTGTTACTTCCCATGCTTCATCCCATCCAAGTCCTTCTTCATCCATGAGGATACGCATTAACTCTGCTACTGCTACAGTCGGATGTGTATCATTCATCTGGAAGGTTACTTTTTCATATAATTTATGAATATCGTCATGTTTCTTTTTGTATTTGGCAATTGCTGCCTGAAGGCTTGCAGATACGAAGAAGTACTGCTGTTTCAGTCTCAGCTCTTTACCTGCATAGTGGTTGTCGTTCGGGTAAAGAACTTCTACGATATTGCGGGCAAGGTTCTCCTGCTCTACTGCTTTCTTGTAATCACCCTTGTCAAAGGAATCAAGCTCGAAGTCTACGATCGGCTCTGCATCCCAGATACGAAGTGTGTTTACTACATCATTGTCATATCCTGTGATCGGCATATCATAAGGAATGGCTTTTACTGCCTGATATCCTTCGTGGATAAATTTGTTTCCGCCCTTTTCAGGATCGTACTCTACTCTTACATATCCGCCGAAGTGTACTTCCTTGGCATATTCCGGACGACGCAGTTCGAATGGGTAGCCGTTCTTTAACCAGTTATCCGGTACCTCGATCTGATAACCGTTCTGGATTTTCTGTTTGAACATTCCGTAGTGGTAACGGATTCCGCAGCCATATGCTGCGTAATTTAAAGTTGCGAGAGAATCAAGGAAGCATGCAGCCAGTCTTCCCAGACCACCGTTTCCAAGTGCCGGATCCGGTTCCTGATCTTCGATACAGTTAAGGTCAAATCCCAGCTCTTCGAGAGCTTCTTTTACTTCACCGTAAGCGCAAAGGTTGATCAGGTTGTTTCCGAGAGCACGTCCCATCAGGAATTCCATGGACATATAGTATACGATCTTCGGATCCTGTTCGTCGTAAGCTTTCTGTGTTGCAAGCCAGTTATCAATGATAACGTCTTTTACAGAGTAGCTTACTGCCTGGAAAATCTGCTCCTGTGTAGCTTCTTCAATTGTTTTTCGATAGAGGAATTTTACGTTGTCTTTTACGCTTTTCTTGAATGCCTCTTTCTTGAACATTTCGTTTGTCATTTCATACCTCCCGTAATAGTTTCACTGTTCACTTTATTCTCAGCAATACACCTTGCGGATATTGCCGGTGAACCTCTTCATTCCGTCAACTCTTCTGTTTTCTCATATCAGAGAAATTGGGGGCAAAGAATCTCTGCCTCCAATTTCCTCTCTGAAATCAGACTGTCAAGGATAATGATACTCTTTTTTCGACAGTCTGTCATGTGTATAATTGCCGAATTTTATAACATTTTTTTGTTATCGTTACTGTTCACTCTGTTCACAGCAACACGCTTCGCGATGCACAGAATTTATGCTAATCGCATAAATTCGCGCGGTATGTCTCGGGTTTTCTGTGAAATACCTGTAACTTATCAGTACCTTGTCAGTAATTGACCGAATGTTGTCAATTACAGTTTCTTAACACCCATAGTTACTGCTTCTTTGTTGATGTTCCACTCTTTCACATAACCATCGGTCTCGCCAAGTACCATTTCGTCTGCAAGTACTTCTGACTTGATCTCATCTTCGTGTGCTTTCATGACATCCTGGATCTTGTCGTTTCCGTGAGCGTATACTACGATCTTGTCCATAACTTCGAAGCCGGCTTCCTTACGCATGGTCTGGATCTTGCTGATGATCTCACGTACGAATCCCTCTTCGATCAGTTCAGGTGTCAGGTTTGTATCAAGGACTACGGATGTTTCACCGTCAGATTCGGATACATAGCCTTCTGTCTGTGCTGTTTCAATAAGAAGGTCTTCTTCTGTAAGCTCTACATCGTTTCCGTTGATATCCAGTTTCAGGACACCGTTGGTTCTCAGCTCGTTCATTGCTGCTGTTCCATTGATGTCTGTGAGAGCCTGTCTGATTCCTCCAAGGAGTTTACCGTATTTCGGTCCTACTGTACGAAGTTGCGGTTTGAAGCTGTAGGAGATAAAGGATTCTACGTCATCTGCGAATTTCACTTCTTTAACATTCAGTTCATCTGCGATAATGTCAGTGTAGAATTCACTCATTTTCTTCTCAGCTTTTACATACATGGTTCCGATTGGCTGACGATTCTTGATGTTTGCTGTATTTCTGCAGGCACGTCCCAGAACTACGATCTCCAGAAGCTCTTTCATGTCTGCTTCCAGATCTTTGTCGATCCATGCTTCGTTTACAGTTGGGAAGTCGCAGAGATGGATACTCTCCGGAGCATCTTTATCCACGCTTCTTACCAGGTTCTGATAGATGTCTTCTGTCATGAACGGGATCATCGGAGCTGCTGTCTTGGCGATGGTTACCAGTG
>ERZ1106915.1757-NODE-1757-length-15849-cov-3.603710_pt1 | contig 15849 bp, 15 predicted proteins | sample MGYA00403653_ERZ1106915 | MGnify/ENA primary metagenome ERZ1106915 (study PRJEB35170, sample SAMEA104062404) | human gut metagenome | biome: human gut; feature: human-associated habitat; material: faeces | place: Denmark | collected 2012-06-06 ... | reverse complement strand
AAACGGCCAGAATCTCCCATTCCGACCACCTAGCCTGAAATCCGGGAAAGCCCCACACTGCGGGACTTTGTGGGCGGGAGGCCGGCGCTTGCGACCACCTCCCTTTATCCTCGTACTAAAATCGAATGCCCCTGGTTCCAGCAAAACGGCCAGAACCAGGGGGGCACAGGAGTTTATTTCAGACTATAAAAATTCGCCATAGAAATAGAAAATATGAGCTCTCTAGGCGTCGTCTTTCGCCCACAGGAGCTGCACAGCGGCGTAGCCCTGGTTTGTTGGGGTACACGGCTGTCCTGCACTCAATCGCCTCACACGAGGCCGCACGGGGGCGACACGGCAGGATTACGCTCCCTGTTCCACCAGGCGCTCTTTTCTCTGACGATAAAGTGGGGCTGAGCTTCCAACCGGAAAAGCCGCTGCCCTCCCCCCGCAGATGGGTGGAATTATCTCCTCGACCGACCTCCAGAAGCGGTCCAGACAACATTCTTACACAGAGTCCCATAGGATCAGGTGGTTATCCCGCAGCATCTCCTCCAGTGCGGTCATGTTCTCGGTGGATTGAGGGGCGGTCCGCTTGCCGATCTCATAGGACAGCGCCTCCATGACTGCCATGACCGGGAGAATATCCGAACTGCTACTGACCGAGTCGGTGTCGATCACGGCCGAGGCATACTCCGCAATGGGGTTGATCCGGGTGTTGGTTACTAGAATAATGGGGATATTCCGCCTGTGACATATCAGAGCCGCGTCAATGGCCTTTTTCGTACAGGGCCACTGGGAGATGACCAGTAGCACATCATTCGGACAGATCGGAAGCAGACGGTCAAACAGATACTCCTGTCCGGTGCTTAGCTGCCGCACTTTGGGATAAAAGATCCCCACTGCATATTCAAAGTACAGGGCGGCCACCTGGGAAGACCGCAGCCCAAGCACATTGATCCAGTTGGCTTTCAGCAGAAGATCCACCGCTTTGTTGAACTGCTCCTGGTTGTTTGGCGTCAGCAGATTTTCCGATACCTGTCGGAAATCGTTCAACACATGCTCCAAGGTGTGCTCTTTCCCGGATTCGGAATCGGACGCAAGGGTCTGCATCCGGTTCCCATAGCTGGAGCCTAGTTGACGCATCGAGGCGCTCATGATATCCCGCTTCAAACAGTTATAGGAGTCGTAGCCTAAATACTGAACGAGTCGCATGACGGTTGTGGTTCCCACTCCGGCTTGCTGGGCGAGCTCAGCGACAGTCATCATGCCCGCTTCTCCGCTGTGGAGGACGATATAGTTGCACAACTGTTTTTGCTTTTTGGGCAGAGAGTCCTTAATCTCGATAATGTGGTCAACAATGGTCCCAGGCATTTCTATCCGCTTCCTTCGCACAGAGTGTTTTAAATTGATATTAAACATTATAACTGGAAAAGTCAATAGCTGGAGGAACACAAAGGAAGACACTGGAGCGGCAAAGGCGCGGCTACGAAAGGACCAATTGGGCGGGGACCCCGGAGACCATCGCCCAAAGCTCATCCCGGGAGAAGCCCTCTTCTAAGAGGGTTTGCAGAAAGTGTTCCATCCCCGCCGCCGGCGGCTCCTGGCCTGCCTGGCCCCGGTCGGTGGTGAGGAAGCAGCGCTCCGGGCCGCAGGCACGGATGTGGGCCGCCATCTCCTGGGGCGTCACGATGCCCACCGCAAGGTTGAACCAGCACTTCTCAATGGCTACACCCAGAGCGGCCAGTTCACGCTGGGTTCCGGTATCCATCAGGGTGCGGTCAAATTCCGGGTGGGTCAGAACCATCTTGACGCCATAGGCCCGGCCGGCTCGGCACAGCAGGACAGACTCCTTGGGGCTGATATGTCCGGTAGCCAGGACGCCATTGTACTTTTTGATCACCTCCATAATTTCATAGACAACTGGGAGGAGATCACCTGTCTCATTTAGAATGGAGATTCCGGGACGTGAAAAAAAGTCCCCCGGCATATTTCCTCCGGCGGCCAGGCTGTTGGCGGCGTCCCGGGTGGGCATCCACACAAAGCGGCCACCCATCTTGAGCGATGACTCCGCCGCGTAGGGGTTCAGCCCTCCCACTGGCCAGTTGAGCACAATCCCGCCGTAGGCAGCCGTCCCTAGCTGCCCCAGCCGGAGATTGACCATGGTGGCCCTTGCCCCGGTTGGCTCGTAGTGGCTTTTCAGCATGACGCCCGCCATCCCGGCCGCCGCCTGTTCCACCAGAGTAAAGTCATCCAGAAGCCGCGGGAAATGGGAAGGACTGGTATGTATGTGAAGGTCGTAGGCGCCATGAAGCAGTTCTTGAGCAGTCTCTTGCATATATCCGTCCAAATAGATCATCTCCTCATTCTATATAGCTCTGCTGAACAATGGGGGAGGGGCAGTCCGGCCGGCCACCCATCCCAACGGTCCGTTATACTCCGGCTCTCATTTTAGAAATCTCCAGATTTATTTCGTGTTGATGATTTCCGCCTCGCCCTTGCGCAGTTCATTCATTTTCTCATTATGGACGCCAAACACCTTCGCGCCAAACAAGAACAGGGCTATTGCGATTACGGTCAGAATTGCGCCAGACTGGATACAGCCTAGAGAGACCGCCATAATCGGCACCATTGCAATGATAAAGACTTCAACCACCGACTGAATGGTATAGGAATAACCGTAATCATTCAGCGTACCGCTCTTTGCCTCAGGGTCTACAATCCGCAGCAGGGTTACGCCAATGGCAACAACGCCAGTGGTCCAGCCAAAGACGAAGATGGAGCGCTCAAACCAGAAGTTGTGAAACAGCTTACGCCCTACTACAAACACCAGGGTCAGCGAGGTAAGCATACCCAGGATGCACAGCAAAACAATGGGAGCCGCAAACTCCATAACTACTGTAATGGAGATGGAGGCCACGCCGAAACCAACCAGATAGTCCGTAACCATGCTGCCAATCCGGCCCTCTACGTGCTCATCAACGCTGTCCCGGAAGGGGGTGTGGTTTAGAATGGTCTGTAAAATCACACCGGCGATCATGGCTAAGCACATGACTGGCGGTTCGATGTTAGGCAGATGCTGCTTATACCAGTCGTAAAATTTGTAGCCCGCCAAAGTAGCTACTAAAGTCAGGGCAAGGTGCCACGCCAGAGGGTCCATAGACATGGGGTTAATGGTTTCCTCACCCATGGAGACCCGCTTTTCAGCGGGGACAATACCAGTGCGGCAGTCCTCCGGCAGGGCCTCGGCGCTTTTTACCAGCCGCGTGGCCCCCTTCCGGGTGGCAAAATTGATGCAGGCAATGCCCACAAATAATCCGGTCGCCCCATAGTGGCGAAGGTCTGACCAATCACCACACCGTCCTCACGGCCTAACAGGTTGTTTAGCGCCGTGCCAATGGTGGATGCGTACCCGTGGCCACCGCAGTAGCCGGAAGGCATCAGCAAGGATAGCTCAGGAAACACGTCGGGGAACAGGGCGAGGACCAGGGCACCGCCCACCAGCAGTGCGATTCCGAAGCAGAAAAACTCCGCACCCATGTTTACGCAGAAGGAGTCGCCCACCTCATGAAAAATCTTTTTTATATTGGTCTTATCTTTTTTGCCCAGGAACAGTCCGCCGAACAGAACGCATACCAGCATATAGGCGTAGGAGCCGATCTGACCGCTCCAAGGGATGAGTCCGGCAAATTGGGGGCCCAGCAGCAGGCCCAGGATGCCCGCCAGCAAAGAGGCCGGGATGTAAAACATTTGGAAAAGCTTGATCTTAGCCCGGAGAAACTGGGCAATCACAAGTAAAAGGGACATAAAACAAAAGTCTGTCAAAAATGACATATAGTTATATTCCATACGTAATCTCCCTTTTCGTTAGATTTCCCCTATGTGGGAAGCAAGAGCGTGTGCCTCCACTGCCTCAGTATTCCGTTCAGGCAGCGGAGGCACGTAGCTTTGGTGTGTTTGATTGTTAAACGTCAGGTTATTATTAAATGTGCACGCAGAAGAAGTCGTTCATGGCGCTACACATGCCCTCCAGCTTGGGATCGTCGTCGAACATCCACTCGTTGTGCTTACCCTCCACATAGTAGAGCGCCTTGGGCTCGTTGGCCAGTTTGTAGGCGTCCTCAGCCTCCTCGCGGTCATGCAGCTCGTTATACTTGCCGTGGCCCACGAAAACGGCGCAGTCGGGAGCCAGCTTAGGCAGGATATCCTGAACGTTGAAACGAACGAAGGACTCGGCGATGACGGAGGACATGGGGGTGGGGAAGGGCTCGTTGTAGTCACCCTCAATGGCGTTCTCCAGACCGCCGTTGAGTTCCTTCAGAGTGTGGTCGGTGTAGAAGTCGCCGGACTCGTCGATGTTAGGATAGAAATCATAGGGGTGGCGCAGAACGGGGTCGCCAGTGGACACACGCTTATACTTGTCCTCCTCCAGGGTACGGAGCATTTTGTAGAACTTATCGTTGCCCATGCCCATGCGCATCCAGCGACGGCCATCGGTGAAGGAGTTCAGGGTGGCCACGGCCTTCACGGTCTTGTCCCGGTAAGCGGCGTTCACGCAAACGGCACCGCCCACGCCCCAGCCAATCAGGGCGATATGCTCGGGGTCCACCTCGGGCTGATGCTTGAAGAAGGTGATGGCGTTGTTCACATCGTCCACTTCCATCTCCAGGGTGGTGTACTTGTCCATGCCGCTGATCCCGCCGGAGGGCTTGAAGCCGCGGTAGTCAAAGCCCATGCACACGTAGCCAAACTTGGTCATCTGGCGGGCGAACATGGCGGGGTACACCTTGTTCAGTCCGGTCCATCCGGAGTTGGCGATGATGCCAGGACGCTTCTCCCCCTCCTTGTAGTCGTCGGGCAGATAGATGGTGCCAATCATCTTGCTGCCCTCGCTGTAGAACACGATGTCTCTGGTTGTCATAATTTCTACATCTCCTTTTTCTGATATTCAAATTTTTATCCATATTTTCTAAATTCATTTGACGAGGGTATCCTAACTCATAAAAAGGAATATTTCAACCTTTTTCTATAAAAAAGAATTTATTCTGCCATATAGACAAGAATGCGGCGGAATTTTTGTTCCTTTTTAATAAATAAAAAATTTAAATTCCAAAACAGGGGAGATGTTTTGCGCTGGGTGGGTATCGCGGGCGGAGCAGAGCGTCCATTCCATAGCCAGATGTAAAACACCCCTGGCTGTGTGAAACTTCACAACCAGGGGTGTTGCATACTGGAGTACGGGGGACTTATACCAAGGTGGAAAAGCTGGTTAAAAACGATTCCTTCAGAATTTGGATCAACGCAGTTAGAGCAGGGGAGCGGTAGGCCCTTTGGTACAGCACCAGCGAGAGCTGCGATGTTCAAACCAGCCCTTTCACAGGAAAGATATGCAGGGGATTACAGGAGTTTTGGTTATTGAGTTCCTGTACCTTTTGAAGCATCAGCTTGGGACAGAAACACGCGCCAACGTCCTTGCAGGCCAGCATGAGCTGCACCTCAAAGTCCGATATGGTGAGAATTTTATGGGGAATAATAGCCGTTTCCTGCAAAAACCGGTCCACCTTCTGCTGTAGGTTGCTGCGGTCATGGCTGAAAATTAGGGGGAGTAGCTCCAGTTCCCAGGGGAGAATCACGTTTCTCGGCTGGGAGAGGTCCCATCCCAGCTTGTTCTCCAGAAGAGCTTTTGACGCGACAAGGTAAATAGACTCCTCTGCCAGGGGAAGCATTTCAAACTCTGAAAATGGGGCGGCGTCTACCCCGAAAAACAGGGTGAGATCTCCATTCATCAGCATTTGCTCAAAGTTACGGGTATCGTCGTGAACAAAAATCAGCTTCACATTGGGAAAAGCGCGGTAAAACCATTCCACTGCCTGGGGTAGAAGGATCCGGACCCGGGTGGCATGGATACCGACCCGAAGCTGGCCGCCGCTTTTCTCCTAGATGTTGTGGAGTGAAGTGTTAGCCCTTGTTCCAGAATTCGAATTTGTCGGGCGGTGGAGAGCAGGGCCTCTCCGGCGGCGGTCAATTGAAACCGGGGACGCCGGGTAAACAGTTTGGCGCAATAGAGCTGTTCCAGGCGCTTCACCTGCTGGCTCATAGACTGCTGGGTGACAAAGAGATGCTGGGCCGCCCGACTGATGCTCTGCTCCTCCGCCAGCACTAAAAAATATTCCATGCCTGTTGTCATACCAACTCACCTCTGCTAAAACCATATCAATTTCAAAGAGGATTTATCAAAAAATTACCAGAAGAAGTGAAAGGCAAATCTCTTCTGTTTGCATATCATGTATGAGAGGGAGGGATTGCCTTGAAAAAACATTATCCATTTGAAAATGCACCACTGGCATATGCGTATGATGCGTTGGAACCGTACATAGATGAAAAGACGATGCAGTTGCATCATGAAAGGCACTTGAAAACTTATATAGATAACCTGAACGGCATCCTGAAAAAGTACCCACAGTTTCAGACATTGACACTTGAGCAACTTATTCATACCACTAGGCAAGTTCCAGAAAAGGACTGCATAGCCATTGCCCGTAATGCCGGTGGAGTATACAATCACCAGTTCTTTTTCAATGGCATGTGCCCGGATGGAAAAAAAGCACCCTCGGGCGCTTTAGCGGTGGACATCAACCGCCGGTTTGGTTCCCTGAACGCTTTTCGGGAGAAATTTACAGAAATGGCGTTGTCCGTTTTCGGCTCGGGGTATGTTTGGCTGTTCAATGGCAAGCAAGGGCTTTGTCTCGTGACCACCGCCAATCAGGAAACTCCGGCGGGTGTTGTAATGCCGCTTCTTAATTTAGATGTGTGGGAACACGCCTATTATTTAAAACACTATAACAAGAGAGTGGACTATATCAACGATTGGTGGAACGTGGTGAACTGGGATCTAGTGGAGCAAAAGTACGGGTGCAGCTGCGTTTCGTTGAGAGGTAAATAAATATCGTCTTATATCCCGCTTATACAAGCACATTAAGTCCACTCCTCAAAGGAGGGCTGTGACATACGCACGTCGGGACAAAAAGGCTTTGAGCGCTGGTATTTTAAGCTTCAAAAAGAGGAGGGTATGGTATCATTCATCCCCGGTCGGGCAGAGAGCGGCGCTTTTATCCAACCGAATTCGCAAGAAAGTAAGCACCCGACAATTTGAGTTGTCAAGTCTGACAATTTGCGGTGGTATGATATAAATGGATCAATGTTGGTATTCGATGCAGGGCAGCTACATGGAGTTGCCTGGTGTCAGCGGCCAGGTTGTCTGCAGAGCACCTGCACCTCTTTGTTCCGATATTATGGGACCATTCCGTTTTTCCCTATTAAGTGTCAGCACGGCATTCTCAGTATGGCAGCACTTCAAACATACCGGGAGTTTTGTCGGAAGATTGGAAAAGGCGGTCTACCCCCATTGGACGGCCAACGCAAAATTGAACAGGAGCTGAATGCCCTGGAAAACGGGGCTTTCAGCTGAATTTGTAGCTAAGGTCCTCTTCTGTTTCACGTTGCCGGAGCAGGCAGATCGTTATCCCAGAAGACGTTGCCCATGTGGTGCAGAAGCCGGGGGGCGGAGAGCGTCAGCTGGGTGAGTTACTCCCATGCGCTCCACAATGAACCAGGCATGATATGACTGATCGGGGACAAATTTTACTATGTGAGTTGTGGGTGGTGAGTGTGTTTAACAATTGGCTCGATATGTAGCCACCGCCTTATGAGGCGGTGGCATGCTGGTTAAAGTGTAACAGCAGACTCGCAACAGCGGTAGTCCGTATCAATATTATTGGCGAGAAAGCGGGCTTTAAACTTGCGGGGACTGCACATAGCCCCACCGGATACGCTCAAGTCCTCCGGCACCACAAACTTGATGCATTTTACCAACACATCTCTGCACACAGGAAAACTGTGCGCCGGAATGGTGATAGACTTCATACCCCGTTGGTGTTCTATGCCGTCCTGATCCACCTCGGTAAGAATTGCCGCCAAAGCTACCCGTTTTCCAGGGCAAACATTTTTAATGGTCACATCCATTTGAATGATCCGGCCCTGAGACTCCAGATAGACATCTCCAAGGTCTACCAAGATCGAATCCTGACAACCTTCCACATTCAGGTCCACCGGGTCAGGGCATTGCTCCGGATGAACTACAATATCGCACTCTACCGATACGGTAGGTTTCGGGAAAGATACCACATTTCCCTCTTTATCTGAATAAGTGATGGACTGATTGACCAGTTTGGTTCCAGCCTGCTGGCCCACATGGCGAATGAAAAAGTCCAGCGACGCACTTTCACTGGAGGTCACCCCTAACTGCGAAATATTCCACCGCAGGGAGTGAGCGTCCAGCATGGTGGCGGACCCTTTTATGGGCGACGAAATACTGGTAATAACGAAGTCCGGGTTGACAGCTTCATTAATGATAATGTCCGTAGCGCCTGGTTTGGAAATATTTGCGGCCAGTTGTGCAAAAAGCGCTTCCAAGTCGGCAGTATCCGGCGTCACCGCCACGTGGGAAGCGTCCGGATCGGTGGCCCAGTCGTTCAGTGCACTGATATCCAGACCATCTGAACCGATCAGGCCGATGCAGTAAATGATAATTCCCTGAGCTTTGGCCGCGGTTGCCACAGGGGCAGGAGGTGCGCCGGTGGTGGTGTTGCCATCCGTAAATATGACCATGACCTTGGCGTTGCCAGAGGCAGGGTCAAACAGCTGGACAGCTTTGCTAAATGCGTCAGCGTGATTGGTATTACCACCTGCAGTCAAGCTGTCTACCGCAGTTTTCAGCGCGTCAACAGAGGTAATCAACTGCTCATCCACCACAGCAACATTGGAAAAACTGACAACTCCCATTCGGCTGCCTGAGCCGATTTGGCCGTCTTTGCTGCTGTCGGTGGCCTCATCAATAATGTCAATAAAGGTCTTTGCGCCCAGTTTCATGCCCGCCAGCGGCGAGCCGGTCATACTGCCGGATCGGTCCAGTACTAATACGATATCAGTGGGATTGGAAACAATGTCAGGCACTGCGGTCAGCGCCAGAGTTACACGCAAAGAACCGTCGCAGGTTATACGGTCAGTGCTGACAACTTTGTTGGAATTTGTAACACCCATGTGTGTTACCTCCTTCTGGGAAAATATCCCACCCCATACTATGCAAGCACCAAAAGGGCTGCTCCGGCTTGATCGTTTGCCGGGAGATGAGAACCGTTTTCCCCCATGTGTATAGGATGAGAACGATGAGTGCCAGAAAGGAGTTTCTTGTATGGTCGATTGGAATCCCAAAGTGCTCAATGAATCTCAGACTTGTCCCATTGTGGGGCACCAGTCTGCGTCTATCTGCGTCCCTGTGATTGTGATCCCCTTTGCCCAGATCGGATTACCACAACCAAATGCTGTGCTGATCCTGTTGAGTTTGGTGCAGTGGCCACGGCGGTGGAATAGTTATATCAACTGCAACGGGACCTTGGAGCAGGGTATCTGCACCGATTGTGGAGAGGTTCCCCCTCTGCCCAAAGTTGCAAAGCCGGAAACCTAAACACATTTTTCGTGGATAGTTCATTCTATGAGTTCCATCCTTGCCTGGTGAATTGCATGGAAAGCATGGAGGTGCCACTGTGTATGTTTGTCAGCATTCTGGTCAGACTATAGGGAAAGGGGGCGTATCATATGAAAGTTATCGTTCTTTGCCTCACGACTCTGGGTTCCTTTGCCACACTCTTTATCGCAGCCAAGCTAATCGGGCACAAACAGATTTCACAACTGGATTTTTTTGACTATATTACGGGGATTACCATCGGCTCTATCGCCGCTGAGATGGCCACAGAGCTGGAGAACCCCTGGAAACCCTTTACTGCAATCCTGATTTATGCAGGGGTCACGCTTCTGCTCAGCATTGTGACCAATAAATATCCCAGAACGCGCAGGTATCTCTATGGTTCCCCCACCATTCTTATGGATCATGGAAAGCTCTATCGAGGAAATCTGAAAAAAGCCAAGCTTGATTTAGAGGAATTTCTCACTATGTGCAGGCAGCAGGGATACTTTGACCTCACCAATATCCAGACCGCAATTTTCGAGTTTAACGGGAGGCTGACGATTCTTCCAGTGAGTACCCAGCGCCCTGTAACGCCCAGCGACATGAATCTGTCTCCGGAACAAGAACTGCCGTTTACTGAGTTGGTTATGGATGGCCGGATTCTGGAAAGCAACCTCCAACGTATGGGGTTGAATTTGACCTGGCTGGATAAGCAGCTCAAACAGCGCGGTATTCAGTCCGCTCAAAATGTTCTCTTGGCTCTCTGTGACAGGAACCAGAAACTTCTCATTTATGGAACCGACGATAATGAAATATATACAGCAAAACACGCAAAATAGGCCAATAATAATCTTATTTTGAAATGACTCATGGAGGTGTTGACTTGGCTAAAAAAGGTATGGCCCGTCCGGACTGGACTCATATACAGCCTAGGAATGAGACTCCGCCCGTTCCTCAGATTCAAGGAAAGGCCAAGCATGGGAAAGAGCGCGCAAAACCCATTGTAAAGGGAACGTCCGGCCCAGACCAAAAGGTTTACCATTAGTACAAAAGCCCCCCTGCTGATTGGATGAACAGGTCCAGTAAAAGCGGACAATAGACAAAAGTCCCTCTTGGCTTAATAAATTGGGCGGCTCCTGGAAAACCAGGAGCCGCCTGCATTCTCTTGAATACTTAGGTAATTCCATTCTTTCGCAAAAGGATCATTCCGATTCCAAAAGCCCCACTTCTTCCAGCAGAACCGCGTATTCCTCATTCACATCGGCAAGGAACGACTCAAACTCCTCACGCCCCAGATAGTCCATGTCCCAGCCGTATCGTTTGCAGGTATCTGTCCACTCCTGGGTCTGGACCAAATCGGCCAACGTGCTCTCCCAGAACTCCAGAGCCTCCTCCGGCATATCCTTCGGACCGAAGATACCTCTCCAGTTATAGAAGGTCGCGTCGATCCCCTGCTCGATACAGGTGGGCATCTCCGCCACGATACCGCTGCCGACCCGCTGTTCCGCCGTGATCCCCAGTACGCGCACGTCGCCGCTCTCAACCAGGCCGACCACATCGCCGATCCCTGCCGAGACAATGTCAACATGTCCCCCCAGAAGCTGGGCCAGTACCCGGCCGTCCTCAAATCCGGTGTAGGAGAGCTGATCCAAGGCTTCGATCCCAGCGGCCTGAGCCACCTTGAGAAATTGAACGTGATCCATGGAGCCTACCGAAGATGTTCCACCCACGCGCACAGAACCTGGATCCTCCCGCAGCGCCTCCATTACCTGATTCAAATTCTGATAGGGGGAGTTGGACGCCACAGCGAAGCAGCCGTAGTCGGTGACCAGCTTGGCGATGGGCGTGGTATTCTCATGATAGCTCAAAGGAGTGCTGCCGTTCAGATGGATCAGGCAGACCGGCGGCGAGAAAACGGCCAGCGCATCGTCCGCACCAATATGCTCATTCAAATAATCCAACGCAAGTCCTCCGCCATTTCCGGGCCGGTTTGTGACAGGTAACGGTACATCAACAAGGCCTGCATCCCGCAGGCACTGGGCCACGGAGCGGAGCGTCAGGTCGGAGCCGCTGCGTACTCCGGCGGGGGCGATCAACTCTACCGACTGCCTGGGATAAGGGGATACCGCTTCCGCAGACTTCGCCTGACGTTGGCTGCAGCCTGAATTGAGGGACAGGACCAGTGCAGAGGCGAGCAGGATCAGATATTTTCCGCGAATCATAGGCACAACCTCACTTATCTGATGTTTCTTCGGACAGCAGACGGACGATCGTCCCGGACAAGGCCTCAAACTCTACAGGTTTCGTCAGAATTTCATCAATCTGCCGCTCCGCATGCAGGCGTATGGCGCTGTCTCCCACCAATCCAGTCACAAGGATGACACGCAGGTCGTGGTTGTGCTGCTTCATGTACTGCAGGAGTGCCGTCCCTCTCAGCTTTGGCATGGCCTCATCCACAATTAGCAGGTCCCAATGCTCCGGCGTCCGCTTAAATGTGTTCAGCGCCTCCTCCGGGTCGGTAAACGCGTCCACTTGATACCCCAGATGGAGCAGCCTGCGTTTGAAATATCGGACCACCCGAAGTTCATCGTCTACTAATAAAATGGAACCCATTCCTGTGCGGCCGCTCTTTTTTCCCTCTTGGATGCTTACATTGGGCAGCTGATTGGTGATGGGAAGATAGACCAGAAAACGGCTGCCCTGGCCCAATGTGCTTTTCGCCTCGATGAAGCCGCCGTGGCTGATCAAAATGTTTTGTACTACAGACAGGCCTAACCCCGTACCGTCTCCCGCCGCCTTGGTGGTGAAAAATGGGTCGAAAATCTGGGAGAGCATCTCGGAAGGAATCCCACAGCCAGTATCCGATACCTCGATCTGAACAAATTCTCCTTCCGACACGGGGTGGAACTGCTGCGGCAGCTGATCCTGGGAGATCCGCCGGGTGGCGACGGTGAGCGTTCCGCCCGCAGTCTCCATGGCTTGGCACGCATTGGTGCATAGGTTCAGCAGTACCTGATGGATCTGAGTGGCGCTGCCGTAAACATTGATGGGGCCGTTGTAGGGCTTTACCACCAGCCGGACACTGGAGGTGAGCAGCATCCGCACCATTTTCAGGGCATCCCAGATGACGGCGTTGAGGTTGACCACATTGTACTGGGAAGAATCGGTCTCCCGCCGGCTGAAGGGGAGGATCTGATCCACGATCTCCTTGGCCCGGCTGCCCGCCTTATAGATCTCGTCAATATCCTCATAGTACTCGTTTTCCGGGCCCAGTTGATGCTTCAAAAACTCCGAGTAGCCCATGATCGGAGTCAGCAGGTTGTTAAATTCGTGGACGATTCCTCCAGCCAGGGCGCCGATGGTCTGCAGCTTCACCTGCTCCCGGCTCTCATGGAGTTCCTCTAACGTGCGGTTCATATCCCGAAGATAGCGCGCTTCGATTTTCAGTTTCTGCCGGTTTTTCTGAAGTCCGTATATAATCAGAATGCTTGACGCGATCAAGATAAAGATAACCGTAACCAAAAATGCGAAGCGGTTCAGGTTTTCATTGACCATCTGGACCACCTGGGAATAGGGCATGACCGCGGAAATATACCAGGAGGTCCCGTTTAAGTTCATCCGGGAGAAGGCGGATATCTTCTCCCGCTCCGGAAGAATACCGCTGGAGTAGGAGCGGTAGATTGCAACGCCCTCCTCCTGGCTATATTGGAGCTGGAGCATATTCCAAAGGCTCTCATATTCCGGCAGGGTGTCTAGATCTGGAATGTCCCCAAAGTAATTGAACGCGAGCATCTCCGACTCTGGGTGCATGATGATGGTCCCCCGCTCATTTTTGACAATGAGATCCACCGTTCCCTGCAGCTGGAGCGGGACCATATACTGCTGGTAAAGGGCCTCCATATCTAACACGGAGACGACAGCCCCCAGATAATCGTTTCCGTCCGTAATGCTGTTGACCAGAGTGAGTCCATAGTGCTGTGGGCTGATTCGGAATGCGGAGCCAAGTCCCGTCTGGCGGTCCTCCACCAGACGGTCCAGATGAAGAACCGACTCGTCAAAGGCTTCCAGGAAGGGGTACTGGTTATAGCGAAAGACCTCATTTCCGTTTTGATCCAGTAGATAGATCCGGGAGATCCCCTGATTTTGGGAGAGCATATAGGACAGTATGTGCTCCTTCAGCCCCTTTTGCTCCCCACTCACATAGTATGTGTGGAACTGATTCAGAAACCCGGGAGTCTGGGTCAAAATCTCCACGTTCCGGATCTGCTCTGAGAGATAGAGGGACAGATTTTGAGAAGCTGCCCGGGCGGTGATCAGGAGGTGCTGCTGCTGTTGGGCAATCATCATCTGCGTGTAGGCGTCATAGGTATTGTATACCGCAAAAGACAGAACGCTCAGCAGGCAGACCATCAGAGCCGCAATCAGCATTTTCATGGCTTTTCCCCATTTGAATCTCGTCATACTCTGCCCTCCTCTCAAAATATCATACCACGCTGGCGTGAAGAAAAAAACAGCTTTTTTATTGTGATGCAAGCGGGACCGGAGTTTCCCGGTTCCGCTTGCACTGAGTATTCATTTGATATTACCGTGTCGGACAGATCCGCTCTCTTTCGCAGGGGTTCTCTTGGTCGGGGCATCGTCTGCGGAGGGCGGACAAAACAGGCAGATGGAGTTTGGAAACCGGGCTTATGATTTGGCTGGATCTCACCTTTCCCCAAATTTCTCCGGCAGTTTGGAGGGGAGATCGCCTTGGCGTACGTTGGTTGCTGCGCGGTCCTTGCCGCCGACGGGTCCGTGATGGGAGAAAATCTCCTGAAATAATGCCTGAAGCTGACCGGCGGCAAGTTCAATTTCATGCGCATCCTGGCTCAGTTCACTTTCCGGACCCAGCTGCATCTGTAAAAATTCCGCATATCCCAGAATGGGGGTCAGCAGATCGTTGAATTTTTCCTCCAACAGAATCCACTCATGTTCGGTGAACCTCTTTTTCTGCCGCAAAGATATCCCTCCTTTCGTATCTGCCCCCATTTCTCTTCTCTCATATTGTACTAAAGGCTCCTTAACTGAAGGTGGCGGTTTCCCTTAAAATTTCGTAAGACTCCTAAAAAGTTTTTGTGCTATTTGACAATATATGATATAATAAAAAGTGTTTTTCTCTCTTTCCCAGCGACATCAAATAGAAAATGAATTTTCTGACGGAGGCGACCACTTTGGACGCAGCGAAAATATTGATTGTGGATGATGAAAAATTTGTGCGCAGGACGATTTCCAGGGTCTTGTCCAGCGAAGGATTTGCTACCTTTGAAGCGTCAAACGGTCCGGACGCCCTTCGTATGGCCCAGGAACAGTCCTTCGACCTGATGCTTCTGGACATCGTCATGGATGGCATGGACGGGTTCCAGGTTATTCGGACTCTCCGTGACCTGGGGATTCTGCTGCCCGTCTTTGTGCTCAGCGGGCGGCAGGCGGATAACGACAAGATCCTGGCGCTTGGCATCGGCGCCGACGACTACATCACAAAGCCTTTTTCCACCACAGTGCTGTGCGCCAAGGTAAAGGCCTGCCTGCGGCGTATGGGGTTGTCCAGCCGGCAGAGAGAGAGTATTCTCTCGCTGGGGCCGTTCCGCTACGTCTGCGACGAAATGCGGCTGTTCCGAGAGGGCACGGAGATCCCCCTGTCCAGCAAAGAGAGCCTGCTCATCAAGTATTTTTTCAACAACCCCAACAAGATCTTGAGTAAAGAACAAATTTATCGCAATGTATGGGGAAACGATGTGGTGGACGACAACACGATTATGGTACATATTCGGCACCTGCGGGTCAAAATCGAAGCGGACGCCACACGACCGAATTATTTGAGGACGATTCGCGGAGTGGGGTATCAGTTTGTCATTTAAGGGATCGATTTCTGATAAAATAGTTCCGCCCAGTTTTACCTGTTTCAGATGCAAGAACTCCTGGCAGTGTGACCATTGAGCTTTGGGTCGCAGTTGCCAGGAGTTTTATCGTCGTTTGGGTGTTCCCGTTCACATAGCACTGTTTTGGGACAAGAAATGGAGAAAATAGGTGACAGCCAGCAGGTCGGCGCATCCGCCGGGGGAGAGGTTCCTTCGGATCATCTCCCGGTCCAGGGCCTCCACCGCCTCCAGAGCGGGGAGGGGGCTCTGGGCCAGCAGCTCCGCCGCCTGTGCCGCGGCCCAGCGCTGTCCCTCCGGCCCGCCCCGGGCGATGAGGTTGGTATCCGACGTCCGGGCCATCAGGGCCAGGAGGACGGAGATACCGGCCCGCTCCAGGCTGACGCCCTCCCGCAGCAGGGCGCGGAGGGTGGGCAGACCGGGTTCCAGGAC
>ERZ1106915.1748-NODE-1748-length-15936-cov-2.796486_pt1 | contig 15936 bp, 9 predicted proteins | sample MGYA00403653_ERZ1106915 | MGnify/ENA primary metagenome ERZ1106915 (study PRJEB35170, sample SAMEA104062404) | human gut metagenome | biome: human gut; feature: human-associated habitat; material: faeces | place: Denmark | collected 2012-06-06 ... | reverse complement strand
TGTTGCAATTGGCACTATACAATTTGGAATATATTGTGTTATAATCCTTTAGGTGAACACAAGATATAGTACATTTAAAAAATAAAAATATATAAAGATAATACATTGTGGGAGAAACAAGATGGAGACGATAACACGTAGAGTAATTAAAAGAAATGGTGAAGAAGTGGTTTTTGATGTGCAAAAGATTCTTAATGCCATTAGAAAGGCTAATAACGAAGTAGAACCGATATATAGACTTAATGAGTACCAGATTGAGGCTGTTGGCAAGATTGTTATGGATCAGATTTCTCAGTCAAACCACGCTACAGCAGTAGAAGATATTCAGGATATGGTAGAACGTGGTATTATGGAGATGCGTGGATATGAAGTTGCGCAGATTTACGTTCGTTACAGATATAAGAGAGATATGGCAAGAAAGGCTAACACAACTGATGATGGAATACTCGCACTTATTGATCAGATCAATGAAGAGGTGAAACAGGAGAACTCAAACAAGAATCCTACGATTAACTCAACTCAGCGTGATTATATGGCGGGTGAGGTTAGCAAGGATTTAACTAGACGTATTTTATTGCCTGATGAAATTACGCAGGCACATGAACAGGGGATTATTCATTTCCATGATTCTGATTATTTTGCACAGAAGGAACATAACTGTGACCTTATTAACTTAAAGGATATGTTAGAGAATGGAACATGCATTTCAGAAACAAAAATTGATCCACCTCATAGTTTTTATACAGCTTGTAACGTTACAACTCAGATTGTGGCACAGGTTGCAAGTAACCAGTACGGCGGACAGTCATTTTCATTAGGACATCTTGCACCTTTTGTACAGGTTAGCCGTGACAAGATTACTAAGGAAGTAATGAAGGAACGTGATGAAGTGGGAGTTAACTACTCAGACGAACAGCTTAAGATGATTGTTGAAAGAAGACTTCGTGATGAAATCACAAGAGGTATTCAGACTATTCAGTACCAGCTTATTACATTAATGACATGTAATGGACAGGCACCTTTTGTTACAATGTTTATGTATTTGGATGAAGTTCCTGAAGGACAGACAAGAGATGACCTTGCAGTATTAATTGAAGAAGTTTTAAAACAGAGAATACAGGGTGTAAAAAATGAAAAAGGTGTTTGGATTACACCTGCATTCCCTAAGATTATATATGTACTTGATGAAGATAATGTTACACCTGATTCTAAATATTGGGATTTAACAGTTTTATCAGCTAAATGTACAGCAAAGAGAATGGTTCCTGACTACATTTCAGCTAAGGTTATGCGTGAAATGAAGAACGGATGTGTATATCCATGTATGGGATGTCGTTCATTCTTAACAGTTGAAGACAGCCAGAGAAATCCTGACGGAAGCTACAAGTTCTATGGACGATTTAATCAGGGCGTTGTAACAATCAACTTGGTTGATGTGGCATGTTCTTCTAATGGAGATATGGATCTATTCTGGAAGATATTAGATGAAAGATTAGAGCTTTGTCACAGAGCTTTAAGATGCAGACATGAAAGATTACTTGGAACACCTTCAGATGTTGCCCCTATTCTTTGGCAGAATGGTGCTTTGGCAAGACTTAAGAAGGGTGAAACAATAGACAAGTTATTATACAATGGATATTCAACTATCTCATTAGGTTACGCAGGACTTTACGAAATGTGTGTAAGAATGACAGGAAAGTCACACACAGATCCCGAAGCTAAGCCATTTGCTTTAAAGGTGATGCAGAAACTTAATGATAAATGTGCAGAATGGAAAGCAGCAGAAAATATTAGCTATTCTGTTTATGGAACACCTATGGAATCAACAACTTACAAGTTTGCTAAATGCCTTCAGAAGAGATTTGGCATTATAAAAGGTGTAACAGACAAGAACTATATTACTAACAGTTACCATGTTCATGTAACAGAGAAGATTGATGCTTTTAGCAAGCTTAAATTCGAATCTGAATTTCAGAAGTTATCTCCCGGTGGAGCTATCAGTTATGTTGAAGTTCCTAACCTTCAGGATAATATCGAAGCTGTAATTCAGGTTATGAAATTTATTTATGACAATATTATGTATGCAGAGCTTAACACTAAGTCAGATTATTGTGAATGCTGTGGATACAATGGGGAAATACAAATAGTAACTGATGAAAAGAATGGAAAACTTGTATGGGAATGTCCAAGTTGCGGAAATCGTAATCAGGACAAGATGAGTGTTGCAAGAAGAACATGCGGCTATATTGGAACACAGTTCTGGAATCAGGGAAGAACTCAGGAAATAAAAGATAGAGTTCTACATTTGTAATATATTCTAATAGGAAAGGCAAAGTTTTCAACAGTTTGGAGACTTTGTCTTTTTTAGATTCAATGGCTATATAAGCAAAATAAAGAACATTTAAAGGTCATTTTATGGTACAATACCTACATGTGGGAGAAAAAAGTTGAAAGGAAGGAACTTATGAAAAAAACATTAAAAATTCTAATGCTAATTGGTATCATTGCATTGGGAATTAATTTGACTGAGGTAAAGGCCGAAGAAGTAACAGCTCCGGTAACAACAGCGCCTCAGGAAACAACTACAGCACCTGAAACAACTACACCCGCTGTAACAACACCACAGGAAACCACTACAAAGGTTGAACAGCCAACTACGGTACAGCCAACTACTAAGCCGGATGTTGACACAACAGGAAAAAACGTAAAAAAAGGTGGTTATGTAAAGAAAACAGTTACAGCATATAACTTAAAGTTAGAGAAAGTAACAAAAGTAGAAAAAGGTATCCGTTATTATGTTTACAAGAAATGCAACAATGGATATTCATTGATTCAGGTAGGCAATCAGAAATTATTAGTTGAATCAAAGTACATTACATACAAATGCAATGCCAAGAAGATTGTAAATGCAGCAGATAAGAAATATTCATATAATGATATGAAGAGAGACCTTAAAAAGTTGGAAAAAGCTTATGGCTCAATATTTAAAGTTGACATTGCAGGAAAAAGTTTAGATAAAAGAAACTTATACTATGTTACACTTGGTAATGCAAAAGCTAAGAAAACAGTTTATGTTGAAACATCTGTACATGCAAGAGAGTATATGAACACTAAGTTTATAATGAATGTTATTGAGGATTACTGTAGAGGATATGACTCCAAGAAGTATCAGGGAAAAAAATATAGCAAAATCTTTAACAATGTTAAACTGGTAATTATGCCAATGGTAAATCCTGATGGAGTAACAATCAGTCAGTATGGACCAAAGAAAATAAGAAATGCCACATTACGCAAGAATCTCTACAAAATAGCAAACGGATTCAGCTTTAAAGAGTGGAAAGCTAATGCCAGAGGTGTAGATATTAATAGAAACTATGCAGAGGGATTTAACAGAGAAGGAGCAAAAGCATCGGCGCACAAGAATTATCCGGGCAAAACACCAGTATCTGAACCGGAAACAAAGGCACAGATCTCAGTAGTAGAAAAAGTAAAACCTAATGTAGTAATTTGTTATCATCAGGCAGGCAAAGTAATGTATCACCTTAATCACACAAAGCTTAGCAATATGCTTTATTCAATGACACATTATACTCACGTTTTAAGCGGTCAGGTTCAGTATGGAACATTTAGTGATTATCTTGATGACAGAAACATACTAAACTGTACATTGGAAACAGGATTAGTACCTGCACCGGTAAAGAATAGACAGTACAAAAAAATATACAAGACAAATAAGAATGTATTAGTAGCAGTTGCAAAAATGTATTCATAAAAAATAGGAGTTACAGTTGATGTAACTCCTGTTGCCATACAAAACTACAAGGAGGTTCACAATGTTATTAGATTTTGAAAATATGGAAGAAACAGTAATTCACAATTTTAATGGTGGTGAAAAAGACACAAGGGCGAAAATGTACAATGATGAAAACATGAAAATTTTATACGGAGTATTAGAGCCGGGAGCATCTATTGGTATTCATGAGCATACAGACAACAGCGAAGAAGTCTTTTGTGTTTCAGGCCAGGCTACAGTTTATATTGATGGGAAAACAGAAATTTTAAAAGCAGGTCAGGCACATTATTGTCCAAAGGGACACAAGCATGGAATGAAGAATGAGGGGACAGAAGACCTTATAATCTTCGGCGTTGTGCCAAAGCAATAAAAACAATTTTAAAATTGAATATAGTAATGGTATTTGGTAAAATTATTTCATAAGAAAGTACGACAGAGAAGCTAGTAAGATACAGATTATATTTTGGGAAAGAGGAAATAATATGAACGGAATATCATTTTACAAAGAAGAAATAAGAGACTGTAATGCTGTCTATTTTACAGAGGAGTTTTTTAATGTAAAAAACGACGGCAGCATCGATGTGTCTAATGAATTACAGAACGCCATAAAGACGGTTGTGGATAAGGCCGGTTATGGTGTTCTTTTTATACCTGAAGGTGAGTATTTGTTAAGCAAGACTATTTATGTGCCAAAGGCAGTCAGACTTATAGGATACGGTGACAACAGACCGCATTTTATATTAAAAGATAATGCAGAAGGATTTAATGAACCACATCCTGAGAACAAGGGTGGATTTAAATATTTATTTTGGTTTGTTAACGAACTAAAAGAGAATGAGGCGGAAATTGCAGATGCCAATCCGGGAACTTTTTACAGTGCCATTTCCAATATTAATGTAAGCCTTGGTCAGGGCAATGAATATGCAGTAGCTTTTAGAACTCATTATGCACAGCACTGTTTTATTAACCATATTGACATCAATGTGCAGTCAGGTATGGCAGGCATTTATGATGTTGGAAATGAAATGGAAGACATCTATATTAACGGAGGAAAGTACGGAATTATAACAACAAAGTGCTCTCCGGGCTGGCCTTTTGTAATGGTTGATACAAGATTTTTCGGGCAGACCGTTGGAGCAATTAAGACAAGAGAGGCAGGCTTTAATATTATTCGTACCCATTGTGTTAATACAGCTAAATTTATTGAAGTTGATGATGATTATTTCGAAAAAATATATATAGAAAATTCTGTTTTTGAAGATATGAATTGTATTTTAAATGTGGCAATGGACAACAATTCACTAACACAGGTTTATGTTAAAAATTGTCAGCTTAAGGCAGTGGAAAATGTTGTTGAATATAAGAGCAGTGGCAGACAGATTGCTAATGAAGATTATCAGTGCATTATAAAGAAATACATTCATGGAACTACAGTTAGCGATATTTATCACGATAAACAGATTCACGACCAGATTTACAGATATGCAAAAGACGTAGATTATAGAATCTTAAAAACAGACATACAGCCGTTGCCAGATATGTTAACTTGGGTTAATGCCAAGGAAGTAGGACTTAAAGGTGATGGTGTAACTGATGACACACAGGCTTTAAAAGAGGCAATTGAAAAATATGAAACAATATATTTTCCACAGGGTGAATATATTTTTTCAGATACAATTAAGTTAAAAGAAAATACATCTCTTATAGGAATGAATCCGGTTTCAACGCAACTTATTTTAAAAGAAAATTCTGAAAAGTTTACAGGATTTGGCAAGGCTAAGGCTTTTATTGAAACTTCAAAGGGAAGAAATATTCTGTTCGGTCTTGGTGTTAATACAGGTGGAAGAAATCCAAGAGCCTGTGGCGTTAAATGGATGAGTAACAAAAATTCATATATGAATGATGTGAAATTCTTTGGCGGTCACGGTAACCTTGTAAAGATGACAGGAGCTTTTGAACAGCCATATGATGAGGGAAGATGCAGAGATGCAGACCTTAAGAAAGTATGGGACTACCAGTATGCAAGTCTTCTTATTTGTAACGGAGGTGGCGGAACCTTTAAGGATATATGGTCAGCAAGTCCATATGTTTCAGTGGGTGTTCAGATTCAGAATACTGAAACTCCTACAAGAATATATTGTCTGTCATTAGAGCATCATTGCAGATGTGAACTTAGAATGATAAATGCAAAGAATGTAACAATATATGGTTTCCAAAGTGAAGAAGAAAAAGCAGAGGGTGAGTTTGCACTTCCAATAGAATTACATAATTGTAAGGATATTACTTTTGCAACTACATATTGTTTTAGAACTGTTTTTGTGCAGAAACCATTTCCTTATTGTGTAAAAACATGGAATTGTGAAAATATTAAATTTTTGAACGTTCATAATTTTTCACAGATGAAATACACAATGGATAATTTCTTATTAGATGTGAATACCGGCATTGAAATAAGACCATGGCAGGCAGTTTCAATAGAAATAACAGGAAAAGGCGAGAAACAGCCAAAAACAGAAAAGCTGTATTCAGGCTTCCAGTTTGCTGATGGTGGAAGTTGTGACGGAAAGGGTAATTTCTATTTCCTTGACAGCTTATATAAGCAGATTTACAGAGTGGACAGGGAAACATTGGAGCTGTCTATGATTTTTGAATCTCCTTATAAAATTAATTCTATAGGATTTGATACAAGGGATAATATTATTGTTATTGGCGAGTATGCCATTCCAAGAGATGCAACAATAAATGGAAAGCCTAACATTAATGTTTTGCCGGAGGATTCATATGGAACATCTTATGGATTCTGGTACAACAGTCAGGCTCAGATTGTGGCATTTACAATTGACAGTAACAGAGAATGCGTAAAATTAGAAAAAGTAAACATTGGCGACATAGAGCCGGCAAGAGTTTTATATCCGGGAAACAGATGGCGTGACGGTTCAGACTTTAAGGATGTTATTCAGTATAATCCGAAAAAAGCATTCTTAGCACCAGATGGGGTAACAATTATTCCTTGTCACTATGATTTGATTAGAGCTAACAATCTTTCAAGATCAAAGCCGGGACGTAAATTATATTCAGTTGATGAAATGTATAAGAGAGTTTTCCAATGTGACATTAACAAAGAAGGCTTATTAACAAACCCTCAGGTTATTATTGAAGAGGGTGACTTTAGGGTTAAGAAGTTTGACGAAAAAATCTATGTTGGTGATGATAACATTAAGGTTTATAAGGATGGAAAGTTAATAGATATTATCAGGGTTCCGGAAAGACCTACAACTTTTGATTTTGGAGGAATTAAGCGTAATACTCTTTTTGTTACATCAAGACATAGCGTTTATGCAATTAATATGCAACAAAAAAAGGATGAGGAGAAGTAATAAAAGTATGAGAAAGCAACTAAAAGCTTTATTAATAACAGTAGCTTTAGTTACATTGTCAACAGGACTTATTGGCTGTAACAATGAGAAAAAGCAGCAACAGACAACAACTCAGGTGGAAACAACAGAAAATAAAGTTGAAAATAATATTGAATTTAAGTCTGACGGAGAGCCGGTAAAGGATGATAGTGTTTTAGGAAAGAATACATATGTATTTTCTCCTACAGACAATAAGGATGAAATTCAGAAAAAAGCAAGTCAGATTTTTGCAAGACAGGAATCTAACCAGTTTGGAGATGAAAGATATGCATTACTTTTTAAGCCGGGAGATTATGGAACTTCATTGGAAATTAATGTAGGATTTTATACACAGGTTATGGGACTTGGAATTTTGCCTACAGATACTAATATTAATAAATTATGGGTTAATGCAGATTGGATGTTTCACAATGCTACCTGCAATTTCTGGAGAAGTGCAGAGAATTTTTCGGTAAATGATTACTGTATGTGGGCTAATTCACAGGCAGTATCTCTTAGACGTGTTAATTTTAATGACGGTATTGTTTTAAGCGATGGTGAGGGCTGGTCATCCGGTGGCTTTATGGCAGACTGCAAAGTGGAAAAGATGGTTTCCTCAGGCTCACAGCAACAGTATCTTTTTAGAAATAACAATTGGGGATATTTTGAAAATGGCGTGTGGAATATGGTTTTTGCAGGTGTAAATGTTGATACTATTCCTACAGGCGGATGGCCATATGAACCATATACTAAAGAAGAAACAGTTCCAAAGATTCAGGAGAAGCCTTATTTGGTTTATGAAGAGGACAATGGATATGGCGTTATGGTTCCTGAAAAACGAACAGAATGTCAGGGGATTTCGTGGGAGAACGGAGTTAAAGGTACTTTTTATAGCCTGAACATGTTTTACGTGGCAGATGCCCAAAAGGATAACGCAGATACAATTAACAAGGCTCTTAAAGAAGGAAAAAATCTTCTTTTGACACCTGGAATTTATACTTTAGACAAACCTATTACTGTAGAAGAAAAAGATACTATTATATACGGCATGGGACTTGCTACTCTTGTTTCAACTAATGGAAATGCATGTATGGTAACATCAGATGTAGATGGAATTAAAGTGTGCGGAGTTTTATTTGAAGCAGGGGATAAGCAGTCAGAAACATTGCTTAAAGTTGGAAATGAAAAAGCAGAAGTTTCCCATAGCGACAACCCTATTTGCTTTAGTGATGTGTACTTTAGAGTAGGAGGCGCAAATTACAAGGGCAAAGTTAAGAATTGCGTTACCATTAACAGTAATGATGTAATTGGAGACAATTTCTGGGTTTGGAGAGCTGACCACGGAGACAATGTAGGCTGGGATATGAATACAGCACCTAATGGTATTGTGATAAATGGTGACAATGTTACAATGTATGGATTGTTTGTTGAACATTTTCAGGAATATCAGACCATATGGAATGGTAATGGCGGTAAGCTATACTTCTATCAAAGCGAAATGCCTTACGATGCACCTAACCAGAAATATTATATGAGCCATAATGGTAAGGTGAAAGGTTATGCATCATTTAAAATAGGCGATGAAGTTAATGATTTTTACGGCTGTGGACTTGGAATTTATTGTTACAATAGAGATGCGAACATAGAAATATTCAGTGGAGCAGAGATTCCCGACAAGGATGGAGTAGAAATTAGAAATATTGTAACTGTAAAACTTAACGGTCAGGGACAGATTACACACGTCATAAACGATAAGGGAGATTCAGTTACTTCATCGGGAGATACAGCAAGAATCCAATCTTACGAAAATGGCGAGAAAGAAAAATATTAAAAAAATTATACCTGCCATCCGCCGTCAACGGTAATAATCTGTCCTGTAACATAGGAGCCTGAATTAACAAGACCATATACAGCATTTGCAACATCTTCAGTTGTGCCAAGTCTTGATGCAGGTATTTCCTCTATAATAGAGTCAACATCTTCCTGTGTAAGATGTCCGTTCATTTTGGTGTCTATTATTCCACAGGAAATAGCGTTAACCTGAATGTTTGAAGGGGCAAGTTCCTTGGCAAGAGCCTTAGTGAAAGAATCAATGGCGCCCTTGGTTGTGGAGTAGCAAACTTCATAGGAAGCACCGCGCTGTCCCCAGACAGAAGAAATGTTGATTATTTTTCCATAACCTTGCTTTAGAAAAATAGGAATAATCATTTTGCTCATAGCAATGGCAGAGGTAACGTTAGTGTTCCAAAGTCTGGTCCATTCACTATCCGTTATATCCTGAAGCAATCCCAACACCGAAATTCCACTATTGTTAACAAGAATATCAATGGAAATATCTCCTAAATTCTTAAATAGTTTTTCAGCATTATTAAAATCAGATAAGTCGCACTGATAATAAGAAAAATCACTTCCAAGCTCTTCTGCAAGCGCTTCAATAGTAGCTTTATTTGTGTTGTAAGTTCCTATTACTTTATAATTGTTTTTTATAAAAAAACGGCAAATTTCACTTCCAATATCTCCGGAAGCTCCTGTAATTAATATTGTTTTCTTCATAATATATCATCCTTTATAATAGATAGTGCCATATAGTACCTTGGTACTGTACTTATTAGAAAAAAGTAGTACCTTGGTACTATAGTACCATAATTATAGGAAAAAATAGTACTTAGGTACTACTTTTTTTATGAAATTAATATTAAAAAAGTAAAAGTGAACCGGGAAATGAAATTAAATAGGAATAAATTGCTAATATGTGCAGGTTGACAATCTACATAAGAGTTGTTATAATTGTAACAAAATTGTAATATTTAGAATTGATTGAGAATAACTTTAGGTATATTTTTAAGATTATATTAAAAAATGTATTGAATATGTAATCAATATGTATTAAAATACTTATTTGATATGAATTTAAACATATACCGAAATTTTAGAACAGAATTAAAACAAATGGAGGCAGAATTTTCATGAGAAGTAATTATGCTAAGAAACTTGTAGCAGGTACACTTGTGGCATCTATGACAATCACAGCGTCTATGCCATTGTTTGCAGATGAATTAGCAACAGAAATACCTAGCGCAGGTGCAGCAGTTATTGTTGAAGATTACATCAATAATAGTGGTAAAGAAACTGATATTGAGAAGTTACTTCCTACAGAAGTAACAGATAGTACAGCAACATCTAATGAGACAACAAAGACAGAAAATCAGACTGAAAAGACACAGACATCTAATACAGCAACATCAAGTGAGGACAAGTTATTTGCTAACATAGCAATTACTAAGGTTTCAGGTGGTGCAGAAGATTATGTTAATGTAAGAAAGAAACCAACAACAGAATCTAAGGTTGTTGGAAAAATTTATAACAACAGTGGTGCAAAAATTCTTGAAAAGACTAATAACGGTTGGTACAAGATTGTATCAGGTAACTGTACAGGTTACATTAAGTCAGATTTCTTTGTAACAGGAAGTAGTGCTAAGAGCAGAGCTTTAGATAATGGTTATGTACAGGCAGAAGCTAAGGATGCTATCCATGTTAGATCAGAAGCTAATGCTAATTCTAAAGTAGTAACTAACGTTTACAAGAATGAAACATATACTATTAAGAAGTTTGACAAGACTGGCGAATGGATTAAGGTTAAAATTAAAGCCGGTGTTAGTGGTTGGATTTCAGCACAGTATGCGAATGTTAACATTAACATGGAAACAGCTATAACAAGAAAAGAAGAAAAAGCTAAGATTAAGAAAGAACGTGAGGCAGCAAAAGCGGCAGCTGAAGAAGAGGCAAGAAAGCAGGCTGAACAGCAGGCATCAAATGATAACAGCCAGAGTTCAAGCGACGGTACATATTCGAACAGCTCAAACTCAAGTTCAAGAAGCAACTACAGCAACTCATCATCAAGCAGTAGTTCATCAAGTAGTTCAAGTAGTTCAAGTAGCAGTAGTTCAAGCAAGAAGAGTTATAGTAGCTCATCAAGCAGCTCAAGCGGTTCGGGAACAGGTGCAGCAATTGTAGCATATGCTAAGCAGTTCCTTGGTAACCCTTATGTATACGGTGGAGCAAGTCTTACAAACGGAACAGACTGTTCAGGATTTACAATGTCAGTATACGCTCATTTTGGGTATGGACTTAGCAGATCATCATATACACAGGTTAACAACGGTAGAGCTGTATCAATGAGTAGCTTACAGCCAGGTGACTTGTTATTCTACAAGTATGGTGGTTCTACAATCAGCCACGTAGCTATTTACATTGGTGGTGGACAGATTATACATGCTTCAACAGAAGAAACAGGTATTATAATTAGTGGCATGGGGTCACCTTGTGCAGCTAGAAGAATTATTGGATAATTAAATATAATATAGAAACAAGACCTGAATTGGCAACAACCAATACAGGTCTTATTTTTTTGCAAAATAGTGTGGCAAATTTTAGAAAAAAGTCAATAGTTTATGTGTAAAATGTACAAGTTTGGAACATATCAACAAAACATTAGTTCTTTACAGTTATCGACAAAGATTTACATAAAATGACACACTTTTATGTTGATAATGTTAATAAGTGGGTTAATAACCTATTTTAAGGGAGAAATTTATTGAAAAAAACTGAAAAAACAATGTTAATAACTTTTTGACTATAATTGTGCCAGATAGTTAAAAATGGGTTAAATTTGTATAAAATATACAAAAATAGCGTCGAAAAAAGAGTAGAGAAAAATAAGTGAAAAAAGTGTGTTTTTTCTTGTGGAAAATCACCTTAAATGGTATAATTTAATTACTAGTTAACGAAAGGAAGTGGTACCATGAAAATTAAGATTTTCGGTAAGAACATTGAAGTGACAGAAGGCATCAGAAGCGCAGTAGAAGAGAAAATCGGAAAGCTCGATAAATACTTCGCGGAAGAGACTAGAGTGGACGTTACATTAAGTGTTAATAAGAATGAACAGAAGGTGGAGGTAACAATTCCAGTCAAAGGACGTATTATCAGAGCGGAAGAAATAAGTGATGATATGTATGTATCAATCGATATGGTTGAGGAAACAATTGAAAGACAGCTTGTTAAGTATAAGAATAAGATTATTGACAAGAAGAAATCAATTAAGGAAGCTTTTACAGAGACATACATTGAAGACGAAGATGAGGATCAGATTAAAATCAAAAAGACTAAGAGATTTGGTATTAAGCCAATGGATCCTGAAGAAGCTTGCGTAGAAATGGAATTACTTGGACATAACTTTTTTGTATTCCTTAATGCAGAGACAGAAGAAGTTAATGTAGTTTACAAACGTAAAGGTAATACATACGGTTTAATAGAACCTGAACTTGACTAAAAGATAAAAAGTAACTAAGAAAACTAAATAATATCTAATAAGAGTCCCTGATTGGTTGAAATATATCAGTTAGGGATTCTTTTTTCCGTTTATAAGAACAAAAGTTATGAAATGCCTACGTTTACACTTTTTTAACAAATAAATAACACATACTTGTATTGAATAAAACCGATTTAAATGGTATTATATTCCTTAGCGTGTTGTATTTTACAACAAATATATTTGAGGAGATTACCATGGGCGTAATTAATAAAATCGTAGGAACGCATAGTCAGCGTGAATTAAAAAGACATAATCATACAATAGAGAAGATCTTAAGCCTTAAGCCGGAGATGGAAAAACTTACCGACGACGAGATGAAGGTTAAGACAACAGAATTTAGAAATAGATTACAGAAAGGTGAAACTTTAGACGATTTGCTTCCTGAGGCATTTGCCTTAGTTAGAGAAGCAACAAGAAGAACACTTGGAACAGAACATTATCCATGTCAGTTACAGGGTGGTATTATCTTACATCAGGGACGTATCGCAGAAATGAAAACCGGTGAAGGTAAGACACAGACATGTTTGTTGCCTGCATATCTTAATGCATTGGAAGGCAAGGGCGTTCATATCGTAACAGTTAACGAATACCTTGCTACCCGAGATGCTGAGTGGATGGGACAGGTTCACAGATTTTTGGGATTAACAGTAGGCTGTGTTCTTTCAGACATGGAACATGAAGAAAAGAAAGCGGCCTATAACTGTGACATCACATATATTACAAATAACGAATTAGGATTTGACTACTTAAGAGATAACATGGTTGTTTACAAAGAACAGTTAGTTCAGCGTGGACTTCATTACTGTATTATCGACGAAGTTGACTCGGTTCTTATTGATGAGGCAAGAACACCTCTTATTATTTCCGGACAGAGTGGTAAGTCAACTAAGTTATATGAAATGTGTGACATTCTTGCAAGACAGATGGAACGTGGCACAGCTAATCCTGAACTTAGCAAGATGGATGCCATTATGGGTGTTGATATTGAAGAAGATGGAGACTTCCTTGTAAATGAAAAGGACAAGATTGTTACTTTAACAGCACAGGGTATTGAAAAAGTTGAAAAATTCTTCCACATTGACAACTATGCTGATGCTGAAAACTTAGAACTTCAGCACAATGTTATTTTGGCATTAAGAGCACATAACCTTATGCATAGAGATCAGGACTATGTAGTTAAGGATGATGAAGTACTTATTGTAGATGAATTTACAGGACGTATTATGCCGGGCCGTAGATATTCTGATGGTTTACATCAGGCTATTGAAGCAAAGGAACATGTAAAAGTTAACAGAGAAAGCAAGACTCTTGCAACAATTACATTCCAGAACTTCTTTAACAAATATGACAAGAAGGCAGGTATGACAGGTACAGCCTTAACAGAAGAAAAAGAATTTAGAGATATTTATAGTATGGACGTTGTTGAAATTCCAACAAACAGGCCAATTGCAAGAATTGACCATGAAGATGCAATGTTTAAGACTAAGAAAGAAAAGCTTCATGCAGTAATAGAAGAAATCGTGGCATCTCACGCAAAGGGACAGCCTGTATTGGTTGGTACAATTAATATTGATTCTTCAGAAGAAATTAGTGCATTACTTAAAAAGAGAGGTATTCCACACAATGTATTAAATGCTAAATTCCACGAGAAGGAAGCAGAAATCGTTGCTCAGGCAGGTCAACATGGAGCAGTAACTATTGCTACTAATATGGCAGGCCGTGGTACTGATATTAAGCTTGATGATGCTGCAAGAGCAGCAGGCGGTCTTAAGATTATAGGTACAGAAAGACATGAATCAAGACGTATCGATAACCAGTTAAGAGGTCGTTCAGGTCGTCAGGGTGATGTTGGTGAATCTAAGTTTTACATTTCATTGGAAGATGATATTATGAGATTGTTTGCTTCAGAGAAGCTTATGTCAATCTTTAATGCATTAGGTGTTCCAGAGAATGAAGAAATTCACCATAAGTCATTAACTAAGACTATTGAAAGAGCACAGAAGAAGATAGAAGGAAATAACTTTGGCATAAGAAAGAACCTTATGGAATATGATAAGGTTAACAATGACCAGAGAGAGATTATATACGCTGAAAGAGCAAGAGTTCTTAACGGCGAGAATATGAGAGATGCAATTATCAAGATGATGAATGAAGTAATTGAATCTCAGGTTGACATGTTTGTTGGCGATGATCAGGAGACTAAGGATTGGGATGTGGCAGGTTTAAGTCAGTCATTATTTGAAATTATTCCTGTAAAACTTGAAATTCCAAAGAGCGAGATTGAACATCTTTCAAAAGCTGAATTTAAACAGTTATTGAAGGAAGCTGCAGTTAAGCTTTACGAAGCTAAGGAAGCTGAGTTCCCAGAACCTGAACATATTAGAGAATTAGAAAGAATCGTTCTGTTAAGAGTAATCGACAGAAAGTGGATGGATCACTTAGATGATATGGAACAGTTGAAACAGGGTATTGGTCTTATGGCTTATGGTCAGAGAGATCCTGCTGTTGAATACAAGATTCAGGGCTTTGAAATGTTTAATGACATGATTGAAGGTATCAAAGTTGAAACTGTTAAGACTTTATATCATATTCAGGTTGAACAGAAAGTTGAACGTGAAGAGGTGGCAGAAGTTACAGGAACAAACAAGGATGATACAGGTGTTAGCAAGACTAAACACAGAGAATCTGAAAAGATTTATCCAAATGATCCTTGTCCATGTGGAAGTGGTAAGAAGTATAAGAACTGCTGCGGAAGGAATAAATAAGGAGTTTTTTATCAATGATTGAAGCAGAACAATTAAAATATAAATTAAACTCTTTTCAGGAACCACTAGAAGATCTTAGTGGTTCCCTTGCGTTAGAAGCAAAAAAAGAGAGAATTGATCAATTAGAACTGAATATGGAAGAACCAGGATTCTGGGATAATGTTGAGGAATCCCAGAATGTTATGAAAGAAGTCAAAAGCCTGAAAGGTGTCGTGGAAGAATATGATGATCTGAAAACAAAATATGAAGATATCGAGACTTTGATCGATATGGCAGAAGAAGACGAAGATGCAGATCTGATCGAAGAAGCAACTGCATTGATGGATGAATTTGAAAAAACATATGAGGAATTACGCATTTCGACACTGTTAACAGGTGAATATGATAAGGACGATGCAATTCTTACACTACATGCCGGGGCAGGTGGAACAGAGTCTTGCGACTGGGCAGGAATGCTATACCGCATGTTCACAAGATGGGCAGGAAAGAAAGGTTATGGAACAGAAGTTCTTGATTATCTTGATGGGGATGAAGCAGGGATCAAATCTGTTACTGTGAAGATCACGGGAATGAACGCTTATGGATATTTACGATCTGAAAAAGGTGTTCACC
>ERZ1106915.1740-NODE-1740-length-16025-cov-3.774953_pt1 | contig 16025 bp, 35 predicted proteins | sample MGYA00403653_ERZ1106915 | MGnify/ENA primary metagenome ERZ1106915 (study PRJEB35170, sample SAMEA104062404) | human gut metagenome | biome: human gut; feature: human-associated habitat; material: faeces | place: Denmark | collected 2012-06-06 ... | reverse complement strand
TAATCTTTTAGTTGGAGAAAGAAGTGGAAAGGTTTATGAAGATTCTCATGATAATCAATTAAGATATTTGAATATTTATGATGAAAAAAATAAACGGGAAGCAATTCAGAATAATGAATTAGTTTACATGAAACATGATGATAGATTCGGAAAGGAAGTTCCTGTAGAACTTAAAACTGGAGAAATCATTGCTGCATATTATCATGTGGGTCATAGAGATGTTAATTCTTATAGAAAATTTTATTTAGAGCATAATATTCATAAAGTATCTGATGATCCAAGACATACACCAGATAAATATTGGTGTTTAAACTTACCTTTAAATTATAGATCAGATCAATCTAAAAAAGGAGATTGGGGGATTCCTATTACACAGGAAGAATATGAAAAATTAAAACTACATGCTAGGGGAGCGTCTAGCTGTCCTGATGATAATAAGATATGGAAAAAAATTGGTACAAAGGAAGATCCATACTATGAACAATCAATTAAAATTGAAGACCAACGAAAGAAAAATATTGAAAGGCATGTACGAAAAGATTTTGATGGATGTATTTTTTATTGTGTCGTGCTGAAAATGAATAAGTTTGAGTATTATGATAGATATTGTTATGATAATAATATAGAACCAAAAGATTATGGTGGAAATAGAAAAATTCACATAAAAAAATTCATTGAAGATGAAGATTTTGATTTTCATAGACCAGATGTGATGCTTGATAGTAATGGAAAATTTTGGTATTACGAAGATATACGTGAATGGATTTGTAATAAAAAGAACTGCGATCTTGAAGTAACAAAAGATACAATAGATGATACAGTTTTTCAGTTGTGTTTTAAAGACGTAACAGAAGAATGGATACAAAAAGAAATAGAACGTAGAATTGCTATTGATGAGTAAACTGATAATGTGGGGATGGTACAATTTGGTATCATCCTCATGTATGTTTATATTGAGTTATAAAGCGAAATAAGGTAAAATAGAACATAGGATCGAATGGATAATAAATAAGGAGAAAAGCATGGATAAATATTATGTAGTAGAAAACAAGAATATTGGAGCAATTGGTAAACTAATGATGGCGGAATCTGTTATCTTTACTGGTACTAAGAGTGAATGTCTGCAATATGAAGAAGTAAAAAGAAGAGAATATATAGATAGAACGGTAATCGATTGTTTTACTATCTCTGAAAAAGAATACAAGAAATTGGAAGAAATAAAAGAATTCTGGGATAGTCTTTCTCCAGAAAAGAAAAAGGAAGTAATTGTTGTAAATGGAAAGAAATATAATAAGGCGCTGTACGAACACAGTAAGAGAAAAGAGGAATAAACGTGACCAATTATGAGAAATTCCAAAAGTTAAGTATTAACCAGTTAGCACGTATTAACGTAAAACCATACGTTGATTCTTCAGATGAACGCAGGAGGATGTATAGAACTACAGATAATACTATACTTCTGGACAGAAAAGAAGCGGAAAAGTATGAACGTGAATGGTTAAGTAAGACTGTAAATGAAGATGTATTTAATGATTTATTAGCTAGGTAAGGGTGTGATAAATATGAATAACAAACTAGACGATAATATAGTGGAAAATTTAAAAAAATTAGTAGATGATTATATTAAGCATAGAAAATCTATAGAAAAAGTTATGGGAAAAATAAGAATGACCGAAGATAAAATGGAAATTAAGGATCTACGCGCCGAATATGAATATCATAAAGGATATTGTAAGGCAGTCGAACAATGGATGCACGCATTGGGACTTAATCCTTATAATGATTATATTAGTGAAAGATTAAAAAGGGAGGACTAATCATGATGATTAATGTTGAGTTTAACGGAGGACAGGGAAGAAAGACAGATGCAGCAGTTAATTACATGCTTGCAGAGATAGATGGAGTAGAGCTGTATGCAGAAATGGAAATCCCAGAAGATGCTAATCCAGATGAATATGGATATGACGAGCTGAAAGATGAGATCATTGCACAGGCAAAGGAAAACAAGATTGATACATCGTTATTAAAGTTTTGGTGGAATTAATTACAAAAGATGAATATGATAGAATGTGGACTGTTCCAGAAACATATAGTTGTATATGCGATATAGATATGTATAAAGCTTTATGTAATGGAGAAGTAGAATGAATGATTCAGATAAAGAGAGAATGAATATGGAAGAGATGAAATGCTACCATGGACTTGTTGAATTAAGGGAGATAAAACATTATAATTGTCTAGAGCTTGATGATGAAGGATAAATAGGTAGCAGATAATATAAGACTACTGGTAAATCTAGTAGTCTTATATTATAATTGAGAATTAGTATTGGAAATTTACCGAAAAGGGGTAAGATATGAAAAATATTTTTGCGATTGCATACATGGATGAAAATGGAAATGGATTTACTGAGAATGAACCTTGGATCGATGGAGAATATTCAACTATTCCAGAGATAAGGGAAAGGGCGGTAGAATTATTTCAGGATGGCATGACAAATATAATTCCATTTGAGGTCGTAGATGAAATAGTATCATATTCATGGGACTACGTAAAGAGACATAGAGTAAAAGGTTGGGTATGATGAAAAGAGAAGAATTATGTATAGAAATGACAGTAAACGGGCATAAGGGAAATGCAGAAGTCAAATGGTTCCCTGAACATTGGGATTACGACCAGCAATGTACTCGACAAGGAGAATATAAAGTCTTTATCAGTGTACCATTCCAAGATTCTCGTTGGGAAAGTTTATTTGTTTTTGATGAGAATAAAAGAGAAGTAGCTATTGAGAAAGCTTATGATCATTTAAATTCTGCATTAAAAAGATGTACTTTATTTTAAAAAGAAAAGAATACAAATATATTTTTGCTTATGCAAAATTTGGAAGGAGAATATTTTATGGACAAAGAGAAACTGATTTTAGAACTACCAAGTGAAGACATTGATATGATTATTGATACCTTGGATAGATATGCGGATATTCAGATAAACGCAGGTATTTTGGATAAAGGATACCAGTTGGATAGAATATGTGATGAAGTAAAAGATATGAGGGAAAGGGACAATTCCATAAAAGAGACAAGTAAAAACTCATATGAAGAAATGTCGGATAAAGAACTTTCTGAGATTATAAAAGATATATTCGAAGCAAGAAAAAAAGGAACTTATGCAAAGAGTTTAATTTCATATGCTAAAAAATTGCAGGAGGAGCTAAGTTTAAAGATGCTTCCGCTGTATAGTCTTTATGATATGGCATACTATGATTTTGTGACGGTTATCATGAAACGTTTCATGGAAAATGTATCTAAATTAGAAAAATGATTTTTAGAAGAAATAATAGTTTCATATGGGAAAAGGAAAAGAGGACTGAAGATATATCAGTCCTCTTTTTGATGTAATTTTGGATCATCTGTACGTCCAACAAGATAGTCAATGGAAACATCAAAGTAATCAGCGAGTTTAATCAGCATATCAAGGCTTGGTTTTTTGTTTCCATTCTCAAAATTACCAATAGTTCCCCTTGTAGATTCAATTTCTTTACCAAGCTGCTCCATAGTAAGACCATTAGAAGTTCTCAATTCCTTTAGTCTTTCAGAAAAACTTGGAAAAAAGAATAAAAACATAAAATCACCTCTTGACATAAGTATTCAAATAGAATACAATAATGATGTATTCAAACGGAATACATAACTGGAAAGGAGATAATTATGAACCAGCTAAAACAAATCCGTTTGGAAAATAAATGGACTCAACAATATGTGGCAGATAAAATTGGTATTACAAAATCTGCATATTCAAACATTGAGAATCAGAATAGAAGTCCATCACTAAAGGTAGCCATTCAATTACAAAATTTGTTTGGTCTATCAATTGAAAAACTGTTGGAAAATAAGAATAGCAACCCTGCACCGACCAAAGTTTAGAAGTTGCCATTCCACCCGATTTGAACTTAGTCCAAAGTCAATTATATTCTATCGTACTTTCTGGACTATTTCAAGTCAATTTTCCAAAAGAATTGCACCTTGAAAACCAAATAAAGGATTGGCTATCTGTAAAAGCTGTCGTGATGGAGTTGGAATACTCTCGATAGTCTGCGAGCAAAATGGAGAATATAACATTAGAAGGCTATCAATAAATTTATTAAGAAAGGAAGATACAATATGAATAAGATTCAGGAATTTTTTAGTGAGCAATTTGGAACTGTTCGTACAGTAAATCTTGATGGAGTGATTTACTTTTACGGGATTGATATTGCTAAAGCTCTTGGTTATTCAAACGCAAGTAAAGCAGTAACAACACATTGCAAGAGGATTGTAACAAAGGTACTTGAGACATCGAATTCCCAAAATGGGAAGACGGTCAAAGGTAAGGTTTCACTGATTTCAAAGTCAGATATTTACAGATTGATTGTAAAGTCAAAACTTGAATCAGCAGATCAGTTTGAATCATGGATATTTGATGAAATCTTACCGAGAATTGAATCAACTGGTGCTTACATTGAAGAAGGTAGAGAAGAGGAAATGGTTCAGAAATATTTTCCATCATTCTCAAAAGAAGCCCAGACAATAATGGTCAATGATTTGATTAAGCAGAATAGAGAGCTGAAAGCATTCTATGATGAACTGATGAACACCGAAGGACTTATGAGTATTAATACAATGGCAAAGGAACTTGGTATTGGAGAATACAAGCTGTTTGCTTTTCTTAGAAATAAGAAAGTATTCTTTTATGACAAAGATATGGTGAATGTGCCTTATGAGAGATTCAGAAAAGAAGGCAAATTTGCTGTAAAGGAAACTCCTTGCCACGATGGGAATATCAGATCTGTTACATATGCAACTAAGAAGGGACTTGATTATGTAAGAAAACTTCTTAGAAAGAACGGTTATTATCCTGTAACTGAATAAATAATAATCTGAATGCTGATATGAAGCATTCAACTTGTTCTATACTTCTCAAGTCAAAAGAAGTAGTTTTATAAAGATTGGAGTGATGAATATGGCATATATCATATGCAATAATGACAATTATTTAGCACAGGATACAAAGAATGGATTCTCAATTGTACATAGTGAAGAAGAGGCTTTTAAGTGGCAGAAAATTGACAAGGCAAATAATGTTTGCAAAAAATATTGTCAAACTAATAAACAGGTAAAGAAATACCATTTGGAAGTTAAGTATGTTTCTCAAGAGAACAAGGTATTAAATCCAGTTGCGAAGTCCATTGAATTAGAGTATGATATTCTTGATAAAGTCAAAGAGATTTCTGCATTTGCAAAGGAAATTGAAGAGAGAAGATTATATCTAATGGAGATGGTACATAATATAGATTTGGAAATTGTTGATATTGAACATGCTGCCGAGTTTTATACATTAAATGCTTCTCAAGGATATAAACTGTATAAGATGTTGCATGATGCACGAATTCAGAGAAGGTCATATAAAGACGAACTTGAAAAGATTAACCTATCATTAGGAACTTCTATAAGAAGTAGCAATATGGAAAATCTTGAAAAGAGTATTATTGGAAGGGAACATAGAAAATATGAACCTAGAGTAAATAAGGAGCTATTTGGAGTGTAAAAGGAAATGAATTCAAGTTTTCATGTGATGGAAAGGAGATTATAATGGAACATATTCTTATAAATTATGAAGATAAATGCAAGATTGTACTCAACTCAGATTGTGAAGTAATAGATATTGAATGTTCTCTACCAATTGTGGGAGAAGGGAACAATCGAGTAGTATATGATTTAGGAGATAAAATTTTAAAAGTAGCGAAATCCAGTATGGCTTCATTTTATAATAGGAACGAATATAATTTATGGAAATATCTTGAAAATAAATCAAAAAAATTAAAAATAAATGAGATATTTGAAATTGACGATAATGGGTACTGGTATGTAGCAGAAAAAGTTCATACAGGTAATAATGACGCAATGGACAAAGCTTTGAATTTTATCGAATGGTTAGATTATTCAGATAATGCTGGTTATGATAAAAATGGAAAATTAACTATTGTTGATGCAGAAGAAGTGAGAATAGGTGATTTGAAATATTTATTAGAAAACGGAATCATATAAAGAAATCTAAGTTTCAAGGCAAGAAAGGAGATTATAAGATGAGTACAGCAACATGTATTAAGGACTATGATGGTGTTGGATTTTTAAAAGAAAATAAAGATGGGCGTGAAGAAGTTCATATCAAAAAAGGCGATATAATTGAATGGGATAATCAAGGATATCTTTGGTATGATAACGTATGTTTCGGACATATGGATGCTTATCCTGGTCAATATTTTAAATTTTAAAATCCAAGTAAATTTAACTTTTAAAGGAGTAAGAATAAGAATATGTTGGGTAGGATACCTATTAAAGAAAATATAAATAATGCAAGAAAAATACTGTGTGTAAGTCGCATATTTGGAGAAATACTTATTGATAAAGACGAATTAAAAATACTAAACAACGACAAAGACATCACCAATAAATGTAAAGATGTTGATTCAAATAGTTTAACTCTAGGAAATGTATTATACAAAATGCTTAACAGTCAAATAGATGAAGAATGTAGAGAATATATAAGAGAATTTAATGGTATCAAGTTATATTAAATGGAAATTCGACTTTCATTTGGTCGATACCGTAGGAGAAACAATATATGAAATGTAAAGAGTGTTTGTATTGTACATGGGCTTGTCCCGGATGGATGTGTATGAATCGTAACCATCCTCAATATAAAGAAGATAGTGATGAGTCATTGGCAGTACAGTTAGATGATTGTTGTGAATTGTTTATAAATGGCGAAAATGATTATAAGAGATTTTTAAAAGAAGAGGTAATATAAATGGAAGAAAAATTTTTATATGTAGTGAGTGATTTTAATGATTATGTGTATGTAGTAAGGGCAACGTCAAGAGAGAATGCAATGGATTTAGTGAATTATTATACTGGACAGGATAAAGAAGATTGGATTGTAAACGTAGCAGATAATGATGATGGAAAAATAATAGAGTAAGAAATGACGATTTCTTCATGTTTGAACGGAGAATAATCTAATAAAAAGTGAGGTAAACATATATGGAAAATGAATATAAAGTAGAAGAAACAAAATTTGGAACTCGAACAACACACCCTGCTTATGGAACTATAATTTTTAATAGAGCACAGGGTGGTAGAACTCATTTATTTGGTAGTAGTATTGAGCATAGCAATGTAATCACAATGGAGCTTAGACATGCTGATATTACAAGAGGATTACATCGTGATTGGATTCAGGGAAGCAAACCAATTGCAGAAATAGAAATGAGCTATTCGCAGTTTGCAGAAGCAATTACTTCTTTTGGCTGTGGAACTGGTATTCCTTGTACTATTCGATATACAGAAAAAGATGGGAAAATACCTCCGTGTGATTTTGTTAGCAAGAGAGAACAATTTACAGGAGAATTTAAAGAGCAGATTGATAAGGCAATGGAAAAGTCAAAAGAATTAATAAATGAAGTTGCAGAATTGTTTTCTTCAAAAAAGACACTTACAAAGGCAGATAAAGAAAATATTTTAAAAAAGCTCAATATGTTAAATTACGATATTGGAAGCAATATTGGATTTATTGCAGACCAGTTTAATGAACAGATGGATAAAACGGTTATGGAAGCGAAAGGCGAAATTGAATCATTTTGTCAGAATAAAATCAATGCGATTGCAAATGCAGCGTTGGTAGAACACAGAGATGAGATTTTACAGCTTGAAAATCCTGTAGATATTGAAGAATAGAATGGCGCAGATATGAACAGAAAAACAAAAAATATAGATCATGAGCTTTGTGATTATGATGAAGCATACACTCGTGAATCTGCAAGTGATATTGGATGGTGTGGAAAATGCAAAATTCCAGAGTGTCCATATAATAAAGACTTAAATGAAAAGAAACGAATGGGTTGGAATTTATAATCCAAAGAAAGAATTGTTTCAAAGGAGGATGGTTTAATGTGGAAAAGAATGTCAGATATATTTCCTGGTGAATGGGTTGGGACAGAACACGAATTAGAGGCTACAAAGGAGCTAGAAATTGGTGATCGATGTAAGGTTATTGTAGATTCTCAATTTCAAGACAAATATAAGGACGGAGAACGACTTCCTAGAGCATATATGAAAACAGGGATAGTTATTTCGATAGATACTGGCGATGAATGGGCTTATCAAGTACAATTTCAAGATGGAAGTACGAATTGGTTTAAAAGATATATTTTAGAGAAGATAGAATAAATGTTTACAGGTTTTGAGGATGATTATATGAATGATACATATGTGAAAAGATTCGATGATTTAGGTAGAATTGTGATTCCAAAGGGAATTAGAAGTAAATTGTTTGGTATTTCTAAAAATGCAGAAGGGAAACTTATGGAAATTATTTATGAAAATGGTTGCGTAATTTTGAAACCAGTGGAGGATGAGAATGAATAGAGTTATAGAGATTCTAATGAGAAGAGAACAGGTAACAGAAGAAGAGGCAAATCAAATGCTGCAAGATGTAAGAGAAATGTTGGCAGAATGTAATTATGATCCAGAAGAATCAGAGGATATTATTTCTAGTGAATTAGGACTAGAGCCAGATTATATTATGGATATTTTATTTGATTAAGAGAGTGGATTTTCTACTCTCTTAAATTGTATTTAGGAGAATATATAAATGAGATGTAAGAATGGAAACCCAAAGAAACAAAGTAGATTTATTTGTTTACATTGTATGAGAGAAAATATGCTGGGGTTTGGAGTACAGAGAGTACATGGACAACGAGAAAAGTATCATATTAAAGATTTACATTGTATCAATCCAGAATGCCGGGATATGGAAATTACGAAAAATATAGAGGTTAGGTGGTGTGATAATTATGAAGAGGTTTATAAAGTAGCAAAAGAAATCAGAGATAAATATTATTTAGATTAGAAAGGGTGGTAGATTTTATGTTTTATAAGGCAGAGTTACAGAAGAAAAATGCAATTAAACTGGATCAGAAATTAAAAGAATATGGAATCCCTGAATTTACGTGGAAGTTTTTTAGAGCAAAGATTAAGAGTAAAGCTGCTGCGTTGAAATATTTATCTATGATTAAAAATTTTCTACTTTATGCTCTGGAAAACAATTTGATTCAAAAAACAGAAATTTCTGCACTTGAGCCACAGGATTTTAATAATATCATGGCAGAGGATATTACAGAATATCTTGAAATACAGGAAATGAATGGAGTTTCACCAACTACATTAAACACAAAGAAAAATGTGTTAAGAAGTTTCTGGAATTATTTAACACGTTTAAGCGAAACGAATATTGATAGAGATTTCTTCGAAGATGTAACATATGAAGGAATTTCTTCTAGTAACGGACAGAATGTAATCGAGAAGTTTCCTCTTCAAAGTGAACTTGATGAAATGGAAAGTAAAATATTAAAAATTAGTAATGATTTTACAAGAAATAGAAATCTTACAATTTTTAATATTTTAAAAGGGACTGGTTTGAGGAAAAGTGAGTTGATTGGATTGGACATACAGAACGTATGTTTAAATGCAGAAATTCCTTATATTAAAGTGATTGGAAAAGGAAAATATAGAGAAGAAGAGGCTAGAACGGTATATTTAAGTGGTAGTGTTAATGATGAATTGAGTAAATGGATTAAATATAGAAATGACATGGCTGACATTCATAAATGGGATACAGATGCTTTATTTATTAATATAAATGGAGAAAGATTATTAGAACGTGGAGTTGATGGTATTTTTGATAGATATGGAAACAGAATTACTCCACATATGATGAGACATTATTATATTTCTGTTACCAGAAAAATTGATGAAGTGTTTACAAAGCAGCAGGTAGGTCATGCACTTGGAATCACAGAAGGTACTTATACTAACGCTGTATATGATAAGAAGGATATTTTGGCTAATATGTAAGCGATACTTATTCAGTATCGCGTGGAGAAATGGAAATATCAAGATCTAAAGCATCACATATTTGGTACAAGGTTGATAGTCTAGGATTATCACTGTTTAAAATTTTACCAATATTAGATTGACTTGCGTTCATTTTAAATGCTAAATCTTTAATCATTATATTATTAGAAAGCATATATTTTTTGATTTCTAATAATAGTTCTTTTGGTGTTTTACAAACCATATAATTCTCCTTTCATTCAACTTATGATTCCATTATACAACTTATACAATAAATGTTCAACTAATAAGTTGAATATTTGTGAAAAGTTATTCAACTTATTAGTTGACAATCGGAATTATTAGTTGTATAATCAACTCATAAGTTGAATGAAATTAAAACAAACGCAGGAGATTACATAAGATAAAAGAAAGGGGGAAGACAGAATGGAAATTAGGTTTGGGGATGTTGTATGGGTTGATTTTGGAGAGAATAGTATCGGATCTGTACAAAAAGGAAAACGTCCAGCAGTTGTAATCCAGAATGATATAGGTAATAAATTTTCTCCGACCTCCATTGTCGTTCCTATTACATCAGCAATTAAAAAGCTGAATATGCCATGTCATAAACTCCTGCGTTGTACAAAAGAAAATGGCTTAATAGAGGATTCGATGATCTTAGGAGAACAGGTACAGGTTATTTCTAAAACTGATATTATATCTAAACTTGGAACCCTTAATGATTATGAATGTAAACTTGTACTGGATGCGTATTTTTCAAACGTTCCAAGGAATTTGAAGGTGAGGGCATAATATATGGATAAATATAAGGTAATCACAAAAAATGAACTGAAAAATCTCTTGGATCTTTATCCTGATGATAAGGAATTTAAGGTTATTGAAACGCAGCTAGGAATGACTATTATTCCGATTGGAGAGAAAGTAATGAGCAAAGATGATGTGATGCTTATAGCTGACCGGGCTAAGACAATGATTTATTCTGGGAATAGATTCTTGTCTCAAGTAGATATTCATTCAGCAAAACAGGATATTTTTAATATCAAGAGTATAGGGACATTGAATACATTATTGATGCCAAAAGTCTTAAAAGGGAAATAATGGAACAAATGTTCGAAAATATATTGACAAACACGAACAAATGTTCTATCATAATGACATAAATAAAAAGAAGTGTAGATTAGCGACATTCAACCGGTGTTACCAGCACCTCTGTCTGCCTAATCTACACTCATAATTTGCACCACGGTAGAATATACCGCTTATTTAGATTTTACATATTTTATTTTTATTTGTCAAGTAAGCACATTGGTTTTTCTACCAAAATTTTCCAATGAAATTTTTTCAACTTAATAAGAGAATATTAAATTGAGGTAAATCAAAAAATCGTTGATTTACTTAGGTTTTTTGCACCTCAATTTTAGGAAGGAAGTGGATGAAATGTATATTTTATCGGATGGAAAAAATTATGTCATGGAGAATCCGATGAAGATAGGAGAATATCTTTCTACAACGTCACCAGTTCACGCAAAAGAATTTTCTTATAAACAAGCGAGAGCATTGGTTCAGAGTAATCGTAAGAAATGGTCGTGGATGAAACAGTATCACTTGATTGGAACAGATGAAGAGAGTGGTGCTATGGAAAATTCAGTTAATTATCAAGGTAAGGCAAATACATATAACGATTCTTCGGAATTTGATATGAAAATACTTGATGATATTAATAATGAAGCATTTTCAATTCTGGAACTAGCAGCTTGGGATAAAACACAGCTCCATACATACAGAAATTTACTTGGAATCGAATTAGGACGTTGTGATAGTGCTGTATCTGATATAGAACACGCTTTACAAACTTATAATCATACTTCTGGTGGGAAGAAACCACAGGCTCATAAGATGGCGAAAATTGGTTATCTTTTAGCTGAGATCCGGGATAAACATGAAAAGATTAAACAGGCGATTAGATATGTAGAGGTAATGCAGCAAGCCATTGATAATAAGTTTACTTTGGAAAAATTAAAGTATGAACTGAGTAAAGCAAAATTTACAGAGTACAAAGGTAGGACAAAATACTATCAGGTCGCTCTGGATACACTTGGAGGTGGTAGTAGTGACTTGTAAAAAATGTAATGTACCAATGCATCGAGTAATTTCTTTTAATAGAGGCAAACAGGAAGAATATTGGCGTTGTCCATATTGTCATATGGAAAGCAAACATACCAATGTTCAAATGAGTTATGTGGCGAATATTTATATGAGAGATAAAGATTGATGTATTGGAGAGAAAACAAAATGGAATCGAAAAAACCAGTATTAAAAATTCTTACAGATGAAAAAAGAACAGATTATACACCAGAACAGATGGATTATATTTATGAGTATTGTGGAAATGATATGAAAAAGCTGAAATGGTTACTTGATCCGATCATTGAGAAAATTGGTGGATGTACTGATAAAGACAAGCATGATATTTATGACTTAGGAATGACTTTAATTCTTGATAACGTGAAAAAATATGATCCTAACAACGCAAATAATGCAAGTTTTTATACATTTATCTGGAGCTTGACTAAAAGAAGAATTTTTACTACGTATATACGTGATAGAAACAGGCAATGCAGAAGTAACACATATATAAAAGAGAAAGATGGAAAGAAAATTACAGTTTATGTTCCAGATATATCTTTGGAAGCATTACCACAAGAATGTATTGATTATTTAGATGTAATTGCTCAAAAGAAACCACTTTTTGAAGAACAATTTGTTGAAGAAGAATTTTCTCCAGAAATGGAAAAATATCTTAAACGATTATCAAAAGTACAGCGTAAAATCTTACAAGCTTTGGCAGATGATAAGAGCGAAGATGAGATTAAAGCTGAGTTACATATCGATAATAAGCTCTATAGGGATAGTATCAAAGCCATTTATTCGAATGAAAACATAAGATACATAAGTAAATTAAGAAAATGAATTTAATCAGGAGGATGATATTATGAGAAAAAAGAGAAAATATATTATTGAAAACACTTGTGTTGGAATGTATCTGTCTGATGTACACAATGAGAAAATTAGAATCGATCAGGCTGTACAGAGAGCATTCTGTTCTAACAATGAGTTTATTAATAATCTGGTTTATAGTGTAGTATCAAACGAAATCTATATCCCTAATATCATCCTTGCCGATGAAAATGAAGATGATAAGATTATTAAATCGTATGCTGTTGATGGTGGACAGAGAACCGTTGCATTGGGTAAGTTTATGTATGAGGGGTATAGAATCACAAAGACAATTAGAGAACCTATTATTGTATACGATAAACGTAAGACAGATGAAAATGGAAATGTTGTCAGAGACGATGATGGTGAAATTATTTGGGAAGAAGTAGAGTATGATTTACGTGGTAAAACTTATGATGATCTTCCAGATGAATTAAAAGAAAGTTTTTATAAGTGTCCATTAGGATTAACTATCTATCAGAATACTAAACCGAGTGAAACCACAGATTTAGTAGGTATTTATAATATTCAGAGTGGAATGAACGTATCTCAGAAGTCTCTTACATATCTTGGGAATTTCGCTGAAGAGGTAAAACGCATTAAAGAAGATAGCGACTTTCTGAAAGATGGAACAGCATTAACAGAATCAGATAAGAAAAAAGGAATTTGGGAACGTGTTATTTCTGAATGTGTAATGTCAGTTAATCACTTTGAAAATTGGAAGAAAGATCCGAAGAAAATGTGCGATTACCTGAATACAAATGCAACTAAAAATGAGTATCTGAAGATAGAAGATTACTTTAATCGACTTGCGTTATATTCTGACAAACTTGAGAATAAAAAAGTCTCTGATTTATTCACATCAAAAGATACACTTGTATGGATTAAGGCTTTTGATAACTTTACAAAACTTCATATTTCAGATGATAAGTTTGGAGAGTTCTTAAATGTGTTTGTTAAAGATATGATGAACAAAGAAGTTGATGGAATTACATGGAATGAATTGGATGCAGATAAACATACAAAAGACACTGGAATCATTCAGAAGAAGGTAGAGCATCTTACATATTTATTATTAGATTATTTACATATTGACACTGGTGATTACACAGTAGAAAAGAACGATGTAATGGAAACTGAAAGTAATGATGTTGTAACAGACAAAGAAGAGAATATTAATGTGGAGGAAGAGGATACTGTTGATAATGATGTTCTGGGATTCTTAAAAGAAAATATTTCACCAGATATTACCGAGGAAGATTTAAAGGCATACGAAGAAGATTTAGATGTGTATAGTCTGGATGTAGATAATAATACTCTGCTTCTGGATAAGGAAAATAGAAAATCTCTTCTTGCTATGGTAGCATATTCTTATCAGAATGATGTGTCTCTGGATGAATGGTTTGTTGATTTCTTTAAGAGAAATGATTCTTACCTGTTTGATCAGAAACAGAATTATGAATCTATGAAGAAAGATTTTGAAGAATTTACTCAGAAGGGAAAGAATGTAGCATGAAATTGTACACAAAAGTAAAAATAGCTGATATTAAGATTCAGAAGAGTTTTTTGAGTTATACTCCAAAGAAAGATAAGATTGATGTATATAGAGATACATATGAAGAGTATAAAGCATTTAGAAAACTTCCAGTCGTTGATAAAAATCTTGTTTTATTTGATGGCTATATCTCATATCTTCTTATGAAAGAATGTGGCTTTGATGAGATTTTTGTGATTAAAGATATAAATAAATTATGTGAAAATACTAAAAATACTATGTACATTTATGGAACTCATTTGGTTGGATATAATGACAAAGTGTATATATGGAGGGTTCCTAAAGCTAATTTTTGGAATGATTTTAGAGACAAAATTAAGGTGGGAGATGTGGTTCGATGTAGTGGTTTAGATGGTAGTAGTCCACTTATTGAAGTGAAAGACATCAAAGTATTGGATATCCCGCCTAGAGATGGAAAAATTTGCAAGATTTATGATACATGTATTTATTCTAAAAAAGAAATACTGGAATATCAATCAATGTTAATGTTAAACGATATATTAGTACGTGGTTAATAGGAGAAAAACACAATGAAGGTAAATAGAACGATAAAAATCGAAACAGATACTTTTAAAGTCGGGGACAAAATCAAATTCAAACTCACTGATGACAAAAAGACACAGGCTATGGTGGTAAAGCAGGAAGAGGATGACATGATTTTCTGCATGGTTGATTACCTGCCTGGTGAGTACCTGATGAACAGCATCCGTACCAATGAAGGAGGTTACGAAGAGAGTGACCTGCGTAAGAAGCTGAATGGTGAGATTCTGAATCTCTTCCCGGCAGAACTCAAGGCTATGATGGCTCCATTTGAAAACGGTGACTTGCTCCGTCTGCCGACTGAGAAAGAGATTTTCGGAGAGAACTACTACGGTGAGTATGAAAGCCCGTATGTGAAGCAGTGGAAGCCTATGAAGAAACGCAGAAACCGTATGGCGTTCGATGGCAGCAAAGATGAGAACTTACAGTGGTACTGGCTGATGAACAAGGTCAGAGAATCCGCTATTTGCTTCTCCGTTGTCAACGTCTATGGTAATGCGGAATATAACGGAGCTTCTTCCTCTTATGGCGTTCGCCCAGTTTTCAAAATCAAGAATATCATTTAAGGGAAATATGTAAATGAAAAAGATAGATATTAAAGTCAGCAAATTAGATGTTATAGGTAAATTATTAAGGTTTATAGGTTTTTATTTATTAATATTTGGATTATATCAGTTATACGAGATCAACAATGAAATGTGGTGGTATGGTTTCATTGTAGCTACTGGAGCAATGGCTGTAACAATAGGATTTGCGATTGAGTGTGATTGTGGTATTCATGATAAAGATTCTGAGGATGAATGATATGACAAAAGAGAATTTTGACCGAGCAAAAGAAATTATGGAAGGTATTAAGTGGATTGAAGAAATTGATGTACCAATGGGATTATCAATGAGTACAATGGAAAGTTTTAAGATGTGGCAGAGAGATACAATTGAAAAATTAAAATCGGAATTTGATAAGTTGTAAAATTTTTTAAATT
>ERZ1106915.1717-NODE-1717-length-16182-cov-5.599057_pt1 | contig 16182 bp, 17 predicted proteins | sample MGYA00403653_ERZ1106915 | MGnify/ENA primary metagenome ERZ1106915 (study PRJEB35170, sample SAMEA104062404) | human gut metagenome | biome: human gut; feature: human-associated habitat; material: faeces | place: Denmark | collected 2012-06-06 ... | reverse complement strand
TAACGGCGATAAGCCTTATCGGTCTTACAACAATGGCGGGTGCCGTGGGTGCGGGCGGAATAGGAAGCTTTGCAATCAATTACGGTCAGAATCTCAATCATCAGGACATTGTAAACGTGTGCGTTGTTTTACTCCTTGCATTCGTGTGTGTCCTTCAGACATTAGGTAATTTCTTCTCTAAGAAGACAACCAATAGAGAGCTGATTACAAAGGGAGAAAAATAGGAGGATTTTCTCCCGAAAAAACAGTACAGATTAAGCTGTGCGGAAAAGAGGAAAAGTATGAAAAAGAATTTTATTAGAAAAGCTGCAACAGCACTGCTCCTTATGAGCACATTTGCACTCAGTGCATGTGGAAAAAAGACTTCCGAACCTGTAAAAATCGGTGTTCCTGATGATGGAACGAATCAGTCAAGAGCAATCAAGCTTCTTGAGACAGCAGGACTTATCGAGGTTGACCCGGCAGCAGGCTACACACCTGAACTTAAGGATGTAACAAAGTACATCTACAATGTCGAGATTGTTCCTACAACAGCCAATACGCTTACATCTACACTTGGGGATTACGGTGCAAGCACAATTAACGGAACTTATGCAATTCCTTACGGACTTGTTCCATCTAAGGATGCGCTTATTATTGAAAAGCAGGATGAGAACGGCGACAATCCATATGTCAATATCATCGTTGCGAGAACAGAGGATGCAGACAATGAGACATATAAGACTATTGTAGATGCGTTCCATACACAGACAGTTGCCGAGTTCCTTTTAGAGGCATACAAGGAAGCATACTTCCCTGCATTTGACTATGATGCGGATTATACAGTTGATGACAATTTTGTAAATGATATTTTAAACTATAAGTCATCATCAGATGGAAAGACAGTTGTCAAGGTCGGTGTATGCGGCTCGTCTAATGACCACTGGCTTGCAGTTCAGAAGGTTCTTGATGACGAGAATGCAGGTATCTACATCGAGCTTGTGACATTTGATGCATATAACCTTCCTAATGAGGCACTTAACAATGGCGATATAGATCTCAACTCATTCCAGCACAAGGCTTACTTAAGCAGTGATGCAGAGGCTAACAATTATGACCTGACTGTTATAGGTGATACACTCATCGCACCGTTGTCACTGTACTCTAACAAGGTTGAATCGCTTGATGCATTAAAGGAGCTTGCAGGACTTAAGGAAAAATAAGTTTATAAAATAAAAGAGCAGGAAGCGAAAGCAGCTTGCGGATATTTTTGATAAACTGTAAGAAAAGATAAGTCGGTGCAGTGATAATTTTGCTGCACTGACTGTTTTAGCTTTATGGCAAATAATAAGATTGGAGTATATGGAATATGACAGAACTTGAAAAAAAGATATATGATGATGTCATTGCCGACCATCAGCATGTAGTGAATCTTAGAAGATACTTTCACATGAATCCTGAGACTGCAAAGGAGGAATTCGGCACGGCAAAGCGCATAGAGGAGGAGCTTGACAAGCTTGGAATTGCACATAAGCGTGTCGGAGATACAGGTGTATATGCTGAGATTAAAGGAAATTCAGAAGGAAATAAGACGATTGTGTTAAGAGCGGATATAGATGCGCTCGATGTTGAGGAAGCACATGAGTGCCCATATAAGAGCACAATACCGGGAAAAATGCATGCCTGCGGACACGATGCACATGCAGCAGCTCTTGTCGGTGCCGCAAGGATACTTGCCGCTAACAAGGATAAGTTTCAAGGAACAGTGCGTCTTACATTCCAGCAGGGCGAGGAGATTGGCTATGGAGCCAGACTTTTTGTGGATGGAGGATATCTTGACGGAGCTGACAGAACCTTCGGAATACATGTAAGCTCTGCTTACGATGTGGGAAAGGTTGTGGCATCAATAGGTCCTAATAATGCGAGCGTTGACTGGTTTAGAATCTCGGTTCACGGCAAATCAGCGCATGTGTCCACACCGCATCTTGGAGCAGATGCACTCTATATTGCGAGCCAGATAGTGGTTGCAATACAGGCATTAATAACAAGAAGAACCAATCCGCTTGAGAGCATACTTATAGGAATAGGCAGGCTTGATGCAGGAACAGCCTATAATGTTGTCGCTGAGGATGCGCAGATGGAAGGAACAATACGTGTATTTTCACCGGAGCTTAGAAAAGCAACCAAGGAAAGAATTGAGCTTGTTGCATCTTCGATAGCAGCAATGTACGGCGGAACAGTGTCTATAGAATGGAAGGATTTTACATCACCGCTTATAAATGATGAAGAGTCAACACTGGAAGTGCGAAAGGTGCTTACATCTGTGTTTGGCAAAGAGAGCGTGATAGAGAGCAGAACACCATCCCTAGGCGGAGATGATTTTGCTGAGTATATCCTGAAGGTTCCAGGCTGCTATGCCTTTGTCGGTTCGAGAAATCCTGAGGTTCCCGAAACAGGAGCAGCCCATCACAATTCGCATTTTGATGTGGATGAGGATGCGCTCACCGTCATGGTAAATCTTATGAGTATCTATGCGATTGAATTTCTCAATGGAGAAATTAATAAATAATTTACTTTAAAAACACCTGCATTATGGTATATAATAAAATAAGGAGCAGATATAAAAATGTCCTTATGCATATTATATCAGATAATGCAGGTGTTTTATTATTGATGGGTTTTGGAAGTGCGAAAACAGCGGCAATCGTGTGTCAGAGAGTTGAGGATATCTTTTGACATGGGTATTGTATGATAATATGTATCATTTTTATATGTGCTTGGAAAAATATATATGAAAAATGAGGATTAATATGTCAAAAAAATATATTTCGTGGAATGTAAATGGACTCAGAGCCTGTCTTGACAAAGGCTTTATGGATTTTTTTGATAAGGTTGATGCGGATGCTTTCTGCTTACAGGAGATTAAGCTGTCACAGGGGCAGCTTGCGTGGGACAAGCCCGGATATCATGCATATTGGAATTATGCTAAGAAGAAGGGATATTCAGGAACAGCGGTTTTCTCGAAGGAGGAGCCTTTAAGCGTAGCTTACGATATGGGAATTGAAGAGCATGACAGCGAAGGCAGGATAATTGCACTTGAATATGCTGATTACTATCTGGTGACAGTCTATACGCCTAATTCACAGAGAGGACTTGAGCGGCTTGAATACAGAATGAAGTGGGAGGATGATTTCAGGGCATATCTTGGTAAGCTGCGTGAAAATAAGCCGGTTATAGTATGCGGCGATATGAATGTGGCGTATAAAGAGATAGATCTTAAAAATCCTAAGAGCAACCGCAAGAATGCAGGCTTTACTGATGAAGAGAGAGGCAGGATGACGAAGCTTCTTGAGAGTGGATTTATTGATACTTTCAGATATTTTTATCCTGATGTTACAGACAGATATTCATGGTGGTCATATATGTTCCATGCAAGAGAGAATAATGCAGGGTGGCGTATAGATTATTTTCTGGTGTCGGAGGAGTTAAAGGACAGGCTTGTGAGCGCAGATATACATCATTCGGTTATGGGGTCGGATCACTGTCCTGTTGAGCTTGTTATAAAATAGCAGAGGTTGATTATTGATGGATGCAGCTAATGATAATTTGAGTTTTGAAAATGTTGCCGGACAAATAGAAGAAAATAACCTGCAAGAGCAGGAAGCTGGTAAGAATGATATACAAAATCCGGAGGCTGATGTACAGGAAGGCTTAGGGCAGGATGTGCAGGCACTTCTTACGAAAGAGGTTAAAGCTGATTCTAAAAAAAGAAAAAAAGTTAGAACTCATGCCTCCTTAGCAAAGAATATTGCATCGATTGTATTTTTTATGCTTTCACTTGTGCTCGGAACAGCAGCAGGTACATTGTATCTTGTGAGGGAATCTCTGACACCGCAGATAATAGAAGAGTCTGTCAAAAATATGACAATAGGTGATATCGGTATCGGCTTCTGGTATGGATATCAGGGTCAGGATATAACGCTTGATGAGTATATGACGGATGTGTTTAATTCGTCAGGTGTTGTGGCTGTGCAGCAGAAGGATGTGAAGAAGCTTCTTGACAGCGGGTTCATAAAGAGCTTCACAGCAGACAGGTTTAATGGGTATGTATCTGATTTTATGTATGGAACCGGTGAAGGCTGTATAAGCGTTGATGAAGTTATGAAGCTGCTTGATGATAACTGGGAAGAGGTAAGCACTAAGCTTGGAATCGATTCTATTACAATCAAAGGAAAAACGCAGTCAGATATCAAGAGTGAAGTGTTAGAAGGGGTTCTTAATAAGCTTATTCAGGATATACATTTTGGAAGCTTTACGTTGTCGAATTTCAGAAAAGAGTATCCTGTTGCAATGAATGTGGCAAGCACATTCATTACTTATCCGGCAATTATAGTCATGAGTGCCGTTACGGTGCTTTTGTGGTTCATAATTCTATTCATGAATATACGATATTGTGGTGGTTTCAGATATATCGGAAGATGTATGAGTGCGATTGGCATTGTGAGTCTTGCTGCGGCAGGTGCAATGTACGTGCTTCCTGTCATGCTTAATGGATTATTTGGGCTGGGATATGATTTTTATATATCGTTTTTCACTTTACAGGTAACAAGAGCACTCTATATAGGAATTGCACTGTTTGTCTGCGGATTATTGATAACCTTTGCAGGCAAGGTGCTTAGAGCTATAAGAAAGAGAATATTGAGGCGGAAATTGACATAATTTTGTCATTATGATACAATTTCACACGGAAAAGAACAGATAATACGGAACAATAAGCGTATGAATACTGTTGAAAAAATATAAATTAAAGGAGAATATTACAATGAGAAAGAAACCGGTTGTACTTATGGTACTTGATGGCTACGGACTTAGTGACCGCACAGAAGGAAATGCTATTGCACTTGCTAACACACCTGTTATGGATAAGCTTATGAAGGAGTACCCATTTGTTAAGGGTAACGCTTCAGGTCTTGCGGTAGGACTTCCGGACGGACAGATGGGTAACTCTGAAGTCGGTCATATGAATATCGGAGCCGGACGTATTATATATCAGGATCTTACAAGAATTACAAAGGCAATCGAGGATGGAGATTTCTTTGAGAATAAGGCTCTTCTTGCCGCTATGGAGAATTGTAAGAAGAATAATTCTGACCTTCACCTTTGGGGACTTTTATCAGATGGCGGAGTTCACAGCCATATCTCACACGTATATGGTATCCTTGAACTTGCTAAGAAGTGCGGTGTTGAGAAGGTATATGTTCATGCATTCTTAGATGGACGCGACACACCTCCTGCTTCAGGCAAGGATTATGTTGCAAAGCTTGAAGAGAAGATGGCAGAGATTGGTGTAGGTAAGGTTGCATCTTTATCAGGACGTTACTATGCAATGGACAGAGATAATAACTGGGACAGAGTTAAGAAGGCTTATGATTCACTTGTAGCCGGTGAGGGAGTTAAGGCAACAAGCGCTGTTAAGGCTATGGAAGATTCCTATGCTAACGGTGTTACAGATGAGTTCGTAATTCCTACAGTAATCACAGATGAGGCAGGAGAGCCATTATCGGTAGTCAAGGAGAATGACTCAGTTATCTTCTTTAATTTCCGTCCTGACCGTGCAAGAGAAATGACAAGAGCATTCTGTGATGACAAGTTCACAGGCTTTGACAGAAAGTTCATTCCTCTTACATTTGTATGTTTCAAGGATTATGATGAGACAATTCCTAACAAGATTATCGCATTCGAGAATGGCAGCATCAAGAATACATTCGGTGAATATATCGCAAGCAAGGGACTTAAGCAGCTCAGACTTGCAGAGACAGAGAAGTATGCACATGTTACATTCTTCTTTAACGGCGGTGTGGAGGAGCCTAATGTAGATGAGGCAAGACTTCTTGTAAACAGCCCTAAGGATGTAGCAACTTATGACTTAAAGCCTGAGATGAGCGCTCCTGAGGTTGGTATGGATCTTGTGGAAGCTATCAAGTCTGACAAGTATGATGTCATTATCATTAACTTTGCTAACCCTGATATGGTAGGCCATACAGGTGTAATTCCTGCGGCAATTAAGGCTGTTGAGAGAGTTGACCAGCTTGTAGGCGATGCTGTACAGGCAGTTAAGGATGTTGACGGAGTTCTCTTTATCTGTGCCGACCATGGAAATGCTGAGAAGATGATTGACTATGAGACAGGCAAGCCGCATACAGCTCATACAACTAACCCTGTTCCATTTATCCTTGTAAATGCAGACCCATCATATAAGTTAAGAGAGGGCGGATGCCTTGCTGATATCGCTCCTACACTGCTTGAGATAATGGAGCTTCCTCAGCCTGCTGAAATGACAGGAAAGTCACTTATTGTTAAATAAGCGGAAAAACAAAAAGAATTTATAATATTTAAACCTCTCCAGGATGATAGATGGCTTGGAGAGGTTTTTGCAATAATATAAGTATTAAAATCAATAGATTTACCAAATATTAAAGTGTATAATAAAATCATGCTTTTAAAGAAATATTTAAAACGTACAATGAATTGTGACACCACCGGTGACACAAAATAGCCGGATGAGAGAATGGTTACATTATCTGCAACCGATGAGAATGTATATCAGAAGTTGACAAGTAACGATATATCTTAATAAGTACTTGAAAAAAAGTATCAGTTATGTTAATATATTCAAAGTTGGTGCGTTTTGAATAAAATAAAGTATAGTTATTCAGAAAACTGGCACATATTGGTATATTTGCTTAGGAGGTGTGAACCATGGCAGTTTTGAAGATAATATTGACAGTGTTTTTTGTACTTGATTGTATAGCTTTATCAGCAATAGTGTTACTTCAGGAAGGTAAGAGTGCAGGACTTGGAGCAATAAGCGGTGCAGCCGAGACTTACTGGGGAAGAAACAAGGGCCGTTCAGCAGAGGGTAAGCTTGAGAAGTTTACTACTATTGCAGCGATTGCTTTTCTTGTAATTGCATTAGTTCTTAATGTATTTTAAGCAGATTGCAGATAAATAAGTGTCTTTAGCCATGACATTAAAATAAGCATTCATGTACACCTTGATAATGTGCGTGGATGCTTTTTTTTCGGACGTATGGAAATTTATAAAGCGAACGGAGGGGAAGTAAATGGACGAATTATTTGAACAGAGAAAGAAAATGATAGTCGAATTAGTTAATGATGAATTGTATGTACCGATGAAGATAAAGGAGCTTGCGATTTTTCTTAATGTAGCTAAGGAGGACAGGCGTGAGCTTGAGCGCGTGCTTGACAGCCTTGTGTCGGAAGGAAAACTTACAATCACCAAAAAAGGAAAATATATGAAACCGGATGCTTCACAGATAACAGGTGTGTTTGAGAGCCATCCTAATGGTTTTGGATTTGTGACGATAGAAGGTGAGCCGGATGATGTGTTCATACCCGCTAAATATACGGCAGGAGCACTTCACCATGACAGAGTACAGATTGTCATAACCTGTGAGAAGCTGCAGGGAAGAAGACGCGAGGGGCGTGTTGTAAAGGTGTTAGAGCATGGAGCAGACCATCTTGTAGGTTATTATCAGAAGTCGAAGAGCTATGGCTTTGTAAGACCTGATGATCAGCATTTTTTTAAGGATATATATATTCCTGCAGGCTGCGATATGGGTGCTGTCAACGGACATAAAGTTGTTGTAAAGATAACAAGCTATGGAGATGACACACATAAGCCGGAAGGAAAAGTGATAGAGATTTTAGGTCATGTCAATGACCCGGGAACAGACATAATGTCAATTATTGCAGCATATGATATACCGGTGGAATTTCCTAAGGAAGTTATGGACAGCCTTGATGCGGTTCCGGATAGTGTTGATTCTAAGGCTAGTGCAGGCAGGGTTGATTTCCGCAATCTCACTACAGTGACGATCGATGGTGAGGATGCGAAGGACCTCGATGATGCCATAAGCATATCAAAGAACAAGAATGGCTATACGCTTGGTGTTCATATTGCTGATGTGAGCAATTATGTTACGGAGAACTCGCCGCTTGACAAGGAGGCAAGAAGCAGAGGAACGAGCGTATATCTTGTAGACAGAGTTATACCGATGCTTCCGCATAAGCTTTCTAACGGAATCTGTTCACTGAATGAGGGTGTTGACAGACTTGCTTTAAGCTGTGTTATGGATATCGATTTGAGGGGTAATATTGTCGGTCATAGAATATGCGAGTCGGTTATAAATGTTGACCGCCGTATGTCATATACATCCGTTAAGAAGATTCTTGTGGATGATGATGCCGAGGAAAAAGAGAAGTACTCCGAGCTTGTCGATATGTTCTTTCTAATGAAGGAATTGTCGGAGCTTTTAAGGAGCAGGAGAGAGAACAGAGGCTCAATAGACTTTGATTTTCCAGAGAGCAAGATTATTCTTGATAAAAATGGAAAGCCTATAGATATCAAGCCTTATGAGCGCAATGTTGCTACAAGGATTATCGAGGATTTCATGCTTGCGGCAAATGAGACCGTTGCAGAGGATTTCTTCTGGCAGGAGCTTCCGTTTGTATACAGAACACATGATGACCCGGACCCGGAAAAAATCAGAAGTCTTGCTACATTTATCAATAATTTTGGCTATTCAATCCATACAGGTCAAGACTATGTTCATCCTAAGGAGCTTCAAAAGCTCTTATCTTCCATACAGGATTCGCCGGAGGAGCCTCTGATATCAAGGCTTACACTCAGAAGCATGAAGAGAGCGCAGTATTCAACGGAATGTACAGGACATTTCGGATTATCCGCAAAATATTATTGCCATTTTACATCACCTATCAGAAGATATCCTGACCTTCAGATTCACAGGATTATCAAGGAAAATCTTCACGGAGGATTAAGCCCAAGACGTATAGAGCATTACGAGCGTATTCTTCCGGATGTCGCAAAGAACTCAAGTATTATGGAGCGCAGAGCGGATGATGCGGAGAGAGATACAGATAAGCTCAAGAAGGTAGAGTATATGTCGTCCCGCATAGGTAACATATATGACGGCGTAATTTCAGGTGTGACGGCATATGGATTTTATGTCGAGCTGCCGGACACAATAGAAGGCATGGTGCATATAAATACGCTTGAGGATGATTATTATATTTTTGATGAGACACATTACGAACTCTATGGTGAAGTTACACACCGCACATATAAGCTTGGACAGCAGGTGACAGTGGAGGTTGTAGGAACTGATAAGCTGATGAGAACGATTGATTTTGAAGTCGTGCAAAAGTAAATAATAAACGGCGGCTTGTAAGAGAGGGTGTCAAAACACGTTGATTTGCTTAGCGATTGTACAATAAGCTGTACATGATCTGTTTTATGGAGCGTGCTTTGACACTTTACTTAATAGCTGTCACATCTGTTTCTGCCATATATTTGCAAATATGCAGTTTAAATAGGATTGAATAAGCCTGAAGAGAGGGATGCCGGTTAAACTGTTGGTTGAATGGCGTTCGTTTTGTCTGATTTCATCAAGTATTACTACATACTTTTTTAAGTAGTGCCGTTGTGGGCTTTGTATAAAAAAATACGTCCTCAGCTATCTATAAAGTTCCGTCCTGATTCTTTATCTCCCGGAATAATGTGGGGTATAAGTTGGGGTATGCAGTGGGGTAACTTAGCAAAACTTAGTTTTAAAGTAAAAATATAAAAGGCAGCAGGCTTTTAATATTATTGCCTGCTGCCTTTATGCTTAGTGTCAGAATATAGCACGAAAGCTTTTCATAATGCTATGTGTAAGTTATCCATTTCTTTCTGTTTAGTATTTGGAAGCACATGCGCATATAGATCCATTGTCATGGCTAAGCTGCTATGTCCAAGTATCGTTTTTAGTGTTTGCGGTTGTCCTCCCTGCTCAATGAAGCGAGTGGCAAAAGTATCACGCAGGGCATGAGCTGTAAAATGTTCTATGTGAATTCCTTTTTTCTCCAGGCGTTCCAGAGCATCGGATATAGCTCTATTTATTTCCCCATTATATATTTGCCCGCCGTATATAGCTGTAAATATTCTCCTATTGTCCATGGAAATTATATTGCATTTTCCTCTCTGCCTCTGTAATATGTCTTTAATCGTTTTAGTAAGTGGGATATCTCTTTTACCGGCTTCACTCTTTGGAGAATTTCCCACTATTAAAACGCCTTTTTCTGTAAACGTCATTGTTTTAGTTACATGTATCACATTGTTTTTATAATCTATGTCATCCCATGTAAGGGCGGCTACTTCACCGCTTCGCATCCCACTACAAAGCAATAAAGCAATAAATTCATAATAATAATCATTTTCGATTTCTTTCATAAAAATCCGCTGCTCTTCCTCTGTTAACGCTCTGTGATATGTTTCTGTTGCTTTCGTAGTCTCTTTTAATGATTTCACGCCGGCAGCAGGGTTTTTAATAATTATATCTTCATGCATTGCATCATTAAATATAATTTTGAGCGTTTTTAATATTCCGTTAGTGGTTACGGCTGATAGCATACTTGTTAAATCACTTTGAAGTAATAATATTTCTCTGCGTTCTATCTGCTGGACTTTCTTTTTACCTAGTCGTGGTGAAATATGTTTTTTATAATAACATGTATAAGTTTTTAACGTATTACTTTTATTATGTTGTCTCTTGTTTTTTAGCCATTCTTCAAAATATTCATCTAAAGTTATATTTCTATTTTCTGTATAGGTCCCGGCTTCAATCTGCTTTCTGATATCCTGCTCTTTAGTGGTTAGCTCCTTAGTGCTTTTACCATATACCGAATAGCGCTTACCGTTAATTGTAAATCTTTTCTCTAAAGTGCCATCTGTACGTTTTCTAACTCCTGCTGCTAATCTTCCCATATAAAAACACCTCCGTTTTATAAAAGCCTCTGCTTGTTGCAGGTGAAAACCTCATTTCTCCATGCTCAACCTGAACCGCTGGAAGCCTTAAAAAGCTATAGCCTATGGCTATATTTATATATCTAGGGCATATATGCCCTAAGGCAAAAAGCTGTTTGGCGGTTACGGTTGGGGCATATATGCCCTAGTGTGTAATATCATATATGAACCATTTTGCATTATCTTAGGGCATATTTGCCCTATGGCATGGGGCATATATGCCCTAGCCAAAATAACTTTGAATGTGGCAGCAGCCTTTATAAAATCTGCTGCCATATTCAAAAGCGCCGTTGCTCCGGTGCAACCTCATCTCCTTTGCAGGTGTGTTCTTTGAAAGAACTGGTGTTCGCTTTAATAAATCACGCCTTAAGCCTGCGTTATGCAGCGGCGGTTATACTCAACAATGAATTTTATAAAACCTCGCTTATACCAAACAGTAGTTCCAGCCGAAACATTAAAATCAGCACCGGCGACAATATAGCCATCCGATTTCCTGTTTAGCATATAAGCGGCTATGTCATCCCCAAAAAGCTGATTTATTCGGTTGTGTGGTATAACCTCCGTTCCATCAATGCTAAATAATACTGCCTCTGAATTAAAAAGTTGTTCTGCCTCTCTCAGGCTTAAGGGTTTTGTAATCAATTTTCTATACCTCCGTTTGTTTTATCTTTATGCCTATATTGTACAATGTACATGGTACAATGTCAATTATATATATTCAACAAATAATGTACATAGTATATTAAAAATTATTGTTTATTTTGTACTGTGTACGTTGTGCTGATATGGTGTTATAATTAAAAAAACATATAAAAACCGGAGGTATTCCCATGGAAAAGCGAACCCAAGAAGGTTATAAGAAGAAAAAACAATATAACTTAGAATATGCTAAATCTCATTTAAAGCGAATTCCGCTTGATGTACAGGCGGAAAAGTATGATGAAATTAAAAAAGCTGCTGAAAAGGCGGGGGAAACAGTCAATGGCTATATTAAAAAAGCTATCGACAATCGTTTATATAATGACACTGACACACAGTAACCCATATGTTATTATGTACGTACATTAATAAAAAAGGGGGCTGTTATTATGCCATTATCAGAAAAAGCAATTAAAAATAAAAAACAATATACTTTAGAATACGCCAAATCTCATTTAAAGCGGATTCCGCTTGATGTGCAGGTAGAAAAGTATGATGAAATTAAAAAAGCTGCTGAAAAGGTAGGGGAAACCGTCAACGGCTATATTAAAAAAGCTATCGACAATCGTTTATACAATGACACTGACACACAGTAACCTATATGTTATTTGGAACCAATATTACAATACCGCACAGATTAAAAGCCTGCTGCTGTCATGCTCTTATACAGTAGCAGGCTTTTTATATAAAACGCTCCCCTCAGAGCTTAGCAATCACTTTATTCAATGCATCTTATCTTGCTCATCAAAGTATTAAATAAATGGCGTTTTAATACTATGCCTTGGTTTTCTCTTACCGCATAGCCTCACTAATGGGATACATCTCAGCTTACGCTTATTATTACTTGGTACTCTTATAAAATCACTCCGGTATGTTTTTAGATGTTTCATTTTACGTTAATCCTTTTTACTCATGTCTATATACTATCTTGAATGAATGTGGAAAACTCATTTCTCCATGATCAACCTGAACTGCTGGAAGCCTTAAAAAGCTATAGCCTATGGCTATATCTATATATCTAGGGCATATATGCCCTAAGGCAAAAAGCTGTTTGGCGGCTACGGTTGGGGCATATTTGCCCTAGTGTGTAATATCATATATGAACCATTTTGCATAATCTTAGGGCATATTTGCCCTATGGCATGGGGCATATATGCCCTAGCCAAAATAACTTTGAATGTGGCAGCAGCCTTTATAAAATCTGCTGCCATATTCAAAAGCGCCGTTGCTCCGGTGCAACCTCATCTCCTTTGCAGGTGTGTTCTTTAAAAGAACTGGTGTTCGCTTTAGTAAATCACGCCTTAAGACAGGAAGTTTATAAAGGCTGCTGCCATTTCTGCCACTTATCCGAATACTTATACACGTTATTAGAACGTGCAGACCGACCATTTAATACCTTTTCAATAAAACCGTGTTCTATAAGAACGTCAATATCTTTATATAGTCTGCTGCTAGTATCTTTATACCTTTTAGAGTATGCCTTTGCGGTATGCCATGGAAAATAAAAACATAATTCATTTTTAATAATATCCCATTCCGGAGACTCCTCGTTATAATCACGATTAGGCTTTCTCTTTCCAAATTCCTGCTGACGCATGAAAAAATATAATGCCTGCTCATGCGGTTTTAAGTCATAAAATGCCGGACTTAATAGAAGGCTGTCCGTCATGCGTGCGTATGTATCATTGACAATTTTACCGCCCCTTTTGACTTTTATAGTACTTTCAAAAGAGGCTAACGGCTTTTTTTCAATTTTTGACTTGCTCACTTTCCGACGTCTCCTGTAGAGTGCCGCTGTGCGCTTCTGTGAAGCTCATTTGACCGTTTAATTCTTCAATGGTACTAGTTATTGCTTTCATGCTTTTCAAGCGTGTAACGGCTTGCTTACGCATCACGGCGGCAAACTCTTTTTTCTCTTTGTCATTTTCTGCTATCCAATAACCATTGATATTACTTAATATTGGCACGCCTGCTTTCCTTGCCGTCCTTATCATGTTCTTGACCGTAACCGGTGCACAACCTAGCAGGCGTGCTAACTCTTGCTGATGTATGGCGTTATTTTTGCCTACAGGCACAACACGCATTAAATCATTAATCATTGCTTTCATCCTCTAGTTGTTGTTCCATGTATTCAACTATCTTTTTAACATTGTACAGTTTGCGTCTGCCTATTCTTATAACGGCACCTGCTTTTTCTCCAATCTCAGCAGCAGAATTTTTTCCAACCGAAAGCATAGTTTGCAATCCGTTAATATCCACCGTGATTTTATAGCCTGTTTCATTTACATTTGTCTTGTGCATCTTCATAACCTCCATTTTATGTTTTATCACGTTTTATTTATTGCCTTTTAATGCCTGACGTGATATTATCACTATAACAGATTGTATGACTTTTTAGAACAAACTGTTATAGTACTTTTTTGTTTAAAAAATAAATGGAGGTTACATACTATGAAAATTTCAAAACAGAAAATTAGTTGTTATGATAAGTGTAGAGGAATGCGTTTAAAGGAATGCAGGGAATATAGGAAGCTCACACAAGAAGCACTAGCAGAAGCTTTAAACGTGTCAACAAATTATATTAGTATGTTAGAGAGAGGGCAACGCCTTATTGATTGGAATAAAGCTGTTAAGTTTGCAGAAGTACTCAACGTGCAACCAAGCTTTATTATGCGTGAAACAGATTTAATGATTGATAACAACAACCTCTCATTTATGAATAAAAACACCGAAAAAAGAGAACTATTTTTTATAAACTTTCTAATGTCTATGGGATATGAAATTACATTTCATGTTATAAAGTTATATGATGGTGCATTACCTGAAAAGCTGAAGAATAACGACCTTCAAGAAAACATATGGGATTCATTGCATATAAATGTTGATATTGACTGTCTAATAGGGGTTAATCTACTTGATCCGCATTGTAAATTACAACTAAACGGTTCAGTTTCAGAAGTCGTGATACATAAAGTCACTATTAATGATATTGTATTGTCTTTTGGATGCTTTACGGTATATATAAAAAAACTATATTCTATTATTTGTTCAACGCTGCTTGATATAAAAAGCACAAAAAAGGATGATGAACTTTTTATTGATGCTCTAATTGAGATGGAACTTTATAATTCACGTTTCAAGCTTAACGGCTTACCTATGGAACGGGAAAATTTATTACAGGATTTAGAAAGACAGATTGAAAAATAAAATAATAGTGGCGTTATTGCCAGGCAGGCAGCAGCAACGTTTTTATTTTAATTATAAAATGGGGTATATAGTGGGGTATAAGGTATATAATAATGCTCGTAAACATGCATAAAATATGGATTTATGCTATAAAAATCATTAAACTGTTGGTTGAATTTGAAAATATCCATTGCAAACCGGCTGCAATATGTGTTATAATTCCGAATGTTGACGGAAGGAAAGAGAAGACTATGGGCGATAAAGATAATTACAAGTTAATAGCGAACAATAAGAAAGCCTACTTTGATTACTTTATCGAAGATACATGGGAGGCCGGAATTGCACTTCATGGGACAGAAGTTAAGTCAATCCGCATGGGCAAGTGCAGCATCAAGGAAGCTTTTATCCGTGTGGAGGATGGAGAAGTATTTGTCTACAATATGCATATCAGTCCATATGAGAAGGGCAATATCTTTAACCGTGATCCGTTAAGAGTCAAGAAGCTGCTCCTTCACAGGCATGAAGTCAACAAGATTTTAGGAGCTGTAACACAGAAGGGATATGCTCTTGTACCTCTTCAGGTATACTTAAAAGGCAGTCTTGTCAAGGTTCAGGTGGGTCTTGGACGAGGCAAGAAGCTGTACGACAAGAGAGATACCATTGCTAAGAAGGATCAGAGAAGAGAAGCTGAGAAGGATTTCAAGGTTAAGAATCTATATTAATTTCTATTAATTCTTCTTGTGGCTTATGCAGCTTAAGAGTTGTATTATTTGTTCTTATGAGCAGTATAGAGATATTCTATTTGCCATATATCCGGGGTAGTAAAGGTTTCGACGGGCTATTTGAAGTCGGAGAAGCAAGCCGCACGGTCATGCGTCAAATGCCAAAATTAAAATTAAACGCTGAAGATAATTTAGCAGTTGCAGCGTAAGCTGTGACAAAAGCTGCCCTTGATGGCAGCCGTTCGACCTAGCGCACCTACACGTTAGCAATCGGGCGTCGACTCTGTAGGAAACGACACGGGCAAAGCTTTGAACCCGCGGGCGTATCATGAAGCTACTAAAGTGCATATCCTGTTAACCGGAGCTGCATAGAGGGAACGGAAGCTGCTTAGCAGTTTCAAAAAGATTAACTAAGCTTGTAGAAGGACGATGGACGGTGGTTCGGACACGGGTTCGATTCCCGTCTACTCCACTAAAACTGAACAAGTCGAACTCTGTATATGATATTATCGTATACAGGAATATGTTTTGTTTGGTGTATCGAAGGAAATAAAAGTAACGGCATTGTATGTTGCGAAAGTGATATACAGTGTCGTTATTTTTATGCTATAATGCGGATATGAATTTAACAAATTGATACGTGAACAATCGGTGTCAGGACAGAGAAAAAAACAGCTTACCATCTATTGATAGCTGCCCTTTTCTCTGGACT